>PVBE012363767.1_pt1 | contig 10733 bp, 5 predicted proteins | sample 1631181 | NCBI WGS metagenome assembly PVBE01 (sample SAMN08397723, study PRJNA350692) | Marine metagenome, whole genome shotgun sequencing project. | isolation source: water | place: Pacific Ocean | collected 2012-04 | reverse complement strand
TGGCAGGAACGGCGCTCGCTGCATTACTTGGCATTGCCGCGGTCAAGCTCATTCCGGTAGCCACTTTCCAACCGCTATCGACGCGAGTCGGATTCTCTCTCGCGGAGGCTGAGGTCGGGCTAGATAATATCCCGACTTACGCAGGTCACCTTGGAGTCGTCGCGAACCAGATCCCCACTCACGCTATACCAGGTGTGAACATTCTGGTCGTTGCCTTGACCGGCTTAGGCATGCTTTATCGACGCTTCGACGTCGCACCACTCGTGACGATGGCGGTCATCGGATTGTGGGCATCGCTTGGAATGCGTGCACCCGTGGATCTGTACGCCTTTTTCCATGGTGTACTCCCCGGATTTGCGTTCAACAACACGACTCTTCGATTTATGAACTTGTTCTACTTCGCGTTTGCGGCGCTGGCTCCCTTCGGCCTCGTTGCCGTCATGGGTCAGATCCGACGTGTGTGGGGCGGAGACCAGTTCATGAACTTGTTCTACTTCGCGATCCGCGCGTTCACCCGATTGGCGGCGCTGGCGCCCTTGGGCCTCGTTGCCCTCATAGGGCAGATCCGACGTGTACGGGGGGGGAGGTGGTTCATGAACCTGTTTTCCTTCACGATCCGTACCTTCACTCGATTAGCGGCGCTGGTTCTCGTGGGCCTCATTGTCCTCATAAGGCAAACCCTACGTTTTTTCCTTCCCGACCCCAAAATTCTTTCAGGATGGCAGGAGCCGAACCAAGCTTTGGCACCGAAGCAAGTCACTCCACGACGCGGTGAGGGAAGGGGTGAGTTCACGAACTTGTTCTCCTTTACGATCCGCACCTTCACCCGATTGGCGGTGCTGGCGTCCTTGGGCCTCGTCGTCCTCGTGAGGCAGATCCGACGTGTGTGGGGTGGAGAGCAGTACCGTCTCGGCGCAGTTGTAGGCGTCGTGCTGGTCACCCTGACGGGCGTGGCTGCGGTCATTCCGATGCGAGACCGAGTGGAGAGAGCTGTGACCGCGGACAGACTTGCTTCGATGCCAGGGACTGGTTCGGCTCACGCCATCCTTGCCGAATTTCAGGAGCTGGAGGGGGAAAATGCATTCAGGACTTTCAGTACACATGTCTTCGCTAGGAACTCGGGCCGCGTGACTCCCACTTCATCCGCTATTTACGGAGTCGATACAGTCAACCCGATCAACTCACATATGGTTCCAACATATCAATTGATGACGGACTTCTCTCCCGATACCGATACGGCCCGGCGCCAATCAACGCTAGCCTCGATCCTCAACGCTCGGTATTTCGTTTATGACGCTGCCTACGACCTTGGGGCGCCATCGGAAGACATTGAACCAATTCCGATCGCGGGCGGCACCATCTACCGGAATCCAGCGGCCCTCGATCGCGCACAAGTAATTCCGACCAGCGTCCTTATCATTAGCCAGGATCACGACCGGGACTTCAATGCAGCGGAAGCCCGGCTTCTCGTGTTCACGCCCGAATTTGACCCCAACGACACAGCAATACTCCATGGGCGGTCTGCCTATGTCGACGACTACGGACCGGTTGAGTTGTCCGCATTCGATGTCGTCATCCTCGCGGACTGGCGTGCCCACAATGATCAAGCTGCCACCGAGCGTCTTGACGGTTACCTGTCAGGCGGCGGCCAGCTGTTGGTGGTCGATCAGATCTTTCGCCCCGAACCGAATCCGTTCGTCCGGTCGATGGATCTCCTCAGGAATGTAGATCCACCAAGACGACTTGCGGAGCGCTCTCAGCAAGACGTCTCGATGATGCTCCGGTCACTGTCGGACCGTGCACGGTTGCGACAGGTCCCGGCCGTGTCAATCGATTCATACACTCCGACGGAGATTCGATTCCGCACGGGTGGCAATCAGCACCCGTTTCCTTTCCTGTTTAGCCAAATGTACTTCCCGGGTTGGACGGTCGAGCTTGATGGCATGCCGACACCAATCTACATGGCAGACAGTCTCATCAATGGAGTTATGCTACCGCCCGGACAGGCACACACACTCAAGTTCAGCTTCGCTCCCCGTGAATTCTATGTCGGGGCAGCCATCTCACTGACGGCGATCGTCGTGCTTCTGGCAGGAGTCATCTGGACTATTCGACAAGACCCTACCACACGCAAAACCTGATCCGCCCAAACGTGGCTTGTGGGCCGACATTTCACCCCTCCCCTGTAACCATGGACGTACCTAACCACCGATCGGATCGTGCTGAATCTCGATCGCTAGCCGATCCCTCATGGCGTCTGTGACATCGATTGCAGTGCTGAAATCCCGGATTACGAACGCGAATAGGCGGTCGAGATCGACCTCTCCGGTTTGCAGCAGCGAGCGCACCTCGTCATCGATCGGCAGCGCGTCGATGCTCACTGGGTCGTCCGCATTGCCGATGAAGGTGTGGTCGATCTCCCGCAGATTGGTGTACAGCTCGAGGATCTCGGGGGACATCTGCCGCCCCACGAATCGCTCCTCGTACCAGTCAACGTTCGAGGCAAGCGTGTCGCGAAGATCGATGGCGTCGTACTCTGCCTGCCGGTCGGCCCGACGCGCGTCGCCGTGCGAAACCCACAGCCACTGGTCTACCGGAAACCCCTGGCGGTCGTACATGAGGATCGCGCTCCCGCGCGGGAAGTCCGGGTACACCGATTTGATCTGATCCACGAATGGCGGTCGCGTACGCGCAGCGAGGGCCGGTCGCGTAATCAGGTCCGCCGTCGCTTGCGCGTTCCCTACGAGTAGCCACAGCGCGCCCGCGACCGCCACGGTGGCTTGCAAGGTTACACGCGGACGCCTCGAAGCACCGCGTCTTAGGCCCGACCCGACAGCGTCCACCACCACCGCCACCGCCAGTATTACCACCGGCGCCGTGAGCAGGTAGTAAGGATTGCCGGTGTCCCAGATCGGTGTACCCCAACTCAGGAGGAATGCGCCGAGTACGTAAGGAGCCCCGTTGGGCGACTCGTCTGTGAATACGTATAGGTAGGTTGCTGCTAGCATCCCCCAGACTAGGAAACCGTAGACTACGGCGAAGATGCCGATCCATGCCCTCTCGCGCACGGCTGCGTTGCCTCGGGCAAGCACCGCGGTCATGCCGCCCACCACGAGCAATACGGCAAGCGACGCGGCAATGATCGGAACGTGCCTGGGGGCCGGGGCATCACTGACGGTTTCGATAATTCCGTTGACGGGCCCGAGCGTCGTCGACGGCAACACGGTCCAGAAGCTGCCAGCCCAGGCCCCAATCGCCGTCACTGCACCGCGTCCGTAATCGGTTCCTATCACGGCGCCACCTTCGCCGGACTCGGTGAAGGTTCGAATGGATATGACGCCGTTGGTCGTCACGGCGTTCGCCACGAACAGCGCTATGGACAACATTCCAATGGCCAGGACAGGCACCGCACGCCGACAGAGTTCCCGCCGGACGTCCGCGCACATCCCGCCCGCGAGGGCACGGGCCCCTTCCACGAGCGTTGGGATCAGCGGCGCCACGATCCCACTGGGGTAGCTAATCGCCGCCAGCGCGAAGGCCCCGAAGGCTGCCGCGAAGTAGCGTCGTGCAGCTTGCTGCCGAAATCGTTCGTACGCCACTAGCCCCCCTAGCGCGAAGAAGATCACGGCGTTGTGCGTGGTGCCGGGCTCCACCATGTACCAGCGCAGCGCAAGCGCGGACGATGCCAGAAGCATTGCGCCCGCCCACAGCGCGACCACCCACCGTATCCCCAACAGGCGCGCGTATGCGTACAGGAAGGCGGCGCTGCCGAAGCTGTAGATGAACGCCACCGCGTGAAACGGAATCGCCGAGCTGCCAAAAAGGTCGACGAACACGGTTTGGTATAGCGGCCGCGGCGAATAGATCGCGTGCCGGAACAGGTGGAGATTCTGGAGGTACCCCAACACCGGGTTGAAGAATGGGCCTTGCGGCGTGCTGGCGATGCGGCCTGAAAGCACGTTCAGCAGCTCACCGCCGCCGATCGCATAGGTCCAGCCGGGCCACGCGAATGCCAGGGCCACGGCAAGCAGCACGATCACGGCGACTCGGTTCGGCGTCGTGACCGCTCGGATCTGTCGACGAACTTGCAAGACCTCCAGTCGGAGCGGAAGCGGATCTCAGCCTATCTCGTCTCTGCAAGAAGCCCTTTTTCGCTCGAGCGCAGCTGATGGTACGCTACTGCTCTGGCGACAGTGCTGGTGATTCCTATGAGTGCGTCGCCAGTGAAGGCGCCTCATAGTGGCTTGGCCTCGACCAGTGACTCCTTCAGCACCGGCCGTCGCGCGTCTCGAGGACTCACATGTGCGGGATCTGTGGTGCGACCGGACCCGACGCCTCCACGCAGGTGTCACGCATGATTCCTGTCCTAAGCCATCGTGGGCCCGACGCGCAGGGGACGTGGAATGGACCCGACATCACGATCGGCCACACCCGTCTGTCGATAATTGACTTGGCGACCGGCGATCAGCCGATGGCGTACGCCATCGGCTCGCTCCGTATCTCGTACAACGGTGAAATCTACAACTATCGCCGCCTCCGAGATCGTCTGCGCGGCCGCGGCCACACCTTCATCACCCAGTCCGATACTGAGGTCATCCTCGCGTCGTATGCGGAGTGGGGTCCCAAGTGTGTGGACGAACTCATCGGAATGTTCGCATTCGCGATCTGGGATCAGCATCAGCGGGTGTTGTTCCTAGCACGTGACCGCCTTGGCATTAAACCTCTGTATTTCGTGGAGTCGGATGGCGAACTCGCGTTCGCCTCGGAGGCCAAGGCTCTGCTTGCGCGGTCACCACAGCGCCCATCGGTCGACCCACTCTCTGTACACCAAGCCCTGAATTACCGCTATGTGCGCGGTGACGCATCAATGTTTCAAGGCCTCAAACGGCTCCCGCCTGCACACGTCGCGGAGTGGCGCGATGGACGGCTTACCATCTCGCGTTACTGGTCATTTCCGGCGGCGAGCCCCGAAGCGGCGAACCCGCGGGCCGAGCTGCCGCGCGTTATGCAGGAAGTGGTCACTGACCACCTCGAATCGGATGTCCCGGTCTCCGCCTTTGTTAGTGGCGGTCTCGACTCGACCGCGCTAGCCGCCTGGGCCTTGGAGGCCGGAAGTCGTCAGATGGACGCCTTCTGTATGGATTTTGGCACTACCCACGACGAAGGTGGCCATGCCGCCACCGCCAGTGAGGCGCTGGGGTTGACGTTTCACCCCCTGCGGATGACACCCAGTGATTTCGGTCGGCTTCGCGAAGTCGCCTGGCATCTTGACGAGCCAATCGGCGACGCCATCACCGTTGCCACTTTCATCCTTGCCGAGCACGCCGCACGTCACACGAAGGTGGTGCTTTCGGGTGAAGGTGCGGATGAGGTTTTCGCCGGATATATACATCTGCGTGCGATCCGATCCGGTGACCTCCTACATGGACGGCACGGCTGGGCCGCGGTCGCAGTGGCGCGAGCGTTCGCCCGGATCATGCCCGGATCCTTGCTCGAGGCCGCCTTTCCCTATCCGGGCAGGTTAGGGGTGTCCGGACGGCAGATGGTCCACCGGATCCTAGCCGGGTTGCGTGACCCCGTTGCAACCTATCGCACGCTGACACAAATGTTCACGCAGGATGAACGGCGTGATCTCTACACCGAAGATTTCTACGCGGCGACCACGGCCTATGAGTCGGCCGAGACCGAACGCACCCGCCAGCTGATGGCCAAATCCACATCGGGGCTCGCCGGTGCCATGCGCCTGGATGCTGAAGATTGGCTGCCAAACTACACGCTACATCGATTAGACCGGCTACTCATGGCCCACGGCGTCGAAGGGCGCGTTCCGTACGTTGATCACCGAGTCGTGGAGTACGCGTTGCGACTACCGCCACGAGCACTCGTCAGCCCGCTACGTGAAAAACTAGCCCTGCGGTCGGCCGCGCCGACGTCCATCCGCCGCTGGGCCAACAGGCCAAAGCAGGCCTTCACGGTGCCGCTTGACGATCCAGCGTTCGGTCGGGCCGGTCATCAAGCAATCGGCGCGCTACTGGACGACACAATTGATGCGGATCGCGGCTACTTCCGCCGCGAGAAGCTCACGGCGATCGCCGCCGGATCGACCGGCGATCTTCTGGGTAGCAAGCGGGCCATGGCGCTCGCCATGCTCGAGGCTTGGCATCAGGTCTTCGTCGACCCTGCAACGCTTCAGCATCCGGCGTGATGTTGCTGCCACCGCTCGGCGATCCCGAACCACCAAGACTACGGTTCGACGCCGGCTGCCACGCCAGCCGGACGGTACGATGAGCAGCTCGGTCTCCGATGCCGTGAAGATGTCCTATCACGGTGCGCTCGTCGGATGGGAGACCCGGCTACTCGGTTTCGTTCAAGACAACCCCACATTTCCATATTACGGGTGCATGGACCGCGGGTACTGGCACTACCGCGCGCCATCCGACTTCCCAAGCACGATGTTTCAGATCGGAGTCCTTGCGATGGCCCTTGGGGCAGTCCAGGCACGGGACACGCCACGCGGCGCTCGACTCCATGAGCTCACACGCGCCGCCCTTTTGTTCTGGTCCAAAACTCAGCATTCGGACGGCACACATGACGAGTGGTATCGCCATGAGCACAGCTACGCGGCAACCGCGTTCGGTGCATATGCGGCCTCGGAGGCACTACTCGTGCTGCGTGACCAGCACATGCAAGGCGGTGATGAGGCACCGGTCGTACGCGCGATCGAGCGCGCGGCCGTATGGCTGGCCAACCGCCGCGACCAGCACGTCTCAAACCACACCGCCGGCGGCATTGCCGCCCTCCAGAACGCAGCGGTCCTAACCGAACGCCCCGACCTGTCAGATGCTGCGGTGACGGAACTCCGTCTGCTATCCCGCCGCCAGCATGCTGAGGGATGGCTCCCCGAGTATGACGGATTCGATCCAGGGTACCTGACCGTTTCGATCGGATACCTAGCGGCCTATCGCAGGCGCGGCGGCGATGCCCTTGCGGATCACGTCGTCGAGCGCGCCTGCACTGCCGCCACCTTGGGTGTGAACCCGGACGGCTCGTTCGGTGGGCCATACGGCAGCCGGAACACGCAGTTCCTCATGCCCCATGGACTTGAGCTAATCCGCGATCGCATGCCCGCTGCGTCCTGGATTCTCGAATCGACCCTTGGCACCGGGTATCGACAGCTCGTGGGTCCGTCGACCGCCGATGACCGATACTTTACTTTCTTCTTCCTATGGAGTTACTTGTGGGCACAAGCCGTGCACGACCGAGCAGCCGACACAGCTTCCGCAGCGCTCCCGTCCGACCTGCCGCAGCTTGTCGACGCGGGGTTGGTGCGACAATCGGTTGGCCCTTGGGAGCTAGCCATGAACGTGCGCAAGGGTGGATCACTTATGCTCTTCCGCCACGGAAGCCTAGCGTCGGTCGAGGCCGGCTATGCGGCCGCCCTCGATGAGCACGCCTGGGCGACCTCGCAGACGCTGGGGGCGCCCCTGTCATCCCATACCGAGGATCGTGACGGAACGTTCACCCTACGGGTCTCCGCCGCCTTTGCGACTGCCCGTCCGAAAAACCCACTCGACCGACTCGCACTTCCATTTGGGTTCTACAAAGCCTCGGTAGCTCACCTTGGAGCCGCTGCGTATCGCGTTAGCGACTGGATAAAATTCCGACAGATCCGGCGCCGCACCTCACTCCCGCTCGTGCTTGAACGCAAGGTGACACTGACAGACGCGCGCGCGAGTCTGTGATGTCATCACAAACCGCGGCCCCGCCGTCAACCTAGCTTTGGTCGGAACTGGCAGTGCGACCACCATGCACAACCCGTCATCACGATTCACGACCGAATCCGTGATAGATTCCGTGCCGATGGGACCCTCTTGGACCGGTCGCCTCGAGCAAGGCGTGCGAGTGGCGCGTCGACTGGAGCTCACGGCTGCCACGGACGTGGTAACCGATAGTGGGCTAAACCTTCTGAGTAGCAGCACACCTGCTCCACCTTCCGATGGCTTGGAGTAATCTTGGAGTACTTGGAGTAATAGAGTGAAACGGTCAGATCAGCGAAGGCCACCTCTGGAACCACCTGCATGCGAGTGAGCGTGTTCGGCCTTGGCTACGTGGGCGCGGTGAATCTCGCGGTCCTCCGGGGCAACGGGCACACGGTTATCGGTGTCGATATCATGCCCAGCAAGGTCGATGCGATCAACGACGGCCGCTCACCAGTCGGTGAACCTAAGCTCGAGGATGCCCTGCACACCGCGGTTCCCGCGCCTGCGGCCACCGCGACGACCAACCATGAGCACGCCGTTCGCGAAAGCGATGTTGCGATCGTGTGTGTCGGCACACCTGCGCGGGCCTCCGGGGACCAGGATCTCGGCTACGTCGACCGCGTTCTCCGCCAGATTCTTAACACTTCGGACAAATCTGGTGGTGCTGCACACATCATCTTGCGCTCAAGCGTGCCGCCAGGGACGCACGCGGAGCTGATCGAGCCACTGCTCGCGACGCATTCAGACAATGGGACCGCCCACTATGCTTACTACCCGGAGTTTCTCCGCGAGGGGCAAGGGCTGGCGGACTTTTCGGCACCGGGCCTCAACGTGTACGCCCCCCATACCAAGCGGGCATCCAAGGTCATGCACGACCTCTTCCAGAACCCGCAATGTCCTCTGCGTGCGGTCACCTTCGGCGAAGCTGAGATGCTTAAGTATGCGAGTAACAGCTTCCACGCGCTAAAGGTCGCGTTTGCGAACGAGATGGGCGCCATCGCCGATGCCCTTGATATTGACGGGCGGGTCGTGATGGACGAATTCGCGACTGACACTAAGTTGAACGTATCCAGCGCCTATCTACGCCCGGGCTTTGCGTTCGGTGGGGCTTGTCTGCCCAAGGACACTCGTGCGCTCGTGCACGCCGCCGAGCGCAATGGCGTCGAGGTTCCGTTGCTCGCTTCGGTACTGCCGAGCAACGAGCGCCGGATCGTGCGTCTGCTCGAGGAGATCGAGCGACTCGCCGTCACTCGCATCGGCTTTTGGGGTATCACGTTCAAGCCCGGGACGGACGACACGCGTGAAAGCCCTGTCCTGAAAGCCGTCGACGAGTTACTCCGCCAGCGCACGCAGTACGAGCGGCCGGTCGAGGTCGTGATCGGCGACGAGCCGGCGGTGCTCAAGCACATTGATACGCGCATCGCGAGCGTTGCCCGGCTCACCTCATCACCGCGCGACTTCGCGCATGGCCTCGACCTTGCCGTCCTCGGCACCCGTCCCGTCCCACCGGAGATCGGCCGGACGATCGCAGCTGACGGGACTGCGATCATCGACCTTGGGTACTTCGACACACCCACTGCGATCGCTGACGCGCCGGGCTACCGGCGACTCGCGTAGGACCTGTCGTGGCTACCAGACCGCCTCACCCCTCGCCCCCGTCGCCAACCGGCGAGCCGCCCATGGTCTGTGTCGTGATCCCTGCCAAGAACGAGGCATCGACTATCCGAGACGTGATCGCCGGCGTTCGCACGAGCCTCGCCGGTACACCCTATGCCGATCCGCAAATCGTCGTCGTTGACGATTCGGCCGATCGCACGGCCGAGTTGGCCTCGGCGGCCGGCGCAATCGTGATCCGGGGCGGACATGTCGGGTTAGGGCACGCGATGTTCCGTGGCCTCCGTCGCGCTGGCCGCATCGGTTGTCGCTACGTCGTATCGGTCGACGGTGACGGCCAAGCAGATACCGGCGAGATCCCCCGCTTTCTCTCAGAACTCGACGCCGGTCGTGCCGACTTGGTCCTAGCCTCACGTTTCATGCAACGTGGTTCGGTCCGATACCGCTATCCTTGGCTCAATCGCATCGGCATCCGCGTCCTCACGTTGCTGCTCTGGATGATTTCCGGGCGTCGGCTGTCGGACTCGCACGGCGGCATTCGCGCAATGCGAAATGAGGTAGTCGCCGATCTCACCCTAACCGGGACTCACTCCTACGTCCAAGAGACCATCCTCGATGCCCTCCAGAAGGGCTTTCGCGTCGTTGAGATCCCATCCAAGTGGAAGCCGAGAGCCCACGGGTCGTCGAGAGTCGTTTCGTCGATCCCCCGCTATGCGGCGCACACGCTTCCGGTCTTGTTCGTAAAGTCCGGCAAGCACATCACCTGGCTGGCAACGATGGGCTCACTCTTCATCATCGGCGGCGTCGTCTTCTTCTTTGTCGTACTTCTTCAGGAGGGATTCAGCGTTCCCGGCCTGTTTGACCGCATACCAGCGCTGCTGCTCATTGCCCTGCTGGTGTCCGTCGGCACACAGATGTTCTTCTTCGGACTGGTGCTCGAGCTCCTCCGGCAGATCGGCCGACAAGTGGATCACATTCGCTCGACGTCGGACAGCGACTAGTCGACGTCAGGTAAGTGTCCTCCCGGCAATCGTCTCCAAGCTGCGACGGAGATTGCGGGGCCGATTCCATGGCAGACACTCCCTTACCACTGAATGAGCTACCTGCAGGGATCATCCACTGCCGATCAACACGCTTGGCCGTAGCGGACTCAAGATCACCCAGTTTGCCTATGCTGCGGTGGAGATTCGCTCGCGCGCACTGGTAACAGAGCGCTCAGCATCAGCCCTCCGCCATCCTCGCCGGCATGCTGACCCGTCGGGCCGTCCAACCTTTGGTGGTGAAAATAGGCCGCAGGCCGTCGCAAGTGCATGGTGGATCGCTCCACGTGCGTCGTGTACCCACGCCGCGCTGCAGCCG
>PVBE011300106.1_pt1 | contig 10733 bp, 12 predicted proteins | sample 1631181 | NCBI WGS metagenome assembly PVBE01 (sample SAMN08397723, study PRJNA350692) | Marine metagenome, whole genome shotgun sequencing project. | isolation source: water | place: Pacific Ocean | collected 2012-04 | reverse complement strand
CTACCCTGCGACACCAAAACATCCACCTGGCGCAGCTTCGTGACGATCTCTTCCGGCTTGTAGCGCTTCCTTGGCATATCGGTCCTCCTCGATGCCAGTTACATACATCAGGGTGGACCACTTCAATGGGGGTGGATCAGAAGAGGTATCACGGCAGTATCTCGTGTACTTGCTCGAAAAATATTCAGGCAACCGCTTGACCGTCGCCCGCGCACTGGGCGTCAGCGAACGCAATATCTATCGGCTGATAAACAAGTTCGAGCTCTACAGCTGACCTCACCGGAGCGCCCGGGCCGATAAATCCTGTTCGGATTGGACGGCGATCGCCGCGCGATCGAGACGCCGGTCAAGATGATGGCGACCCCGCCAGGACTTGAACCTGGAACCCCGAGATTAGAAATCTCGTGCTCTATCCGGTTGAGCTACGGGGCCGCAAGCTGGAACAAAGGGCAAAAGAGTTCGAGCACCTTTTCCAATTGCGTCAAATACGCCCGGACTTCCTAGAGTGTCAACGGATTAGAAGTCCGCCGCTCGATCCGGCCGAGCCAAGGGCGCGCTGGACTCGGTGAGGTTGGATCGCGCAAACTTGTGGACCAGCCCGGCCGGGCTCGCGCGCGAATTGGGAGGTGGGATTGAACAGGTTGGACGGCAAGGCGGCGCTGGTGACGGGTGCCGCGGGCGGCATCGCCGGCGAGATCGCACGACGGTTTGCCGCCGAGGGCGCGCAGGTGGCTTGCGTCGACGTCGACGGCGATGGCGCGGGGCGCGTCGCGGCCGAGATCGAGGCCGCCGGAGGCCGGGCGATGCCTTGTCCAGGCGATGTTTCCGATGCCGATTCCGTCCCGGGCTGCGTCGAGCGCGCCGCCGAGACGTTCGGCGCGCTCCATATCGTGGTCAACGGCGCGGCCCTCGGCGAGGCCGCCGGCAATGTGGTCGAGCTCGATCTCGCAGAGTGGCAGCGCGCGCTCGCAACCAACCTGACCAGCGTCTTCCTGGTCTGCAAATACGCGCTCCCCGTGCTCGCCCGAGCGGGCGGCGGCAGCGTGATCAACATCGCCTCCCAACTCGGCCAGGTCGCGGTGCCGAGGCGCCCGGCCTACGTCACCTCGAAGGCCGCCGTGATCCAGCTTACCCGGTCGATGGCGATCGACTTCGCCGAGGACAACATCCGGGTCAACTCGCTGTCGCCCGGCGCGACCGAGACGCGGCGGCTGCTGCGCAGCCACGGCACCATGGAGGAAGCGCGCGACGCCCTGGTGCCCAAGCACCCCATCGGCCGGCTCGGCCAGCCGGCCGACATGGCCGACGCGGCGCTGTTCCTGGCGAGCGATGAGTCGCGGTTCATGACCGGCTCCGACCTGGTGGTCGACGGCGGATACACGGCGGTCTGAATGGCCGAAGCGTTCCTCGGTTATTTCGCGCCCGACTACCGACGCGCGCGCGCCGGCTTCCTCGCCGCCGCCACTGATGTCGGTGCTGCGATCGAGACCTTTGAGAACCCGGCGCCCGGCCCCGACGGAACAAGCGTGTTCACCGACGTCGCGCGCCTCGGCGATGCGGACGCAAAGCGGGTGCTGCTGCTCAACTCCGCGACCCACGGCGTCGAAGGGTTCTGCGGATCAGGGGTGCTCACCGGCCTTCTGGCATCCGGCGAGACGGCTGCAGTCCCCGACGGCGTCCGGCTGGTGCTGGTCCACGCCATCAATCCGCACGGTTTCGCCTGGGTTCGGCGCGTCACCGAGGACAACGTCGATCTCAACCGCAACTTCATCGACCACGGGACGAAGCGCTCGCCCAATGCAGTGTACGACGCGCTCCACGATGTGATCGTGCCCGGCGAATGGAACCAGCGAACCATCGCCGCGTGCGATGCAAAGTTCGAGGCCTTTGTCCGCGAGCACGGCGAGATGGCGTTGCAGGGCGCCGTCACCCGGGGTCAGTACGACCATGCGGACGGCCTGTTCTACGGTGGCGCCGCGCCGACATGGTCACACCGGACCTTCCTCGACATCCTAGAGCGCTTCGTCGCCGGCGCGAGCCATGTCGGGTTCCTCGATTTCCACACCGGACTTGGGCGTTACGGCGCGGCAGAGCTGATCGGCGGCGGCAAGCACGTCAAGGACTGGTTCGGCGATGGCATGCCGCCGCCCCGCACCGCCTCGTCTTCGGCATCGGGGCTGTCGGGCGTGATCGGCGGCGCGGTGCGCAAGATCGCCACCGGCGCCGAGGTGACCAGCGTCACCATCGAGTTCGGCACCTATCCCGTACGCGAGGTGCTGCGTGCGCTGCAGGCCGACAACTGGCTCCACGTTCACGGCGACGTCGCCTCGGATCTCGGCCGCGAGATCAAGGCGGACATCCGCCTCCGCCTGTTTCCCGACGAGGACGACTGGAAGGAGATGGTCTGGATCCGCGCCCGCCAGATCGTCCGCAGCGCGCTGCGCGGCCTCGCCGCGATCGGCGGCGGAGTGTAGCGACTCCGGGTCAGAAATTCAGCACAGTCGTGCCGGTAGAGCCGAAGTGAAATTTCACCACAGAGACACAGAGAACACAGAGGAATAAAATAAAACAGTTTTTTGTTTTCCTCTGTGTTCTCTGTGTCTCTGTGGTGAAACTAAACTATTTTTCCGCTTATAGGTATTTTCAAAGACTCGAAGTCTTAATACCCCTTATCCAGATCGACCACGTGGGTCATCTTCTCGCCGGCGCGATGGCGGCGGATGTTGTCGGCGACCGTCTCGGCGGCGGTCTTGGGCAGGGTCCAGGCCGAGGCGTGCGGCATGACCATGACCCGGGGATGACTCCAGTAGGGGTGGTCGTCGGGCAGCGGCTCGGTGGTGAAGACATCGAGGGTCGCGCCCGCGATGTGCTCCGATTCGAGCAGCGCCATCAGGTCGTTGTCGACCACGTGGGCGCCGCGCGCGACGTTGATCAGGAACGCGCCCGGCGGCAACGCGCCCAGCGTCGTTGCATCCAGCAGCCCCTCGGTCTCGCGCGTCAGCGGCAACAGGCAGACCAGGATCTCGGATCGTTCGAGGACCTCGAACAGCCCGTCCTCGCCATGGTGGCAGGCGATGCCGGCGATCGATTTGGGCCCGCGGCTCCAGCCCGCGACGTCGAAGCCGAGGCCCGCCAGCGCGCGGGCCGCGGCACCGCCGAGCTCGCCGAGGCCGAGGATGCCGATTCGGCGGTCGGCCGGGTGGGTCTGCGCCAGCAGCCGCCAGACACGCTCGCGCTGCTGCGCCTCGTATTCGGGCATGCGGCGGTGATAGTGCAGCACCCGCATGACCACGAATTCGGTCATGCCGACCGTCAGCCCGGGATCGACCAGCCGGACCAGGGGCACATCGCGCGGCAATTCGGGATCGCCCGTGATGTGCTCGACGCCGGCGCCAAGAGATAGGATTGCCTGAAGCCTGGGCAGCCCGGCCAGCATGCCGCGCGGCGGTTGCCAGACCAGCGCGTACTCGATCTCGTCCGGATCGCCGATGTCGGGCCAGACACGGACTTCGAGATCGGGCAGATGGCGGCCGAGGCTCTCCATCCAGGGCTCGCGATCGTCGGGTTCGCTGTAGAACAACAGAGCCACGGCGGGGGTATTTCCTGTGTCGGCAAATCAAGTATGTTCGGTCACGGTCTGGCCCAGTCTGGCGTTACCGGCGCACGGTGTCCAGGCTCGCAAAATGGAGACCCGCGATGAACGCACGAAAAGTCGGACTGGCCGGTTTCGGGACCATCGGCCGGCCCGTCGGTATGGCGCTCGATGACGGCATCGACGGGCTCGAGCTGGTCGCCGTTTGTGTCCGTTATCGCGCGCGGGCCGAGGAGCGCATGGCCGGGTTTCGCAACATCGTCCCCATCGTCGGTCCCGAGGAGCTCGCCGAGGTGGCCGACATCATCGTCGAAAGTGTGCCCAAGGCGGCCTTCACCTCGATCGCCGAGCCGGCGCTCAAGGCCGGGCGCGTGCTGGTGACGGTGTCGGGCGCCGGGCTTCTGGAGCATCCCGAGATCATCGAGCTGGCGCGCGCCGGAACCGGGCGCATCGAGCTCGCGACCGGCGCACTGCTCGGTCTCGATGCGGTGCGCGCCGCGGCGGAGGGAACGATCAACGAGATTCGCATGGTGACGCGAAAGCCGCCGCGCTCGCTCGCCGGCGCACCTTACCTTGCCGAGCACGGCATCTCGGTCGAGGGGCTCGACGCGGCGCTCAAGGTGTTCGAGGGCACGGCGCGGGACGGCGCGCGCGGCTTTCCCGCCAATGTGAATGTCGCCGCCGCGCTCGGCCTCGCCGGTGTCGGACCCGACCGCACCCGGCTCGAGATCTGGGCCGATCCCGCGCTCGACCGCAATACCCATACGATCGACGTCGACGCCGACAGCGCGCGCTTCACCATGACCATTGAGAACGTGCCTTCGGAAGAGAACCCCGGAACCGGCAAGATCACCGCGCTCAGCGTCATCGCCGCGTTGCGAGGCCTGGTCGCGCCGCTCCGCGTCGGGACGTAGTGGGCGAGCCCGACAAAAACCCCCTCTCCCCTTGGGGGAGAGGGCCGGGGTGAGGGGTAAGCGCGTCAGCGCGTCAAAAGACTCTTTCAGCCGCCTGCTGGCGGCACCCCCTCACCCGGCGCGCTCCGCGCGCCACCCTCTCCCCCGGTGGGGAGAGGGTTTCGAAAGCTCCGCAACGGAAAGGAACACGGCATGAAATACCAAGCACTCAAATGGGAGGTGCTCGACAATCCCAACCGGCCGGGCGAGCGGTGCATCGGGCTGATCACGCTCAACCGGCCCGAGGCGTTGAACGCGGTCGACGTCCGCATGCGGGTCGAGCTCGACATCCTGTGCGACGAGATCCGCCACAACTCGAACATCAAGGTGGTGGTGATCACCGGCGCGGGAAGGGGATTCTCGGCCGGCGGCGACCTCAAGTCCGAGGCCGATCCGCTCGGCGCCGGCGACGATGACGACTTCGACATGGGCAACTTCGGGCCCTACAAGGAACTCGCGCACTATTTTTTCAATGACCTGCGCCACCAGGTGCTGCAGCGCGCGTTCAAGAAGTTCGAGGACCTGCAGCCCATCACCATCGCAGCCATCAACGGCCCGGCCGTGGGTATCGGGCTCGAGATCTGCACGCTGTGCGACCTCAGGATCGCGTCGGACAAGGCCAAGCTTGGCGAGGTCGCGGTGCCGGCCGGGTTCCTGCCTGAATCGGGCGGCGCGAGGAACCTGCCCAAGCTGGTCGGCGTCGGCAAGGCTCTGGAACTGATCCTCACCGGGCGCATCATCGAGGCGGCCGAAGCGGAACGCATCGGGCTGGTCGAGCGCGTGGTTGCCCACGACGACCTGATCGACGAGGTGCTCGCGCTGGCCGGCCAGATCGCGTCCAACCCGTATCTCTCGGTGCGCTACGCCAAGGAGCTGGTCAAGATGTACTGGAACGCCAACCGCTCCGACGAGGGCTGGGCGCGTGAGTTCGCGGCGATCCAGGAGATCACCCGCACCAAGGATTGCCACGAGGGCATCCGCGCCTTCCTCGGCAAGCGCGAGGCGGACTATCGCGGCCCGCATTACGAGGCGTGGCCATTCGGAGACGCCAATGGCGACTGAGACGCCGGTTGGCTACCGCGAGATCCCGTCGCGGCTCAACATCTCCGTCGAGGTGCTCGACGACCGGCTGGCCCAGGGCTTCGGGCCGCGCACCGCCTTCGTCTGGGACGGCGGCGCGATCACGTATCAGATGCTCCACGACCGCGTCATCGGCCTCGCCGCCGGGCTCGCCGGGATCGGTGTCGGTCCGGGCGTTCCGGTTCTCTTTCGCCTGCCCAACTGCGTCGAGTTCGTGGTCTCGTTTCTCGCCGTCGTCCGGCTCGGCGCACTGCCGGTATTGCAGAACTCGCTTTTGGGGCCGGAGGAGGTCGAGTACGTGCTCGGGCACTCCGATGCGCGGGCGGCAATCACCATGGCCGACATCGCGGGGCCGCTGCGCGATCTTCGTGGTCGCCTCGATCTCGGACTGGTCGTGGCGCGCGGCGCGGACGAGAGCGAGATCGCGTTCGAGGATCTGGCCGTTGCATCCGGTGCGGCCGGACACCCGCCCGCCGACACCGCGTTCGACGATCCTGCCTTCCTGGTCTACACGTCGGGCACTACCGGCCGGCCCAAGGGCATCGTCCATGGCCATCGCTGGGTCGTCGCGCTCGGCGATTCGAACGCCTGGCGGGTGCCGCCGCAAGCCGGCGACGTGACCCTGGCGACCGGCGAGTGGAGCTTCATCAGCGCGCTCGGCCACAACGTTTTGTTTCCGCTCCGGAACGGGACCACGGGCGCGATCCTCGAAGGCCGCGCCCGCCCCGAGCGTGTGCTCGAGGCGGTCGAGCGGCATGGCGTAACGGTGCTTTATTCGGTCGCCACGGTCTACCGTCGGATGCTCGCGATCGATGGCGTGGAGGGTCGCTACGACACCTCCAGCCTGCGTGGCTGCAACTCGACCGGAGAGGCGCTCGAGGAGGCAACGTGGCGCGAGTTCAAGAGCCGGATCGGCTGCGATATCTGGGAGCATTACGGCATCTCCGAGATGCAGATGGTGCTGGGGCAGGGGCCCCGGCGCGAGGTGCGCCCGGGCTCGATCGGTTTGCCGCTTCCCGGCACGCCCGTCGCGGTGATGGATGACGACTACCGCGAGCTGCCGGACGGCGAGATCGGCCATTTCCTGATCGCCTCCGACAATCCCGGTTTCTTCCTCGGCTACCACAAGGACCGGGCCAAGACGGACGAGGTGGTGCATGACGGCTGGTACCACACCGGCGACCTGGCGTGGCGCGACGCCGACGGCTATTACTGGATCGCCGGGCGCTCCGACGACTGCTTCAAGAGCCGCGGCATCTTCATCTCGCCCTACGAGATCGAGAACGCGCTGCGCGGTCACGCGGCGGTGGCCGAGGCCTGCGTCGTCCCGCTGCCCGACGCCGAGATCGGCAACCGGATCCGGGCGGTGGTGGTGACGCGGGACGGCGCGGCGGGCGACGGCGCGCTCGCCGACGACATCCGCGCCGCGCTCAAGGACCGCATCGCGCCCTACAAGGTGCCCCACGTCGTCGATTTCGTCGGCGAGCTGCCCAAGAGCCCGGTCGGCAAGGTGCTGAGAAGGGAACTGATGGGCTGATCAGGCCCCCGTGCCATCGAACGGACCCGCGTGACGGCCCAAATCCGCCAGCGCATCCGGGACGAATTGACCGGCCAGGAGGTCGTCTCGCTCGATGCGCCGCAAGTCCGGGTTAAGCGCGAAGTAGCTGTCGAACTGGGCGTCCCAGTGCTCGGTGGACATTTCGCCATTGACGGCGAAGCCGCCGGTGTCGTGCTCGCGCTGCCAGATCCATTCAACATCCTCGTCGGGCAGCGGGACGGTGACGTAGCCGTCGTAGACCTCGCGGAACGCGGCGTAGTCGTCGTGGAGCGCGCGTGACGCCTTGATCATGCCGCGCGCAAGGCGGCCGAGGGCGTCGGCGTGCTCCGCCTCGTAGGCCTCGGTGGTCGCCAGCACGCCGTGCGGCTGCAGCGGCACCAGCTGCTTGAGATCGGCGAAGCCGAGCAGGGTATGCAGCCTACCCTCGTGCGATCGGCTCAGCGACATCGCCTCCTCGACCCGGATCAGCGATGCATCGACGGCGCCCGAAACCAGATCCGCGATCCGTTGCGGCGGTGGGCCGACGACGCGCCAGTCGATCTCGTCGTCCCCGATGCCGAGCTCGGCGATGATGAGGCGCGCCATGTGATGGCTCAACGCGCCGAGCCCGTCGAGCGCCCATGACGCGCCGCGAAGCTCGTCCGGCGTCGCGATGCGCGACTGCACCACGAGGTTCTGGGCCAGGCCGCGCGCCATCGAGACGACGACGCGAAGCGGCGCGCCCTCGGAGCGGAACCGGATCGCCGGGCCGAGGCCGCCATAGCCGACATCGACCACGTCGTCGAGCACCGCCTGCATCGCAGCGACCCCGCCATGGGCCGGCGTCCACGTGACGTCCAGCCCCTCGTCGTGCCAGCACCCCAGGCGTGTCGCGGCGGCGCAGGCAAGGTCATCGACGCCGAAGGTCGGCCCCGAGCCGGCGGCAAGACGTATGGGCAATCGGCTGGTCATTGGCGGTCCCTCATGTTGGTTTCACGCCGGGCGGCGCTTGAGGAAATGGAGGCTTGTCACCGTCATCACCTTGTCGCCGTCCTGGTTGATGGTGTCGTAGCGGAACCGGACCCCGTCGCGGCCGCCTTCGGCCTGCGCCGGCGAGACCTCGATGACCTCGGCCAGGACATGCAGCACATCGCCGGGGCGCACCGGCTTGAGCCAGCGCATCTTGTCAATGCCGGGCGAGCCCATGCCGGAGGCGCGGAACAGGCCGAGATCGGCGAACAGCCCGAAGGTCACCGAAGCGGTCTGATAGCCCGGAGCGACGAGACCGCCGAACGCGGTATTGCGCGCCGCCTCGGGGTCGGTGTGGTAGGGCAGGTTGGCGTAACGCTTGCTGTACTGGACGATTTCGTCTTCGTCGATCTCCGCCGCCGCGGTCTCGTAGACCTGGCCGACGGCGAAATCCTCGAAATACAGACTGTCCATGCCCCCGCTCCCGGGGAGATCATATAAAGCCCGCCCGCCCCTGTCACGCCGCCCCGGCGTAACGGGGTTCGAATGTCGGGGTCACCCGCGGAATGTCGGTCCGGGCCTGCCCCTCACGCCGGCTCCAGGTAGCTTTCCCACAGGCTGAAGAAGAAGCTGTCCTGGTCCGATGCTTCGGCGCCCGAGATGTCGCGCGCCGCGAAGCGGACGCTGTACATGTGCTGCCGATCCGTGCCGGGGAAGGCGAACCGGCCGAGATCCCGCTCGACGATGCCGGTCTTGGTGCGCACCTGGAGGGACAGATGGGCCGCGCCGACCGATTCCATGTCGCGCACCGTCACCCGCTCGCCCGGAGCGTAGCGCGGCGCGCCATCGGCGCGGGGGCCGGAATCGGGGCCTTGAGCCGCGGCCATCTCGGACACTCTCGCATCCAGCTCCTCCTTGCTCACCAGGCCCTTGTCGGCGAGCAGCTTCTCGGTGGCGGCGAGCCACATATCGGAGTAGTTGCCGTCAACCCGCGCCGCGTCGCCGGCCAGCGGCTCGGCATCGTCCGGGTGATGCAGCTTGTAGTGTCCCGGAGCGCGAATCTCGGCGCTGAAAGTGTCGACCCATTCGGGCCAGCGATAGTGGTTCTGCTCGAACATCTTGACCACGATGGCGACGGCGCGCGTCGCCCACGGCTGGGCGAAGGCCGGGGCGTCTTCGTCGCGGGGCAAGCGGTCCGGATGTTCCAGGCCGGGCAAATCGCTCATGTCGTCCCTCCCGCCGGGCCCGGCCTTACGCCGGGTCCAGGTTGTAGTTCCACAGGTTGAAGTTCAGGCTGTGACGCTCCGAAGCCTCCGGTCCCCAGACGTCCCGCGCCTCGAAACGAACCGAATAGACGTGCTGCAAGGCGTCGTTGTCGCCGCCGTCGCCCGCGTCGGGGAGGACGAACAGCCCGAGATCTCGCTCGATGACGCCCTCCATGCCGCGCAGGTAAAGCGGCAGATGGGTATGGCCGACCTGCGGGACGTCGCGCACCGTGACGCGCGCGCCGGCTTCGAACCGGGGTCCGGCGCGCTCGGCCTCGGCGAAGATGGCGACGCGGGCGTCGAGCTCGTCCCGGGTGACGATGCCCTTGGCGTCGAGCAGCTTTTCGCAGGCGGCGAGCCAGTAGTGGTAGTACTTGGCGCCGTCCGCCTCGCAGGAAGCGATCCATCGGTTGTAGTTGGCGCGGTCCGAATCCTGCTCGGCCTCGCTGGTTTCCTCGGCCTCGCCCGCCGGTGCCGCGTCATCTTCCGGCCCTCCGAAATAGCCGGGTGACTGGATCTCGTGGCCCAGATAGTCGTCCCACTCGGCCCAGTCGTACTTGCCGTCGCGGTAGAGCGACATGACGATAGCGAAGCTGTGCGCTTGCCACGGCTCGTCGAACACCGGGCCGCCGGCGTCGCGCGGCTGAGCCGCCCCGCCCCGACGGGCGGGCATGGCTAGGGTCGGTACCTGAAGCAGTTTCCGCAACGCGCGTCTCCCGGTCCGGGCTCAGGCCGGATCCATGTATTCTTCCCACAATTCCAGATACAGGCTGTCATTCTCGGGCGCGCTTGGTCCCCACAGCTCGCGCGCGGTGAAGCGGACGCTGTAGCAATGCTGCGGCCCGTCGTCCCGGCACTCGGCGCGGGCATCGGCGAAATGAAAGACTCCGCGGTCGCGCTCGATAAAGCCCTCCTTGGCGCGGGCGTAGCGCGGCAGGCGGGTGTGTCCCGGCGGATTGATGTTGCGGGTGACGATGCGATCGCCGGGCTTGAACCGGGCCGGCACATCGGTGTCGAGGCGGGACGGCTCGGGGTTCCGGTAGTAGGCGCGCACATTTTCCGCGCTTATGGCCGCCATCAGGAGGTCTCCCCCGCGCTCAGCTCGGCCACGCGGGCGTCGAACTCGTCCCGGCTGATGTATCCCTTTTCGACGAAAAGCCGTTCCGCCCCGTCGAGCCAGTGCTCGTAATAGCTCGATTGCAGGTAATGCACCGGATCCATGCGCTCGACGGAATGACGGAACTCGTCCAGCGTCGCGTGCTGGCCCACCGTCATGGCGCGCACGATGCCCAGTATGCGTCGCTCCCAATCCTCGTGGAAGGCCGGCTCGTTCTCCT
>PVBE012676020.1_pt1 | contig 10734 bp, 10 predicted proteins | sample 1631181 | NCBI WGS metagenome assembly PVBE01 (sample SAMN08397723, study PRJNA350692) | Marine metagenome, whole genome shotgun sequencing project. | isolation source: water | place: Pacific Ocean | collected 2012-04 | reverse complement strand
CATCTACCCGTGAACATACATGCGTAATACTAGCGATATATGTCAACAAATCAACGGAAAAAGAATATTCCAAATAAATAAGCCCCACACAACAGTGTAAGGGCTTATTTAAATGGGCCAGAGTGGACTCGAACCACCGACCTCACCCTTATCAGGGGTGCGCTCTAGCCAGCTGAGCTACTAGCCCCATGTATCTCTAAAAAAGAAACACGGTCGCAACCAGAAGGTGCGACCGAGGATTATATCAAAAACGACTTATGAGGTAGTTTCTATTGCGACGCCAAATATATCGCCTCAGCAAAACCTTGGTGTAGACGAACGGCACCCCGAGTTATTGTGTCTAAGGTAGAAACGACCCGTTGGGTTATTTTATTAGCACGGTCCCCAAGCGCCGACGACTTCAAGAATATCGGTTACATCAACTACCCCGTCATTGTTGACATCAGAGGCACAGCCAGAGCATGAGCCCCAGTCATCAATTAAAGACAAGAGGTCAGATATTCCAACTTCACCATCACCATTGACATCTTGTGGGCAGTTGTTTGGGTCACAACCACCATCATCACAAACAGTGTCAGCTCCAAGCCAGGTGCCTCCGCCATTGTTGCAATTGCTTTCGTAAATTTCTATGCAAGTACCATTTGTACCAATGCAGCATGCACCGGTTGAAGGTAGTGGAATAATTTTAAAAACCTCACCGCCGAGATCACAGATGTATATTTCACCAGCAGCATCCTGACCAAAACCAGAGATAGAACTAATGGAACCCGCATCGGGCACAAGTTCGCTTGTGCGATCTTGGTAATCGTAAATTGCCGAACCATCGAAGCGGAACGACCAAATTTTACTGGTGCAGTAATCACCGAAGAAGTAGGTACCATCTAAACTTGGAATTGCAGCCCCACGATATATATCTCCACCGGTGACGGAACAGCCGTATGAATGAGAATATTCCCAAACAGGACCAACCATTGAACTTTGAGGATCGCATCCACTCGTGTTGTAACCATGGTTGCCTTCGTAACAGCGCCAGCCATAATTTTCACCACCAGTGCTAGACGCTGGTTGGAATGTAATTTCTTCCCAGTCATATTGACCAACGTCACCGATCCATAAATCTCCAGTTTCCCTGTCAAAACCACAGCGCCAAGGGTTTCGCAGACCATACGCCCAAATTTCATCATCACCCGTGACACCAACAAACGGATTACTAGATGGAATCGCGTATGGCGATCCACCATCAACATCAATTCTTAACATTTTCCCTAGTTTTTGGTTGGTGATATCTTGACCCCTATTACCAGGATCACCACCACTACCACCATCGCCGGTACCAATGTATAGGTACCCATCAGGACCGAAACCCAACCACCCACCATTATGGTTTGAGTATGGTTGGTCGATTGTCATAATTGTGTAACCGCTTCCAGAATCAGCGACATCAGGATTTGCAGAAACAGAATAACGTTTGATGTATGTGTCACCATTACTTGCGGTGTAGTTCACATAAAAATATCCGTTTTGTGCGTAGTTTGGGTGAAACGCAAGACCAAGCAAACCTTGCTCAGAACTTGTGCTTACACTTAAACTTAAAAACGCAGTTGAATTGAGTGTGCCAGAAACAAGATTAAAAATTCTAATTCGTCCAGTTGAACCAGAGCGTTGTTCAACAATGAAAATTCTCTCAAAATCATTTGGTGGCGCTACAACCTGTACCGGTCGAGCCAATCCGGTGATGAGCCGAGTTGAAGAAATAGCAGCTGATCCAAGCGCACGAACAGGTGCGGGGTCTTGCCCAGTGTGAGAAAGAGCAGGGTTCTTGGAGGGGTCTTGTCCAGTGTGTGTTTCAGGTTTAATCGCCATGCCTGCACCAACGATGCAAAGACCAATAAGGGATGAAGTTAGAATTGTGCGTGCGAACATTGTTCTCTCCTGTTTTGACCCAAAAAGGATCATGCATTGGGGTGGGATAGACCTACAAATCTGTGCCGCTACACCCAGTCGGCATTCGACCTCATATATTCGCAAAACAACTGCAAATGGTTGCAAAATAGTCCGATAAGGGATTTTTTGAAACAAAGGTATGTTCAGACAAGGGTACCCCTCGATTCCCATGAAAGCAAGTAATAAGTTTGGAGTCTACAGCCCTTTTTCAACTTCGCGACCACTATCGGTCCAAGAGGTTAAACCGCCCCTAAGAGTTCTGACGTCCTTAAAGCCCTTTTTGATCAAATCCTTGCTCATCGCAATAGCAACTGAATCATTCCAAGTTAGGCCAGAAACAATGATAATTCCAGCATTATCAAGTTTCCATGCATCAAAAAACAGGCTTTCAAGGGGCAAATTCATCGATCCTGGGATATGCCCTTGGTTGTATTGCCATGGAATCCGAGGATCTACCAACACCGTTGCACCATCCGTCCCGAAAAGTGATGTGTCCCCACTTTGAAGCAAGCGATCTGCTTCGTCTGTATTGACAAAAACAAGGTTTTTATCGCTAACTCCGGTTCCACAACCAAAAATTAACAAGGCGGCACACAATTCTATGAAAAGAATAATTTTGCGAAGCATGAATGAACAGAATACACAACTCTCACGCTCGTTGTACGGTGTACGACCAAGGAGTTTTATCAATGCTTGCAATCCTGCTATCAACCATGCTCACATCTACATACGCCCCCCCTCCCATCTTTGAACAAGGCGGCGAAACTTCTGGAGCGAAAGGTCACGCCGAAGTTGCAGTTTCGACAGATGTAGGGTGGATCGGACCCGCCCAAGAATTTCACATCATCGTCGCAATCACCCCAGACACTGGGTGGCACACATATTGGGAGAATTCCGGTGACAGTGGATCGCCGACAGAGATCAAAATTACCGCCCCAGAAGGATACGTTGTTGGAAAACCTGTTTTTCCTAGGCCAGAAATTTTTAGGACGGTTGAAGAAACAACTTTTGGATATGAAAAACAAGCAGCTATTTTTGTACCCGTGACAGCCCCCGCTTCAACACTTGATGGGCGAGTTGATTTTCAAGTGACAACATCGTGGCTCGCGTGCAAAAAATACTGCGTGCAAGGTAAAGATGAATCAACACTTACTGTTTCAGTTCGCGCGTGGGAAGAGGGCCCTCTTCGAAAAAGCAAATCACTTGAGCGTTGGCAATCTATGTTACCCAAACCACTTTCTAGTCTCGAAGATGGAAATGTTAGACTTGTTGGCAACCTGTTAAAAATTTCAGGAGAATCTTTAGAACGCCAAATTGGCTTCTTGGGAATAGAAAAACCAGGAGTTCGTTTTATAGAAGTTGGCATGCCCATTTTTAACGGCGATTCTTTTGAGCTTTCTGTGCCCCTTACTCTTGATTCAATCAACGCAGAAGGAAAACCGCTGGAAATAACAGGGTTATTGACAATGGGTCGAAACCAAACAGATCCAAGTTACACTGTTACACTTACCGTAGATAATAAAACAAAACCTTATTTTGGAAGAGGAACAACACAATGAACACTATTATTAAAACAACACTGCTCGCTGCAACACTTGTTGCTGCAACAGTAATTGCCCAGCCAGCAGGCATGGACGGAAAACCACCAAAGAAAGATAAAGATGAAGTCGTTGCAAAGGTTGGTGAGCAGGCGCCAAAGTTTACACTCGAAGATCAGTGGGGAACAACACACACCCTAGATGAGTATGAAGGAAAAATAGTTGTACTCGAATGGTTTACTGACACCTGTCCTTACAGCAAACGTTTGTGGGGTTCGGGTTTGGCCTCAAAGATGATTAATCAACTTGGAGAGATGGATGTTGAAGTTGTGTATCTTGCAGTGAACTCAACAGGCAACCGTCCTCAAGAGGAGATTGTAGAAAATGGGACTAAGTTTTTTGAAGATCTTGAAGTTGGCACGCCAATGCTGATTGACCACGACGGAGAAGTTGGTCATGCTTATGGAGCAAAAACAACTCCGCACATGTTTGTGATTGATGTTGAAGGGGTGTTGGCATATCACGGGGCACTTAGTAATGACCCCCGTGGCAAAGAGGGTATAGATGCAGAAACACACATTCTTCGTGCCGTGACTCAACTTCAAAACGAAGAAGAAGTAAAACCCAACTACATAAAACCCTGGGGATGTTCTATTAAATACGGCAAGGGTGACGACAAAGAGAAGAAGCAGGGTCGAAGAAAACCTAAGCGTGGACCCGGTGTTATGGGCATGCCCTAGTGCGGCGCAAACACACCACCCATGCGACGTTTATTGCAAACTCACGGGCATGATGACATAGGTAAAGTTGTTGCCACACTTGATCAACCCAGGCTTGTCAGACCGCTTGAGTTCCATCACTATTTCGTCGACGCCCACAACCTTTAGTGCATCAATGATGTACACAGGATTAAACCCAATTTCCATTCGTTCGCCGGAGAACCCCTGGATTGGAACTTCTATTTCAGCCTCTCCCGTTTCTGGGGCGCGGCTCGTGATAACAAGCTTGTCTCCATCGAAAACAAGACGAATGCCGCGAGACTCTTCATTTGTCATGAGATGTGCGCGTCGTACTGCGCGGGTGAGTGCGTCTGTGGAAATGGTGACTTTTTGATCAAGATCCTTTGGAATTACATCTTCAAATGGAGGGAATGTGCCCTCAACCAAATTGCTTGATAGTGTTGCTGCGTTATTTGCGCCATCATCAACATGAAACACAATTCGGCCATTATCAACTTTTACAGATACAACACCTTCGTCGTGCAGTAAACGGCGAAGAAGGACCATCGCCTTTGTTGGCACGATGCATTGTTGGTTTTCTTTATCACCATCACATGTGCCACTTGCAAGTGCTAGCCGGTGTCCATTTGTTGCAACTAGTCGCAACGTTTTTCCTGTTCTGTCAAGAAGTACGCCGTTGATGGCATAGCGGCTATGATCAGAAGCGGCGGCAAATACTGTTCGTTCCATAAGCCCACAGAACTGTGAGGCATCAATGGTAAAGTCTGGATCATCGTGGTCGAATGTTGGAATTTCAGGTGATTCTGTAATTGGGAACCCAAACACCTTAAATCGTGAATCTGAAGATCGGATGAGGAGCGATTCGCTGTCGCTTGCAATCGTGATTGTTTGGTCATCGCAACTCTTTGCGATCTGTGAAAACTTGTCTGCGGGAACAAGCGTGTCTCCATCTTGCTGTAAATCAACCCGGTCAATGGTGAGTGTAAGTGACACTTCTGCATCAGTTGCAGCGAGTTTCAAGCGACTGTCTTGTCCTGTTATCCGAACACATTGCAGTGCAGGGGTTGGGGTTCTTGTGGCGACCACACCTGTAACCAAAGACATTGCCTCGACCAGGGCATCGCGTTCACATATAGCTTTCAAATTCGTTGCTTGTTTTACCGTCATTTCTCTAATTCCTTCACCAAGTTGATCCACAAAAAAGCAGTTCATAATCCAAACTACTCCCACTGTGGTGAGTGTACCAAGAGATTCGAATAATCTCCCTAACATTCACCTTTTTTCATACTTTCCTATTGAACAAAATCGTGCTCCATGGGATACTGTTGGTTCCTGCAAAGAGGCAAATTTTGCAGGTTTTTCCCAAATAAAGTACGGAACTCACCACGCCCCCAAGGAAGGAAATCGCGAATATGTCCTATGAAGCAGAAATTCACGCAAGAGCCATCAAATTAGGTGGAATGTCCCTCGAAATGTGCGCCGAATCAGGTAGCGGCCACCCAACATCTGCTTTGAGTATTGGTCACATTGTGTCAATATTGATGTATCGAACAATGCGCTGGTTACCAGGCGATCCAACCAATAGTACATCCGACCGACTCGTTCTTTCTGAAGGACACGCAGTCCCAGTGGTGTATGCAGCACTTGCAGACATTGGGGCAATGGTTGAGTGGAATGGCGAGCCAATGCAACTTGCTCCTGAGCACCTTAAAACACTTCGTGTTGATGATTCTCCACTTGACGGACACCCGAACCCAGAAGAGGGTGTACGTTTCTTTGATGCAGCGACAGGTTCGCTCGGGCAAGGGCTTTCTGTTGCAGCCGGAGTAGGTCTCGCAGCGAGAGCAGACGAAACAGGTCGCAAGGTTTATTGCATCATTGGTGACGGTGAATCCCGCGAAGGTCAAATTACCGAAGCACTCGATTTTATTATGGACGAGTCCCTCGTACATGTCCTTCCTATTTTTAACTGTAATCAATACGGTCAAGCTGGAGAGGTAAGCAAACAACAATCACCAGAGAGAATGACGGCAAAATTAGAAGCCTTCGGGTTTGAAGTTGCTTGCATTGATGGGCACAACCCAGACGCGATAAAGGCGGCGATCGATAGGTTTAACACCGAAGGTCGCACGCAGCCTATGGCAATTGTTGCAAAAACAGTTAAGGGTTGGGGTGTGCCAATGTTACAAGGTGCAAACTGGCACGGGAAACCAGTTGCGGGCAAAGAACTTGAACAAGCACTTGCAGAACTTAGACAAACTGGTCTTAAGTTGACCTCTTCCATGAGCACGAACCCGATTGCAATTCCCAAACCCCCGAAATCCACAACCGATTCAGCAGAAACACCAACAGCGATGACGTTCCGAGAGGCGATGACCAAGTGGGACATGATCTCTGTTTTGCAATCTGGAAAAATGGCGACTCGTCGAGCATACGGTGTCGCTCTTCGATCACTTGGGTATACCCACAAAGATGTTTGGGCCGTTGATGCAGATGTAAGTAACTCTACATTTAGCAATGCATTTGGAAACGACCCAGCGCTGTCTGATCGGTTTGTTGAATGCAAAATTGCCGAGCAAAACATGTATTCTGTTGGCGCGGGACTAAGCGCTGCTGGAAAAATACCGTTTTGTTCAACGTTTTCTAAGTTTATTACCCGTGGATATGATCAGATTGAAATGGCAATTAACTCAGGGGCAAATCTCAAAGTAGTAGGTTCACACAGCGGAATTTCACTTGCTGCTGATGGCCCAAGCCAAATGTCATTACCCGATGTTGCATGGTTCCGAAGTTTTGGCACAATGAAAGATCACCACGGGAAACCTGGGTGTTACGTTTTGCAACCAGCAGATGCTTGGGGCGCGTATGCGTTGACAATAAAAATGGCTGAACATCAAGGGTGTTGCTATCTTCGCACGTTCCGCCCAGATGTAGAAATGATTTATGATCAAAACACCGAGTTTGAACTTGGTGGCATGGAAGTGCTCACAGAAGGTCGCGATCTTCTAATTGTCAGCGCGGGCTATATGGTGCACGAATGTAACAAGGCGCTTGACGAACTAGATCGAATGGGTGTAGACGCAACCCTGCTTGATTTATACAGCCTTCCGTTTGACGAAGACCGTTTATTGGATATAGCGAACGAAAACAACGGAAACATTTTGGTGGTTGAAGATAATTACGGAGCATCACTGGGTTCAGCTGTTTCTGATGCGTGCACAACATCTGGTGAATCATTTACTGTCAAACAAATGTTTGTGGAAAGAATTCCAAAATCAGCCCGTTCGCCAGAATCAATTCTTCGAATGTGCGGACTGCATTACACCGATATTACCAAAGGCGCGGCGTCACTTCTTGGCGTGCACGCTACGCACTAAGGAAAGATTATGGCAAGCCAAGAGAATGGGCATGCAATGGCCTCGTTGATGAACGAATGGGATTTACCCGCGGTTCTCAAAAGTCCACCAGACCTGGTAATCGACTTTGACCCTGTTGAATCAAATTTTCTTGCGGCGTAAATAAATTGTTTGGTTCTCACCTATCTATTGCTGGCGGAATACACAACGCACTTGTTGCAGCAAAAGACCAAGATATGGATTGTCTTCAAGTTTTCACGAAGAATCAGCGGCAATGGAAAGTAAAGCCACTTACTCATGAAGACACAGAGAAGTGGTTTGTGCAACTACAAAAGAATGGATGGGATCATTCAAACAGGGTTGTGAGTCACAACAGTTACCTTGTCAACCTTGCTTCCCCGGACACACAATCTCGGGGAAAATCACTGGCGCTGCAACGAGAAGAAATTGAACGGTGCGAACGGCTTCATATTCCATCACTTGTTTCTCATCCAGGCGCGAGGCTTGGCACCCCACGAAAAACAAGCGAGTTAAATGACCTTTGTAGCGAACCCACACGAGAAGAACTAGCTGGACTCAAACGGATCGCAAAATCAATTAATGAACTTCATAGAGAATTACCAAACTACACCACGAAGATTTGCCTTGAAACCACGGTTGGGTCTGGAACAAACCTTGGATATGATTTCAAGCATCTTGCAATTATCCAAAACGAAGTAGCAGACCCAACAAGAATCGCATTTTGTTTTGATACGTGCCACGTTACAGCCGCTGGATACGACATGCGTACAAACAAGAAGGCCGAGGAAGTTCTTCAAGAATTTGACGACATCGTTGGTTTAGAACAGATCAATGTGTTTCACTTTAATGATTCAATTGGAGAGGTTGGTTCTCGTAAAGATCGTCATACCCATATTGGAGACGGTGCGTGCGGGCTATCGTGTTTCAAGGCGATTGTAAAAAACAGCCAATTCGATGATATTCCAAAAATTTTAGAAACGTCCAAAGAAGTGAATAAACAAGGGAAGTCGATGGATTTGGTGAATATCGAGAAGTTGCGTTCTATGCAGCCTAGGGCAAGAAAACGACGATAGAGTTTCATTCTAGGTACCCTACGCACCCACATGTTAAGTCCTGTATTAAAAACACTATTTGTAATTACCTCCACAACGGTGTTTGTTGGTTGCCACGCTATCGCGCCAAAAGCAGGGCGTAACCCAAGTGTGCAGGTTATTGAGATGACTGTGCCACAAGAAGTAACGGTTCAGGCAGCCGAAATTGCTGCCGAGTACGGTGATTACGACGAAGCAATGCGCCTCTTCAAGGAAGTGTTGGAAGATAACCCAGTGGCCACAGGCGCGTTTGTTGGTATTGGTGATATTTATTTGGCAAAAAAAGAGTGGAGCCAAGCAGCGTCCGTTTTTGCGCGTGCAGCAAAACTTGAACCACGAAACTTTGATGCCCAATATGGACATGGCGTTTCACTACAAATGATGAAACGGTTTGTCGAAGCAATTCGAGCATATCATCGAGCATTGACAATTGAACCAGAAGATGCTGGTGCGAACCTTAATATCGCAACAACCTATCTTCAAATGGGGCGCCCAAAAAGTGCAATGGTGTTTGCAGAACGAGCCGTTGAAGTGTGTGGTGAAGACGCACCGGCGCACATTACCCTCGCTGCGACCTATCAATTACTCGGAAGGATGGACGATGCCCTTGCTGAATATATTGCAGCCTCTGAAATGATGGATGATCCTTCTCCACAGTTGATGCGAAACATCATCTACCTACTTACACAAGAAAAGAGATATCGCGAGGTTGTCAACACAACAGAGCAACTTGTACGTGTTGATCCTTCTAGTGGTTCATATGAACAACTTGGCTGGGCCCTGTTTAGACTTGGCGATTACACGGCTTCTAGTAATGCATATATCACCGCCGTGGAATTTGATGAAGAGAACTGGCGTGCTTTGAACGGCATTGGCGTGAACGCCCTGAACGCATGGCTGTTAAGCGAAAGGAAAAACACGAGCTCTTATGAAGACGCGAGGAGTGCTTTTAGAAGATCTCTTGTACTGAATCCAGATCAGCCTAAAGTAATTACCCTTGTTTTGCGATACGGTTTATAACATGCCAGACCAATCACTACTTGAAACATTTGAATCACCAACAAAAACACCTTTTTTGATTGAACACATAAATGAAGAATTCACATCAGTCTGTCCGGTGACCGGTCACCCTGATTTTGGGATCATTACATTGCGGTATGAACCAGGAAATTGCTGTGTAGAATTAAAAAGTTTGAAACTTTACTTTCAATCGTTTCGCAACGAGGGTATTTATTACGAAGCAGTGACAAATCAGATCCGCGACGACCTTGTTGCGTGCATGAACCCAAACTGGTTGCAAGTAAAAACCTCTTGGAAAGGACGCGGGGGAATACGCAGTAACATTACTGCTTCTTTTGGCGATGAACATTCTCCTAGCAACATCTAATCCGCACAAACTTGAAGAAGTGCAGGCTATTTTGGGTTCTCGTGGTATTTGTGTTGTGGGACTCACCGAAACCGAACGCTTACTTGATGAACCAGTCGAAGATGCCGATTCTTTTTCTGGGAATGCAAAACTAAAAGCGGTTGGATACGCCGAGGCAACTGGAAAGCGTTGCATGGCAGACGATTCGGGCTTGGTTGTTGACGCCCTCGGTGGTGCGCCGGGTGTTTACTCTGCGAGATATGCAGGCGTTGGTGATACAAGAGAAGAACGGGACGCTGCAAACAATAAACTGTTGTTGGAGAGCCTTGCGAAAACCGATACCCAAGAACCAACAGCCAGGTTTGTTTGTTCGCTCTGTATTGCCGACCCAGACGGAACAGTTGTAGCTGAATCAGAGGGAACCTTTGAAGGCGTGATTACAACAACACCGCGTGGCGTGAATGGCTTTGGCTACGACCCACTGTTGTTTTTGCCAGACGTTGGAATGACGAGTGCTGAACTTTCAACAGAAGATAAGAATGCTCGCTCCCATCGCAGTGTCGCGCTGCGAAATATCCTTAAACAACTTTAAGGATACCCAGTACACGTGGACAGATAAGAGAACGCTTGGTTTATTTTGATCGAAGCGTAAGAATTGCGACCTCGGCAGGGCAGTTG
>PVBE011373989.1_pt1 | contig 10734 bp, 11 predicted proteins | sample 1631181 | NCBI WGS metagenome assembly PVBE01 (sample SAMN08397723, study PRJNA350692) | Marine metagenome, whole genome shotgun sequencing project. | isolation source: water | place: Pacific Ocean | collected 2012-04 | reverse complement strand
CGCCGAACAATACGAAACCGAATCTTCATCGTTTGAAACGATCCCAAAAAAGATAATGCAGAAAGTCTGATCAAAAGCCGGGTACATACTTGGCACGATCAAGTCAATCTCACCATCTTCTGCATTGAACGCAGTTCGTCCGAAACCCCCCAGATCCGTCCGTAGTCGCTATGAGATACTTCGGCTACGTAAATGTTGCCCGCAGAATCCACTGCAATCCCGTGGGGTGAGAAAAAACGTCCTGGCTGGGAACCGTAACTCTCAGTTCCAACTCTTCCCACAACCCTACCGTCGGTGTCCATTATCGTTACGCGTGGGCCAAGATCGGTCGCTATATGATTAGTCCCAATGCCGCCGAAGTACTCACCTATGTACACCAGATCACGTTCATGGCGAGTGTCAACGTATATGGTCGCTGCTCTGGATAAATTCACCCATTGATTTCGATATTGACCATCTGGGCCAAATATCTGAATCCGGTGATTCTCACGATCCGCAACATAAACCTGACCAGAACTATCAGTCGCAATATTGTGAACAATATTAAACTGACCTTCATCTGTCCCGGACTCACCCCATGAAAACATAAGCTCACCATTGGGCGAAAACTTGTGTACCCGCGCATTCGAATAACCATCTGCAACATAGATCTCACCCGAAATAGAGTCAGTAGCTACATGCGTCGGTGCGTTGAAAGGATTTCCACTCATCGGCGGAGAAGGTTGATTAGCCTCTCCTATGGTCATCAGCAGGTCGCCCTCAGGAGTGAATTTCCTGACCGTACTGTCCCCACTATCCACGCAAAATAAATTACCGTCCAAATCAAGAGATATCCCATGAGGGTTATTGAAAATCCCCTGCCCCCAGCTATCTAACATGTTCCCATTCTGATCAAATATGACGATTGGACAGGTGCCTCGATTAAATACATAGACCCGGTCCTGTTCATCTACAGCAACCGCTGTCGCTTCTCGATAGTTCCACTCGTCTGGAAGACGCCCCCAGTTTTCTCCTGATATTTCGTATTGAAATTCACCCTCGCCTAGTACAACCGGACCGTCAATACGCGTTTCATGTCCAAAGCGAGGTAATCCATATTCCTGATTTTCTATTTCGTCTGACATTTACTTAGCCTCTGCATTTTTACCGTTTGCTATCTGAAATATTTATGGGTTATCTCTTCGTCTACGCGACGTTGTATTCAAGTACATGATCCGTTGGATTTTCATCAGAAATATTTACAACTCATTCGTTAGCCTAGAAATTCACATCCACAGTGGCGGGGTCTGTGCAGAATGGACATAGAGACATGTGATGTCAAATTAATAAAATGTAAGCAACTACATTTTCCACACCAAACAATTGTTGCCCCAGCATCACAAATATTTAAGTTGGCGAATTTAAAAACTCCTGATTGAAACAAAATTAAGAGATCTCGGATTTATTCTCCTATAAACTCACCGATAACTTTCAACTAAAGGATCACGTAGCCTGGCCACAATTGGCAACTAAAACTAGAGATAATTTTCGCACGGGGTGCATCATGGGCCTATCATACGACGAAGATAACTCACTCTCAGAACGCTTAAAAAGGGCAATCACTAAACCCTCAAAGCGAACAATATTAATTGCAGTAGTCATAGGGCTTGTAGCCCTCACACCCGGTATGGTCAAGGTCTTCTTCACTGCTCAAGAAGGCATTGGTAGCATCACCGCGGAACACGATTTAACGACCAATATGAGTTCAATATATAAAGATATAGACAATTTGGAAGATGAGTATGTCGCCCCCTATCTAGTAGAGCAAAGCACGGTGATGCTAAATGCAACTGGACCCCTCGAATGGGAGATAGGCAACTACCGATTTGGCGTTTGTGCTCAAGAAGCAATTGGAAAAATGGCAGATGCTGTATATGCAGAAACGATCGACCAGGCTTGCAACGAGCTTTACGATATTCAGGGCACATACGCACGAAATTGCTACATAGCGGCAACCTGCAATGTATCAGACGAATCCAAAGATGAACTTCGAAAGGTAATCGACCAGCTTTGGACTGCACACTCAACCGCTGGTTATACCCGACCGAATCCTTAAAGTCGAATTAAAGAAGTAGATAGGTTTGACTCATGACAGCGGGCTAAAAGAGAAAGGCAGAAATAATTTATTCGCCTGCGTAATTGGTACGGGATTATCTGCTGGTGGCCAGATCTTTCGCTCTATCATGTCTGAGCGTACCTTGGTTCGCTCATCAAGTGATTTGTAAGCCCACATGTGGGCCCACTTATTAAGATCCCCCAATTCCGAAAACCACGCTCCGATGAACGCCGAATGCTTCCGACGTTCTTGTATGGCCTTTGACCAGGCTTCGATCACTTTTGGTGTATCACCTGTCGCATATGTATATGTACGCAACTCATAATAAGGACCGTGATCACCTGTTATGGCCTCATCATTAAACGGTGCTGGAAAGTAAATCTCAGTATTTTGGGCAACTAATAAATCTGCTGTAGCAGGTGGCCAAAAATCTATGCTGTTAACCTCCTCACGAACCTCTGTCCGTTGCTGGAGATCGTCGTAAGGCCAGATGTGAAGGGCTTGGTTCAGCAGGCCAAATTCAGAGTGCCAATACCCGAAAAGTCTTGAATGCTCCAACCTGCCTGAGGCCAGTGATTTCTTTAGTGTGGCATCGTACTGTCCAAGAGTCCTAGGTTTAAGGTCATATGTCCGAAATTCATAGATCATAAAAAATCCTCGCCCCCATAAGTTACATACTTCAACGCCCTGAATAACAAGAACGGTCAAGCATTAATTGAACCCTTGTGATTCGGTATACCTAGTTAACGAACCCTCTATCTCACAACAGTTGGTATGACGAAACAAACCACTTCCCGCCATCCTATTACAGGGCATCACAATATTACCGATCAGCGTATACACGCAATCAAAATTCTATTGCCCAATACCGTCGAGCAAAGGCTGGCAGTCTTCGATTTTTATCTCGCACAGCAGAATCAAGTTACCTACAATCGCATACGACAAGTAACTGGTCCGGGTGTTGGTTTGTGCATTAGTGATGGCACCTGAGTCAATCATTGAACTCGGCTTGCGTCGTCCAGTCGACGTATCCGCGAGATCCTGACCTAAGCTAATCGCTTCGTCATGCGATTCATACACGCGTACTTCAACATCGCGCTGCTGATAAAACCCATACCAAACACTAGTTGCCCCAGGTAACGTTTCAGGCGAAAGTTCTTTCGACTTTTTCCATCCCACAGCAGCTACATCGTCGGCAGTGAAAACGCTGTCTGGAAGTGTGATTTGTACGGGGTCAAGATCGGACTCAACGACCGAATCATCAGATTCTCCGCAAGAAATTCCAATTAAGGCAATTATCAACACAATGAAAACAAAAATTTGTCCGCGAGGACGAACAAGTAACTGGTTAATGGATAAATACATAAAAATATCTCTTCATCAGAAAATCATCAGATGACTGGGTAGTCGTATTGAAGTGATTTTCACCAAATAGTTTCGTGACCATGCTTTATTTAGAACTAGACTGCCAATTACTACTATATCTCTCCAGCAAAGAAACAATCAACGAGGAGAGATCCTAACATCTCCCGCCGCTTTTCGTTCAGGTTCTCAATATCGTCAACGCTTAAAACCCCGGACCCCTGCCTGGTTCCCATACATGTGCACGAGCTACATCTTCGTTAAGATCCACGCCCCACCCAGGCTTAGTGGGGATCTGTAACTCACCACCAGTGTAATCGAGAACCCCACCGGTGATTTCATCCTTCCAGGGTACATCGTCGATATCAGCTTCCATGATTCGCACATTTGGAACGGTTGCACACAAATTAATCGAATGCATCGTAGAAAGGTGAGAGTAATAGTTGTGTGGAGCAATGTTTAGTTCGTAACTTTCAGCGAGCATTGCAATATCACGAGAGCGTGCAAAACCATTCCACGGTACATCAATCATCACGGTGTCCATAGAACGATTCTCAAAATAGGGTCGGTACTCACGAATTCCGAAGAGATTTTCACCTGAGGTGATAGGAACTATGGTTCCTGCCTTCACTTCCGCGAGTCCTTCCGGCTCGTACATATCAACCTCGACCCACATGGTGTTGAATTGCTCCATAACGTTACAAATCTGGCGTGCTGCCAATGGCTTAAAGTGAAAATTAAGATCAAGAGCAATCTGAACCTGACCCTTTGTACCGTTTTCAAAAGCAGTAATGTATTTTTCCACGTGGTCAAGCGTCTGCCAGGTAACGTTCTGGTCAGTTGCACCAGTACCAAATCCACCATCGTAGGGATGAGCTTTTGGTCCAGGATAATTAATATTGGTCTTAAGGGCTTTAAATCCCTTCTCTCGAACCTCTGCGCCTAGTTCAGCAACAGCATCCAATGAGTCGAGTGGTCGAACGCCAATTAATTCGTGTGCCCGAACACGAGAGGTCCCACAATGTGACCAGTAAACCTGCTGACTCTGCCGAGTCGGTCCACCAAATAAGGCATAAACGGGAACTCCAAGTGCCTTGCCCTTGATGTCCCATAATGCCAATTCGATCCCTGCTATGGCCTTGGCAGCAATCCCACCAGTTGATTGCCTCGCCAATCGATACATATCCCAATAACGTTTTTCAACAGCCAGTGGATCTTGACCCTTAAGAATTGGGGAAAAATCGGTCACTGCGCCGATAATTCCATAGGGGTTTCTTCCATCGGACATTTCACCATACCCGGTGATGCCTTCGTCAGTCCTGACAGCCACATATTGCCAAGGTCGCCATCCGGCATCCACTACGAATGTTTCTATCGCGATAATTTTCATTATTTCTCTCGTTATCACTCGTGCTCAGGTATCCTCACTTGGAAACCCACTAAGCCTTCAAGAACGATTCGATAATTGTAGACAACACACCAGACAAAAGATGAGTCCTGTGCGAACGTGATGAAAAAGTGTTCCATATGGTTGCAGTAATCACCTTTTTTCCTAATCACACCGCTAATATGGCGCCGACCAGCAAAGTTATGGTCGAGTCCAATGACATAGGCACGTGCATTTGAGGGTTTCGATGACAACGATTACTAAGTACGATCTACTTCTCAAGGGCGGACGAGTAATCGATCCTGCCAACAATATTGATGGAATATTCGACTTGGCAATTGCGGGTCGATACGTATCATCTGTTGAAAAGGATATTTCTCCAGAACTTGCCCGCAAGGTTGCTAACGTTTCGGGTCTTGTCGTAACACCCGGACTGATCGATTTACATGCCCATTTTTATGGCTACTCTGCAGCTGTTCTTCCCGATGCGCACTGCCTGTCCGAGGGTACAACGACCGCTGTCGATGCTGGAGGTGCGGGTCACCTTACGTTCGACGATTTCGACAGAAAAATTATTTCCAAGTCGAAAACAAATGTATTCGCGTTGATCAACATTGCCGGTGAAGGCATGGTCGGTTTACCTGAGCAGAATCTCGATGGGATGAATGTCGAGCTGACGACAGACAAGATTCTTCAACGCCCTGACAGGATTGTCGGTGTGAAGGTTGCTCACTACGCAGGTCCCGGCTGGCAGCCGCTTGATCGTGGTGTACAAGCTGCAGAGAATGCCGGCACTTATGTGATGGTCGACCAGGCGCCGATTAAATCTCGTCCGAACAACGAAATGTTACTGGAACACCTGCGACCAGGGGACATAACAACTCATTGCTACGGCTTTGACAAGCCGATGATCGACTCCAATAACAAGGTCAAACCGTATTTCTTCAAGGCTCGCGAGCGGGGAGTGAAGTTCGATGTTGGGCACGGCGCTGGAAGCTTCTCGTTCCGTATAGCGAAGAACGCTATCGAACAGGGATTCCCACCCGACACGGTCTCAACCGATATGCACACTGCAAGCATTCTGAGCAACCAGGGAACGATGCCTGAGACAATGACGAAAATGCTGGTGCTGGGTATGGACCTGCCAGATATCATTGAACGCTCGACGTGGATACCAGCACTGACCATTGGTCACCCGGAGCTTGGGAACATCGGTCAAACCGCGTTTGCTGATATTGCGGTATTGGAAATAGCTGAGGGTGACTTCGGACTTACTGATAACGGATCAGGCAATCGCGTTTACCCTACTGGCCAGCGGATCGTTTGCCAGATGACCGTCCGAAACGGTGAAGTTGTCTGGGACAAGAACGGTCGTTCACGAGATAGTTGGACCAGCACCCCGCCGACTAACCCACTGACGGTTTGATACTAAAGGTAAACCTCCGACGCCTCAATGTTTTTATTACCTTTCTCCGGTAACAATTTTCACATGTCTATAACCCTCTCGCTCAAACCTTCGTTAAACACAGGGATCGGTAACCAGACTTGAAACTCTCCATCCTCGACCAATCTCCAATAAGCATCGGCAAAACCGCACACGAAGCAGTTCAAGCGACAATGGATCTCGCAGTTGCGGCCGATAAGTGGGGATACACTCGTTATTGGCTGGCGGAACATCACAGCTCCGGCACGCTGGCGGATGCCAGTCCAGAAATCCTGCTCGCAGCCATAAGCTCACAAACAAAAAACATCCGGATTGGCTCTGGCGGCGTAATGCTTTCACACTATAGCCCACTCAAGGTAGCCGAGATTTTCCGTATGCTTGAGGCGCTGGCTCCAGAGCGTGTGGACATGGGTCTTGGACGGGCACCTGGCTCTGACCAAATAGCCAGCTTTGCACTGCAGCCAGGGCCAAACACATATCCGATTGAAAAATACCCTCAGCAGGTCCACGACCTAATGCGATACCTTAGCGAAACGTTCCCTGATGACCACCCATTCCGCAACCTGCGCGCAATGCCATCTGCTCCAAATTGGCCGGTCCCGTGGCTTCTGAGTTCGTCGATGGGGAGCGTAAGTATTGCTGCGAAGTTGGGACTGCCGCTCTCGTTCGCCCATTTCATCTCCCAAGATGGGGGACCGGAATACGTGAAGTGGTATCGTGATAACTTTGAACCGTCAAAGTGGTTCGATAAGCCACGAGTCAACATCGGCATATCTGCCATCACGGCTGACACGGAGGAACGCGCACATGATCTCGCAACGTGCCGCCATGCAATGCGCTTGATGCGAGATAAAGGCCAAGAAATGAAAGGCGTACCATCCGTCGATGAAATCAAGGCGATGAACTTCAACAAGACAGATGAAGAATTCATTGAACACCAGCGTGCTAAGTCAATCGAAGGCGACCCAAAGACGGTCAAGGAAAAAATAAGAAATTTAGCTGATCAATATGAGACCGACGATGTGCTCGTGCACACGATCACGCACGGCTATGCTGAACGCCACCGTTCATACGAACTTCTCGCGAAGGAATTCAACTTGAATGGAGAAGATCGAATCGAGAACACGATGAAGAAAGTTCAACCAGAGGAAACAAAATGAAGATTTCTAAATTCAAAGCCACTCCTGTTGCTATGCACGACCAGCCACTCCTGAACAGCACAGGGGTCCATGAGTCATACAGGATACGTACGATAGTCCAAATCGAAACAACCGACGGATATACAGGAGCAGGTGAAACCCATGGCGATATCAATGCAGAAATAGAAAATAACCGCTCTTGGATCGAAGGACATGATCCCCGCCAAATGACGTTAGCAAGACTTAAATGGAAGGGGTCGCCAAGAGCATGGGCCGCCGTAGAAACCGCAATGCTTGATGCTGCGGCCAAGCATGCAGAACTGCCGGTATGTGACTATATCGGGGGCAGGGCGCGTGATCGAGTGGAGTGGGCGGCTTATCTTTTTTACAAGTTTGCAGATGAAAACAGGAAAGGCGAAGTCGCTACAGGAGAAGCCTTAGATCCTGAAGGTTTTGTTCGCCAGGCCGAAGAATTCGTAAACAAATATGGCTTTAAGGCTCTCAAGATAAAGGGCGGATTTTTTGAACCGGATACCGACATCGAAACTTTTCGGCTGTTAAGAAAGCGCTTTCCTAAAAAGGACGGCTATGAAATCCGCATAGACCCTAACGCTGTCTGGACCGTTGAAACGTCAATTCGTGTAGCAAAAGCAATCGAAGAGTACGACCCACAATATCTTGAAGATCCCACCGATTCGATTGCAGATCATGCCGAATTGAAAAAGTACACAGACATACCAACGGCATCAAATATGTGCGTCTCTGCCTTCGCACACGTCAAACCAAACACAAAACTCGAAGGCATTGATGTGATTCTGGGTGATCACCACCACTGGGGCGGCATATTGGCATACAAAGAAACGGGTGTTCTTTGTCGTGTGATGGGTTGGGGTTTATCAGGACATTCTAACAATGCACTTGGCGTATCTCAGGCAGCAATGTTGCATGCCTGCGCTGCAACTCCTGAACTCAATTTCCCGGCTGACACCCATTACCCGTGGACTGATACTGATGAAGATGTCATCAAGGGAGGCAAACTTCAATTCAAGGACGGTTTTATAGAAGTACCTGACACCCCAGGGCTAGGAATAGAGATAGATGAAGAAGCATTATCTGAGCGCCATGAACAGTTTAAAACAGGCACACGATCTAACAGGCAAGAACTGATTTTCTCTATAGATCCAGGCGCAAAATCTTTGGGTCCAAAAAACGAGAGAACAATCAATTTCCCAAATTACAAAAAACCACGGTGGTGATGTCCTCATCGAATTACGATTGGCGTATCAACGGGAGTGAATAGCAATTGGGAGATAAATTTTGAGTAAAACATTTTTTGTAATGATCTCGACTGATCCAGACATCGATCCTATGAAGTCTTTAGTCGCACTTGCCTGCGCGACCCAGGCGACATCAGATGGCCATGAAGTTAATGTTTTTTTTGCCGCTAATGCAGTCAAACTGCTTCAGGCTGATTATCTGAAATCTCTTGACAGTCGAATATCTCAGCCGACGGGGTTTTGCAAAGACATGTTTGATAATTTAATCCAACGAGCCCGTATCTACTGCTCGACACTGTCACAAGCTGTGAATGGTGTGACTCCTGATAACGCGCATGATGTACTTGTAGGTGGTTATGAATTGCAATGGAGTGGCCCTCCAGGCGTAGTAACTCTAAGCAGTTCTGCTGACGTGACGTTATCGTTTTAAGCAGTGAGCTATCATCAGGCAATGCCCAATAACAAAACAATCGATAACTTCAAAGATGCCGTAGCCGACATCCCCAACGGGGCATCGATTATGATCGGCGGTTTTGGTGGTGCAGGCGGTCAGCCGACTCGGCTCATGCTAGCCTTGCGTGATCTGGGTGTAAGCAATCTGACCATCATCGGCAATGTCGCCGGTATTTCAGCAACAACACACTACGGGTGGCGAGAAGGTCCTGATGATCCGAAACCCGTCGACCAGGGAATGTTCTTCGCCAGTAATCAGGCCAGTAAGATCATCTGCTCCTTCCCCGTTCCCGGTACGACCAATCCGCTAAGTGAGATTGAAAAGGCATGGCGTGAGGGTAAAGCGGAGGTCGAAATAGTCCCGCAGGGTACTTTGATCGAACAGATTCGTGCCGCCGGTGCTGGTATTCCGGCGTTCTACACACCGACTGGAGTGGGCACATCGGTAGCTGAAGGTAAGGAAAGTAGAGAATTCCAAGGTCGGACGTATCTGCTCGAACAAGCCCTACCCGGAGACTATGCGTTTGTTCGTGCCCAAAAAGCCGATACTCATGGCAATCTGCAATACGTCGGGACGAGCCGGGCATTCGGACCAGCGATGGCGACAGCTGCAAAAATCACCATTGCCGAGGTTGACGAGATCGTAGAGCCGGGTGGTATCGATGCCGAACGCGTTGGCACGTTGGGAGCGTATGTAGATCGAATCGTGCAGCGAAAAGCGGGAGATCCGTATCCATGACAACCGATCCTGCCCCGCGCCTTTCACGCACAGATATAGCCCGCCGAACGGCACTTGATCTGCCAGATGGTGGAATCGTAAACCTAGGAATAGGAATTCCGGCGCTCTGCTCTAACCTGCTGCCGGAAGGTGTTGAGCTTCGATATCACGCCGAAAACGGAATTCTCGGCTTTTCAGAAATGGACACAAAACTCGACGGTGATCCGAACATTATGGATGCTGGCGGCAACTTCCCTAAGCTTGTTCCCGGCATGGCATTCTTCGACTCCGTAGAATCTTTCGGACTAATTCGAGGCGGACATATCGATGTCACCGTCCTCGGCGGACTGCAGGTCTCCGGTAAAGGCGATCTCGCCAACTGGATGATCCCGAAACGAGGCATTGGCAGCATCGGTGGAGGAATGGACCTTGCGACCAATGCAAAGCGGGTGATCGTGGCGATGGAGCACACAACCCGTGACAATAAGCCCAAGATAGTTAACCAGTGCAGCTTTCCCCTGACCGCTCCAAACTGCGTTGACGATATCGTCACCGACATAGCTGTCATCAAAGTCACAACCCAAGGGCTCTTTTTGATGGAGGCTGCACAAGGCTGGTCACCGGAAGATGTCCAGACAATCACAGAACCTGAGTTGATTGTCAGCGATAACTTCAGGCCCTTCCAGGCAGCGTAAATACCTCCACCCTTAAAAACCTCGTCAAATTCAGGCACAAGATCGACCGTTATTGAAATCAGCCTAAATCTGTTGTTCACAGATCAGAGCTTTCGGGTAAAGTGCCATGAGTTAGCAAATCCAGAAGTCCGGGAGGTCACTCATGCCATTACACCCTCAGGTCG
>PVBE010998473.1_pt1 | contig 10734 bp, 8 predicted proteins | sample 1631181 | NCBI WGS metagenome assembly PVBE01 (sample SAMN08397723, study PRJNA350692) | Marine metagenome, whole genome shotgun sequencing project. | isolation source: water | place: Pacific Ocean | collected 2012-04 | reverse complement strand
GCCTCACCCAGGAACGCGTCGAGGGCGTCGGGGCGCAGGTCGTTGGTCGAGCTCGCGCTGTAGCGTCCGTCCACGTAGACCTCGACGCTCAGCGAGCGCCGCGTCTCCTCCTGCACGCGCTCGAGCTGACCGTCGCGCCACTCGACGTCGACGCCGCGGGATCGGCTGACGGCGACCTTGGCTTCGTCCGCGCCGTAGTCGAGGACCCGCTTGCCAGCGCGCTGGGCCGCTTCGAGAAGATCGCTCATTTGTTGACCCCCCCGACCGTGATCTCCGAGACGCGCACCGTCGGCATCCCGAGTGAGACCGGCACCGACTGGCCGTCCTTCCCGCACGTCCAGCCGCCATCGTCGAACTCGAAGTCGTTGCCGACCATGTCCGTCTTCTCGAGCACGTCCGGGCCGTTCCCGATGATGTTCGTATCCTTGATGGGCCGGGTGAGCTTCCCGTCTTCAATCAGGTAGCCGGTCTTGATGTAGAAGGTGAAGTCGCCCGCGCCGATCATCACCTGACCGTTGGTGAAGGTCTCGGCGTAGACCCCCCGCTTCACCGACGCGATGATCGCGTCGCGCTCGTGCGGCCCCGGCAGCATGTAGGTGTTGCGCATCCGGGGCAGCGGCGGACTGCGGAACGACTCGCGCCGCCCGTTGCCGGTGGGCTTCACGCCGTAGTGCTTCGCGCTGATCCGGTCGTGCATGTACGTCTCGAGCACGCCGTTTTGGACCAGCACCGTGCGCTGGCCCTCGTTGCCCTCGTCGTCGACGTTGATCGAGCCGCGCGCGTGGGGCTGCGTGCCATCGTCGACGATGGTGACGTCGGCGGGCGCGATGGGCTTGCCGAGCTTGTCGCTGTAGACCGAGATGCCCTTGCGGTTGAAGTCGGCTTCCATGCCGTGACCGATGGCCTCGTGCAGGAGGATGCCGGCAGAGCCCGCGTTGAGCACCACGGGCATCGCCCCGGCGGGCGCGGTCTCGGCGTCGAAGAGGAAGAGCGTCTTCTCGACCGCGCGCGCGCTCACGTGCTCGACGCGCTCATCGGTGAAGAACTCGAAGCCCTCGCGACCGGCGAGGTTCGACCCACAGCTCTCGCGGTGACCATCGCGCTCGGCGGTGCAGCTCACGTTCACGCGGGTCATCGGCTGGCGGTCGAAGGCGATGCGGCCGTCGGAGTCGACGACGAGCACCGCGCCGGCGCTGTCGACGAAGCCGACCCGCACCTTGCAGATGCTCGGGTCGCCTGCGAAGGCGAGCTCGTTGGCGCGGGTCAGGATCGGCATCTTCCGCTCGAGCGAGACGCCCTCCCACGGCTCGACCACCGGGTAGCGGTCGGGCAGCGTCGACACCTTGAAGGCGGTCGGTGCCTCACGCGACGGGCCATCCGCGACGACCGCAGCTGTTCCAGCGGCCTCGGCGACCGCCTTCGCGGTGAGCTCCTCGGTGTACGCGTAACCGGTCTGGTCACCCTTCACGACGCGCACGCCCACGCCCAGCATCACCGAGGCGTACGCGCGGTTCACGGCGCCGTCCTCGAGGCCGAGGCTGTGCAGGACGCGGTGTTGGAAGTAGAGCTCCGCCCAGTCTGCTCCGCGGGAGAGGGCCTTCTCGAAGGCACCGCGTAGCATCGTCTCGTCTACGCCGAAGCGTGCGAAATAGCCCAGCCCGTCCACGTTCTCTTCGCTGCTCATCTCAGGCTCCGTTACGTACCAGCATCGCCGCGATGCGCGGCACCGCAGCCACGACCTGCTTCTGCCCCTGGGGGCGCAGGCGCTTGTAGGCCTTCACCAGGCTCCGATGCCTGCTTCGATCCGCGCGCTCGTCGGTGATACCGAGCAGCGCGTGGGCGATCGCGTCGCTCTCACGGCTGCAGAAAGTCGTAAAATCACCGCCGCCCGCCTCGAGGTGGGTCGCGTAGAACGGCTCCATCTTCCCTACGAAGTCGGGCAACAGGGCGGCCATCACGTCGGGCACGATGGTCGGCTTGAAGGCCTTCACGGTCTTGTACGCCGCCTTGATCGCGATCCCGGAGACGCCGCGTTTGCTGGACACCTCTTCGTCGACCACTCGGGCGCAGTCGCGCACGACCTGCGGCTTCTTCTCGTCTGTGAGCAGCACCTCGGCCAGCGTCGCCATCCCGCGCGCCCCTCGCACCTTGTGGACAGAGGACGACGTTTTAGCAGATGTTTCACCAATGCGCGTGCTGGCCACTTCGCTCGCTTTGCTCCTCGGGGGCTGCGTCCTCGCCGACGAAGACCTCGAGGGGACCCGCGACATCGATCCGTCGGTGCCCGCGGTGCAACTCGTCCTGCTTCCGGAAGGCGGCGCGCTCGTCGACTTCACCTTCCACTACGAACTCCAGATCGTCGACGAGGAGGGCATCGAACTCGTCTGGTGGCGCTACGCCCTGGTGCGCGCGTGCACCGACGCCGACCGCGACGCGTTCGCGTGTGACCTCGCCAGCCGCCCCGTGCTCGCCGAGAACGAGCAGGAGATGCGCAAGCCGGAGCTCGGCAAGACGTCGATCTTCGTCGAGGGCGACCGCCCGCGGAAGCTCGAGCTCGGCCCAGGCGTGATCAGCCCGGACGAGAATTACATCCTCTGGATCCAGGTCGTCTATCGAGGCGAGGCCATCGGCCACCACCTCGAGGAGGTCCGCGTCGGCGGCCGCGGCCCGGTCGGTGGCGAGGGCGAGGGCGAGGGCGAAGAAGACGACGCGCCCAACGTCACCGAGGTCGACACGGGGCCCCAGCCACCGATTCCAATCCCGCCGCCCTGAGTCGTCGCACGAACACGACCGACCTACCGGCCTAGCCTCACCTCGATGGCCGCGAGGCGTTTAGAGACGGTGGCGTTCGGGCGCCTTGACCAGCTCCGCGCGCAGCTTCTCGTCGGGACCGCGGCGGCGGAGTGCCGGCGCGTCGCCCGCGATCCATGCGACGCCGACGACGCGGCCGGTGGGCAGGGGCCCGACGCGGGCGGCCTTCTTTGCGCCCTTCACCTCGATCTCGACGTGGCCCACGTGGTGACGAACGCGGCCGCAGCCCGGCTTGGTGAACCAGCCGGACGCGTCGGGCACGTACGCCTTCAGCGCCACGGGCACCTTCACCGTGCCTTCGAGGTCGAAGAGGTTGTGGTTCTCGGCCCAGGTGCAGCAATCCACCCAGCCGTTCAGCTTCAGCGCACCATCGCGCCACTCGAGCCCGACGCTGCGCAGTGACTCGGGTGTCGCCTCCGGCGGGTCGTCCCAGGATCCGCCGCGCTCCTCTCGCCCGGCGGCGATGTCGGCGCGTGCGGCGGCGAGGACCCCTGGGGCGAGCTTGACCGTGTCGACGGGCTTGGCCCGACACGGCGGCGCCGCGAGCAACACCATGCCGAGCAGCGGACTCATTGTGGAGCGGGCGTCCCGTCGCCGACGCCGAGATGCAGCGCCTCGGGCGAGGCCGCGGAGCCCACCTCGCGTCGCAGCGTGGCGGCCATCCCGAGGGCCTGCCCGTCGTCGGCACCCGTGGCGCGCAGCGCGGCGGCGAGCAGCGTCCACGACAGAGCCTCGACGCGTGGATTGTCGAGCGGCGCCTCGGGCTTCATCAGCGTGCGCTCCATCTTCGCGCCGGCCTCCTCGGGGCGGCCCGAGAGGTGCGCGTCGAGGGCGGAGAAGACGTGCAGCCAGCGATTGGGCCGCGGCACCGCCTGCTCGAGCCCCGCGCATGCACGCCGCAATCCGCGCAGCGCGGCGCTGTCGGGGTCGCGGTCGCCCGCCTCGAAAGTACGGATCGCGTGGGCCGCGCACAGCCGGGTCTGCAGCAACGCGTAGGCCCCGGCTGGACCACGACGCGCGAGGAGCGGGGCGAACGCGGCGTTGCGCTGAAGGTCGGCCAGGGCGCGCGCCGCGTCGTCGAGCCGACCGGTGTAGAAACGCTTGGCCGCGCGGGTCAGCGTGAGCTGAAGGTGTGGCACCAGGACCGGCTCGCGCGGGAGGCAGCGAGCGGCCTCGTCGAGCAGGTGGTCGGCAGAGCGGAACAGGCCGGCTTCGAGCAACGTATTCGCCTGCTGGATACACGCGCGCGCCTGCAGCCCGGTCAGGCCGCGGGCGCGCGTCTCGCGCAGCAGAACGCGTCCGATGGCGCGCGCATCCGAGACACGCCCCCGCGCCAGATCGATCTCGGACTGACCCAGCATCAGTCGAAGCGCGGGCAGCTCGTGGCCCGCCAGCCCCACGCGGGCTTCGGCAACGACGTCGGCGGCGCCGGCGAGATCGCCCTGCGCTCGCAGCACCACCGCTTCGGCGATCGCGACCGCGGCGCGTCGCTCGGGGTCGGTCCGCTTCACGGTCTGCAGCGCGTCGCGCACCAGGCCGCCAGCCTCGGCGATCGAACGACCGCTCTGACGGCCCGCGAGCAGACGCGCACGAACCAGGTCGGCCGCGGCGCCGCGACCGTCTCCGAGCATGACCTCGGCGCGCCCCGGATCGAGCGGCGTGAGCAGGTCGGCCAGCGGCACGCGGGCGCTCTCGGGCAGCCCGGTGGCGGCCGTGTCGAACGAGGCCACGTCGCCGGCCATCAAGTAGAGCTGACACTTGCGGCCGCGCCAGAGCGAGGCATCCGAGTCGCTCGACTTCTCGAGCACCTCGAGGGCACGCGCCGCCTGCAGATACCGTCCGGCCCGGGTCAGGCTGTCGGCGAGCTGCGAGAGCAGGTCGGTGCGCGACGCATTGGGGTGCTCCGTCTTCAGCGCCAGCGCGAGCAGCTCCGCGGCGCGCGCGTGTTGCCCGTCGGACCGGGCCTCGTGGGCGGCCGTCAACGCGAACTTCGGTGCACGTTCGGGTTTGCCCGCGACGGTCCAGTGGTACTCCAGGTCGGCCGCCGTGCCGCCGCTCGCCTGGTAGGCGCGCGCCAGCATCTCGTGCATCGTCCGCGCCTCGTCGGAGGCCAGATACTGCCGGGCCACGGCGAGCAGGTCGAGCTGAACCGGCACCGCGATCTGACGTCCGTCGCTGGTGACCTCGGTGCGCACGAGGTCGGCCATCTCGAGGCTGTTGAGCGCCGCGAAGAGGCCGTCGCCATCGAGGTGACAGGCGCGCTCCAGCACCAGGCCCGGCACGCCGCGCGGGCTGATCGTCACCGCCGTGAGCACGCGACGGGCGTCTTCGTCGAGCCCCTGCACGCGCCGCGCGACGATCTCGGTGAGGGTCGGCTTCACACCCGGGTTGCGCTTCAGCTCGGCGGCCAGCTCGGCGACGAACATCGGCAGGCCAGCGGTCTCGCCGTGGACGTGCTCAACCAGCCAACCGGGGGCTTCCTCGAGTTGGTCCTCGAGCAGCTTGCGGGTCTCTTCGAGCGAGAAGTTGCCGAGCTCGATCCGGTCGGCATTCGGCAGGCTGCGCACCACCTCGAGGAACGCCGCAGCGCGGGTATTCGGCAGCACGCGGTCCGGCCGCAGCGACAGGATCAGCAGCACCGGCGGGAAGTCGCTGCTGAGCGCCTCGAGCACGTCGAAGGTGGCGTCGTCGGCCAGGTGCGCGTGCTCGACGGCGAGGATGAGCAGCCGCTTTTCGGACAGCCGCGAGAGGAGCGCGCTCAGGCCGAGCAGCCCGCCGCCCGCCCACGAAGAGGGGTCGCCGTGCTCGTTGGCCGGGAGCAGCTCGGCGAGGAAGGAGAAGGCGCCGAGCAACGGGGCGCGCTCCGCCATCGGGAGGCGTCGCAGGATGCGGGCGGTCTGCTTGCGGTAGGCCTCGGCCAGGCGCTCGACGACGGTGTCGAGGCCGCGCAGCTCAACGTGGTCTCGCGGGACGCAGGCGCCCGAGAAAGTGCTCGCCCCAAACAGGCGCGCTTGCTGCCCGAACGCCTCGACGAGGGCGGACTTGCCGGTGCCGCTGAGCCCCTCGATGAGCACGACGCGACCCTCACCTGCGCGGGCTTGTTCGAGCGCGGCGTGAAGCTGCTTTCGGGCGTCGCGGCGGCCGACGAAGTCGGTGGTCGTCCGCACCGGATCGACCTCGGCGTCGAGCATCTCGAGCGCTTCGCGGGCGGACGGGCGATGCGCCGGATCCTTCGAGAGCAGCTCCATGCAGACGAGCGCGAGATCGGGCGCGACGGCGGGCACCCGTTGCACGAGCGACGGTGGCGACTGCTCGCGGTGCATCGCCGCCACGTCGGCGCTGTCGCCCTCGAAGGGCGGAGTGCCGGAGAGCAGCTCGTAGAGGACCACGCCGACCGCGTAGAGGTCGGTGGCCGCGGTGACGCGCGAGCCGAGGGACTGCTCGGGGCTGAAGTAGGTGGAGGTGCCGAAGACCTGCGACAGGCTCTGGCCCTCGCCGCCCGGGAGCAGCTCCTTGACGATGCCGAAGTCGACGAAGCGCACGCGCCCGCTGGTGTCGACGAGGATGTTCGACGGCTTGATGTCGCGATGGATGCACTGGTGGTCGTGCAGGAAGGCGAGCGCGCGAAGCAGCTGGACCAGCGCGTGGCGCACGCGGGTAACGCGCTCGGGCTTGCAGAGCATCTTCTGGTCGGTGACCAGGCGGTCGTGCCCGTTTACGTAGACATAGAGGTCCACGCCGTCGACCAGCTCCATCGTGAAGAAGTAGCGCCCGCCCTCGCGGTGGAGGTCGTGCAGGCGCACGAGGTTCGGGTGCTGCAGCCGGGCGACCGACCGGAACTCGCGTTTGAAGTAGTGCAGCGCCCGCGGGTAGCTGAACTTCAGGACCTTCAGCGCGAGCTCGCGACGCGTCACCGGATCGAAGACCCGGTAAACATCGCCCATGCCGCCAGCGCCGATGGTGCCGCGCACCTCGTATCGGCCCACGTTATCCGGGAGGCGCCTCGTCATGAGGCGAACATACTTCGGCGCGGCGCCGGCTGACACGCTGTAAAACCGACCTCAACGGGGTAGCTCAGGCGGCGGTGAAAATGCAGACTGCGGCGTCGTGACGATGATCGACCAATTCGAGAGCGTCTTTCGCGCTGCATCCCGCACGCCGTACCGGTACGCGCAGGTCCCGATCCGGAAGGTGCTGGTCGTGACGGACCTCGAAGCAGAGGCGGCGGCCACCTTCACGGAACGCGCGATGACGGTGCTCTCGGCGGCCGGAACGTCAGAGGCGGAGGTCCTTGGGGTCGGTGACGCGGACTCGGTGGGCGACCTGCTCGAGGCGGTGCAGCGCGTGGCACCCGACCTGGTGTGCACCTATCGCAACCTGCATTCGGGCGCATGGCGCTGGCCCTACACGCTGGGCGACCACGTCGAGGTGCTCACCCAGGTCACGGCCGTGCCGGTGCTGCTGCTGCCGCGCCCGGAGGTCGAGGCGCCGGAGGGGCGCGGTCGGACCGATTGCGTGATGGCGATCACCGACCACCTCGACGGCGACGAGCGCCTGGTCAATGCGGCGGCGGCGTTCACCCGCCCGGGCGGCACGCTCTACCTCACCCACATCGAGGACGACGCCATCTTCGAGCGGTACATCGAGGCGGCGGGGCGCACCCCCAAGATCGACACCGATGTCGCGCGCGAGGCGATCCACGACGCGCTGCTCAAGGCGCCGGCCGACTACGTGGAAGCATGCGCGGCCGGGCTCGCCGAGGCCGGGGTCGAGCTGAAGGTCGAGCCGATCGTCCAAATGGGGCACCACCTGTCGACCTACAAGGCGCTGGTGCGCACGCACGACGTCGACCTGCTGGTGATGAACACGAAGGACCAGGACCAGCTGGCGATGCACGGCCTCGCATACCCGCTGGCCGTCGAGCTGCGCGACACCCCGCTGCTGATGCTGTGAAGGAAGCCGTCGTCCACCACGCGCACGCCGTGCCCATGTCGGTCACGCTGCTGTTCTGCGCGCTGCTCGCGGGGCTCGTCCTGTGCCTCGCCCTCGAAGAGAAGATTCACGCGAAGAAGTCGCTGATAGCCGGGCTCTTCGCGGTCGCCTCGTTGCTGTTGGGGTCCTTCTTCGGGCTGCTCCCGTTCGGTCCGATCGCCAATGTCTTTGGCGAGAAGATCACGATGCCGGTCTTCATCCAGGGGGTGGACTGGGCGGTGATCGCCATCATCCTGGGCTCCAGCATCTTCGTGGACGTCACCTCGCGGTCGGGCCTGTTCACCTGGATCGCGTTGAAGCTCACCAAGGCGTCGGGCGGTGATCCGCGCCGCCTGTTGTGGTTCTACGGCTGGATGACCGTCGTCTTCTCGGCGGTGCTCAACAACGTCACGGCGATGATCATCGTGGGCTCGCTCACCGCGGTCTCCCTCGACCGGTTGGAGCGCAACGAGAAGCTGCTCGGGTTTCTGATCATCGAGGGGCTGCTGACCAACGTCGGGGGGCTTTTGACGCTCATCAGCTCGGTGCCCAACATCATCGTCGGCACCGCGGCGGGCATCAGCTTCGTGCGCTTCTTCGTGGTCGCGTCGCCGTTCGTGGTGGTGGCGACGATCATCACGATCATCCTCGGCGCGAAGCAGTTCGGGATCGCCGCGCTGGCCAACGAAGCCGAGCAGGCCCGGGCGCGACGGCAGGTCGACGGCTTCGACGAGCGCGACGGCATCGAGAGCGAGGGCTTCTTCCGGTTCGCGGGCGTAATGACGTTGGCGTTCATCGGGGTGATCGCCTCGACCTCGGCGTTGCCCTATGTGCGCGAGCTGGGCATGGGCTTCGTCGCGATGGCCTTCGCCACGATCATGCTCGTCCGCTACAAGAGCGAGGTCGACCAGTTCTACCGCGCCGTCGACTGGGATCTGCTGGGCTTCTTCGTGGCGCTCTTCGCGGTCATCAACGTGATGGAGCACGCCCAGGTCCTGGGCCTCATTGGGAAGGGTCTGACGCGCATCATCGACCTTGGGCCGACCCTGGGCAGCGGCCTGGTTCTGGTCTCGTCGGCCGGGTTCAGCTCGGTGACGGACAACATCCCGCTCGCGGCCATGTTGGCGAAGATTCTGGGCGGCCTCGGCACGGCCAGTGACTCGCCGCTGTGGTGGTCGGTCATCTTCGGGGCGAACCTCGGCGGCAACATCACGCCGATCGGCTCAGCGTCGACGCTGGTGGCGGTGACGATCATCCACAAGCACAAGCTCGAGCTGAGCTTCGCCGGGTTCGTGAAGGTGGCCGCGCCCTATGCCGCCATCCAGCTCGCGCTCGCGACCGTCTACGTGTTGGTGTTCCTGCGGTGATCGGCCTGCGGAAGGTCCTGGGCACCCTCGCGATGCCACCGGGCCTGCTGTGGCTGCTCCAACTCGCCGCGATCGTCGTCCTGCTGCGCCGAAAACAGCGCCGCGCCGCCGCGTGGCTGGGCGCTTTCTGCCTGCTCTACACCCTCGCCGGGGCGAACCTCAGCGGCACCACGCTGCACGCCTGGCTCGAGGCCGACTACCAGGGACCCGCGGCGCCGGGTCCGTACGACGCGGTCTTCGTGCTCGGAGGGGGGACGTCCGCCACCCCGTGGGGCGAGCCGTCGCTCGGTCCGTCCGGAGACCGGGTCCTGCGCGCGGCCCGCACGTATCTGCGGGGCGACACTCGGGTGCTCGTCGCGGCCGGGACCAGCGTCGCCGGCATCGACCAGCCGCAAGCTCGCGACCTCGCGGCTGAGACGCGCGCCATCTGGACCGAGATGGGCGTGGCCCCCGAGGCGATCATCACGCTCGCCGGCCCCACCGCCACGAGCGAGGAGGTCGTGGCCTTCGCGAAGCTCGCCCGCGAGCGCGAGTGGGCCCGGGTCGGCCTGGTCACGAGCGCCTGGCACATGCGCCGCGCGATAGGCCTGGCTGAGCGCCACGGCCTGCCCGCCGTGCCCATCGCCGCCCACCACAGCGGACCGCCCGTGGTGACCCCGACGGCGCTCATCCCCAGCGGCAACGGCTTCTACCGGGTCCGGCGCGCCATGTGGGAGATCATCGGCGCCGCGGTCGGGCGCTGACCGGTGGACCTCTCGCCTATCGTCCCTGGCCTGTTGCCCGTCGCCTTCGTGCTGCTGGTCGCTGCTGGCGTGCTCGTCGCTGCGGTGCGCATGTGGTTGGCCGACAAAACTCTCCGTGAGTGACACTGGGGGCTCCCCAAATGGGGTCTTCGGTCAGCCGCGCGCGCTGTTGCTCAGAAAGTGGCGGCGGGCAGTTTCCAATAGCGCCGGAATGCGCCGGTTGCGGCCTTCCGGACGCGCTCGCCCAGGTCGCCCGGAGCTTTGCGCGCGGGCGGGGTCTCGCCGGTGAGGATCTGGGTGCATGCCCGCGCGCTCTCCGCGAGGCCGTGCAGGTCGTAGCCGCCCTCGAGAAGCAGCACCAGGCGGCCGCCCGCGTAGGCCTCGGCGATGTCGCGCACCACGCCGCACATGCCGGCGAAGCCCTCGTCGCCCACCTCCTGGTCGCCGAGCGGGTCGTCGGCATGGGCGTCGAATCCGGCGGAGACCAGGACGAGGTCCGGGCGGTACTCCTCCGCGATGGGGCGGAGCAGCGCGTCGAAGAGCGTCTCGTAGTCGCCGTCGCCGAGGGTCGGCGGGAGCGGCAGGTTGATGGTGAAGCCCTCGCCCTCGCCGGTGCCGACCTCGGGGGCGGCGCCGCTCCCGGGGAAGAACGGGTAGCGGTGGGCGCTGAAGAAGAGCACGTCGCGGCGGTCGAAGAAGGTGCTCTGCGTGCCGTTGCCGTGGTGCACGTCCAAGTCGACGACCAGGATGCGCTCGCAGCCGAGCTCGGCGCGGGCGTGGGCAGCGGCGATGGCGATGTTGTTGAAGAAGCAGAACCCCATCGCGCGGGCGGCTTCCGCGTG
>PVBE010427447.1_pt1 | contig 10734 bp, 11 predicted proteins | sample 1631181 | NCBI WGS metagenome assembly PVBE01 (sample SAMN08397723, study PRJNA350692) | Marine metagenome, whole genome shotgun sequencing project. | isolation source: water | place: Pacific Ocean | collected 2012-04 | reverse complement strand
GGATGATTGTGTATCTGAGTGTAAATAAGTATTTTCAAATGTACCTGAATAAGCATCGACCCAATCAGTCATCTGAGTTAATAGAATAATATTTCGGTTATCTGTACAGAAAATATATGAACCTCCACATTCTCCGTCTAAGTAGTCACCTAGAACGCCAGTCTCTGCTGAACTGAAAATGTTTGTATTCCAACCTGAATACCAAATCACGACTTCATAATCATCAACCATAGATAATCCTGCATCGCCAGCTGGAAGTTCTTTGTTAACTCCTCCCCATTTTCCCCCACGGTAAACATCAAATGAGTAACCACCATCATTCAAAGCAGTCTCTACATGAGAAGCTTCAATCCATGGCCCTGACATCCAATTTTCTGCATCGTCATCCATTAAAAGAACTTTAGCCTCACCTGGGTCTTGTCTTGCAGGCGAAAACTTACCTTCAGCCATAGTTATAGCTATAGGTAGATCTTGCTCATCAAGAGGAGCTGGGTTGAATTCACTTACAACACTTATTTCTCCTTCTGATTCGGAAACTAATGCTTCACCAAGGGTAATTCCCGTGGTTATCTCGCTTTCTTCATCTCCATCATCACTTGCTGACACCATAGCAGTAAAGCTGCTAAGTGCAAACAATACGACGACGAGAATTGCCATCATCTTCCCATAAAGGGAACCTGATTCTGATACGTTTGTATTCATTTTTGCACACCTTCGCGTTTTGTCCTATTACCGTATTACCTTATCGGCAAACGGTTACATACCATTGACAAGGTCTTAATAAAAGAATACCCGGTTTTTTATCAACTTATATAAAAACTTAGTGGTTTGTAATTTGGACATTAATCAATTCCTCATAATGTCAAATGCAAATAATGAGGACGATGGTGAGTACGCATGAACTTCTCTTTTACTTATGCATTCATAATTAGAATTGATGTGATCTCTAATACTAAATGAACCATCTTTAGGTGAAATATTATAGAAATGAATTATACCCTTTTCTGCTGTCAAATCAAGCGCTTTATCCAAAAAAGGTAAACAATTCATTGGATTATTCATAATTATTCTGTCAAATTTTTCAGAACCAAAATCAAATTCTTCAAATTTGGAATTATAAAAGCTATACTGATCTGTACTTATCCCATTATTAATGAAATTTTCCAAAGCCCACTTCTCAGCTTCAGGATTCGAATCCAAGGATAATAATTTACAACCTTTTTTTGCTAATGAAACTGAAAAAGGTGCAACGCCTGCAAAAGCATCTAATACAAACTCACCGTCTTGAACAAGTAAAGATAATCTTTCTCTCTCAGTAGCAAGTCTAGGTGAAAAATAAACTTTAGAAATATCTGCCTTAAATTCCATTCCATTCTCTTTATGAACTGAAATAAAATTATTATCGCCCCCTATTATCCTTAGATTGCGCAATCTAAACTCTCCCTTGACTCCTGAATCAATACAAACTGTTTTTATATTCGAATGCGATAAAAGCAAAGCCCCTGCAATTTCACTTTCATAATTTCTTAAATCATCTACTAACCTAAGAACTGCAATTCCCCCAAAAATATCAAAAGACCGGGGGGCTAAATTCTTTATTTCATCATTTAAATTTGACCTATAATCTCTTGACTGCTTGACATACTTTATACCTTCACATTTAACTATTTTACCATGAAATGGTACTGATTCGCCCATTAATGGCCAGAGAACAAAATTCTCTTCTTTAATTGGCAGATAATTACCATTTAAATAACCATTATTTTTTAAAAAATCCTTGGCTTCTTCTGCCCTATCATTAGTAACTTTTAAATGACTAATCAAGTGAATTCTTGTAAGCTTCTGCATCAATTAATGCAGACCTATCTTCTGAAAGTTCCATCACAACCATCCAACCTGAGCCATAAGGAGACTCATTGACTAATTCTGGTGATTCTTCTAATTTTTCATTTATAGCTAAAATCTTTCCTGCAATTGGTGCATAAATATCACTTGCTGCTTTTACAGATTCAGCTACGGCCATGACTTCACCTTGTTGGTAGCTATCTCCTACATTAGGCAGCTCTACGAAAACAACATCTGAAAGTGAATCTTGAGCATAATCAGTTATACCTATTTTTACACCTCCGTTTTCATCTGGGCCAACCCACTCATGGTCCTCAGTATAGCTTAAATTTTCAGGTATTTCACTCATAAGAATGGTGTCTGAATGACACGCCCTTTTAATTGTTTATTACGTATCAATATATTGACTGTAGTGCTAACTGGCAAATCTACATATGAAAGTCCAATACCTCTCTTTAGTATTGGTGATAAAGAACCACTCGTTAGCTCCGATATTTGCTCACCTTCAAAAAAAACCGGTAGACCAGGTCTAAGAACTCCTCTCTCTTCAAGCAAAATCCCCTTCAATAGTTTGTATCCTACCTCTTTCTGAACAAGTAATTTATCCTTTCCAATGAAATCATGATTCCAATCTATGACCCATGAGTAACCCGATTCAAGTGTAGTCTGACTGCCATTAAAATCAGTCCCCGATAATAAATAACCTTTCTCCAGCCTTAGTGTATCTCTTGCTCCAAGCCCTATCGGAATTGCCCCCATATCTAAAAATGATTGCCAGATCCCTAAACTTTCAGATAAGGGACCCATAAGCTCGTAACCCTTTTCTCCAGTGTAACCTGTTCCACTTATTATCACATTACCTGATTTGACTAACTTGAATGGTGTAATTGACAAATTGAAATATTGACGTAAAAGCCTAGGTGCCTCTGGACCTTGCACTGCAAAACAAAAAAAATCCTCTGACCTATCATTAATTATCACATCGAAATCCGAAGATTGTAAATTCAACCAATCTAAAATCTTTGTAACCATAGATGCATTAGGAACTAACATGTACTTTTCACTGCTAAATGTGTAAACTATAGTATCATCAATAATTTGACCCTCTTGATTAAGAATATGGCAATAGCGACAATCACCCTTTGAAAGTCTATTCATATCCCAAGTGGTAACATAAGATAAAAATTTCGATGCGTCGTCACCCGAAACAAAAATCTGGCCCATATGTGAGACATCAAATATTCCCACTCTTTCTCTAACTGAATTGTGCTCTGATACTATACTGGTATATTGAATGGGCATGTGCCAACCTGCAAAGTCAACCATCTTTGCCCCTAATTTTACGTGGCTGTCATGTATACTAGTCTCAGCTAAAGGCATTACGTTTCAATAGAGTGGGATGAATAAGGGCTGGGGCGGCAATCTTATTATAGGAACTCTTGTCGAGACAACTGTGGCCAATGATAATGAAGATACTAAATCTGTTGATGAATCTACTGTAAAGAAAGAAAAGAAACCTGATACTGAAAAGAAACCTAAAACAAAAAGTAAAAAAGGTAAAAATGGTAAGTACCATACGGCTGAACCAACTGAAAATATAAGAGTTACACTGCCATACAAGCCAAAAGGTGAAATGTTTGCTGTTGCTGAAACTTTCCAAGGTGGTTCAAGACTTCAATTGATTTGCGAGGATGGTAAAAGAAGAATGGGAAGAATACCTGGAAAATTGAGAAGGCGAATGTGGGTTCGTGAAAATGATTTGCTGATAGTGGTCCCTTGGTCATTTCAGGATAGTAAAGCTGACGTGAAATTTAGATACACTCCCACACAAACATCAAACTTGAAAAGGAATGGAAAAATACCTGAAATCTTAGATATTTATTAATAAAATGCAAGGTAGAACAGAAAAACTTGATAGGGCTTTGGGAAATGTCAATGCAAATTATGGCCAGGATTGGAAAAAAACTATTGATGACGTTTTCGACGAAGGCACACTAAGAAATTTGCAGCAATTGATTAGTCAAGGAGTAATAAGTACCATAGAAAATGTCATTGCTACTGGTAAAGAAGGAAATGTATTTAGGGCTAAAACACATAGTGGTGAAAACAGAGCTGTGAAAATTTATAGAATAAATACTGCAACTTTTAGAAAACTAGAAAAATATATCGAAGGTGATGCAAGATTTAAAAATAGTGGAAATAGTCCACGTGAACGTATATTTACATGGGCTCAAAAAGAATATAAAAACTTACATTCTATGATGGCTGCAGGAGCAAATGTACCTAAACCATATCATGTCCATAAGAATATCGTTGTTATGCAGTACCTCGGATGGAGATTCAGACCATATCCTACTATTAGGGAGCTACACCCTAAGAAACCAGAACAATTTTTGAACAAATTAAAAAAGTCAATTAAGGCTTATCGAAAACAAAAGCTTTCCCACGGCGATTTAAGCGAATATAATATTCTAAATCGTAGAGAAGAACCATTCATTATAGATGTAGGGCAAGCCGTACCAGACAGTCATCCTCTTTATTCACAACTTCATCAAAGAGATATGAAAAATCTTTATAGATTCTGGAAAAAACTTATAAACAACCTGAAAAAAGAGGATCTAGAAATATGAAATATGTGAGAGTTCCAGCTTCAAGAGTCGGAGCCTTAATTGGACCTGGCGGTAAAACAAAAAGAAAATTAGAAGAATTGAGTGGATGTGAAATAGCTATAGATTCTGATGAAGGATTAGTCGAAATAACCAAAGAAAATGAGAATGATGCTCTCAAGAATCTGCAAATTATAAACACTGCAAAGGCAATTGGACGAGGATTTAGTCCTGAGATTGCTTATCAACTTATTGAAATGGACTATTATTTTGAAATTATAGATATCAGAGACTATGTGGGTCGATCAAAAAAAAGACTAGGGACAATAAGAGGTCGATTAATAGGAAGAAGTGGGAAAACTCGTCATATTATTGAGGATATGACGGGATGTAATCTTGCAATTCAAGGTCACACAGTTTGTATTATTTCAGATTTGGAAGGCCTAGAAGCTGCTAAAGTAGCAATATCTATGGTATTATCTGGTTCAGAACATGGGTCTGTGTACAAATATTTAGAAGGTTTTAGGCGAAGAATGCACTGATTTTCTTAGGTGTTTGATAAAGGTTACTACTTAGTTTTATATATTTGCCCTTTGTGCGCGAAATATAAATTTTTGCAGATTACCTGTAATTATGACGTGATGTGAAATAATGGAAAAAGAAATGTACATGGGAAATAATCAACATGCAAGCTATAGCAATATCTTCAACCTAAGGAGAGGACAACAATGAAAGTTACATTCCTAGGAGTTGGAGAAGCTTTCGATGAGAATAATACTCATACATGTATTTTAGTAGAAGCTGCTGGAAGAAGAATGCTAGTTGATTGTGGAGCTACAGCCCCACCTTCTGTTTGGCATCAATCAAAAAGACCAGATTATTTGGACGGAATATTTATTTCACATTTCCATGCTGATCATGTATTTGGATTACCTGCACTTATGATGAGAATGTGGGAAGACGGTCGAACTAGACCATTCTATCTATTTGGTCCAGTGGGAACTCAAAGAAATGTTGAAAGATTAATGGAAGTCGCATACCACGGTATGGTAGCAAACCTGCCGTTTACACTAAGATTCAGAGAATTGCAAAGATCTCACAGATGGGATGACTGGAATTTAAGAGTAGTTAATACAAGACATACAGTTCAGAATCTAGGATTGAGGCTCGAAGCTGGAAGTCCAACAAAAGTTTTCTGTTATTCAGGAGATGGAATGTTCACACCAACTGCATCCAAACTTTACACAAATGCTGATTTGCTGGTACATGAAGCATATACAAATGATGGTACTGTAAAGAATCCAAGAGGAGAAACCATAACTATTGGAACAAAAACACATTGTTCTTTACAACAATTAGAAAGATTAGATGATATGGCACGCCCAAAGAAAATGGCTCTAATACATTTAAATCGAAAACTCAGAGATGATAAGAAAGACATTCTCAAAAAATACAGGCAAAGAAGATGGATTATGCCTGATGCTGGCGAAGTTATCGAATTGTAATGCATAAATTAGTACAAATTGTAAAATTTGAGTCTGCTAGAAAATTAACAAAAGTTCCTAAAGAACATCCATGTAGCAATCTTTATGGGTTATCATTCAAACTAGAAGTACATATAGAAGGTGAAATGAATCCTGAAAATGGATTTGTAATGGATTTTAATAATATTGAAGAAGCTGTAATGCCTATTCGTAACAAAATTGATCACAATTATCTTAATGACGTAGAAGGACTTGAAAATCCTACAAGTGAAGTATTAATCAAGTGGATTTGGGATAAGCTTAAACCAAACCTTGATAATCTTACTAAATTGGTACTTTGGGAAAGTGAAGTATCTAGAGTTGAATACAAAGGAGATTAATTTTTCCTTTTCATCACTGAAATTATTGTAATAAATACAATACATCCCAAGAAACTTAATGAATTAAGTAGGCTTTCTTCAGAATCAAAAGATTCTTCAGATAAAGAAACTATTACTTGCACCGATTGTTCATCATATTCACCTTTCGAATCTTCAACTCTCAAAGTTATTATATGCGTACCTTGAGAAAGAATTGATTCTCCAATAATATTGGAAGTTCGCAATATTTCTCCATCCAAACTACTGTACCAAATAAATTCAAGTGAATCATCATCTGGGTCATTCGAACCTTGTGATGAAAATTGTATTATTTCATCATCCCTAAATTCATCTCCAGATTTTGGAGAGAATATCTTCGAAATTGGAGGATTATTAACTGGTTTTTCTTTAACACTTATAGTAATTGAATCTCCAGCGGAAGAACGTGCGCCCTCATCATCTTCTACGTTCAAAACAACATCAAAGTCACCCGATTCTTCAAAGTAATATTCCACCCAAGATGTTTCACTCCAATCCGTCTGTCTTCCATCACCAAAATTGAATTGATATTTGACTACTTCTGAATCATCTGTTGAGCTGTTACCTGAAAAAATAATCTTATCACCTACATATAATTCATCAAGATTTGAAGTTAAATATGCTGTAGGTCTGCGATTTGAACCTTCATTAGTAACTTCTACATCAATAGAAAAGACTGAAGAATATGTGTAACCATCAAATGATCGAGCTTCAACAGTATATCTACCATTCAAGTCATTACTAGAATTCCAAGACCAGGCCCAATTCTCAAAACCATTAGCCCTTTCCCAATCATTAGGCAATAGTCTTACTTCTACATATTCTAAATTAACATTATCACTAGCACTTCCTTTAACAACAACAATTCCGGAAACTATTTCATTCTGATCAGGTTCATTAATGAATACAATAGGTGGTTGTTGATCTGTAAATTCAGAAACAGTCACATCTACTGAAAAATAATTGTTGGATTCTAATTCATCCTGTGGAACTACAGATATTATTTCAATAGACAATTCATGATTACCTTTTACAGCAATCCACTCTGTTTGAACATTAAATGCCTCATTTGAATTTAATCTATCATCGACAATTACAGATTCAAAAATATCATCATCATTGTAAAAATTCAACTGATATTCTCTCGCAGGGCCAGATCCCTGGTTAACAACACGTGCTGTAATTGGTATTACCTGCCCTTCCAAAAGATTATCTGAGATTGTTACCTCTTCGATGTAAAGATCTGGAAGGTCTGTAAAAGAAGCAATTGTAAAATTCTTCGTACTTCCAAACATATCATTAATAGAATAATAAACTGTCAATGAAATCGCTTCATCAAAGTCTGGAGCTTTTATATCAAACTGAAAACGAGGAAAACTATCTATTGAATTACCTGCTGAAACTGAACCTGTAAAATTGAAATTAGCCTCCAACACCCATTTACCATTTTGTTCATACACTGAATTCATACTGTTTTCTGAACTAATTCCTGAACCTTCGCCAGAATCAAGGAAAAAAGTATCCGGTTTTGGCCAATTGCTTGAATAGGTAGCTAAAATATTAACATTATCTGGTAAATCATCTCCCTGAATGAAATTATTAATTGTTCCTCCATCCTTTCCTCTGTTAGTATATTCTGTCTTAGTATAAGTCATAGAAGCCTCAAAAGTTTCACTCGTTTCTGACTGAATGCCAGTATTCCCAGACAAATCAGTACTTTTCAAATTCATTGAACGTGAAACTGCACCAACTAATTCGACGGTACCCCATCCATAGCAATTATTTGGAGAGTATAGCTCTCCACAATCAATATCTAAAGGGACTTTGTGATCACTTGTTTCTCTAAGAATCTGCTTTACATAATCTGTACTTGAAGTAGGACTAATATTCGGATTAGCCTGAATCATAAGTGCTGCTACTCCTGCAACATGGGGTGTAGCCATGGAAGTTCCTGAATAAGATACATACCCATCACCTGAATTTGCTTGAGCTGACATTATTGCACCTCCAGGAGCCATAACATCTGGCTTCATCCGACCGTCTCCCGTAGGTCCTCGACTAGAATAAATCTCTCTAGAATGATCATCATTTACTGATCCTACTGTTATTGCTTTAACACTATCACCAGGATATGAAACTGAACCTGGATGTGCTGCTAAACCCAAATTTCCGTTACCAATAGCAACAACGGTAACAATACCGGCCTCAACTGCTACATCTAAGGCTTGAGAAATAGAGGAACCTCCATTATTAGTTGCTCCAGGGATTACAACAGGGCCTCCTAATGACAAAGACATAACGTCTATCGAGAATCTATCTTTATTTTCTATTGTCCAATCAACTGCTCTAAGCAAATCACCCTCATCCCCCGAACCTCCGTCTAAAGCAATCACACCCACTAAATTTGCCTGGGGTGCAACGCCTGCATACTGTCCACTAGGTCCTCCAGTTCCTGCAGCTATACCTGCACAATGAGTACCATGACTTCCTGAATCATGGGGTTGCTCATCGGGGTACTCTTTGTCAGTATTTGCATTATAAAATCCAAGCATACCATTTGAATCAATAGCTATTTTTGGATCATATGTTGATGAAATATCATCTAAATCATCCAATGACTCATGGTCGAAATCAACCCCAGTGTCCAATATAGCTATTGTTGTATCTTCCCCCTTAAAACCAAAATCATCCCAGATCTCACTAGTGCCTATAGATTCAACACTATTATCTAATGTCGGATGAAAAAGAACATTTGCCTCCAACCATTCTAAATCAGGCAAATTAACTACCTCAGGAACTTTCTCCATATCTATGATAAATCCGAAAGTATCGAACCTATCAAAACTCGAAGTAATAACACCACCTATACTTGTAACAAAATCATGATGTTTAGAATCCAAGTCTGAAACTCTTGCAAATAAATCAATCTTTCCTTGAGGTGAGTTGACCAAACCCAATTCCTCTGATAAAGAACTATCTGAATAAACAATTTCCAATCTGTCATCAACTAAATGAAGATGTGATAAGGGAATTGGCTGAGTTTCTTCGGATGGTTGAGCAAATGGAAGAAATAAATTTAATAAAAAAATTACTAAAAATATCTGTGCTATGAATCTGGACAACAGATGCTCATTAGGAATCCATTAAAAGAATATGGCGCCCAGGCTGGGATTCGAACCCAGGTTTGAAGCTCCGCAAGCTTCCGTGATTCCAAGCTACACTATCCGGGCGCAGATTGCTAAAAACAGCCTTTCTTAAAGACAACATATCTCTTATATCTATGTCTCTTTTGAAAAATTATGACTCAAGTTACTATAATCATGGGATCTGCAAGCGATAGACCTATTGCTCAAAAAGCTGAGAAAGTATTAGAAAAATTTAACATTACTTTTGAAACTTTTGTAGCCTCTGCTCATAGAACTCCTGCAAGAGTTGTGGATGTAATTGAGGATTCAGATGCTGATGTTTTCATTGCATTGGCAGGCCTATCTGCTGCCTTACCTGGAGTTGTTGCAGCCCACACACTTAAACCAGTTATTGGAGTTCCTTGTGCCTCATCAAGTTCTCCTGCAAACTTAGATTCACTACTCTCTGTAGTTCAAATGCCGCCAGGAGTCCCTGTAGCTGGTGTTGGCATTGGCCGTGGAGAAAATGCGGCATTGCTTGCAGCTAGAATCTTGGCTATTTCAAATAAAAACGTAGATAAAATGCTTATTAACTATCGTAAAGAATTAGAACAAAAAACTATAGATTCAAACTAGGTTACAATTTAAATCTATAAACTGATTCGCATTCTAAACAACTAATTAATCTCCATCCTTTTTTAGACAATCTAAAACGACTATTACTAGAATTATATTGAGAATTACAATTACGACAAAATTTTATTTTTTGTGAATTTGATAAACGTTGATTATACCTTTTTCCTATAAGTTTAACAAAATGTATACATTTCTCCGGGCTTATCTGAGATTTACTCCTTTTAGAATCAATCAACAAGAATAATTTATTGATTCTGTCTCTAGCAAGCTTTTCTTGGAATTTAGAACGCCTGCCACGACTTCTAGACATAATACTCCCATTGGGTCCTTTTTTTAACACCCTCCTTTAACTAAAAAATAGTATGTTTAATGATTACTTCAGCTGGGATACGCCATGGGAACTCTATTTTCATGCCCTAATATTCATTCCAATCATTCAGAGATTAATCTTTTTGGGAGAACCTGCATTAAAAGCAATTCAAATTCATGGACATCACTTAAGATGGATATTTGAAAGATTAAGAGAAATTCCAAAAGGGTATTCTATAGCTGCTAAATTTACAGTGGGATTATTAGTTCCTGCAACTATTGCCTTAATGAGATTTATTATTTTTGAACCTGAAGAAGGTGTTGTAGAATT
>PVBE012869298.1_pt1 | contig 10735 bp, 6 predicted proteins | sample 1631181 | NCBI WGS metagenome assembly PVBE01 (sample SAMN08397723, study PRJNA350692) | Marine metagenome, whole genome shotgun sequencing project. | isolation source: water | place: Pacific Ocean | collected 2012-04 | reverse complement strand
GAGCAGCGTCGTCGGACTGGCCTGCAGGATTCTTCCAGTTACGTCATTAACGGCTGTATAGGCAAGTTCCCGAATGGTTGGTACAATAACCGTACCCACAAGCGGAATCAGTTTAACTCCGATGATGTTCTGTTTTGGGAGCCTGACGAGCGGCGGATTGGGAATTTCAATGATGCATCCAGTACGCCTGGCGTCATTTTCATGCAAGGCGGCCAGGAGATCTATTCCGAGGGGATCAGCAAACGCCACAGCGAGGGCGCAATCACTGGAATGTTTGGCGGTAGTGCTGAGTTCATGACTTTTGAGTGGTACAAGAGGGAAAACGTCAAACCTGGGCGCAACCGTCTATGGTGCGCACCATCCAAGAACGGGCGTTGATTTTTTAGTTCTAGTTTTAAAGTTTTAAATTCATGATTAAAATAACAAAAAAAAATAACGGTTTTACGTTGATTGAGTTACTAGTTGTCATCGCCATTATTGCCATTTTGGCCGGCATGTTGTTGCCGGCCCTAGCCAAGGCCAAGACCAAGGCACACGGCATCTCATGCATGAACAGCAACAAACAGCTCATGATGGCCTGGTCCTTTTATGCTGACGACAGTGATGACAATGTTACTTGGGCTTACGGCGATGGTTGCCGGAAGTGTACGGCACAGGGCAAACGCACTTTCAGGCACGGCTGGATGGGCAACACGACCCTAAATTACAGCAACCCTAATAGCTGGGACTACAAGGTCGATATCGCACGAAGCCCGCTCTGGGAGCATGTTGGGAGGAGTCCTCAGGTTTTTCGGTGTCCAGCCGACACCAGCACCGCCAAGGGGAAACCCCGGGTCCGTAGCATGTCCATGAATAGCTGGGTTGGAGGGGATGGCCAGAATGGCGCAAACAGTGGTCATCATACCTGGTTTGGTGGTCCTAAAGATGGAACTATTTATTTAAAGCGCGGAGACATGGTAGCGCCTGGTCCATCTGAAACTTGGGTTCTGATTGACGAACGAATGGACAGTATAAATGATGGTTTTTTTGTGGTTTGGATGCCCGGTTACGGTAACATGTCCCTTACCACAATGGTGGATTTTCCCGCCAGCTATCACAACAACGCCGCCGGTTTCTCCTTCGCCGATGGACATGCCGAAATCCATAAATGGCGCGATCCGCGAACGACCCCGAATTTGAAACATAATGGCAACATCGCGCTGAATGTTAACCAACCCAATAATGTGGACGTCAAGTGGATGCAGGATAAAACCACAAGACCAAAGATCAGGTAAGCGTGCTGAATGGCGGCTTTGAACTGGTATTGGCGGCGCCTTCGGGCGATGGGGCCGGTTGAGATCGCCCTGCGGCTCCGCAAAAAATGGTTCGAATTTAAGGACGCCAAACTTGGCCAATGGCCCTCCGCTGATCTGTCGCCGAGTTCAGCTTTCCCCAAACTCCCCGAACCCGCCTCCGCTCCCGAGCCGCTCCGCGAGTCGCTGAAGCGTGACGCCGAGCGAGTCGCCTCCGGTCGCCTCCGCTTCTTCGGCTATATCGACGTACAGACAGACACGCCGCCGAACTGGCAGCGCGACTACCTTGCCGGAGTCGATGTTCCCACCGGGCTGTCCGCGTTCAAGATCAACCACCGCGAGCTGCCGGACGGCGCGGCGATCAAGCCACTCTGGGAGCCAAGTCGTTGGTATGGGCCGGTGCGCCTGGCGCAGGCCTGTTGGTTGCTCGGCAACCCCCGCAGCGGGGAGCACTGCCTCGACTGGCTTGAGGACTGGGTGGCGAACAACCCACCGTACACCGGTTGGCACTGGACGAGCGCACTTGAGAGCGGCATGCGACTCATCGCCTTCACATGGATCGACGCATTCCTGACCGCGTTCGAGGGACAAAACCCGGGAGACTTGGTCAAGCGCCTGGCCAATCTACGCGCCGACATTCTGCCGGCGCACGCCTGGTTCACCTGGCGGCATCGCACGTTTGGTTCGTCAGCGAACAACCACCTGCTCGGCGTGTTGTGTGGTTTGGCACTGGCCACCGCGCGTTGGCCTGGCTTGGGCAAGCTTGGCCCTGACCCTGCCAAGCTTGGCAAGTTACTCGAGCGCGAAATGCTGCGCCAGTTCCACCGCGACGGCGGCAACTTCGAGCAGGCGCTGAACTATCAGTTTTTCGCGTGGGAATTCTGCTGGGAAGCCCGGCAGGCTCTCGCCGCCGCCGGTGCGCTGTCGCCGGCGTGTTGTGACCGCATCGACGCGCGGCTTGCCCAAGCAGCTTGGTACTTTCGCGAGATGCAGGTGCCGTCCGCTCCGTGGGATTACGGCGACTCGGACGACGCCTTCGTCATGCCGTGGTTCGCGGATGAGTCGCGGGCCGCGGCCGAGTGGTGGCAATGGATCGCCGGCAACGCCGGGCAGTCGCCATTTCTACACCTTATGCGCGGCGAGTTTGATTCGTGTCTGCAAAGTGACGAGCCAAAAACAGTGCAGGGCGGCTGGAGGGTTTTTCCGGACACTGGTACTGCCGTAAACGCGTTGGGCCACTGGAAGGCGCGGTTTGATTTCTCGCCGCTCGGTGCGGGCTCGATGGCGGCGCATGGCCACCTCGACGCGCAGCATTTGTCTCTATGGCTTAAGGGCCGCGCGATGGTGATCGATCCAGGCACCGGAGATTACCAAGGCAATCCCAAGTTGCGAAACTGGCTTGCTTCTCGAGACGCCCACAATGGCCCGTGTTCAAATCAGATCAACTTGGCCAGGCGCGAAGGGCCGTTTCTCTGGACGGCTGCGCACACCAAGCCACTCCAGAGCTTCGACGGCGAGGTGTTGGAAACAGAAATTCGCCTCAAGGGCGGTGGCCTGCTGTCGCGCACGGTCAAGCCGCTGAGCAACGAGCCGAGCGGCTGGCTGGTGACCGACACATTCGAGCCGCGGCTTGGCCAGGCGGGCGAGTTTATCGTGCGCTGGCAGTTTGCTACCCGTTGCGAAGTGGATCGAATCGGCGAGAGGGCTTTCCTGATAACGGGTGAGTCAGTGGCAATGCGCGTCGATATAGGCGTTGGTTGGGCGCAAGCCGAGCTATGGCGGCCAAGTGGTGACGAGACGGCCGGGCAACTCGATGGCATTGTCTCGCCGCGCTTCATGAAAACAGAATACGCGCCGTACCTGAAACTGACTGCCAATCCGGGCGGCAACACGGACTTCACTACTCGGTTTACGGTTGTTTGATCGCTGTTTACCCGCCCCGAACTTATCCACAATCAATCGCGACACTTGCTGTTGGCCAAGCGTTGCGGGTAATTTGAGCGCGTGCCGAAATCGGAATTTGTTCACCTGCATTGCCATACCGAGTTTTCGTTGCTCGATGGGGCGTGCCGTGTGGATCGCCTGATTGATAAGGCAAGCGAATTGGGCTTCAGCTCGCTCGCGATCACCGACCACGGGGCGATGTTCGGCGCGATCAATTTTTACCGCGCAGCACGCGCCAAGGACATCAAGCCGATCATCGGCTGCGAGGTGTATGTCGCGCCCGGCAGCCGGCATGAGAAAAAGTCCGGTGCACGCGGCAAGGAGGCCTATTACCATCTCGTGCTCCTGGCCAGGGACGAGGCCGGCTACCACAACCTCGTCCGCCTGGCCACCGCCGCGCAGCTTGAGGGCTACTACTACAAGCCGCGCATCGACAAGGAACTGCTCGCGCAGCACAGCGAGGGGTTGATCTGTCTGAGTGGCTGTTTGGCCAGCGAGATTCCCCGGTTGATCATGGCAGAGGAATTCGACAAGGCGCGCGATCAGATCGACTGGTTCAAGCAGACGTTCGGACCGGAGAACTATTACCTTGAGTTGCACAATCACGGCATCGCCGAGCAGGCCAAGGTCAATCGCCATCTTATCCCGTGGGCCGCCGACATGGGGCTCAAGCTGGTGGCGACCAACGATGTCCACTACGTCGAGAAAGGCGACTCGCACGCGCACGACTCGTTGATCTGCATCGGAACGCAGGCGCTGCTCTCGGACACGAACCGGATGCGCTACGTGCAGGAGCAGTTTTATCTACGATCGGCGGAGGAGATGGCGGCGCTGTTCGCCGAGGTGCCGGACGCGGTGCGAAACTCGATGGAGATCGCCGCAAAGTGCAACGTCGAAATCGAGTTTGGCAAGCTGAACTACCCGGTTTTTAATCCGCCGGAAGGCTACACTCGCGAGGGTTATTTGCGGCAGTTTTTGGCGAATGGCTTTGAGGAGCGTTACGGCATGCAGGTTCGTCTGGACGGCGACATGTTTGTGGCGGAGTCGCTCGAGAAAGCCGACCAGTTACCCAATTATTCGTCGCCAGGGGATGCCGATCGGGAACTCAAACTGGGGCTCGATGATCCGGCCGTGGCCAAGGCGGTAGGGGAACTCATCGACCGCGTCGATTACGAGCTGGATATCATGCAGCAGATGGGCTACATCAGCTACTTCCTCATTGTTGGCGACTTCGTTCGGTACGGCCGCGAGCAGGGCATCACCTGCGTGGCGCGCGGTTCGGCGGCGGGATCGTTGGTGGCCTATCTGCTGGAGATTTCCAACGTTGATCCGCTACGGTACGGGCTGATCTTCGAGCGGTTCTTGAACCCGGAACGAGTCAGCCCTCCGGACATCGACATCGACTTTGCCGATGATCGCCGCGAGGAGGTGATCGAGTACGTCCGTGAAAAGTACGGGCGCGATTCGGTGGCACAGATCATCACCTTTGGCACCATGGGGGCGAAGTCGGTAATTCGTGACGTGGGCCGGGTGATGGGGCTGAGCTACGGCGAGGCGGATCGGTTGGCCAAGCTGGTGCCTGCCGAGCTGAAAATCACGCTCAAGAACGCGATTCGAAAGTCGCCCGACCTCAAGGCGGCCTACGACAACGAGGAAGTCACGCGCGAGTTGATCGACACGGCGTTCGTGCTTGAGGATATCACCCGCAACTCGTCGGTCCACGCCGCCGGAGTCGTCATCGGCGCTGAGCCGCTGGTTAATATTTTGCCGCTCAAGAAGGACGAGGACGGTGCCATCACCACCCAGTACCCGATGGGACCTGTGGAGGATCTCGGCCTGTTGAAGATGGATTTTCTCGGCCTGAAAACGCTGACGGTAGTCCGCAACACCTGCGAGATGGTGAAGCAATGGCGGAATGTTGATGTCGATGTGGATCGTGTGCCGACCGACGACCCAAAAGCGTACGATCTGCTGAACAACGGCCACACCGTCGGTGTGTTCCAGTTGGAATCGGGCGGAATGCGTGACCTGTGCCGGAAGTTCAAGCTGGGCACCATCGAGCACATCACGGCGCTTGTGGCGTTGTACCGGCCGGGACCGATGGACCTGATCCCGGACTTCATTCGCCGCCGGCACGGCGAGGTGGAGATTAAATACCCACACCCGCTGCTCGAGCCTATCGCCAACGAAACCTACGGCATTCTGATCTACCAGGAGCAGGTGATGAAAGCCGCGCAGGTGCTCGCCGGTTACACGCTGGGAGCGGCGGATTTACTGCGCCGCGCGATGGGCAAAAAGAAGGTCGAGGTGATGCAGGAACAGCGCGAGCAATTCGTGCAGGGGTGCGCCGAGCACAACAACATTTCGAAGCACAAAGCCAACGAGATTTTCGACTTGCTGGAGAAGTTCGCCGGTTACGGTTTCAACAAGTCGCACGCGGCGGCCTACGCCGTGGTGGCCTACCAGACCGCCTACCTGAAGGCGCACTTTCCGGTCGAGTTCCTCGCGGCTAATATGACCAACGACATGGCCGACACGGCCAAGCTGGGCGTGTTGACCGACGAGGCCCGGTCGCTGGACATCGAGGTGTTGCCGCCGGATGTCAACGAAAGCCAGATGCTGTTCGCCCCGGCGCGGGACGGCTCGGTCATCCGCTTCGGCATGGCGGCGATCAAGGGCGTCGGCGGCATTGCCGTGGAGGCAATCATCAAGGCCCGCGAGACTGGCGATCCGTTCGGTGACTTGTTCGATTTGTGCGACCGTTGCGACACCCGCACGGTGAACCGCAAGGTGCTTGAGGCGCTCATCAAGAGCGGCGCGTGCGACGGCCTCGCCGGTTCGCGCGCGGGGCAGTTCTCCGTGATCGACCGTGCCTTGGCTAAGGCGTCGAGCCAGGCGCGCGACCGTGAGTCCGGTCAGACGTCGCTCTTCGGCGCGTTCGAGGAGAGTAGCCAATCGATGCATGACACCGTGCCCGACCTCGCCGAGTGGAAGAGTGGAGACATCCTCGCCGCCGAGAAGGAGCTGCTCGGCTTTTACGTCAGCGGCCATCCGCTCGACCCTTACCGCGAACTTCTCGGGCAGTACTGCCTGCACGACAGCGAGACGGTCAAGGCCCTCGAGAGCCGCAAAGTGACACGCGTCGGCGGGCTGATTGCCACCGTGCAGCGCGGCATCTCCCGGCGCACCAACAAGCCGTACGCGATCGCCACCGTCGAGGACTTCAAGGGTTCGTTTCAGGTTCTGTGCATGAACGAGAACTACGATAAGTACCAGGAGCTGCTCCTCTCCAATAAGACCGGGCTCGTCATCGGTGAGGCCAACAACAGCGAGGACATGCCCAAGATTTTCCCGCAGGAAATCATCGAGCTCGACGACGCGCCGGCCAAGTTCACCCAGCAGGTGCAGTTCCGCCTAAACGGCAGCGAGCTTGCCTCGGAAAAGATAGAAGAACTCCACGGCCTGGCCACGAGTCATGCCGGCCGGTGCCCGTTGTTCCTGTGCATTCGGCAGCAGAACGGGCGGCTGGTGTTTATCGACACGAGCGAAAAACATTTCGTGCGCCCCTCTGTGAAGTTGCGCGACGAGGTGAACGAAATGCTCGGCCCGGACAGCTACTACGCCAAGGTGGACAAGACACTCCCCGAGCCGGCCAAGCGCCAGTGGCAGCGAAAAGAAACCAACGGCAACGGCGGCAAATAGTGAGCAGTTGCCTGACCTGTCTGCGTTGCATTCATCCCCGCTTTACCTCTGCGTCTCTGCGTTTAATTCAAATCGGCAGTCAGGTGAACCTCAATTAACAATCCACCGCCTGGCCTTCAACTCGAAGCGGGGGAGGGCTCCGGGCTCGACGAGTTTCACTGGCACGCGCAGCGCGAGCGATTCCTGAAATGCCTTGGCCAAGCGCTTGGGCAAGCCATTGTCGTTCTCGCCATCTGGTTCCACCTCGACGCTCATTTCGACGAGGGCATCGTCGTGGCTGATGCGCACGCGATACTCGGCGACGCCGCCGGTGCTGCGGAGGATTTCCTCGATGGCGCTAGGGTAAACATTCACGCCGCGTACCACGACCATATCGTCGGCGCGGCCAAGGATGCCGCCTTGCAACGCGAGGTTGAGGCGGCCACAGGGGCACGGCGACTCGGCGGTGGTGACAAGGTCGCCGGTGCGGTAGCGGATCAGCGGCGAGCCGTGCCGGCCAAGCGTGGTCAGCACCAGTTCGCCGGTCCCGCCGGCCGCGACCGGTTCGGCGGTTTTTGGGTCGATGGTTTCCGGCAGATACGCCTCCTCGAGCACGTGCAGCACGCCGGCTTGGGCGGGGCATTGATAGGTCACCGGGCCGACCTCGGTCATGCCGTGGTGATCAAAAACTGTTGCACCGGGCCAAGCCTCCTCGAGCCGTTTGCGTGTGGCGGGGATGCTGCCGCCCGGCTCGCCGGCGACGACGATCGTGCGCACCGGCGACTTGGCCATGTCGATATCTTCTTCTTTGGCCACCTCGGCCAGGCGCAGGGCGTAAGTCGGCGTGCAGCAGAGGACGTTGGCGTCGTGAGTGAATATGGCCCGCAATCTTGCCGCGCTGCTCAAGCCGCCGCCGGGGATGCTTAATGCGCCGAGCGCCTCACCGGCCTCGAACGCCAGCCAAAAACCGATGAACGGCCCGAACGAAAATGCAAAAAAAACCCGGTCGTTCGCCCCAACGCCTGCGGCACTGAAAATGTCGCACCAATTGTCGATCATCCACTGCCAGCTTTCCGGCGTGTCGAGCCAGCGCAACGGCGCGCCACTGGTGCCGCTGGTTTGGTGGATGCGCGTGTAGCGCTCGAGCGGGAAAGTAAGGTTGCTGCTGTACGGCGGGTTGGCGGCGTGATCGCCGGCAAGTTCCGGCTTGGTCGTAAACGGGCAGTTTGCACGAAACGCAGCGAGCGACGCAACGGAGTCGTCGATGCCGGCTTGGTCAAGCTTGGCTTCGTAAAAAGCGTTGTCCGGGCGGACAGCCGCGAGCAACTCCCGCAGCTTGGCTAACTGGATGCGCTCCAGTTTCTCTCGGCTACTGGCGGGCGTGAGCGGCATCACGGGGTAGGGGACGCCTTGGCCTCGGCGGGCGGGCCTGGCTTGGGCGCGTGTTTCGTGACGAGAAAGCCGCCGAGCGCCGCAAGCAAAATGCCGAGCACGAACGGCCACTGCACGTTGGCCCAGCCGTTGTTTTTCGTGGTGTTGACGACGGCGTTCACGATCGGCGCCCCGGCAAAAATGATCGACATGACCACCGGCACGTACACCGGCGGATTTGGTGACGCGCCGAACGCCAGTAGCACACCCAGCGCGCCGATGGCGCCCAGTGTCCCGGCGATGAGCGACCATTGCCAGCCCTTGGCCGGGTAGGCCCAAAAATCAATCGGGCCGCCCTTGAGCTTGAGAATGATGATCGGCGCGATGACGGCGGTGAGAAAATAGGCCAAGCCGACCCATAGAAAAGCCATGATGCGGCCGTGCTCGGGGTTTTTCATGCTCGCGGAGCCGGTGTGCATGCACACGCCGTAAGTGCCCCAGCAGATGACCGTCATCAATGCCCAAACGTACCAAGGGATTCCTGCAGAAGAAGTACTCATAAGTCGCGGGCAATGTAGTGGCCCGGCGGTGGCTTTTCAATCGCTATTGCGCTTGGGCAAGCGTGGCGAAGTATTCCCGCGCCTTGGCCATCACGCGGGGCGAGAGCAGCAGGGTGGAGAGAATTGTCGGCACGGCCATCATACCGAACATGATGTCGAGGAAGTTGATCAAGTCATCCAGTTTCACAATCGCCGAGACGACAATTGCGGCGAGGTAAAATAAAATCGTCGGGATGCGAGCTCCTGGGCCGAACAGAAAGATGCCGCACTTGGTCACGTAGTATGAAAAGCCGATCATCGACGAAAAACTGAAGCAGAGCACGCATACCAACAGTAGATACGGACCCGCTACCGGGATGCCCTTTGTGAAGGCCTCGGCGGTGAGAAGCACGCCGTCCGGGTTGTTGCCGGTTTCCTGCCAAACACCGGTGCTGAGGATAATCAAGCCGGTGATGGTACAGACGATCAGTGTGTCAATCATTGGACCCAGCATGGCGACAAGTCCTTCGCGAATCGGCTCCTTGGTTTTGGCCGCGCCGTGGGCCATGGCCTCGGTGCCCATGCCGGCCTCGTTCGAGAATGCCGCGCGCCGCACACCGGTCGAGATCACCGCGCCAAGCACGCCTCCGGCAACCGCCTCGCCGGTGAAGGCGTCGCTGAAAATCAGCGCGATCGCTTCCGGCACCTGGGCGGCGTGCATGAAAAGGATCACCAGCGCGCAGCTACCGTAGAGCAACACCATGAACGGAACCAAACGGGCGGCGACTTTGCCGATCCGCTTTATGCCGCCAAGGATCACCACGCTGATACAGATCGCCATAAAGACACCGAACAGTCCTTGGCCAAGCGCGGTGACATTTTTGTCCGAGTCAACAAACCACTCGTTTGGCTTGAGGAACATCTCGCTGACAATGGAAGTGAGTTGGTTGGATTGAAACATCGGCAGGCAGCCGAACAGTCCGAAGAAACAAAAAGCCATCGCAAGCGGCTTCCATTTGATCCCCAGTCCCTCGACAATGAAATACATCGGGCCGCCCTGAACCTGGCCGGTGTGGTCTTTGCCGCGGTACATGACGGCGAGGCTGCAGGTAAAAAACTTGGTTGCCATGCCGACCAGCGCGCAGATCCACATCCAAAATAATGCGCCCGGACCGCCCTCAGTCACTGCCACAGCCACGCCGGCGATATTGCCCATGCCGACCGTTGAGGATAGGGCGCTGCAGAGTGCCTGGAAGTGGTTGATCTCGCCGGGATCGTTGGGATCGCTGAATTTGCCGCGCAGGATCTGGATGCTATGGCGTAGATACAGAAAAGGGACGAACCGAGAGTAAACCATGAAGAAAATCCCGCCGCCGATCAGCAGAACCAGTAGTGGCATCCCCCAGAGCCAATCAGACGTCAATTTGAGTATTTTGGCAAATGTCAGTGGCTCGGTGGCGGTTTTCATCGATTATTTGACGGTGAGTATTTTACGGCAGACCGATTTGAGTTTTTTCAAGTGCACCGCACTCTTGGCCTCAAGGTAGCAGCGGATCACCGGTTCGGTGCCGCTCGCGCGGAACGCCACCCACTCGTTGTCCGGCAGCAAGAACTTGAAGCCGTCGGTGGTGATGAATTGCTGGACGACGAACCGGCCGACCTTGTCGAAGCCCCCGGCAAGTTTTCGCAGGATGGCCGCCTTCTCGGCGGGCGGCACGGCGATGTTGATTCGGTCGGTGTGAAATTCGCCAGTTTGCTTTTCGAGATCTCGCAGGATATGGCCCAGCGGTTTGCCCTCCATCGCAACCAGCTCGGCCATCAACAGGCAGGCGAGCACACCGTCCTTTTCCGGAATGTGGCCGCGGATGCTCAGGCCGCCGGACTCCTCGCCGCCGACAATGATCGGCT
>PVBE010716947.1_pt1 | contig 10735 bp, 7 predicted proteins | sample 1631181 | NCBI WGS metagenome assembly PVBE01 (sample SAMN08397723, study PRJNA350692) | Marine metagenome, whole genome shotgun sequencing project. | isolation source: water | place: Pacific Ocean | collected 2012-04 | reverse complement strand
CTCACTCAATATTTGATCTAAGTTGGCTAAGCATCAAGCACAGAACTGTCTCGCAAGGCTATCTAGGGGACCAACCCCGGCCCACCTTTCCACACGCCCTTGTAGCTCAGCGGTAGACCTCTCCCTTGGTAAGGGAGAGGTCTCGAGTTCAAGTCTCGACAAGGGCTTCACTCAACACCCAGGCACCGGGTGTTGAGTCCGGAGGCAATCAAGAAAGGATTGCTGCTCTGGAGCCTCAACTGCTTTCGGTGGCGTCAACGCGCGATAACGCGTGGCGACAGCCGAAAAGTGCGGCTAGCACTCTAAAAACGACCAGTCCATGGCAGCAACGCCCCTCCTTCTTGCACTGGATCAGGGCACCAGCAGCTCACGCGCCGCCCTGTTCGACACGCGTGGCAACCCCGTTGCAAGCGCCAGTGCTCCCCTGGCCATCAGCTATCCAGCTGACGGATGGGTGGAACAGAGCCCCAGCGAGATCTGGGAAAGCCAGCGTCTGGCGATGGAGCGCCTGTCCCAATCCATCAGCCCGGAGCAGAGAGGCGCCGTTGTCGCCTGCGGTGTTTCCAATCAAAGGGAGACAACGGTTCTGTGGCGACGCAGCGACGGGCAGCCCTGCGGACCTGCCCTTGTCTGGCAGGACGGCCGCACAACGGACATCTGTCAGCGGTGGAAAGAGGAAGGCCTGGAGCACGAATGGCGCACCCGGACCGGACTGCTCCTGGACCCCTACTTCAGTGCCAGCAAGATCAGCTGGCTGATGCAGCATGAGGCGAGCGCCTCCAGCGCTGCCGCCAGTGATGATCTCTGCTTCGGCACGGTGGACAGCTGGTTGCTGTGGCATCTCAGCGGCCGCACAAGGCACTGCTCCGACATGAGCAATGCGAGTCGCACCCTGCTGATGGACCTCAAAAAACGAGAATGGGTCGAAGCATTCTGTGAACAGTCAGGCCTGCCCCTGAGTGCACTGCCGGAGCTGGTGCCCTGCCGTGGCGACTTCGGAGCGATCGCTTCTGGACTCCCGTTCGCAGGCGTGCCAATCCATGCTCTGCTGGGTGACCAGCAAGCCGCCACTCTTGGTCAGCTGTGTCTGGCGCAAGGGGAAGCCAAATGCACCTATGGCACTGGTGCATTTCTTGTGGTGAACACAGGCAGCAACATTCAACGCAGTGATGCTGGGTTGCTGAGCACCCTCGGCTGGACAGACGACCGAGGAGAGCCCACCTACTGCCTGGAGGGCAGCCTCTTCAACGCCGGCACGGTGGTGCAGTGGCTGCGGGACGGACTGGGAATCATCGAGACCGCTGAGGAGGTCAATCAGCTGGCACTCAGCGTCCCGGATGCAGGTGGGGTCATGCTTGTACCCGCCTTCACCGGCTGGGGGACACCCCACTGGGATCCTGCCGCTCGAGGCCTGCTGATCGGCCTGACCCGCGACAGCGGTCGCGGTCAGATCGCCCGTGCGGCGCTTGAGGGCATCGCACTTTCGGTGGCCGGCCTCGTGCAGCTGGCGGAACAGTCCATCGGCCAGGGGCTCGGGGAGCTGGCGGTGGATGGTGGTGCAGCAGCTTCGGATCCACTGCTGCAGGCCCAGGCCGACAGCACCGGGCTGAGGGTGCGACGTCCGGCCTACCTGCAGAGCACCGCCCGTGGAGTCGCACTGATGGCAGGAGTTCAGGCCGGACTGATCAACGACCTGGAGGATCTGAGATCACTCCGCGGGAATCAGGCGGACGTTTTTGAACCCTCGCTCGATTCCAAACAACGCCAGGAGTGGCTTAAGCAGTGGAGTGATGCCATCTCAAGGAGCCTTCGCTGGCATGAATGACACCTGCTTCGACCTGCTTGTGATCGGCGGCGGGGCCAGTGGAGCCTGCGTGGCCTATGAGGCCATCAGCCGGGGACTCAAGGTGGCCCTGCTCGAGGGCCATGATCTGAGTGGGGGAACAAGTTCTCGCAGCACCAAGCTGCTGCATGGGGGTGTTCGTTACCTCGAACTGGCGTTCAAGACCGCCGACACCGCTCAGCTTCGCCTGGTTCGAGAAGCATTGCTGGAGCGCGGTCACTGGCTGAAACAGGCCCCCTTTCTTGCGCATCGCCTTGAACTGGCTTTGCCCACGGAAGGGCTGATCGGCCAGCTTTATTACCGATTCGGTCTGGGCATGTACGACGCCCTCTCCGGTCGTTCCGGAATCGGCAGCAGCCGGCTGCTGTCTCGATCGCTGCTGCATGAAGCGCTACCCGATCTCCGCAGCGATGTCAGCGGAGGGGTTGCCTACAGCGATGGGCAGTTTGACGATGCCAGGCTGAACCTGCTGATGGCTCTCAGCGCCGAGCAACACGGGGCGGTTGTGCGTACACGGACAACTGTTGTGGAACTGGAAAAAGACAGCCACGGAAAAGTGTGCGGAGCCATCAGCGAAAGTGCTGATGGCCGGAGAGAGCGTTGGCAAGCCCGTGTGGTGGTCAACGCCACCGGCATTCACTCCGATGCACTGAGGCGAATGGCCGAACCGGGATGTCAGGAGCGCATGCTGACCAGCCGCGGAGTGCATCTGGTTTTGAAGCAGCGTCTCTGTCCGCAACACATCGGCCTGCTGCTGCCCTCAACCGATGACGGACGAGTGCTGTTCATGCTGCCTTTCTTCGGGCGCACATTGGTGGGAACCACCGACACGCCATGCAGCCAAACGCAGGCAGCTGTTCCATCCGAACAGGAACAGAGCTACCTCCTGGACTACGTGAAGCGGTGGTTCCCGGATCTCAACAGCATTGACATCGGCAGCTGCTGGGCTGGAGGGAGACCCCTGCTCAAGCCTGCCGATGCCGATCTGAACAGCAGCCGTGTCGTCCGTGAGCATGAGGTTGAGACGCTGCCGAGCGGACTGGTGAGTGTGATGGGAGGAAAGTGGACCACCTGCCGCCCAATGGCTGTCGACACCCTCACGGCGGTTGCTGAGCAACTTGGACGGTCACTGCCACCGGCCAAGGAACTACCTCTGATCGGTTCCGACGCTGATCCCCTGCAAACCCCACGCCTGCTGATTGCACAACGGTCAACGCTCCAGGAGCTGTTGCCGAAATCCCCTCGGCAATCGGAACAGATTGAACACCTGGAGAACGGACATGGACTCAATGCGGCAGCCCTGGTCAACAGCTGGTCAGAGGAGGAGCGGGAACCTCTCAGCACGGTGATGCCGGTCTGCAGAGGAGAGCTGCGGCATGCCGTCCAGAAGGAAAAGGCGAAAAGCGTCACCGACGTTCTGGCCAGGCGAACGCGGCTGGCCATGGTCGACCGCGATGAAGCGCAACGGCTGGCCCCAGTGGTGACTGAAATCCTCGAGCAGTGCGGCCAAGGTGACAGCACCCCTCTGGAACTGAAACTCTGATCAAGGTGTACCGATCAGAACTCTCAATTCGGAATTCACTATTCAGAACCCACTGAATCAGAGGTCACATCCTCCACTTCACCGATCAGCCACCAACTGAATCCATGCGCTGGCAGATAAACGAACCAGTCCTCGGAAGCAGGCGGATATTCACATCCCCAGAAGACCTCACGGGTGCGCTCACCGCTCCAACGACTGAGGTCGAGATGCAGAGAGGCCCCTGCCGCCGAGAGGTTGGCGGCCACCAGGACCGTCATGCCGCCATCACAGCGCACATAGCTGATCACGCCGGGATGGGGACACTTCAGCAACTCGAAATCACCATGGCGCAGTGCGGGCAACAGTCGCCGGCAGGTGAGCATGCGCCGGTGCCAGTTCAGCAGCGATCCGGGAAGCTGCTTCTGAACCTCCACATTCACCACGCGGTAGTCGTAACCAGGAGCAGTGATCGGCGGCAACACCAGAAGAGGGTCAGGTGCAGTTGAGAAGCCGCCGTTGCGCGCAGGCGTCCAGGCCATGGGAGTGCGGTTGGGGTCCCGGTCCCGTAATCCCGGCCAGTCGCCCATGCCCAGCTCATCGCCGTAATACAGACAGGGCATTCCTGGAAGGCTGTAAAGCAGAGCGTGAAGAACGCGGTTGGAACCTGGGTCGCCGTTGAGCAGCGGCGCAAGGCGGCGATTGATGCCCCAGTTGAGCCAATGGCCCTGGCCCTGATGAAGACCGGCACGGATGGTCTGGATCACCTCCTCCGGAATCAGGTGACCATCACCCAGCCACAGCTCATCGTGGTTGCGCAGGGGGAGCGCCCAGCGACAGCCACTGACGACCTGCTGAGCTTTCTGCAGAGATCTGCGCAGATTGTCAACCCTGCCGCTGGCGATCGCTGCAAAGAGATGGGCGGTGAGGACAAAGTTATAGGCGCCATGGAGTTCATCTTTCAGCAGGTAGGGAGCGATTTCGTCAACAGGCTGAATCGCTTCCCCCAGCAGCAGCACATCCCGACCATGGGAATCCACCCGCTGTCGCAGTCGTTTGAGAAAAGCGTGGGTTTCAGGGAGGCCTTCACAGCGCGACCCCTCCTCTTCACAGAGGAACGGCACGGCATCGAGGCGGAATCCGTCGACCCCACGATCAATCCAGAAATCCACCACATCGAGCATCGCCTCCTGAACGAAGGGATTGGCGTAGTTGAGGTCAGGCTGATGACGCAGAAAACGGTGGAGGAAGTACTGACCAGCCACCTCATCCCATTCCCAGTTCGACGACTCGAAATGGCGGAAGAGCACCGGGGCATCGGCATAGCGATGGGGGTCATCGCTCCAGACGTAGATCTCACGTTCAGGACTTCCCTGAGGTGCCCAGCGGGCGCGCTGGAACCAGGGGTGCAGTGTGCTGGTGTGGTTCATCACCAGATCCATCACCACTTTGAGTCCCTGGGCGTGGGCTGCCGTGAGAAAACGATGAAACGCCGCGAGATCGCCAAGATCCGGATGAATCGCCTTGAAGTCGGTGATGTCATACCCACCGTCATCCAGCGGTGAGGGGTAGATCGGTGTCAGCCAGATCGCTTCCACGCCCAGCCAGCGCAGATAGGGAAGCCTGCTAGCAAGACCCTGCAGATCTCCAATCCCGTCACCATTACCGTCGCGGTAACTGCGCACGATCAGCTGGTAGATGACGGCGCCGTTCCACCACGGCTGCTGCTGACTCATCAGGCCGTTGCCTCTGATCACGGTGTAGAGGCGATCGCGGTCACCGTCATCCCCGCGCCGACCGTTCCGCAGAAGAAACTGCGAGCATGCCCAGCACTGACAGCACGCTCATCCCCGTCATGGTCCTGGCCAACGCTGCAACCACATTCACCGACACCGACCTGGATCGCCTGCGCCAGCCCGTGCTCAAGGGCATCACCAGACCTGAGGCATGGCGACGGGAACAGCTTCAGAGGCTGCGTGAGCTGGTGACCCAGCACGAGCCTGAGATCCTCGAAGCCCTGCGCCATGACCTTGCCAAGCCCGGGCTGGAAGGCATGGCCGAGGTGGTGACCCTGCTGCAGGAGCTCAAGCTGGCTGAACGACGCCTTCGTGCCTGGATGCGACCGCGCCGGATCCGTGTACCGCTCATGCAGCGGCCTGGTCGTGCAGAAGTGATCAGGGAGCCCCTCGGATGTGTGCTGCTGATCGGCCCTTGGAATCTGCCTTTCGGTCTCACGTTGTGGCCCCTGGTGAGCGCCCTGGCGGCCGGCAACACCGCTGTGATCAAACCCTCCGAACATGCCCCTGCAACAGCAGAGCTGATCGCGCAGCTGGTGCCCGAGCACTTTGCAGACGATGTGGTGCAGGTGGTCAACGGCGATGGTGCCGTCGCCGCCCAACTGGTCCGGCAGCGCTTCGACCACATCTTCTTCACCGGTGGTGGAACGATTGGAGCCAAGGTGCTTGAGGGTGCCGCAGCCAACCTCACCCCCGTGACACTGGAGCTCGGCGGCAAGAATCCCGCAATCGTGCTGCCGGGTGCAGACCTCTCCGTCACGGCCCGCAGGCTTGTCTGGGGGAAAGGATTCAATGCCGGGCAGGCCTGTATCGCACCGGATCATCTTCTGGTTCAGCCAGATGTGCGCGAGCCTCTGCTGCAGGCCATCGCCGAGGAACGGCTGAAGCTCTACGGCAGCGATCCACTGGAGTCCGAATCGCTCGCAAGCCTGATCCATGACCGTCATTACGGCCGGCTGGAGGCGCTGCTGAAGCAGGCCGAAAGCGATGGCCGCGTGCTGCTTGGAGGTGAGTTCGATCCCGTCAGGCGCCGGATTGCTCCAACCCTGATCGACGTGCAGAACGATGAAGACCCGCTGATGGCCGATGAGCTGTTCGGACCGCTGCTACCTGTCCTGGAGATCGCAAACCTGAATGAGGCTGTTCAACGGATTCAGAAGCAGGACAAACCTCTGGCTCTTTACCTGTTCGGCGGCAGCGACAGCGACCAGGATCATCTGCTGCGCACCACCAGCTCCGGTGGCGTGTGTTTCAACGACGTGGTGATGCAGGCCGGCGTGCCGGACCTGCCCTTTGGAGGTGTGGGCGCCAGCGGAATGGGAGCCCACCATGGCGAAGCTGGTTTCAGAACCTTTTCCCATGAACGATCGGTGCTTAGGCGTCCGTTCTGGCTTGATCTGCCGCAGCGCTACCCGCCCTACACCCTGAAGCCGGAAACATTCCGTCGTCTGTTGAGCTGACCAACACAACAACAAAGGTGGGAGAGGACTGGCGCTCGCCGACAGGCACCTTATGTTTCGCCCAGCCAACGGACATGCATGCGCCGCACTCTCCTGACCGTCCTGGCCGCGATGGCCCTGACACCACTCGCCGGTCAAACCGCCAACGTGACGGTCAAGTCAGGTGAGACCCTTTCGGATATTGCGGCTCGCTACGACGTGTCTCTCAACAGCCTGATGCGGCTCAACGGCATCAGCAACTCCGACCATGTGGAGGCGGGCCAGAGCCTGAGGCTGCCGGGGAATGTTTCCGCCGGCAAAGGTCGCCACAGAGTGCAGTCAGGCGACACCCTCAGCGGCATTGCAGCGGAATACCGGGTGAGTGAACGTCAGTTGATGGCACTGAACGGTCTGTCGAGCGCTGATCACGTCGAGATCGGTCAGACCCTGAAGCTGCCAAGCAACGCGGTGCTCGCTCAGGCCAAGCCGAAAGCAACAGCCAAGCCTGTACCGATTCAGGCCAAGCCGGGTGCCATCTCCCACACCGTGGCACGAGGCCAGACCCTTTCCCAGATCGCCATGGCGTACAACATCCCCATGGCCTCACTGATCAACATCAATGCCATAGCGAATCCCGACAAGGTCAACATCGGAACCCAACTGATGCTGCGCTCCAGTGAGAGCACCGGCACCACTTCAACAGCCACTTCGACAACACCTGCGGAACAGAAACCCTCTTTGATCGAAAACAAGCCTGAAGAACGGAAGCCTGCTCAGGTCAAGTCACAACCAAAGAGCGTCGAGCCTTCAACGGCCAAAGCAGCGGAATCGAAACCGAAGTCAGCAAAACCGGCAACCGTGAATTCCGCAGCTGAAAAGCCCGCGGCTGAAAAAGACAAGGTTGTCAAAGCCGTGACGACAGCCAAGGCCAGTCAGACAACAACCGAGACAAGTGCCCAGCCGAAACCTGCTTCCTGGCGCTCCTATGGCCCCCTTCAGGTCGACTGGGGCAACTGGCAGTCGATGGGTGGTAGCGAGGTGGCCCCGACACTGAACAACGATGGCCAGTCGCTCTACGTGGCAGTGAACTGCTCCGCTGGGAAGATCAATGCCACCGGCGCGAACGGGATGTGGAAAAACTGGATTGCGCCCCAGTCTGAATTCGAGAAGGATCTCATCAAGGATCGCTGCAAGGCGGCAACTGCAGAAGCCTGAATCCGATCAAGCGGCGTAATGCAGTGGCCAGGGTCGACGCAGAAAGCGCCGGCCGCTCTCCTTCAGGTACAGGCGCTGGCTGCCGTCATCGGTTTCGTGGATCAACTCCTCCTGGACCAGCCGCCGCGTCAGCCATCCCCAGTGCGCCGAACGACCCTCTTCGGCGTTGAGCCTTTCACTCAATCTGCGGGCATCCGTGCCGTGAACCTCCGCCAGCAACTCCAGAACAGCCTTGGCTTCATCTGACCAGTCCTGCCTCGAGCCACTGGACAGACAACGATCACAGCGGCCACAGGGAGGCACCAGCTCACCGACAGACAGCAACAGAGCTTGTTCTCTGCAGGTTTCTCCTTCAGCCACAGCCTCCATACGGCGCAACTGCTGCTGTGCCAGTTCAATCCGACGTGATTCCTCGACAGCATCGCTGGCGGATGACCGGCGCAGAGCGCTCTGCATCGCCCATCCAAGGCTGGTGCGATCTCTCGGTGAGAACAACACCAGACACTGGGCAGGCTTGCCATCACGCCCCGCACGTCCTGACTCCTGCAGATAACCCTCCGGAGTACTGGGCAGGTCCAGATGCAGAACCAGACCGACATCAGCTCGGTCGACACCCATGCCGAAAGCCACAGTGGCCACCAGCACAGGATGCTGCGCTCCCAGGAAATGCTCCAGAGCCCGATGACGAACGTCAGGCTCAAGACCGGCGTGATAAGCGATGGCCTGAATCCCGTTGGCCCGGAGCCTCTCGGTCCAACGCTCCACAGAAACACGCGTACGGGCGTAAATCAGACAGGCGCCGCGGGCTTTCTGCAAGGCATCAACCACGTCCTGCAGAGGATCCCCGACACGTCGGCGCATGCAGTAGTGCAGGTTGTCACGTCGGGCCGATCCCACCTGAATCAGCGGCCGCCTGAGATGCAGAAGGCGCAGGATATCCGCCCTGACACGGGGAGCTGCCGTGGCACTGAGGGCCACCAGAGGAACCCCTGGGCAAAGTGCTCGCAACTCACCCAGCCGGCGATAGTCAGGACGGAAGTCGTGGCCCCAGGCGCTGATGCAGTGGGCCTCATCAACCGCAAGCGCCACCAGTTGTCCCGTGGCTGCATGCTCCTGCAGAACGGATCGGGTGGCTTCACCCTGGAGACGCTCGGGCGCGAGATACAGCAGCCGCAAGGATCCTTCGCCGAGCTGAGAGAGCGTCTTCCGGCGCTGAGCCAGCTCGATTCCTCCGTGAAGACAGGCTGCCGTGATACCACGACGTCTCAACTGCAGGACCTGATCCTCCATCAGGGCCACCAGTGGAGAAATCACCACCACAAGCCCTGACCTCACCAGAGCAGGCAACTGATAACAGAGCGACTTACCTCCACCCGTTGGCAGAACCGCAAGGCAGTCCTGCCCCTGCAACAGGCATTCCACGACGGGCCGCTGCCCTGGCCGGAAGTCGGACCAGCCGTAATGGCGCTTGAGCGCATCCAGCAGCAGGTCCAAGGCACTCCACAGATGGTGTGCACAGCCTACCGAGCCCTAGATCTAGGGCATCGGAGGAGGATCCAGCTGATCCGGTGATTCCTCAACCAACTGCAGTCTCACCCGCTTGCCCCCGGCCAGCTCGCCTAAGGAGACCCGAAGCGTTGCACCGCTGAGGCTCTGCAGTGCCGAGAGCACATCCCGCAGATACGGGGTGCTGCTGCCGCTTTCCACCCAAAGCCGTTCCTGCAACCCTCCCAGTCGTCGCCAGGACGTGTGCAGCTTGAGCACGGCCGATTCAAGAGACTGGGCCTGACCGACTGCATCAGCCAGCAATCCGAGTGCATCCAACCGCTGCGCTTCCTGCATCGCCTTCTCCAGATCCAGCTCGCCCTGCTGAAAGGCACGAACAGCGACGCTGGATTCCGTGGCTTTGGTGATCCAACGAGCCGTATGGGTCACATCCTTGATCCGGTCGAGCTCGGGCTCATCCCGCAGCACCTTGCGCAAGTCGTCCTGCTGGGGCTCCGGGAGCTTCGCCAGCTCACGCACGAGCGGTGCAACCACTTTTGGTGGCAGCAGATTCTCCTGGGTGCGTTGCCGGATCTCCTCAGGCAGCAGTGGACTGGTGGCCGCGACAAACTCGTCGGTCAGACGTCGGACCTGCTTGCGGGTGATCTCCTGCCCTTCATTGGCAGCTTCAGAGATCATCAGCTGCACCTCCGGAGCCGCCTGTGCGGTTTCCATGAATGCGCGCTTGGAGAACTGATTGACGCTGGCCTCCTCGAGCACGCCTTCACCCAGCATGTCCTGTGCCGACTCCGCAAGCTGGATCAAGCCGTAGGCACGGGTTTTGCTGATCTCCCGCTCCCTGAGCCACTGCAGGAATCCGGCGCCACGTCCTTCTCCACCCCTCTTTTCGCGATCACGAACGGCCTTGAGGATCTTTCCACGCCAGATTTCGGTCTGCAGATCAAACTTGTCACAGACAGCCCAGGCCTGTTCCAAGCGAGCCAGAAACTCCATCGTGCTGATGTCGTCCTGATCAGGATCTGGCAGATCCAGCTCCAGAACTGGAGTTTCCATGTTCGTTGGCAGCAAGGCAGGCAGCAGTCCGGAGGCTGGATGCTGGCATGGCGCAGTGCCGGCAAAGAGCTGATCAGGGCGACATTGTGTGACGCAACAGCACTCCAGGGAAAGACCTAGAGATACGCTCAATGTGCTTTTAGTTGCTACGAAGCGATGGCGATCTCCCGCGGTGACATGGTGCGGATCAAGCGCCCTGAGTCCTTCTGGTTCAACGATGTGGGCAAAGTCGCCTCGATCGACACTTCAGGCATTCGTTACCCCGTTGTGGTCAGGTTTGAACAGGTCAACTACAACGGCATCCAGGGTTCGGACGGTGGCATCAACACCAACAACTTCGCACTTGACGAACTCGAGCCGGCCT
>PVBE010383874.1_pt1 | contig 10735 bp, 13 predicted proteins | sample 1631181 | NCBI WGS metagenome assembly PVBE01 (sample SAMN08397723, study PRJNA350692) | Marine metagenome, whole genome shotgun sequencing project. | isolation source: water | place: Pacific Ocean | collected 2012-04 | reverse complement strand
CCATGCACCTCTTTTTGGAATAATTTTAGCGCAATGCATTTGTGGTGCTGCAGAATTTTTTGAAAAGAAAACTCCTGGTGACCTAACTATCTGACTAACCACAACTCTTTCAATACCATTAATAATGAATGTTCCACGATTAGTCATTAAAGGAATATTACCTAAGAATACATCTTGTTCTTTAATTTCTCCAGTTTCTTTATTGATAAGTTGAACATGTACTTTTAAAGATCCTTCATATGTGAGGTTTTTATTCTTTGCAGTCTCAGCATTATATTTTGGTTCAGTTATTTCGTGTTCCAGACAATGTAATTCCAGTTTTTTACCTGAAAAATCTTGTATTGGTGTAATTTCATCTAAAAGGTCTCTTATACCTGTTTCCAAGAACCACTTATATGAATCAAGTTGAATTTCTATTAGCGGTGGAACTGAAACAGTTTTGTCTATTTGATTACTGAAATACACTCTTTTACTATGTAAAGGAGTATCTTCTCTGTAAAATTTAATTTCTGATGCTTTAATTAGGCTTTTATCTTTTTTGATAGTTTTAGCCTTTTTACTTATTGTTTTTTTGAATCAACTTTTTTAGTTGTAGTTTTTTTAGTTAAAACCTTTTTAATTGCCGGTTTTGTAGCTGTAGTTTTTGTAGCTGTAGCTTTTTTAGCTGTAGCTTTTTTAGGTTTTGCCATATCTAATGAAGGTCAAGGAAAATAAAATAATTAATTTTGCTATCTTTCCTTAACTCATCCATTAATATAATGACAGCACTGCTGCATTTTACGTAGATTATTGCTAAAGTCAAGCGCTTTTTAAACGCTTAGCTATGATAGAAGTTTTTTTTATTTTTTCTCTTCTTCTTCAGTTTTTTCAATTACAACATTCGTATAGTATTTGTCGTAATATTTTTTAGCTTTTTGTAAATTGTCTACTACTTCTTCGTCGTCACCAGCGTGAAGGTGTTTAGGTAATATCTTGACTGAAATTGCACCTGGATATTTGTCTTGTTTAAGTTTTGTTAAGAAGCTTTCTAGAGGTAATATTCCATTATTGAGTGGTGCATATTTTTTTCCATGATGTAGATTTGATAAATGTATGTGCACTAAGAATTTTCTAAATACTCCATAAGCACGAATAAGATCTTTTTTATTTTCACCAATTCTTGCTGTGTCTAGACAGACATGTTTGAATTTTTTTAGGTCTTGAGTGTTGCTTAAGGCGTGTTCAGGGAAAATACCTAAAAATGTTCCAGAAGGTGCATTTTCTAGAGCTATTGAAATAAATTCTTTTTCTCTTAATTTTGGAATTTCTTTTTTTAACCAAGTTATTGTTTTGAATTCATGTATTTTAGGTGGTTGTAAAATAATTACTTTTGCACCTATATGTTTTGCTACTTCTACTATTTCTTTAATTTTTTTTGAAGAAACTTGTCTTGGTGCAGAGATAGCGTGAACTGGCAATTGATATTCATCAACCAATTCTTTTATATATTCTTTGTTATATGTGTCAAATAAGCCGAAATCTACAGAAAGATCAATGCCTTCATACCCAGCTTCTTTTGCTAATTTGAAAATCCGATTTAATCCGTATCCTCGGAGGGTGTCTGTACAAAGAAGTAACATAATTTTTATTTTTAGTTCTTGATTATTTTATCATAAAATTACTTCTGATACAACATGTCTGAACTTATTTTTTTTCAATTTTTGTTCTGCCTCCCATGTATGGCTGTAAGACTTCAGGAATATTGACGGATCCATCAGCATTTTGATTGTTTTCAAGTATTGCCACCAGTGTTCTACCAATTGCTACAGCGGTACCATTTAGGGTGTGGATGTTCTCGTTTTTACCTTCTTTATTTTTAAATTTAATTTTAGATCTTCGAGATTGATAGTCTGTACAGTTTGAACACGAAGTAAGTTCTCTAAATTTACCTTGTGTTGGAATCCAAACTTCGATGTCATATTTTTTGGCTGCTGGAGCACCTAAGTCGCCACCACAAATATTTACTACTTGATAATGAAAACCAAGTTCTTGCATGATTTCTTCTTCTGTTTCCCTAATTAATTCATGTTCTTCTTCGGATTTATCTGGATGGCAGAAACTGAACATCTCTATTTTGTCGAATTGGTGAACACGGATGATGCCAGCTGTATCTTTACCATATGAACCAGCTTCTCTTCTAAAACATGTTGAAAATCCACAGTATCTTGTTGGTAATTTTTCTTCTTCTAAAATTTCTTTTGCATGAAGCATTGTTAATGGAACTTCTGAAGTGCCAACTAAGTATAAATCGTCGTCTTCAGGGTTTACGTGATATATTTCATTTCTGTCTGCAGGGAAAAATCCAGTAGCATACATAGCTTCTTCTTTTACTAAGACTGGAGGAATAACTGGAGAGAATCCTTTTGATGTTAGTTTGTGAATAATGTGTTGTATTAAAGCAAATTCAAGTAGTGCAGCTTCGTTTTTAAGGTAATAAAATCTAGCACCAGAGGCTCTAACACCTCTTTCTATATCAATGATATCTAAAGATTTGCCAAGTTCTATATGGTCTTTCGGTTCAAAATCAAATTCTGGTTTTTTTCCGTGTGTTCTTGCTACTGTATTTGATTCTTCATCTTCACCTTCTGGTACGGAGTCTAGTGGGGGATTAGGAACCATTAAGGCTAATGCTTCTATTTCTTTTTCTAAAGTTTCAATACTTGGTTCAAGTTCTTTGATAGTTTCTTTTACTGTTTTCATTTCTGCTAATAACTCTGTTTTGTCTTCGGTTGTTGGTATAAGTTTTGAAACTTCATTTTGTCTTGCTCTTAGACTTTCAAATTTTTGCATTTTTTCTTTTCTTGTATTGTAAAGATCAACGATTTTATCAATGTCTACTTTGACATGTTTCTTTGCTGCCCCTTTTTTAATAAGTCCGGGATTTTCTATTATAAATTTTATATCTATCATAATAAGGGGTTAAGCTTTACTAACATAGGATCCATCATCGGTATTGATTTTGATGCTTTCACCTTCTTTTATAAATAAAGGAACTTTAATTTTTGTACCAGTTTCTATTGTTACTTCTTTTGATCCACCGGTTGCAGTGTCTCCTTTTACACCAGGTGGAGCTTGAATTACTTTAAAATCCATTTTTGGTGGTAGTTGTACACTGATAGGGTTTCCATCTATGTGTAAAACATATACATCTGTTCCATCTAACAAAAATCTATCATTAGTAGCAATAGCAGATTTTGTTAGAGAAAACTGTTCGTAACTTTCATTATCCATAAAATAGAAGTTTTCAGTGTCTTTATATAAGTATTGTCCTTTTTTTCTTTCCACATCAATAAGTTCAACAGCTTCACCAGATCTAAAAGTGTGTTCTATTACTTGATCGGTTTTTAAATTTTTAAGTTTGGTTCTTGTAAAGGCAGAACCTTTGCCTGGGCTTACAAATTGTGCCTCAGAAATTAGCCAACTTCCATGTTTGAAGTTGATTGCGATTCCTTTTACTATGTGGGTTGTGGTCGTCATTTTATTTGTTTAGATAGTTTTCGAGAGGGAAGAGAAGGACGTCTTTTATATCTGTTTTATTGAGTAATATCATTAAAAGTCTGTCGATTCCGAGTGCAATTCCACTACAAGGTTCTGTAATTGATTCTAGACTAGCTAAAAATTCTTCGTCAATATCAAATACAGTTTTGTTAAGGTTTTTTCTTAGCTTTTGTTCTTCAATAAGTCTTTCTCTTTGTTCGTTTGCATCTATTAATTCTGAAAATGCATTAGCTAATTCAACCCCTGCTATATAAAGTTCGAATCTTTCGGCAAAGAAAGGTTCAGATTTTCTCTTTTGAGCTAGGGCTGCTTGGCTAGATGGATAATCATATACAATCGTAGGTTTTTCAAAGCCCAGTTTTTTTTCTATGTGGTTGAGAAAAATTTTAAAAAATATGTCGTCCCAACTGTTGCAGCCATTAATATCATAGTTTTTTGCAATTGCTGTTTCTTTAAAAGTATTAAAATCTTTATTTTCAAGTAGGTTAATATCACAGTGTTTAATGAAAAGATCATTTGTTGAAATTCTTTTCCATGGTTTTTCAAGATTAATTTGATTGTTTTGGTAGTTAATAGTTTTTGAAGGACATAAAGATATTATTAAATTTTCGCAATCATCCATAATGTCTTTATAATTGGCATTTTTTCTATACCATTCGAGCATTGTGAATTCAGGGCTGTGCAGTGGGCCACCAATTTCTCCATTTCTAAACACTTTTGTGATATTAAAAATTTTATCAAAACCATTGGCTAATAATTTTTTCATTTGTAGCTCCGGAGAGGTGTTTAGGTAGAGTTTGGTTTTGTTTGTGAATTGTGTTTCGAAAGGAATTAAGTGAGGCTCCATTCCAGGGATTTTATTTAAGATAGGTGTTTGTACTTCTACAAAATGTTCTTTATTGAAGAAATTGCGTATTTTTTGTGTGTAAGAATTTATTTCCTGGATTGTCTTTTTATTTATCATGATGGTTTGAATATATTGAACTTTGGCTTGTTTTTGAAACCAGGGGGCTTGATAAAAAAGCAAAAGTGTGTTATTATATAGTCAATAAATATAAAAATAAAATTATGAGTTTCGAAGTTTTTAGAAAAGATCCTAAGGATAATAATGATTCAGATCGTGATAAGTGTAAACGATATAGGAAAGATATGGCAAAAACAAAAAAAGAAATTCAGACTGCCCAAGAAAGTAAGGAGGGTGGTGATGTTTTGGATAAATTAAATTTGAGATTTAGAAAGTTGCAAGAGGGGTTTAATAAAGCTTGTAAGGCAATTTCTGATCAAACTGCAAAAGAATTGGAGGCAGGAACTGTTCAACCTGTTGCTGTTCAATTAGAAGGAACTGAGGCAACAGAAAAACAAAAAGATAAAACTCAAAATGTAAAAGAAGGTATTATTAAATTAAATGTAGATGATAAAAAAGCAGATAAGAAAGCATTAGAAAATTTAAGTCAAGAAAGTCTTAAAAAGGAAAAATCAGAAAAAGAGGAAAAAAAGACTAAAAAATCAGGTGACGAAGAAAAAGAAACTATAGCTAAACAATCTGATAAAGTTTCAGATATTGAATCTACTGAATGGAAAGAAGCTGATGCGGAGCAAGAAGAAGCTAAAGAGCTTGGTAGTAAGTCTACTGATAGGGAGGAAGAAGGTTTTGTTGAAAAAGAAAAAGTTACTGAAGATAAAAAGAAAAGTGAATCTTAATTAATTAATATGAATTTAAAATCAAGTAAGAATTCAGAAAGTTTAAAAATTGAATCAACTAAAGAGATTCAAGGTCAAATGACCGATACAGAAATTAAAAGTGAATTAATTAAAGACAAAAACTTTTTAGCTGCTTTGGAGGATGTTAAAGAGAGTTTTTTAAATTCCTGGAAGGATTTTGAAAAATCAGATTCTTTCAATACGTTAAAAAAATCTTATCCAGATGTTATTGATAAAGTTGATCTTACAAATATTCCATTAAGAGTTGCTCAAAGAATTGCTCTTGAGAATGGGATTGATGTTTATAAACATAATTTAACTACTCCTGACGATCCTTGGTCTTATGGTTTTTCTTTTCCTAAGGATTCAATGTTTAAATTTTTTGAGAATAGTGTTGAAAGAAACTGCTTAAAAGCATTAAGAAAACATGCTATTGAGCATACTATGTAGAATTTATAATTAAATCCCCATATTCTAGTAGTTCCAATGATGGAAATTCTTTTATAGTTTTTGAAGGATTTTTTAATTCTTCTAAAACCTTTTTTTTGTTTTTGAGTAAAACTAGAATATTTTTGCTATTTAAAATTACAGGAAAAGTTATTGTTAAACGTTCTTGAATGTTTTTTGTCTGGGCTACTTTTTCTTTCGAATTAAGAGCTTCTGTATTTGGAAATAGGGAAGCGGTGTGTCCATCGTTACCAATTCCTAAAATTATTAAATCAAATTGTTCAGGTAGTTCTTCCTTATATTTTTCAAGACTTTCGGGAATATTTAAGGAAGTGTCAAAATGATGAATTTCTTTATTTAAAGTTTCTTTGATCATTTTATAGTTTGAATCTTCATGGTCTTTTGGGACATATCTTTCATCTACTTGAAAAAACTTAACATTATCAAAAGGAAGTTCTGACATTTTTTTATAAAGATTTTTTGGGGTGCTGCCACCACTTAAGGCTATTGTTTTTGGAGATAGTTTTTTTATTAATTCTAAAGAAGCGTTAATAAAATCTTCTTCGTTTTGAAATTCATTGATTTGCATTAATTCAGTTTTAACCAAGTAAATCCATCTTGTTCTGGAATTTTTTCGTGTGAGGAAGGACCAGTGGAGTTGTCTTTGTATTTTTGAACTTTAAGTTTTTTCTTATTTATAAAGTTGATAATTTTGTCGGTGATTCTCCATGTTGCAATAATCTCTTGGAAGCAAAGGAAGTATTTTTTTCTTTTTCTTAAAACATCTAACAAAAGAAGTCCATGTTCAGTGATTGCAGTTTTGCTTTGTCTTTCTAAACTGTGTGATGGACTTAGAAGTTCATGTTTTGGTGTGGCTCCATATTTATTAACGAGTCTAATGTGGATTCTCTCATCTGGATAAAGTTCAAAAATTAGTCTGTTTGGTATTTCATCTTTAGTTTGGAATTCAAATTTTTCCAGTTCAATAACAACATAGGTAAGTTTTTCTTTTAATTTTTTTCCAGTTCTAATATATATAGGTGTGTTAAACCAGCTTTCTCTGTCTATTAATAATTTTACGGCACAAAAAGTGTCTGTTTTTGAGTTTTTTGGGACATTTTTTTCTTTTGTATAACTTGAATATTGTCCTAATACTATGTTTTTTTCTGATTCATAAAACCTAAGAGAAGAAAGAATATTAGTTCTTTCTCTTTGTAAACTTTCATGATTTCCACTTACTGGAATTGAAAGAGCTATTAATCCAAGTATTTGTAGTAGATGAGATTGAAACATGTCTTTAATTGTTCCAACTTGATCAAAATAACCAGCACGGCTAGTAACTCCAATTTTTTCAGCAGCAGTAATTTGAATATTGGCAACTTCTGGCCCTTTCATCATCATATTTAAAAGTTTATTGGAGTGTCTTAAATTTAAGATTGATTGTACGGCTGCTTTACCTAAATAGTGATCTAAAAGATAGATATTTTCTTCGTCAAAATAGCGCACAACAAAATGTAATAAGTCTTTGGCTGATTCGGTGTCTTCACCAAATGGTTTTTCAATAATTAATCGAATATCTTCGTTTTCTGATTTTTTAGTTTCTCCTAGATTTTGAATAATATCTTTGAAGGTTGATGGTGGGACAGAAAAATAAGCTAATTTTGTTGTAGTTTCTGATCCTGTTATTTCTTTCAAATATTTTCTGAGTTTTTTGTAATCTTCAATATTTTTATATTGTCCTTGAAAGTATGAGACTTTATTCACTAAATTTTTTAATGCTTTGCTGTTAACTTCTTTTTTGAATTTATCTTTAATACTTTTTTCAAATTCTTTTTTGAATTGGTTCTGTGTTTTTTGAGATCGGGCAAAACCTACTATATAAAAATCTTTGCTAAATCTTCCTTGTTTGGCCAAACTATAGATTGCTGGGAAAAGTTTTAGTTTTGCAAGATCACCAGAAGCTCCGAAAATTACTAAAACAAATTTTTTTTGGAAACGGTAGATTTTCATGACTGTAATTTTATCAGAAGTTCCTATTGATGTCGAAATATTAAATGCTGTTTTGGTCAAGACATTGCTAAAAAGGCGCTTTTGTACTATAAAACGTAGTAATTTAGTCTAACAAACATGAAAAATAAAATAATAAAAATAATTAGTTTAGTTTTGTTGGGGGTGATGATGTGGGGGAATTCAGTGGCCTTTGCAGTTTTGGAGCAAGTTACGGTTGTTGATGCGGTAGCTTCGCATACTTGCACACATCCTAATTGTGTAAATCAAGTTACGACTAATGTTTTGATGGTTTATTGACGGGGCCTGGGCCTTCTTATTATTGGAATGGAGATCCTTCTGGTGCTGCTGAGATTGTAATAGATTTAGGCTCTGAGAAAACATTTTCTCAGATAAAAGTTCTGCCAGGTTCAAGTTCTACACAGGCATTAACATGGGAGTATAAAGTAAGTAATGATAATATAACTTTTCTCTCTTTACAAAATAATTATCAAGAATCAGCAGATCCTTCTACATGGGGAATTACTAATCTTGATGAAAGTGTTTCATATAGATATATCAAAGTTGATCCTATAAGTTGGCCTAATTCATGGATAGCAATTATTGAAATAGAATTTTGGAATGATGTTGTTTTTCAAGGTCCAGAATTTTCAACATATATCTATTTAGCAACCCTAGCTTTTACATTTGCAATTGGATATAGAAAGATGCCAGAACTTATGAGGGAGAAGAATTAGTTCCATTCAGTGTGGTAGCTGCCTTTTTTGTCAGTTCTTTCGTAGGTGTGGGCTCCGAAATAATCACGAAGTCCTTGGATTAAATTTGCTGAGGAGTTTTCGTTTGTCATCATTTCAAAATAGGCTAGGGAAGTTGAGAGTGCAGGAATTGCAACTCCATTGATTTGTGCGAAAGCGCAAACTTCTCGAAGTTTTGGAATGTTTTTTGTCATGCCATTTGAAATGTCTTTAATTTCAAATAGGTGTTTGTTTTGATTTTTGGCATAAGCTTTGTGAAGGAAGTTTAGGATGTCAGCTCTAATAATGCAGCCTCCTTCCCAAATTCTTGAAACTTCAGAAAGATCAATTTCCCATCCTTCTGCTGCTGCTGTTTTTTGAATTAAATGATATCCTTGAGCATAACTACTAAGCATTCCTGCATAGAGGGCATCACCTAATTTACTGATGAATTTGTTAAGAGGGATTTTGTTTTTAACTTTTGCTTTTGAGTAAATTTTACTGAGGCGTTTTCTTTTATTTTTTTCTCCAGAAGTTATTCTTGCAAAGACAGCTTCGGTAACTGTTGGAAGGGCAACTGCTCTTTCTAATGCGTCTATGGCTGTCCATCGGCCAGTTCCTTTTTGTCCTGCTTTATCTAATATGTAGTCTATTAAGTAGCCATTTTTATATTGATCTTTTCTGTCTAAAACTTCAGCAGTTATTTCAAATAAATATGATTTTAATTTTCCACGATTATAGTTTTTGAAAATTTTAGCAATTTCTGGAGCCTTTAATTTATAGACTGATCTAAAGATTTCATAGGCTTCGGCAATCATTTGCATAACTCCATATTCTATTCCGTTGTGAACGGTTTTCACATAATGTCCGGCACCGTTGTTTCCGATATATGTTACGCAAGGATTCCCATCGAAATCTTTAGCTGCAATTTTATTTAAAATTTTTGATACTTTATTGTAGGCTTTTTTTGATCCGCCTGGCATAAGGCTTGGTCCTTTTAAAGCTCCTTCTTCACCACCAGAAACTCCGCATCCTAGGAATTCGATTCCTTTTTCTTTTAATGCTGTTGTTCGTTTTTGAGTATCTTTATAGTTTGAATTTCCGCCATCAATAATTAAATCTCCTTTGTCTAATAGGGGAGTAAGCTTGTCTATAAAAGCATCAACTGGCCAACCAGCTTTTACTAAAAGAATTATTTTTCGAGGTGCCTTTAGGCTTTTTACAAAATCTTTAAGTTCTTCTTGCCCAACTAAATATTCATTTCCGTACTCTGTGATGAATTTAGTGGTTTTTTCGGTGGTTCTATTGAAAACTGAAATTTTAAATTTATTATTAGCAATATTGCGCGCAAGATTAGCGCCCATTGTTGCTAGGCCAATAAGTCCAATTTCAGATTTTTGCATAAATTATTCATTTAGATATTCAGCAGTGTTTCTGCTTGAATCTTCACTTTCAAATTTTGCGTGTTCGTTCATGATGAATTTCATCGCTTCTTCTTGTGTTGCTGCATAGTGAACGTTATCTAAATCTTCTATGCTTACAAGACCATTTTTAACCGGTTGTTCTACAATCCAATCATAAAGGCTTTTCCACATTTCTCCAAGTAGGATTATTGGAACTGTTTTTACATGCTTTACTTGCACTAATTGAAGTGCATAGAAAAATTCTAAACAAGTACCAATACCACCTGGGGCAACTACTACAGCTCTAGATAAAGCCATGAAGTGATCTAGTCTTCCAGAAAATTTATTGAAATGTTTTTTTAATTCTAAATGCTTATTACCATGAGCTTCCCAAGGAAGTTGAATGGTAAGTCCAATATTATCTGCTTTTTCTTCTTTGTCACCTGCGGCATGCCCTGCATTTGCTGCTTCCATTAATCCAGGTCCACCACCAGTAACGATGTCGAATCCTTTTTTACCGATTTCTTTAGCTAGGTCAAAAACCATTTGATATATTTCGTCTTCTGGTTTTAGTCTTGCAGATCCAAAAATTGTAACTCTAAAATCAGTTACTTTAAGCTCTTCTAACATTTCTTTGTCATCTGAGCGAGGTTTTTTATCAGCCATTTTTTAAATGAGGTTATTTTTATTTGATTATATTATACCTCAAATAAAATGATTTTTCTATGTTGAATATCTAAATACTCAAAACAGCCTTCCTAATACCTTCAGCATCTATTCCAGCTTTAGCTTAGAAGTTTTTCAGAAGTTGAGTAAAGTGAAGCGGAACCGCATAGCCTGATGTTATATGATGTAGGCCTCATCTTTTCTTTGCTGTTACAATTGGTTGGTAATATCCGGTTTCTT
>PVBE012915235.1_pt1 | contig 10736 bp, 9 predicted proteins | sample 1631181 | NCBI WGS metagenome assembly PVBE01 (sample SAMN08397723, study PRJNA350692) | Marine metagenome, whole genome shotgun sequencing project. | isolation source: water | place: Pacific Ocean | collected 2012-04 | reverse complement strand
GCGCGTTCTGTTCGGCGTAGTTGGCGTTGACTTGCAGGTTCCAGTCATTGGCCAGGCGCTGGCGTAGTTCGGCGAAGACCGTGTTGATTTCCTGATCCTTGTTAACGCCGACCCCGCCGGTCACCGAACAAAAACCGGTGGCGATCAAAGTAATCCTGACTTCCTTATCCATTTCCGCTTCCTGAGCCACCCCGAAGATAATATTGGCATCAGGGTCAACGGCGTTCTGGATAACCTTGGCCGCTTCATTCACTTCCATAAGGGTAAGACTGGCATCTCCCACCACGTTAAAGAGCACTCCCTTTGATCCGCTGGCAGAAACGTCAAGCAGGGGACTGGCCAGAGCTTCCTTGGCCGCGTCTGAAGCCCGATTTTGCCCCGACCCTCTGCCGATGGACATCCAGGCCGGACCGGCATTGTGCATTACCGTCTTGACATCGGCAAAATCCAGATTGATCATGCCGGGGACGGTGATAACGTCAGAGATAGCCTGAACGCCGTGCCTGAGCACATCGTCAGCCATTTTGAAAGCAACGTCTACGCCCGTTTTCTGGTCGCAGAGGTCGAGCAGGCGATCGTTGGGAATGATAACAAGGGTGTCGACTTTACCCAACAACGCGTTGATACCTTCCTCTGCCACCTTGGTGCGGTTTGATCCTTCAAAAGCGAAGGGTTTGGTGACCACTGCGATAGTCAGAGCTCCACTTTGCTTGGCTATTTCAGCAATGGGGGCTGCAGCCCCGGTGCCGGTGCCGCCACCCATGCCGCAGGTGATAAATACCATGTCAGAGCCCGCGATTGCTTCCTTGATTTCATCACGGCTCTCCTCGGCGGCTTTTTGTCCCAGGCTATGGTCTCCACCAACCCCTAAACCCTTGGTGAGCCGCTCTCCAAGTTGAATGCGGGTCGGGGCCTCTGTCAGCGCCATCGCCTGGGCATCAGTGTTCGCGGCGATGAACTCTACACCCTGGATCTGTTCTTGGACCATTCGGGTTATGGCGTTACAACCGCCGCCTCCCAAACCGATTACCTTGATTTTTGCCGGGCTAAGGGTGAAACTTGCCTTTGCCATTTCATCCTCCTTCTTTAGCTATATATTCCTGATTTGTTTCATAGTGTCAATTAGCGAAATAGGCTCCTTATTCGGAACACGAGGCGTCGGATGTCACCGACGACCTTGTTGGATTTCCCGCTCGACGCGCCTTCATGTTTGGCTCCCCAGATCAAAAGGCCGACACTGGTAGCATACGCCGGGTCACGAAGGACATCACTGATACCGTTTATGCTTGTTGGGCTCCCGACCCTGACCGGGAGTGGTAATATCTCCCGCCCAAGCATGTCAATGCCGGCAAGATTAGAGCTACCTCCGGTCAGTACTAACCCAGCCGGTACCAGTGTTTCATATTCGGAGCGAGGTAACTCAAGCAGAATGAGCCTCATGATTTCCTCAACTCGAGCCTTGATGATATCACTTAAATCCTGGTATGAGACGCCGTGTCCGTCCTCAGCTATCGCACTCGCAGTTTCTGACCTGCCTTCATAAACTGGCATGACGCTACCGTACCTTTTCTTCATCTGCTCGGCCACATCAAATGGCAGCCCCAGACCGATGGCGACGTCTCTGGTTAGTTGGTAGCCGGCTACCGGTAGTATGGCGGTGTGGTAGATGCTTCCGTCCTTGAAGACGGCGATATCTGTCGTGCCACCACCGATATCAGCCAGAACAACACCCACTTGCTTCTCATCTTCACTTAATACCGCTTCACCACTGGCCAGAGGTTCTAGGATGAGGTCATCGATATCCACTCCAATACCCCGTATGCACTTGGCCAGATTTTGAATGGATGCTACGGCGGTGGTAATAACGTGCGTTTCAACGTCTAGGCGGAAACCGTGCATCCCTACAGGATTCTTGACTCCGGCCTGACCGTCAACGGCATAACTCCTCGGGATGACGTGGAGTAACTTCCTGTCATTGGGCACCTTTATGCTCTGAGCAGACTGAAGTACTCGTTTGAGGTCATCCGGGCGTACCAGTCGGTCACCGCGGGTGATAGCCACTACCCCCTGATTGTTTAGAGACGAAACAGCTCTGCCAGTCACACCGACATAAGCTGATTCCACCTTATACCCGCTGGCATTCTCCGCCTTCTTTACTGACTCTCGAATTGATTCTTTGGCGTCGTTGATGTTGACTACCAGGCCCTTGTGCAATCCATTAGACGGGGTGATGCCGACACCGGCGACCCGGATAACATTGCCTTCACTCACCTCGGCTATGGTAGTGCATATCTTGGTTGTACCAACATCAATAGAAACTAAATTATCCTGATTCATAGTCTATCCCCTCCTTCTGGGCTATATTTTGCCTTCCCTGATGCATAAGACCTTTTCACATTTTCAGGACCCCCTTGCCTAATCTTAAAGTTGTTGCCGGTTCTAGGCCGCTTCGAAAGCCGTTCTGAGCATTTTCAGTGAATTTGGTTTTCTCCATCCATTACCATTGCGCTTGATTTCTGAATCGGCACATAATCTTTCCACAATATTGTAATGCTCATCTTGATTAATGACTCGCTCCGCCGTTCTTAGTTTGGCGCTGCGGCTGCGCGGATTTGTTTGAACCTCCGAGGGAGAAGGAACAATAACTCTCTTGTTGATCAATCTAAGGCTGGCCTTGTGTCCGCAAACACAGGTGGGCGTGATTGGTGGACAAATACAGTCTTTTGATTCTTGCTGCATAAATTGTTTTACTATGCGGTCTTCCAAAGAATGGTAGCTGATGACCACCAGTCTGCCTTCAAACCCCAGCAGGTTGACCGCTTGTCTCAGAGCCAATCCCAGATGCTCAAGCTCATGATTGACCGCTATTCGCAGTGCTTGGAAGGTCTTGGTGGCGGGGTGGATTTTTCCCCTTCTCCCCCCAACGGCCCGCTCTATGATCTGAGATAATTCCCGGGTAGTGCTTATGGGGCGCTCCTCCACGACGCGGCGGGCTATTTTTCGGCCGAAGCTTTCCTCCCCATAACTTCTTATTAACTGGGCCAGGTCGGCTTCAGCATAATCGTTGACGATATCGGCAGCACTAAGCCCCTGGTCTGGATGTAGGCGCATATCCAGGGGTGATCTGCGTTGGAAGCTGAAACCACGATCACTGTCATCCAGTTGAAGGGAAGACAGCCCTAGGTCAAAGAGAATACCATGGACGGGCAGAAAATCATTCTTGTAACAAATCAACTCCAGATTGGCGAAATTGTCGTTAATAATAAGGGCGGAGTTACCATAAGCATCAATTTTCTGCCTGGCTGTTTCTATCGCTTCAGGATCGGCGTCAATACCCAACAGCTGTCCTCCCGGTGAACTGTGCTTCAGAATGGCGGCGGCGTGCCCCCCCCCACCCAAGGTGCAATCGATATAGCGACCCCCAGGCTGAACCGCCAATGCCTTGACGGTTTCTTCAACGAGAACAGGGATATGAGTAGATGCTGCCATCATTTGACTCATTAATGTCGTTCCAAGCTTTCTATGATCTGCCATGCTTGTTCCCGGCTAATCTCCTTTTCTGTATCCCATTGCTCCTTGTTCCATAACTCAAGATAAGTGTTGGCTCCGGCAATAATTAACTCGTCTTCAATTCCGGCGTACTCTCGCAGCGGAATAGGGAGTGCTATTCGCCCCTGGCCATCGACACTCAGATTAAAGGCAGAAGCAAAAAAGGCCCGGTTTAATCTTCTTATTTTGCTGGCTGCCATCGTGCTGCTGGTCAGCGTTGCTGCCACTTTCTTCCATTCGACCAGCGAATAGGCAATGATGCACTTTTCAGGTCCGGCGGCAAGTACTACTCCGTCCTTCAGTTCCCTTCTGAACTTGGGCGGGATAGGCACCCTGCCTTTCTCATCTATCTTGTACTCGAACTCACCTAGAAACATTTCTAATCTCTTTGAACCGGATATTATTCACCATAATCTACCATAATTTACTAATTTCTACCATTCTGCACCACAATTTCTTATTTGTCAACCCTTTTACATAAATTCTTTTTACTGTTGCTTCGTTTGCCTGCTTCCCTGAAACGCTTCCTTAATAGTGGAGCAGGAACACATATTTTGAAGAAAAGACACCTGATCTCGTCCAGGTTCTTCAGTCCGATGGGTACGAGATGGGGGGGCAGACAGAGCTGGATTACCGGCGGATGCCGACTAAGAACTTTCTTACCAGTCTCTGTATGTGCTAGAATAGGGAAGAAAAATGAGAATTGATATCTTGACGCTGTTTCCCCAGATGTTCCAGAGCCCGCTTGGTTCGGCTATCTTCAAACGGGCCAGTGACCGTGCTCTTGTCGATATTACTCTTCGAGATATACGGGACTGTACCCATGATAAGCACCACACGGCTGATGACTATCCCTATGGTGGTGGGGCCGGCATGGTACTCAAACCTGAACCTATTTTTGAGACCGTGGAGACAGTGAAATCAGACATCGACTCGGAAAAGGCGAATGATGCTTTACCTGTTATTCTGCTCACTCCACAGGGTCGCCCCTTTTCCCAGCAGATTGCCTTGGAATTGTCCGGACACAGCCACCTGATCCTTATCTGCGGCCATTATGAAGGGGTGGACGAGCGGGTACGCGCCCATCTGGTCACGGATGAGATCAGTATTGGTGATTATGTGCTTAGTGGGGGCGAACTGGCGGCTATGGTGTTGGTGGATGCCGTGATCAGGTTGGTGCCCGGAGTTCTTGGCTCAGCGGCTTCACCGGTGGATGATTCTTATACCACCGGGTTACTGGAGTATCCTCAGTACACGCGTCCTTCGGTCTACAGGGGATGGACAGTGCCTGAGATTTTGCTCTCCGGAAATCATGCTCAAATTGCCAAATGGCACCGTGAGCAGGCGATTATTCGCACCGCCGGGCGCCGCCCAGAACTACTGGATAAAGTGAAACTTAATTCTGAGGAAAAACGACTCGCAGATGGGCTGCGAAAAAACTAATCTGTAGCATAGGCGGAGAACTGATAAATGAACTTAGCATCAGCAATTGAAATCAAGCCCAATCCTGATATTCCGACTCTCACCCCCGGTGATACGGTCAGGGTCAGCGCCAGGGTTGTAGAGGGAGATAAAGAACGGATTCAGGTATTTCAAGGGGTGGTAATCAAAATTAGAAATCGCGGAATCGGTTCCAGCTTCACCGTGAGGAGAGTTACTTACGGTGTTGGGGTGGAGCGTACCTTCCCCCTATACTCACCACGTGTGGAGAAGGCGGAGATCGTAAGACGGGGGAAAACGCGCCGTGCCAAGCTTTACTACCTCCGTGGGCGCAGTGCCAAGACCTCTCGTCTCAAGGAGAGAAGGTTGAGTGAACGGGAGCAGCAACTGGAGCGAGATGAAGCCCGGAGGCTGAAAGAGCAACAAGAATTAGAACGGGAACAGGCTCAAGCCAGGAAACTTGAGCAGGAGCAGGCTTCGGCTGCAGAACAGGACCAGGCAACAGCTGCTGCCTCGGATCAAGAACCGGTCGTGGAACAGGAAGCAGAAACAGCCCCTGTTTTAGAACAAGAACCGGTTACGGAACAAGAACCGGATGAGACTCCTAAGTTGGAACAAGAACCGAAAGACGAGAAAGACTAGAGTAAGTCAGGACTAAATCGCCTGAGGACAGAGAGGCTACCTCGTTGGAATACGGCATGAGGTATGCTGAGGTTTGTGTTAATTCTCCCATAGCCCAGCGTCGGACGTTTAGCTATGGGATACCATTAGGGCTGAGTATTGGGCTGGGTCAGGCGGTGTGGGTTCCATTTGGTGACAAGGTTCTTCAAGGCGTCGTCATGGACCTGACTGATTTCCCCGCAGTCGAGAAAACCAGGGACATAGACGACGTTATTGATTCCCGGCCGGTATTGTCCCCTGGTCGCGTGTCCCTGGCTTACTGGATAAGCGAACAATATCTGTCACCTCTCTTTGATGCCGTAGCGTTAATGTTGCCACCGGGATTTGAAAGAAAAGCCCTCACTTTTATCTCTCTCTCTCTTCCTGACAACTTTGATTCTTCCTCTCTCGGCCGAGAACAAAGAGACACAATTGAACTGGTGCACAGAGAGGGCAAAATAAGCCTGAAAAAACTGGAGAAGATCTTCGGCCAGAAGAAGGCCCAGCGTACCGTCTCTCAATTAGTAAGACGGGGATTGGTCAGGAGAAGCTATCAGTTAGAGCCGATAAAGGCCAGACCAAGGCTCGAATATTATCTTGGCCTGGCAATAGACGCCGACCAAGCTCGGCAGGAACTAACCGGACTCCGTAAGAGAGCCACAAAACAGGCCGCTCTGCTTGGCTTCTTGTTGGAGCAGTCTGAACCCGTCTCCTTCGCCGAAGCTAGGCGAATGACTGGTTGCACCAAAGCCACCGCGGATGTCCTGGTTCAGAAAGGCTTTATCACTCTTCAGCATCGTGAAGTCAGACGAGACCCTCTTTCTGCCCAGGTCATAAATCTTTCTTATCCCTTATCTCTGACCGCTGACCAGGAAACGGCTTTTCAATCTATAGGATTAAGCCTGAGACGGGAATCAAAAGGAAAGTCGAATGTTTTCTTGCTCCACGGAGTTACTGGCAGCGGCAAAACGGAGGTCTACCTGCAGGCTTTGGCTGAGGCGGTGAAATCGGGCAAGCGGGGTATTGTTTTGGTTCCTGAAATCGCTCTGACTCCTCAGACGATAGAGCGGTTCTCCTCGCGTTTTCCCGGCAAAGTAGCTGTTCTTCACAGCCAGTTATCGCTTGGTGAACAGTTTGACGAGTGGCAGCGCATCAGAGACGGGCAGGTTGATGTGGTTGTCGGTCCTAGGAGTGCTGTTTTTGCTCCTCAACCAGCCTTGGGCCTTATCGTTATCGATGAAGAGCACGAATGGACCTATAAGCAATCTGATAAATCCCCCCATTACCACGCTCGCGACATAGCTCTTAAGCTGGCCGAATTGGCCGGGGTAACGGTTGTTCTGGGTACCGCTACCCCTGATGTCGAGACATTCTACCAAGCCCAAAGAGGAGATCATCACCTGCTCCAACTTCCTGAGCGGATTACCCCGAAGGAAAGTTCGCCCCTGCCTCGGGTCGAAGTGGTGGATCTGAGGGAGGAACTCAAGACGGGGAACCGCAGTGTGTTTAGTCGCTCTTTGTCACGGGCTATAGTTAATGCCGTCGCCGGTGGAGAACAGGTAATGCTATTCCTTAACAGAAGAGGCTCCGCCACCTTTATTCAGTGCCGTGATTGTGGCTTCGTTCTTGCCTGCCGGCGCTGTGAGCTTCCTCTTACCTATCATCTGGCAGAAGATGCCCTGCTCTGTCATCAGTGTAATTACAGGATGCCCGTCCCCCGTATCTGTCCTCAGTGCCAGAGTCGGTGGATAAAATTCCTCGGTCTTGGCACCCAGAAACTGGAGCAGGAGGCAAGTAACGCCTTCCCGCAGGCACGGTTGCTCCGCTGGGACAGCGACACTACCAAAGGCAGAAACTCTCATCGGGAAATACTCGATAAGTTCCGGGCTCATCAGGCCGATATTCTTATCGGCACCCAGATGATTACTAAAGGGCTGGACCTGCCCCGGGTCACCCTGGTGGGGGTGATTAACGCAGACACTGCTCTAAACCTGCCTGACTTTCGGTCTGGCGAAAGGACCTTTCAGTTGCTGACTCAGGTGGCGGGCAGGGCTGGGCGTGGTCCTCTGGGGGGACAAGCCATCTTTCAGACCTACGCTCCGGAAAATTATGCTATTCAGGCAGCTTCCAGGCACGACTATTCTCTTTTTTACGATAAAGAAATCGGCTTTCGGCGCCTGCTCAATAATCCCCCTTTTAACCGGCTGGCTAACCTCACTTATACCCACAAAAATGACAACTCTTGTCAGCGTGAGGCGGAAAGGATGAAAAGAACCCTGACTGAGGAAATAGAATCAAAAGGCATAGCCGGTCTAGGCCTGATCGGTCCCGCCCCGGCGTTCATCCACCGGCTGCGGGGCCGGTTTCGCTGGCAACTTGTGCTTCGTGGCTCTGATCCGGCCGCCTTCCTCACTTCCGTACCTGTTCCTCATGGCTGGACGATAGACATTGACCCGGTAGGACTGTAGCGGCTACAATTAAATTGAGTCTTGAGGCACTGAAAAGTCCTGCAACTCCTGGTAGCGTGTGGAGGTTAGATGGCCGTTGTTCCTATACGTATTGCTCCGGACCCGGTATTACGTCAGAGATCAAAGCGGGTCAGGATTGTTGATACCTCAATCCATACACTGATAAAAGATATGATTGAGACGATGCATGACGCCCTGGGGGTGGGATTAGCTGCCCCCCAGATAGGTATCCCACTGCGAGTGATTGTCATTGCTGTGCCCGAGGAGGAAGAGATAGCCTTAATCAATCCTGAGATAGTGCGCAGGCGAGGGGAGCGGAGGGTAGATGAAGGCTGCCTCAGTGTGCCGGGTTATATGGGCCAACTTAAGCGCTCTGAATCGGTTACGGTTAAGGGGCGTGACCGGAATGTCAAAGAAATAAGGATTAAAGCAGTCGAGATGTTGGCCCAGGCCCTGGAGCACGAGATAGATCACATCAATGGAGTGCTCTACTTGGACCGTCTGGATAGCATGGACGACCTTCGCAAAGTTGAACCAAAAGAGACGGAAGAACCTGAGGACGCGGGAAAAGAGCTTTAACTGGACCATTGACGAAAAGGCTGGAAAAAAGAAGAGGCTGGTAAATGCCAGCCTCTGTCCTGGTTTCTGAATCTCCTCTCCTCTCCTCTCCTACTCTCTGTCTTCTATCCGTCATTTATTGTCTTTTAGGTAGTCTATCGCCCATTTGATGGTGTCTTCCCCCTCAAGATCAAGAATATGGTCCGGTTCTATCCCTTCCCCTTCTATCAGACGGCCGTTCGGGGTGTACCAACGGGCGATGGTAATATACAGTCCTGAACCATCCTTGAGTCGGTTCAGGATATTAACACTACCCTTGCCAAAGGTTTTCGTGCCGGCGATGGTGGCCCGGCCGTGGTCTTGCAATGCCCCGATCAAGACCTCACTGCCACTGGCGCTGAAGTTATCAGATAGAATAACTATCGGCAGATCGGTCATTACGTTCTGCCTATTAACCGCCAGAGTTTCTTCCCCGCCTTCATTATCCACAACGGAGACGACGATGCCTTCTTCCAGGAAATGGCTGGTCACATCTACCACTACTCCCAATAGACCACCCGGATTGCTGCGCACGTCAAGGATAAGGCCGCTAGTTGTCTCCTCCTCGTTAATATCTTCGAGTGCTTTGCCCAACTCTTCATCGGTGCGCTGGGAAAAACTGTAGATACGGATATAGGCGATGTCATCTCTCATTTCAAAGATGATGGACGGTACTTGAATTGAACCCCTGATTATCTCAATCTCTTCAGTCTCGGTTTCATCCAGATGAAGAATAAGAAGTTTGATCGGCGTTCCCTTTGGTCCTCGAATACGGAGCACGGCCTCTTCCAGACTCATTTCTGATGTGGGGCTGCCCTCTACTTCCAAAATCACATCCCCGGCCTTGATGCCGGCTCCCTCGGCAGGGGAATCCGGCATGGGGGAGATAATTATCAGTTGCCCGTCCCTGATTCCGACATAAGCTCCGATGCCCTCAAATGTTCCCTGCAGGTCGCTGGTACTTAATTGGTAGTTATCGGCATTCAAGTAGGACGAGTAAGGGTCATTCAAGGCCTCCACCATCCCTTTTATCGCCGCCTCGCTCAGTACGCTGGCATCGAGCCTGTCTTTTTCAACGTATTCCTCAAAAATGATTTGCCAGGCTTCTTCCACCACATCTAACCCCAGAACCGGCTCGGATATTGCGGCCGTGTCCGTAGTGCAACCGGCGGTCAAAGATAGTGTCAGGCTCACCTGCAGAAATAAGGCCAGTAGCACAGCCCTTGTTTTTCTTGGCATCGGACTTGTCCTCCCCTGATGTGTTTCTCTGATTTTGTTGGATACCTTGCAAAGAAAAAAGCGACACGGTTTGCCGGTGAGTTGAGGTTTGTTCAACGCGTAAATTACTCGGCTACGCGGACAACCGGTAGCATCCTGGTCCCGGCAATCGGCTCAGAGACCGTAACGCTACGGTTTACCAGCATATCTGTCTTCCTCTTCGGATGAACCGACAGACCTTCCCTGATTGTATCACGAAGAGCTTGTTCCGGACGATTGGAATGGTGTGATTGGGCAACTCGCAATCCGGCAGTCAACTGCAGGAATTACCCTGATGATGCCAACGCAGGATGGATATCAGAACCATACGCCTGAACACGGGTTATCGGTCTGATGAAAAATGGGGTCAAGTGAACCTGTAAGCCGAGTTCTGTATCCTTCCGAAGAAGGACGGTGACCATCTATCTAGCCCTGGCGTTACCGCCAGGGTCAAGCGACCAACCCGGGGAACGGACCAGGCGTCCTTTATCCCTCTATTTGGTCTTGCTCCGGATGGGGTTTGCCTAGCCGACTGGTCACCCAGCCGCTGGTGAGCTCTTGCCTCACCATTTCACCCTTACCTGTGCCCGCCGCCCAAGGGCGACGAGCCATCGGCGGTGTGTCTCTGTGGCACTTTCCGTCGGGTTACCCCGCCTGGGCATTACCCAGCACCCTGCCCGGTGGAGCTCGGACTTTCCTCTCCCCGCCGAGGCGAGGAGCAACCACCCGGCCCACCGACCCCACCCCATTGTATCAGGTCGTGGG
>PVBE011698915.1_pt1 | contig 10736 bp, 9 predicted proteins | sample 1631181 | NCBI WGS metagenome assembly PVBE01 (sample SAMN08397723, study PRJNA350692) | Marine metagenome, whole genome shotgun sequencing project. | isolation source: water | place: Pacific Ocean | collected 2012-04 | reverse complement strand
TGGAGCAATACCTGATGGACTTGCTTCTCGATCGAGATCGCATTCGCGTCTTGCACGATCGGATCGACAAGCTTCTGGAAGATACCATCCGGAACTATGCGGCCGCCGGAGTCGACTCTGTAATGTTTCCAGAAGACTGGGGTACGCAGAATGGGATGCTCGTCAGCCCGGCCCTGTGGCGCGAGGAGTTCTTTCCACGTTTCGAGCGGCTCTGCAGCATCGCACACGAACTGGATCTCCACGTCTTCATGCACTCCTGCGGAAAGATCGAAGCGATCGTACCCGGCCTGATCGAGGCAGGGATCGACTTGCTGCAGTTTGACCAGCCGGACCTGCACGGGATCGACAGACTGGCGGCTTACCAGGAAGAGGACAACATCACGTTCTGGAGCGGTGTTGACATCCAGGCGACCCTCCAGTCCCGCGATCGAGTGACCATTGAGAGCAAGGCGGACGAAATGCTGGACAAGCTTTGGGCGGGGCAAGGGGGGTATGTCGCAGGCTACTACAGCGACAATGCCTCGATCGGACTCGATCCCGATTGGCAGGAATTCGCCTGCGACCGCTTTGTCAGCCGCGGGACGGCTGATCGCTATTCGACCGCAAGGGTATGACATCCAAAGAACGAGTACTCGCCGCACTCAGCCACACACAGCCGGATCGCGTGCCGATCAACTACCTGTGCAATCCGGGAATCGACCGGCGGCTCAAATCGCATTTCCACCTCGACAGCCGGGACGACGAAGGATTGCGGAAGGTGCTGAACGTCGACTTTCGGGGGATACCGGTGCGATACATTGGTCCGCCGCTGCACGATGCCCCGCGTGGCGTCAACGTCGACGAATGGGGTAAACACCGACGCTGGATCGAGCACGAAAGCGGCGGCTACTGGGATTACTGCGTCTGGCCCCTGCAGGCTGCCGATCTCGACACCATCGAACACTGGCCGATGCCATCACCGGACGACTATGATTACACCGAAATCGACCGGCTCTGCGAGCAGTACGCCGACTACGCGTTGGTTATCGGCAACCCGGGCGTCGCTGACATCATCAATAGCACCGGTATGGTCAGAACTATGGAACATGTTCTTGTCGACCTCATGACCGATGACCCGGCCTGTCTTCGTTACATCGAGCGCAAGACGGAGATCACGCTTGCCGTGACGGAGCGTACCCTCTCACTCGCAAAGGGACGCGTGGATATGCTCTGGATCGGTGAAGATCTCGGAACACAGATCGGCCCGATGATCAGCATCGATCTCTATCGCAGGCGATTGCGCCCCATGCACCAGCAGTTCGTCGATCTGGCGAAGTCCTACGATGTTCCCGTAATGGTTCACTCGTGCGGATCGAGTAGCTGGGCCTTTGACGACTTCATCGAGATGGGCATCGACATCGTCGACACCCTGCAGCCGGAGGCGGATAACATGTCGCCGGAGCACCTGAAGAGCACCTACGGCAACCGGCTCGCCTTCCACGGCGCAATATCCACGGCCGGACCCGTCACATACGGATCGGCCGAAGAGACTCGACAGAACGTCCGCGAAACGCTCGAAACGATGATGCCCGGCGGCGGTTACGCGCTTGCCCCGACTCACCAGCTGCAGGACAACTCACCCACAGAGAACGTCGTCGCCCTGTATGAAGCGGCGATCGAGTTCGGGCGCTATTCCTGACGAGACCTGCTGCAGGTCTTGCACCCGCTTAATTGTGAACCACTCCTCTCACACCTTGGAGAGTCGTATGGTTCGCCTGATCGGAACGTGCGTTGTCGGCTCCTGGCTGCTTATCAGAACCAACCGCATTTCGTCTCGCCGCTGGATCGCACTGTCTTCACGCTTGAGCCGGATGGCCAATGGATCCAGAATTTTGTCGCTCCAGAAGTTTCAGGCACCAGCGTCGGCACATACACGCTGCGGTAAGGCTGGCGGGCTTCCAACTTCTCTGAAGCTGCATCTGTCAGTCAGACTGAGGATTCTTGACGAGGACACGCAAGTCGGTAGATTAACGCTCTGTGAGAAGAAGGAGAAAACCATGCCTGTCATCAGGACATCCGAAGGCGCGATGAAAGCCGGCAACCGTCCGCCCTGGAGCGCGGTGACGTCTGCCGGTGTCTTCCGTGTTTCAACGGTAGACGGCCGGTTCGACTGCCACTACCACGACTGCAACGAATACTGGCTGATCTTCAAGGGCAAAGCAAAGGTCGTTACGGAGGGCGAGGCCTTCTACGTCAAGCCGGGTGACATCGTCTGCACACAAGCAGGTGAAGAGCACGACATGACCGAAGTTTACGAAGACGTCGAGGCCTTCTACTTCGAAGACGCGACACTCGAAGGTGGCCGTACCGGACACCTCCATCGTGACAAGACAAAGGCCGAGGGACACGAAGTCTCCTCCCTCCCCCTGCCGTCTGATTTCCCTGAATAGGCCGATGGCGCACAACAGGATCCATTCCCATCCCCTTCGACCATTGAATCCGTATATGAATGTGCCTGCCTCTGACATCCCACACCCGAACTGTTGGGTCCGTTGAAATCCGCCGTCCTCCTCTCCGGCGGTGTCGACAGCTCAGTCGCCCTTCAACTCGCCCACAAGCGAGGCGATGACGTCAGGGCCTTCTACCTGAAGATCTGGCTGGAAGACGAACTGGCTTACCTTGGTGAATGTCCGTGGGAAGAAGACCTTGGCTACGCGCGAACGGTATGCGACCGACTCGACGTTCCACTCGAAATCGTGCCGCTTCAGACTGAGTATCTGAACCGCGTCGTCACCGTGGCGATCGATGAGCTCAAAGCAGGTCGAACACCGAGCCCCGACATCTTCTGTAACCAGCGCATCAAATTCGGCGCCTTCCTTGACCACATCGGAAACGACTTCGACCGCGTCATCTCCGGTCACTACGCGCAGGTCGAACGTGCGGGATCGTCGATAAGACTCAAACGTTCGCCGGACAAAGTCAAAGATCAGACGTATTTTCTCTGCAACCTGTCACAGGATCAGGTCGCCCGTCTGGAATTTCCGATCGGTGGCATGACAAAGGAAAGCGTGAGAGAACTTGCAAGGGCGACCGATCTGCCCAACAAGGATCGTAAGGACAGCCAGGGGATCTGCTTCCTTGGCAAGATCCGCTACCCGGAGTTCGTCAGATACCATCTTGGTGAGAAGACGGGCGACATCATCGATATCGTTACCGGTAAGGTTCTGGGTCAGCACCACGGATACTGGTTCCACACGATCGGTCAGCGTCAAGGATTGGGATTGGGAGGCGGACCGTGGTATGTTGTCGAGAAGGACGTCGAGAAGAACATCACCTACGTCAGCGACTCAGCGGAGAAGGAGCGGCGGGCACGTGCCAGCTTCGCTCTCCGGGACACGAACTGGATCGACGGGCCGCCCGGAAGTGAGCGTCTGAAGGTGAAGGTTCGACACGGACCACAGATGACAGATGCGTGCGTGTCGATCGAGGATGGTGGCGAACCACACGTATCATTGGATGCGCCCGACCCTGGCATCGCGCCGGGGCAGTGGGCCGTGATCTATGACCAAGACTATTGTCTCGGTGGAGGTGTGATTACGTAATGGATATGCTAACCACATCCTGGGGCAGACGGCTTACGCAGCGTAACGAGAACGATGGGCCCACTCTCGTGTTTCTCCACGGAACCGGTGGATGAATGGACAAGCTTAGGGTCACGATTAACGGAACGGGGTTTGCGGGCGACTACACGGCCCAGGTCTACGGAATGATTCCGCACAAGAATGGTGTGGAGATCGATCTCGCCGGTGTCTGCTCCGGTCATCTCAAGAACGCGGAAACCTTCGCACAGAAGCACGGCATCGCCAAAGCGTTCGAGAACCACGCGGACATGGTCGGTCAGGTGAAACCGGACATCGACAACATCGCCTGTGCCAACTTTGCCCACGGTCCCTACACGATCGAAGCAGCGAAGGCAGGTACTCGAGTCATCGTGCTCGAAAAGCCGCCCGTCATCTGGCCCGGTCACACGGAGGGACGTGAAGCGGATGGCGAGACCCGGAAGCGCGAAACAATGGACTACCTTTCCTCCGTCCTCGATGCCGTTCGATATGCGGAATCAAAGCTTCTGTATGCGGAAGATTTTGTCTACTTCGATGGCGTCAAGGGACTTGTCGAAGTGATGACTCAGGCAACGGAACGTAACAAGGGGAAAATCCTCTACCAGCGTGGGATATGTGCTCACCAGGGATCGCACGCCCCGGCCTACGATACACCCTCGAAATCGGGAGGCGGCGCGCTGTTCAACAAGGCCTGTCATCCGCTCGGCCCGATCCTCTACATCAAGCAGGTAGAGGGCATTCTCAAGAACGGTGTGCCGATTCGTCCCAAGAAGATCTCGGCCGTTGCGCTCCAGATCCTGAAGAACCAGCCGGAATCGGCGGGGGAGCATTTCCGTGTGATGCAGAATGTCGACGATTTCGGCCGCGTCACCATCGTCTTCGATGATGAGACCGTAGCGGAAGTTCTGGGTTACGACCTCAGCATCAGCGGGATAAAGAACGAACTCTCAATCATCGCCGACTTCGGTCAGTATGACGTCAGGATCAATCCCAACAACAGCAACGAGATCTTCCTGCCCGACGAAGGACCGTCCGGTGACATTCTGTTCAGAGAGAAACTCCCGACGGCGCGCGGCACATCCTTCCCGATACCCAACCAGTTCCACGCACACGGGTATGTCAACGAAATGAACGACGCCGTAGACTGCGTGCTCAACGAAAACCAGTTCCCGCAGTCCGGCGCGATGATGGCCTGGGATACGATGGCCGTCCTGATGGCCTCGTATGAGTCGAACGAGAAGGCAGCGGCCTTTGTGGACATCTCGGACTACACGTCGGGTCGCCAATTCACGGCAAACGAGATTCCGAATCCCGCTGACTTCGGAGTCGTGTTTCAGAAGCAGTAGCAGTCTTTCCCGTCCGGGATCTCAGACCTATATTGCAGCGCAGTCTGCAGGAAAAGTGTGAGACGGGAGAAGGCAGGGCCGCCTCTTGCTTCTGCCAATTGCCGTCTGCCGTTTTTTGCTTGCCCTCTGCCCTTTCACCTCTTGCTCTTCCGGTCTCGTCCTTGAAGACGGTCTCATTCATCAGCCATCCTGACTACGAAGCGCACGATACGGGCGAAGGTCATCCAGAACGCCCTGACCGCTTACGTGCCCTGCACGCACGGTTGTCCGAGTCGGGTCTGGCGTCTGACTTGGTACAAACGGTGCCGGACCACGCAGACGAAGAGTGGCTTGCGCGGGCCCACTCTACCGCGCACGTGAGGAACGTCAAGGACCGCTGCAAGCAGGACGCCGGCAGCATGGAAGATTACGAAACCATGCTGTCTCCTAGTTCCTTCAACATCGCGAGGCTGGCAGTAGGAGCCACCTTCAAGGCAACAGACCAGGTCTTCTCCGGGGAGGCGGATCGTGCCTTCTGTGCCGTGCGACCACCCGGTCATCACGCGGAATTCGATCGCGCGATGGGCTTCTGCCTGTTCAACAACGTTGCGATCGCGGCACGCTACGCTCAGGAGAAACACGGTGTTGAGCGTGTAATGATACTCGACTGGGATGTTCACCACGGAAACGGTACACAACACATCCTGGAGGACGACCCCAGCATCTTCTACTTCAGCATTCACCAGTTTCCACACTACCCGGGCACGGGGGCTCGGGAAGAGAGGGGACTCGGTGACGGCATCGGCGCCACGCTGAACGCGCCGGTCGGCGGCGGAGCCGACGACGAAGAGTATCTCAACATACTCGATGCGGAGCTCATCCCGGCGATGGATGCCTTCAAGCCACAGTTTGTGATTATCTCGGCAGGCTTTGACGCCCACATCAATGATCCGCTATCCGCTACGCGAGTCACTGAGAACGGTTTTTCAGAGATGACCGAGCGGGCAATCTCAATCGCATCCGATCACGCTGATGCCCATCTAATTTCCGTACTCGAAGGCGGCTACGACCTCGAAGGCCTTTCGCTCAGTGTAGAAGCCCATCTCCGGACGCTCATCCATGCCGAGTAAAGCCTCGACAGACAATCCTCGCGTTGCCTTTCAGGGCGACTACGGTGCTTACAGCGAAATGGCCGCACGGGCCTATTTCGGTCAGTCGGTCGACGTTTTCCCACGTCACGATTTCCACGCACTCTTCGAAGCCGTCGAATCCGGTGAGGCCTCGCACGGGATGGTCCCCATCGAGAATACCTTGATGGGGGGCATCCTTGACAACTACGACCTGCTGCTCGAGCGCTCACTCTGCATTATCGGTGAAACCAAGCTGCGAATCGTGCACAATCTGATCGTGAACGCAGGCGTAAAGATGGAGGATATTCGCGAGATCCATTCGCAGTCGCCAGCGTTGGCTCAGTGCACAAATCTTATCAGGAACCTGCCAGATGCGCGCACCGTCCCCACACACGACACGGCGGGTTCTGTGCGTGACCTTAAGGCATCTGGGGCGACGGATGTTGCGGCGATCGCCAGCCGACAGGCCGCCATCGACCACGAGCTGGAGATCCTGCAGGAGAGCGTCGAGGACAATCATCAGAACTACACGCGCTTCGTCGTCGTCGCCAGGACAGCCGTCGAAGCCGAGGAACCCTCGAAGACATCGATCGTCTTCAGCCTCAAGAACGAGGCCGGCTCGCTCTACAGCAGTCTCAGTGCTTTTGCCGAGAGCAACATCAATCTGCAGAAAATCGAATCGCGTCCGATCGCCGGAAAGCCCTTCGAATACACCTTCTATCTCGATTTCGAAGGCAACCGATCCGAGCCGGAATGTCTGGCTGCCCTTGACGAACTTGCCCGACACGCGGCAACGTTAAGGGTACTGGGGTCTTACCAACAAGGCGACCTCGTAGACGGTACTGTCCGACCAAAGCAGGAGGCGTGCTGAAAGGCTCGATACCAAAATGAACTATGCATCGCGAATGTCACAGCTGGGAACAGAATCCGCCTTTGATGTCCTCGTTAAGGCACGCGCTCTGGAAGCACAGGGCAAAGACATGATCCATCTCGAGATCGGCGAACCCGATTTCGACACACCCGCACACATCGTCGAAACCGGACAGAAGGCGCTGGGTTCCGGTTTCACACATTACGGTCCGGCGGCAGGATTGCCCGAGTTACGTGAAGCCATCGCCAACGACGTCGCATCGAGCCGTAACATTGATGTGAATGCAGATCAGATCGTCGTCTGTCCAGGCGCAAAGCCGATCATGTTCTTCACAATTCTGGCGTTTGCCGAACCCGGATCGGAGGTCATCTATCCCAACCCCGGCTTCCCGATCTACGAGTCGGTCATCAAGTTCGCCGGGGCCAAGCCCGTGCCCGCACCCTTGATCGAAGAAAAGGACTTCACCCTCGACGTCGCCCAGATATCGAACCTGGTCACCGACAAGACCAGCCTCATCATCGTAAACTCGCCTCAGAACCCAACGGGCGGGATCGTCCCCGCTGAGGATCTGAAGGTCATCGCTGACATCGCGGTTGAACGTAACATCCCCGTACTTGCCGATGAGATCTACGCACGTATGGTCTATGACGGTGAGTTCGCCAGCATCTCCGCCTTCGACGGCATGGCCGACAAACTGATCATCCTGGACGGATTTTCAAAAACATATGCGATGACCGGCTGGCGGATGGGCTACGGTGTCATGCCCGAGGAGACAGCACAGCACATCGCCCGATTGATGGTGAACAGCAACTCGTGCACCGCGGCATTCACCCAGCAGGCCGGCATCGCCGCGCTCACCGGCCCTCAGGAACCATCACACGAGATGCTCGAAGAATTCCGCAAACGACGCGACGTTTTCCACGCGGGCCTGAATGCGATCGATGGCATCACCTGTCGCCTGCCCGGTGGCGCCTTTTACCTCTTCCCGAACATTACAGAGCTGGGCAGATCGTCTCAGGAACTCGAGGATATTCTACTTGAGGCAGGGGTCGCTTCTCTATCCGGAACAGGTTTCGGCGAATACGGCGAGGGCTATCTCCGCTTCTCCTACGCGAATTCTCTCGAGAACATCGAAGAGGCGTTGAAGCGGATTGAGGGAGCTGTCGCCAGCCTCCGCTAGTGGCTGTTCGAAATGACGTATCGAAAAGCCGGACAGAATCCAGGGTCCGGCTTTTCGATACCTGACAGACTTTGCCCTCTGAGATCAGGTTCCCGACCATCTGATCACGGACCAAGCCCGGCCACCCGCGAGTTCGAACAAGGAGGCGGCAGTGAAGATCACCAACGTCGAAATCATCCCCATCACCATCCCCCTGTCGAAGCGCTATGACAACGAAGCCGGTCATCTACGGATGTACGACATCGACCAGCACCAGGCGGTCAAAGTCACAACGGACAACGGAATCATCGGCTACGGGAGCCACGAGGAAGGGAAGCCCGTCCTGGATGAGGCACACGCGGCCACGGTGATCGATCGCGACCCCTTTGACTTCATCCAGAACACGCTGAACGCTGCCCTGGGAATGGCGATCTACGATGTGATGGGCAAGCATCTTGAAATACCGGCCCATAAACTGATGGGCCAGAAAGTCCGCGATGCCGTGCCGGTTGGTGCCTGGACAAGACCGTGTCCTCCTGAGGTATTCGCGAGTGAAATCATGCGGGCGGCTGGCCAGGGATACCGCGTCTTCAAGATGCACAGCGACCCGAGATATGACATCATTGAGCAGACGAAGGCCGCACAGGACGTAGCACCCGACGGATTCAAGGTTCACTGGGACCTGAATCACAGTCGGACGCCCGGTGTCATAGGTCCGCTTATCACCAAACTCGAAACCTACCCCGTGGTCGGTTTCATCGAAGACCCGCTGCCTTCGTCGGACATCGAAGGTTGGCGGCTTCTTCGCACCAAAACGATGCTCCCTGTGATCATGCACACACCAAGGCTGGGCGGAATGCCAGAAGTCATCCACGGTTGTGCGGACATCTATATGACAGGCGGGTCGATCGGTCGTGTCCTGCAGGAAGGGCTCGCCTACGGCAGATCAAATGTTCAGGTGCTCATCCAGCAATCCGGGTCCACGCTGATGAAGGCGCTGAGTCTTCACGAAGCCGCTGTCCTCCCAACCGCCACGGCCCACTTGATTACGCTGGACGATCAATTCGACGAAGACATTACAACGGAACGAATCCCCGTGACGGGTGGGTTCTCTCGCGTGCCCGAGACCCCGGGTCTGGGCATCGATGTCGACGAGAAGGTCCTCAGATCCGCCGCCGAGCGAAAATCTCTCGAACGCCACGAGCACATCGGCATCGTTCACCTTCCCGACGGCAAACGGCTCTACATCCTCGACAACTCGCAGAAATCTGTCGGTGGCGCAAAGAGCCTCCCTCAGGTTATGGGCTACGAGGAAGGCGATCTTCGCGGGATGCGATTCGAATCCAGGCCCGACGACGGCTCCGCCGATTACGCCAGGATCCGCAACCGGATCGAGCACTCCGGACCCTACGTCGAATAACCCTCACGCACGGCTGATCCAGCACATCACTGGTTAGATGTACCCCGAAATCCGGGATTTAAGCCGTAAATACAGCAAGAGTTCCCCCGGGGGCACTTTTAAGTTGATCTCCTTCTCTCCCCTCCTTGTATTTCTGGACCAGTACTCTTTCCTGCGGAGAGACACCTCATCCCCGGGTCCGGCCTGCCTTCCTGGAGTCCACCGTGATCCCGGTGGTACACTCGGATCCCACTTCCCTCAGAGCCAGCTATACCCGAACCATCCATACTGGATTGCGCCGAAGAGCTGTCAATCTTCAGCAAGCTCGTCGCCGGAAACCGGATTGAAACCATCTCGATCGTCGCCCAGAACCCCGACCAGGCAAAACACATTCCCCATCCAGTTCAGCAACCTGTCAAGATCATTGATCTCATCCAGATCGATACCCGAGATCAAGTTCACCTGCTTCTTGACCTTGATCAGGTATCCGAACGCAAACATCGGCATACTCGACAACGTCATCACAATCGGCATCAGTAGCTGCTTCATCTTCTCATCTCCTTTCCGCCCGTCATCCTGAGCGCAAGTGAAGGATCCCGGCGCCTGCACCGAGCGTAGCCGAGGTGAGTTCTGGACCCTCCTGATTCCTCTCCCCTACCCCACCCCAACAACAACCTGGGCAACAAGGACGGTGCAGACCTCCGATAAGATGATTTGCTTGCCCGTCACAGCCGGATCATCGGCTGGGAACCCGAGCGAGGAATGGCCATACGCCGAAGGCGCTGGCTAAACTTTCGATAAAGAGTCGCTTCCGCACAGCCTCAAGCGATTTCCTTGAACTGTTGATCGCCGGGTCTCTGTACAGGGACCGAGTATTCTTGCCCGGTATCAGACCTCAGATTAGATTGGGCGTCACACCGATTTTTCTCTTTAGGACCCGAAAGGCACCCGATGGCCAACAAGACAAACATCCTTCTGATCACCAGTGACCAGCAGCACTGGGACACGCTCAGCTGTATCGGCTCTGAGGTCAAAACCCCCAATTTGGATCGTCTCGCTTCCCGGGGGACACTCTATCGGCGCAACTACTGTCCGAACCCCACCTGCACGCCGACACGCGCATCACTCGTGACCGGTAAGTATCCGAGTCAACACGGTGCCTACTCTCTCGGGACGAAGCTGCTCGAGTCCGAGCACACGGTCGGCGAGGACTTTATAGCTGCAGGCTACAGGACGGCACTCGTGGGAAAGGC
>PVBE010595954.1_pt1 | contig 10736 bp, 9 predicted proteins | sample 1631181 | NCBI WGS metagenome assembly PVBE01 (sample SAMN08397723, study PRJNA350692) | Marine metagenome, whole genome shotgun sequencing project. | isolation source: water | place: Pacific Ocean | collected 2012-04 | reverse complement strand
GTCCCAACATTACCCCAACCAACGCGGCTATGCGCTGTCCATTCATGCGCTTGGCGCTAATGTCGGCGACGCCCTGGCGCCGTTGGCGGCGGGCGCGCTTCTGGTGTGGTTAAGCTGGCGGGAAACGGCCTCCGTCAGCGCCCTTCCGGTGTTCGTGGTGGCGGCATTGATCGCGGTTGTGCTGACCAAACGGGATCGGCCCCCGGATATTGAGGCAGGCTCATCTGCGAAGGAGGGGTCGGCACCGAAGCCGGGACTTGGCATGGGTCTGGCCGAATATTTCGACGGCCTCAAGGCGCTGGTCAAGAACCGGGCCGTTCTTCATCTCAGCCTGATGGCCGGTTTCAGGACCGTCGCCCAAATGGGGCTATTGATCTTCCTGCCGCTGTATCTGGCCGATGTCATCGGCATGGGGCCGTTCCTGATGGGGGTGACGATGATGACGCTGCAATTGGGCGGCGTCTGCGCAGCGCCCGTCGCCGGCGCCTGGTCGGACCGTATCGGCCGCCGCCCGGTGGTGTTGGGCGGCCTTTCCATCACCACGGTGCTGATCGTCTTGCTGACGTTGGTGCAAAATGAAACGGTCTTTATCGGCGGCGTCGCGGTGATGGGGTTTGTCATGTATGCCGCCCGTCCGGTCATCCACAGTTGGATGATGGACCTGGCCCCGCCGGAAGTCGCCGCCACCGCCACTTCCGTGATGTTCGGGGTGCAGGCGCTTTTTACCACCATCATGCTGATGATCGGCGGCGGTGTCGCCGATAAATGGGGGTTGGAGGTGGTGTTTTATCTTCTCGCCGCCTCGATGCTGGCGGCCAACGTGCTGGTTTACTTGCTGCCCAATAAGCTTCCCAGCGAAGAATCCGGGGGCTAAAGACCCTTTTGGCGCATGCGCCAGATCAGCAGATCGATCCGGTCCTGACCGTAAAAGGGCTCGCCGTCCAACACCATCAACGGCACGCCCCAGTGCCCAGCGGCTTGGTGCAGGGCCTGATTTTCCTCAATGGCGGCATCATAGGTATTGGGCCCGGCGGCGACATCGGTTTCCAGTTTCTCCGCGTCCAGCCCCGCCCGCCTCAAGGCATCGGCCAGGTGAGGTGGCTGGTCCCAGCCATCGACGGTACCGTCCCAGAGGATTCGCGACACCTGGTCCAGAAATTCCAGGCCTTTGCCCGCCATTACCGCCGCCTGGCCCAATTGCGTAAGGCGGAATATATAGGGCTGTTCCTCCTCGGGGATGCCGGTTTCCATGTCCATCTGGATGGGATCGGGGATCGGCCGGCGGAAGGGCACGCCTAAGTTTTCGGCGACCCGGTGGCTGTCCAGCGTATGGTAGGGGCGGTAGAGCGGATTGGTGGTCTTGAAGATCTCCGGCGTACGCACGGCGATCGGGTAGATGGGGCGGACGTTGATCTCGACGCCCAGGTCTCGGTGCAAAGAAAGCAGGCGGTCCAGCGACAGATAGCAGTAGGGGCTGCGGAAGGACCAAAATAGGTCGATCGAAAATCCCATCCTTATGTCCGCGCCCATGGACCTGCCAGGGCCCGCCTCAGCCGAGTCCCATCTGTTGCAGCACCGCTTGCGTCAAAACACTCTTGGGGTCGGCGAACTCGCCCAAGATGGTGAAATGGTTGATATCGTCCAGCGTCATCAACCAGCACTCGATTCCACCCGGTGTTCCCCATTGCTCGGCAAATGCCTGGCTTTGGCGGAGAAATTCCTCGCTTTCGTCGCCGCCGACGCCGACGATCAGCGGTGCCTTGGTGGACGGTGACAGCGTGATCGGTGAATTCCGCGCCACTTGGTCCGGCGTAAATTGCAACGTTTCCTGCATGTAACTCAGCGGCATCGGCGTCAGGTCGTAAATGCCGCTCAAGGCGCATCCGCCCTTGATCACATTGGCCGGCAGGTGGTCTGCGAACGCCGGCCAAACGGTCGACATCATCATCGCCGTCAGTTGGCCGCCGGCGGAATGCCCGGAAACAAAAATCCGCTCCGGATCGCCGCCGAAGCCGGCGGCGTTTTGATGGGTCCAGGCGATGGCGGCGCGGCATTGGCGGACCAATTCGTCCAGGTCCACCGACGGCACCAGGGCGTAGTTGACGACGACCAGGGCCGCGCCCGACGGGACCATGCCGCGGGCCAGGAATCGAAAGTCGTTCTTGTGGCGGCTGAACCAATAGCCGCCATGCAGGAAGACGTTGACCGGCATGCCGTCGGCAAGGGCGCCGCCCGCAGGGCCGGTTTTCGGCAGGTAGATATCCAGGGTTTCCTCGGCGCTGGGCCCATAGGAAATATCAAGCCGGGCGTCGAAGTCGGCCAGCACCGCATCGCCCTGGGCCTGATAGGCATCATGAATATCGGTGTGTTCCGGCACCCGGGCGCGGTTGTTGTACTGGGCATCCAGTCCGGCTTGGTCGTAGCCTTGGTAAATATCGTTTTCGGTCATTCTTAGTGATCCTTAGTATTATTCCAGGGGCATGATGACATGGTCCTGGTAGCCGGGGCGATCTTTTATCCTTTCGTACCAGGCTTCAAGACGGGGCAGGGCCGGGCGCTCGACTTCCATAGTGAACCAGCGGGCCGCCGAACAACCCACTGGAATATCGGCGATGGTGGGTTCACTGCCGGTCAGGTAATCGCGGCCTTCCAGTTGCCTATCCAACAGGGTCCACATTTGCCCGGCCTGTTCCACGGCGGCGTTGACGGCAGCCATGTCGCGGCCTTCGGGGGCGGTCCGGATCAACGCCCAGAAAATCACCGTCATATGCGGGTGCATCTTGGTCAGGTACCAGTCCATCCACTGAGACGCGGCAGCGCGTCCGGTTGCGTCTTCCAGCGACCACGGGGCACGGCCGTATTTTTCGGAAAGGTAGCGGACGATGGAATGGGATTCCCAGAGGATGAAGTCGCCGTCTTCCAGGGTCGGAACCAGGCCGTTGGGGTTTTTGGCCAGGTATTCGGGCGTGTCATTGCCGCCGTACGGCCCGCCGATATCGACCCGCTCGACCTCTAATTCCAATTCCGCCACCAACCACATGACCTTTTGCACGTTGATCGACGTTTTGCGGCCCAAGACCCTCAACATCTTATCGTCCTTCTATTCATTGTTGAGTTATTCAATTTGGGCGCTGAACTTGTAGCCGCAGCCGACGACGGTGGTGATGATCTCCGGTTTTTTGGGATTGGGCTCGATCTTCTTTCGGACCCGGCTGATGAGGACATCGATCAGCCGGTCGGTCGGCGCATCGGCGTCCTGGCTGACCGCATCGAGCAGATAATCGCGGCTCAACACCCTGTTGGGAGCCCGCGCCAGCGAGGTGAGAAGATTGAACTCGGCTCTGGTCAGCGTCGTCTTGGCGCCGTCGGGGCCGGTGAGGCTATGACCGCCGGCGTCCAGGGTCCATCCCTGGAATCGGAAAATCTCCGTCCGTTCCCGCAAGGCTTCCTCGGCGCCGTCGCCGTCGCCGGCCCGGCCCAGGATATTGCGGACCCGGAGGGCCAATTCCTCGGGGTCGAAGGGTTTGGTCAAGTAATCATCGGCGCCGATTTCCAAGGCCGCCAGCCTGTCCTTTTGTTCCTTCCTGGCGGTCACCACGATGATCGGCAAAGACGACCGGGCGCGAACCTGACGGGCCAACACCAGGCCGTCCTCGTCGGGAAGGCCTAAGTCGAGGAGCACCAGGTCAATGGATTCGGAATCGATACAGGCGAGCATCTCCTTGCCGGTTGAGGCAAGGCTGACCTTGAAGCCATCATTCTGCATATAGGCCGCCAGCAGGGACTGCACCAATTCGTCGTCTTCGACAATCAGCAGATGTTTGTTCATGGGCAAGGCGACTCCGAATTCATTCGCTGGGCCATTTAAAAGGCCGGGGCCCGGCTTAAGCGGCCCCCAGGCAGTGAATTTCAGGCCTGCAAACAGGCCCAAAAGCCCCGGAAACCAGCCGTTACATATTGTCACATCATGTTAAAACCGCATTCATTCAATTGCAACAGCCAGCCCTTAAAACCACCACCATGATAACGCATGGTCCGCAATGAATGCGGGTCAAGAAACCGGACCAATTGCCGGAGGCGATGATGGTGAAGATAAATCGGATTTCAGTCACGCAACCCGAACCCCAAAACCTCCAACCGCGGTGGAGCGAATGGTTGGGTGATGTGAGCATCCTTGCGCCCAACCACGATAAAGTGGCGGTCCTGCCTTCAGGATATCCACTCAGGCGTTCATCGTTTTCCCGCCGGGGAATGCACCTGATCGTACAAGGACCGAATTGTCCCGAGATCGTCGTTGCAAAATTTTTCGGCGGCGGCAATCAGACCACGCTCGCGACCGGCGACGGCATCGAGGTGTCCCGGCAAATGGTTTTGCTGATGTCGAACCTTTCTTCGCGGGTGAAAGAGGCGTTGAGCGCCCTCGCCGTTTCCGCCGGCGAATAATCGCCCGGCGCCCCCGGCTGCCCTATATTAGACATTATTCACTGGCTATAATGCGGCCCCCTTGAAGGAGGCATGGCCATGCGAAATGTCGGCATTGTATTGTTATTGATTGGCTTTCTGGCTTTTGAGGGCCGGGCTCTCGCCGCCGAGACACCACCCCCGCCACCGTCAGGCATGGAAACGCCAAGCGAGTTGTTAAAGGATGCGACCCGCGGCATCCTCAAGGCCATGGGGTTGTTCTTGCAATCGATCCCGCAGTACGAAGCGCCGGAGATCTTGGAAAACGGCGACATTCTCATCCGCCGCAAAAACCCCCCGCCGGAACCGGACAAGAAACCGGAAACCGACGCGCCGGACAAAACCAGGACCTAGAGCAAATCCCGAGCAAATGGCTCCATTTGCGACGACGAATTTGCGGTAAATGCACTAGTAAAGCTTGAGGCCTTCCGGATTGAGAAGGCCCATGGCCAGCAACAACTGGTATACGGAAAGCCGTTCGTCATAGGACGCGGAGGTGAAATTGATCTGGTTGTTGTTGACGTCGTTTTCCGCGTCGAGCACGTTGGTCACCGTTGCCTTGCCCGCCTCGCGCAGCTTTTGTTGGGCATCAAACACCTCGGTTGAGATGTTGACGGCGTTTTCCAGAAGCTCCAGGCGTTTCCTGGCGGTCAGCAGCGCCTGCCAAGCCAGCTTGGTCTGCTCAATCACCTTGCGCGAGGTAAAGTCATAGGTGTCCTTGCTGGCGCCGATGTCGAAGGACGCCTGGGATAGAAGGTTGCGGGTCGAAAACCCGGTGAACAGATCCCAGGTCGCCGTCAGCGTCATCGAATAATCGCGCCTGACGCCGAGGGTGCCGCCGGCGTTCTTTTCGAAGTTCCATGCCGTCGACATGTCAATGCTGGGGTACATCTCGGCGCGGACCGCGCGTTTGTTTTCCCTGGCGACCTCGATGGTGACGCTGGAATTGTTGAGCGCCGGATTGCCGCCAAGGGCGATGTCGATGGAACGGTCCAGATCGCTCGGCACCATTTCAATCGGCGGCACCGGGTCGACCATGGCGTCAATATCGGGGGCATGGTTGAAGGTCTGGGCAAAGCGGCTGATCGCGTCTTCCAAGGCGCCTTCGAAGGTTACCCGGCGTTCCTTGGCCGCCTGTAAGCGGGACTTCGCTTGCAGCACATCGACGGCGATGCCGGAACCGCGCTGGACGCGTTCGTCCTCGAGGCTGAGTTGTTGCTGGATGGTAGCCTCATTTTCGCGAGACAGTTCGATCAGGCGTTTCTGACGCAACACATTAACGTAGGCGTTGATACCTTCCAGCACCGTATTCTGTCGGGTTCCCTCCAGCGTCAGTTGCGCCAGTTCCTTGTTCAGTTTCGCCGTTCGCACCGCCGACGTCGTCGCGAACCCGTTGAACAGATTGTGGGTCGACGAGAAGCTAAAGCTTTGCGGGGTCCGCGATGATGGCTTGCCGCTTTGTCCGTCGCCCTGCTGGCGTTCCGAGGGGCTATTAATGACCTCGTGGGCGACGTCGCCGCTGATCGAAATTTGGGGATAGTATCCCGACTTCGAATGGGCGATCCCCTGGCGCGACGATTCCACGGTTTTGTTGGCGGCGCGGATATTGGGATGATCGAGCAGCAGCGCGGAGAGTTCCTCTTCCAGGGTCGCGGGATAAGCAACATCAACCACCCCGAGGCTTATCACCGCCGCCGCAAGTCCTAGAGCGTTCCTCTTCATGGTGAAAAACGATCCCACGTAAAACCCCGAATCCGGTGATTCTAATGGCAACGGATTCCGGGGTCAAACGGTGGCGTGGTAAAAAATGGCTAAAACCAGGGGGTTTTAGGGGAAATGGGCGGTTACTAAGGCTTTTCGGCCTACCATATAGGCGAAAAAATTAAACCTAAACCCACGATATATGGGGGAGGGAAGGCGGAAATTTGACCCGATTCGGGTTTTGGCGGCGCTTAGACCTACGGCTTTCCGAAGCCGCCGCCGCCGGGGGTCTCGATGACGAAGACGTCGCCGGTGTGCATCCCGGCGCTGTCGGTCGGGCCGAGATCCTCGACCGATCCATCGGCGCGTTCGATCCGATTGACGCCGGTCATGCCGGGGTTGCCGCCCTCCAGGCCGTGCGGTGCGTTGCGGCGGTTGTTGGACAGGATCGCCGCCGTCATCGGTTGCAGAAAACGGGTGCGCCGAACGACGCCGTCGCCGCCCCGGTGGCGCCCTTGGCCGCCGGAGCCGTGGCGGATCGAAAAACTTTCCAGAAGCACCGGGAACCGCCATTCCAGGATTTCCGGATCGGTCATCCTTGAGTTGGTCATGTGGGTATGCACCGCATCGGTGCCATCGAAGTCCGGCCCGGCGCCGGAACCGCCGCAGATGGTTTCGTAATACTGATACTCATCGTCGCCGAAGGTGAAATTGTTCATGCTCCCCTGCGATGCCGCCAACACGCCCAAGGCGCCGTAGAGCGTATCGGTCACGCATTGCGATGTCTCGACGTTGCCGGCGACGACGGCGGCAGGAAAGCGGGGGTTCAACATGCAGCCCTCGGGGATGACAATGTCCAGGGGCTTCAGGCAGCCGCCATTCAACGGGATGTCATCATCCACCAGGGTGCGGAAGACATACAGCACGGCGGCCTTACACGCGGCGGCCGGCGCATTGAAGTTGTTGTTGGTCTGTTTCGAGGTGCCGGTGAAATCGATTATGGCGCTGCGTGACTTTTTCTGAATGGATATCCGGACCTTGATCCGGGCACCGTTGTCCAGGTTCAGGGTGAACGACCCGTCGCTCAGCACATCGATGACGCGGCGCACCGATTCCTCGGCATTATCCTGGACATGGCCCATATAGGCCCAGACAACGTCGAGGCCGAAGTGATCGGCCATCTTCCTCAGTTCCTGGGCGCCTTTTTCGTTGGCCGCGATCTGGGCCGCCAGGTCGGCGAGGTTCTGGCGCGGGTTGCGGGCCGGGTAGGGGCCTTGGCTCAATAGTTCCAGGATTTCCTTTTCCCTGAGCCGCCCGCCGCTGGCGAGCAGGAAATTGTCGATCAGCACGCCTTCTTCCTCGACGGTGGTGCTGTCCGGCGGCATCGATCCGGGCGTGATGCCACCGATATCGGCATGGTGGCCACGCGATCCGACATAAAACAGCACGTCGGTTCCGGCATCATCGAACACCGGGGTGATCACCGTGACGTCGGGCAGGTGGGTGCCGCCGTTGTAGGGCGCATTCAGGGCATAGACATCGCCGGGCTTCATGGTGTTTCGGTTTTCGCGGATCACCACCTGGATGCTTTCACCCATGGAGCCCAGGTGCACAGGCATGTGCGGCGCGTTGGCGATCAGGCCGCCGCCCGCATCAAACACGGCACAGGAAAAATCCAGGCGTTCCTTGATGTTGACCGAATAGGACGTATTGGCCAGCGTCGCCCCCATCTGTTCGGCGATGGACATGAACAGGTTGTTGAAGATTTCCAGCATCACCGGGTCGGCGCGGGTGCCGGCAGCAAAGCGCGCCTCGCGGGCCTGAAGGCGGCTCAGCACCAGATGCCCGAGCGCCGTCGTTTCCGCCTGCCAGCCGGGCTCGACGACGGTGGTGGCATTGGCTTCGATGATGATGGCCGGGCCGTCGATCTGGTCGCCCGGCAACAGGGCCTCGCGGTCATAGACGGGGGTATCCCGCCATTCGGCATGGGAGTACATGCGGACCTTGTCACGCGGCCGCAGCGCGGCGACGCCGGGAATCGCATTAATTTCGGGGTCGGTTGCCGTTTCCGCGGCGCCGACGGCCTCCACCGAAACCGCCTCGACGATATAGCCCCGCTCGGGCGCGGAAAACCCGAACCGCTGTTTGTGCAATTCCTCGAAAGCGTCGGTCATTGCCTGCTTGGCGCCGAAAGCAACGACCAACGCGGTATCGGTGCCGGCGTACCGGAGATGCGCCTTCCTGATCACGGTGGTGTTGTTGGCGGCAATGCCCTGTCCGGCGATCTCGCTACGGGCGTCGGCCTCAAGGGCGTCGAGGATTTCCGACAGTGCCGTGGCGGCCCCGTCTTCCTCCTCCAAGGCGGCCTCGATGGCGTGTTCGCGCATGGCGCTGACGTCGGCCAACCCCATGCCATAGGCGCTGAGCACGCCGGCGAAGGGGTGAATGAAAACCCGGTTCATGGCCAGCGCATCGGCGACCATGCAGGCGTGCTGGCCGCCGGCGCCGCCGAAGCAGTTAAGCGTGTATTCGGTGACGTCGTAACCGCGCTGCACGGATATCTGCTTGATCGCGTTGGCCATGTTTTCGACCGCGATCTTGAGGAACCCCTCGGCGATGTCTTCGGGCTTGGGCTTCGTTTTTGCCCCCGTCTTATCGGTCGCCTTACCGATATCATTGGCCAATTCGGCGAACTTGGTTTTTACGCCTTGATGGTCGAGCGGCTGGTCGGCGCCGGGGCCGAAAACATGGGGGAAGTGCTCGGGCTGGACCTTGCCGAGCAGGACGTTGCAGTCGGTGACCGTCAGCGGCCCGCCGCGCCGGTAACACGCCGGGCCGGGATCGGCGCCCGCCGAGCCAGGGCCGACGCGAAACCGCTGGCCGTCGAAGCGGACGATGGAGCCGCCGCCGGCGGCGACCGTGTGAATGCGCATCATCGGCGCGCGCATGCGCACCCCGGCGATGGTGGTCTCGAAGGCGCGCTCGAACGCGCCGTCATAATGGGACACGTCCGTCGACGTGCCGCCCATGTCGAAACCGATGACTTTATCGAACCCGCCCATGACCGCGGTCCGGGCCATGCCGACGACGCCGCCGGCCGGGCCGGACAGGATGCTGTCCTTGCCCTGGAACAACGTGGCGTCGGTAAGGCCGCCGTTGGATTGCATGAACTGAAGCCGGGTACCGGTTCCCCCGGTTTCCAGATCGCCGGATACGCGGTCGACATAGCGGCGCAGGATCGGCGACAGGTAGGCATCGACAACCGTGGTGTCGCCGCGGGGCACCATCTTCATCATCGGGCTGACCCGGTTGGAAACGGATACCTGGGTGAAGCCGATTTGGCGGGCAATGTCGGCGACCAGGTCTTCGTGCGCCGGATACCGGTAGCCGTGCATGAAGACGATGGCGGCAGAACGGATACCGGCCTCAAAAGCGGCGCCGAGCTGGCCCGTGACCGTGTCCGGGTCCGGCGCCGCCAGAATATCGCCGTGGGCGCCCAGGCGTTCGTCGATTTCGATCACCTGTTCATAGAGCATTTCGGGCAATTGGATATGGCGGTCGAACAATTTCGGCCGGTTCTGATAGCCGATCCGGAGCGCATCGGCGAAGCCTTTGGTGGTGACCAGCACGGTGCGGTCGCCGGCGCGTTCCAACAGCGCATTGGTGGCGACGGTGGTGCCCATGCGGACGGTGCTGATGGTGCCGGGCGGAAATTACTGGGTCGGGGTCAGGCCCAACAGATCACGGATGCCGTGAAGGGCGGCATCTTCATAGTGGTCCGGGTTTTCCGACAGCAGTTTGTGGGTGACCAGCTTGCCGTCGGGACGCCGCGCCACCAGGTCGGTAAAAGTGCCGCCCCGGTCGATCCAGATTTGCCACAAGTCGTTCATCGCGTCATTTTGATTGGTCACTGTAGCTTCCTATTGCGCCATTTTGTTGGGAAGGTAGGTGACGATCTCGGGGAAGGCCACGATCAAGCCGACGGCACCGAGAAGCAGAAAAAAGAACGGAATTGCGGCGCGCGCGATTTGCAGGATATTGCGTCCCGTCAATCCCTGAAGGACGAATAGGTTGAAGCCGACGGGCGGCGTGATTTGCGCCATTTCGACGACGATAACCAAGAAGATACCAAACCAGATGCGATCAATCCCGGCCTGTTCGATCATCGGCTGGATCACCGAAGTCGTCAGCACGACGACGGAAATGCCATCGAGAAAACATCCCAGCACAATGAAAAAGACCGTCAGCGCCAACAGCAACTGGTAAGGCGAAAGCTGATAGGTCCCGATCCATTCGGCAAGCAACCGGGGAATGCCGGTGAACCCCATGGCGACGGTTAGGAACGCGGCGCCGGCCAGGATAAAAGCGATCATGCACGACGTTCGCATCGCCCCCATCAACGCGGCGATGAAGGTTTCCCGGTCCAACGACCCGGACAGCTTTGAGAAAACCAGCGACAGCACCACGCCAACCGAGGCGGCATCCGTCGGCGACGCCCAACCGGCGAATATGGAACCGATGATACCGACAATCAGCAGGGTCACGGGAATTAGGCTGCGGGTCAGCTTGACCCG
>PVBE010210078.1_pt1 | contig 10736 bp, 5 predicted proteins | sample 1631181 | NCBI WGS metagenome assembly PVBE01 (sample SAMN08397723, study PRJNA350692) | Marine metagenome, whole genome shotgun sequencing project. | isolation source: water | place: Pacific Ocean | collected 2012-04 | reverse complement strand
CGTGGCGAGGCGCGGCGGGCTCGGTGAACGTCGCGGGGAAATGGTTGAGCGGTGTCATCGCGCGAAGAGGATTGGACGAGGAGGCGCGCGAGGAGATCGAGGAGAGGAAACGTCGCGAGCGCGAGGCGGCGGAGGAGGAGAAACGCGCGCGGAAAGAGCGCGAGCGTATCGAACGCGAGGAGGCGCGCGCGGCGGAGGAGGAGAGACGCGCCCAGAAAGAGCGCGAGCGCGTCGAGCGCGAGGAGGCGCGCGCGGCGGAGGCGGAGGAGAAACGCGCCCAAAAAGAGCGTGAACGTATCGAGCGCGAGGAGGCGCGCGCGGCGGCGGCGGAGGAGAAACGCGCGCGGAAAGAGCGCGAGCGCATCGAACGCGAGGAGGCGCGCGCGGCGGAGGCGGAGCGCGCGGCGAAAATGGAGAGTTTACGACGCGAGGCGAAAGAACAGTGGGAGTCGGAAAAAGAGGGAGAAAAGCGTCGTCACGAGATGTCCGAGAACGAGGCCGCCGGTTCGCGCGGGAAGTTTCACGTGCCGAACGTCGAGGAGATTAAGCACACGTTGGCGGAGGGCGCGCACCACGTCGGCAGCGTCGCGCATCGCGTCGGCGACGCCATCAAGGAAAAGGGGGATAAATTCGTGCACGGCGTGAGCGATCAGGTGCATCACGTCGGGGATAAGATTCGAGAGACGAATGATCGAATGGGTAAGGCGCTCGCGAAGAAGCGATGGGTGCGAGACGTCGCGTCGAGGTTGTCGCCGAATTCCGTGCTCGTCGTCGCCATCGCCGTGTTCCTCGCCGGTCTTCCCGAAAATCGCGAGGCGGCCGCGCGCAAGGCGCAATCGATGAAGAAGAAGTTGCGACAGTCGAGATCGACCGCGACCGAGGCGTCGAAGCATTCGTACAACGAGAGCGCCGCGCGCGACGAAGGATACGCCGACGTCGTGTACAACGCCGACGACGTCGAGGACGACGCGGCGTACATCGGGCGCGGACCAACTCCGCGTGGTGTATACGAGGTCATCGAGGGTGACACTCTGTGTTCCATCGCGGGGTGCTTCAATCTCGACGTCGTGGAGATCATAGACAAGAACGGAGACGTGATTAAAAACCCGGACGAGCTCGCGCCGGGCGACCGCATACGCATCTATTGAGCGCGACGTAGCGCGAAGATTGTAACACGAAAAAAGGCGATACGATTCACCGAAACGACGCGATACGAACGCGCTGCTCTTGGGTTTTCAAGGTAATCTTACAAATTTTGATTGCTACACGGGTTTAGGACGACTTTAGGCGCGAGCCTCCGTGCACTTGGCCATGGTGGCCGAGGTGCGAGAGATGATATCCGTCATGAAGAAGTTTTCAACCGAACTCTTCAACGGGGTGGACGCGTTCGTCTTCTTTCCCTTTTCATTCGCGTACGTGGCGCCGTTCATCCACAGCGTCGCCTCGACTTCGGAGAGCTTGCCGAAGTGCGGCGCGACTTGGGCCAAACGCTCGTGCACCTGCTGGTGAGTGTTGTACGACAGAGGCACGCCCGCGAATTCGCTGAGCGCGCGCAAGATTCGCCAATCCTCCTTCGCTTGGCCCACGGGTCCCATGGAGGCGATCGCCATTTGCGCTCGGCCCTCCGTGTTGACGTACGTACCGGTCTTTTCCGTGTACGCGGCGCCGGGCAAAATGACGTCGGCGCGCGCCGCGCCTTTGTCGCCATGGTGTCCTTGGTACACCACAAAGGCACCCTCGGGAGCGTCAAACTCTTCGGCGCCGAGGGAGTACACCAATTGCGCCGGAACGTCGTCCGAAGCGGACGTTCCCGGAACGAAGCCGATGTCCAACGCGCCGACCGTGCCGCCCGCGTCGTGCAAGACGTTGAATCCGTTCCAATCACCCTTCACCACGCCCAAGTCATCGCACATGGCGTGAATCTTCTTCAGCAACACCTTGGCGTCCGGTCGTCGCAAGAGTTCGCTACCGACGATCACCATGGGGTTTTGCGCAGCCTTGATAGCTTCGCAGGCGGCGTGCTTGCCCGAGGCGATTTCATCGACCGTCGCCGTCGTGTCGCCCAAGTGTTCGCTCGGGTAGGACAAGTCGGCGTTCGGGCCGACGCTTGCGACGGTGGCGCCGCCGGCGATGACAGCGCGACGAAGTCTGACGTTGAGAACCGGCGCTTCCGTGCGCGGGTTGGTACCGATGAGGAGCACGTAGTCGGCGTCTTCGACGCCAACCAAGTTGGAGTTGAAGAGGTACGACGAACGCACATCCGCAGACGTGTTCGCCATGCCTTCCGGCGTGAGATGGGAAGCGCCGAGCTTGTTCATCATATCCTTCAAGGAAATCATCGACTCGGCGTCGCAGAGCTTACCGGCGACCGCACGCATGGCGTTCGGCTCGACGGATTGCAACTTTTCGGCGACGTACTCCAAGGCAAACTCCCAAGACGTTTCTTGGAGCTTTCCAGAGCCATCGCGAACCATCGGTCGGTCCAATCTCTGACGCTTGAGAGCGTCGTACGAGAATCTCGCCTTGTCGCTAATCCACTCCTCGTTCACCTCTTCGTTCGCCCGCGGAACGATGCGCATCACTTCTGCGCCGCGCGTGTCCACGCGAATGTTGCTCCCCAAACCATCGGTGACGTCAATGCTCGGAGTCGATTCGAGCTCCCACGAACGCGCCGAGAACGCGAACGGCTTGGATGTCAACGCACCGACCGGGCAGAGATCGATGACGTTACCGCTCAACTCGCTCGCCAAGAGCTTGGAGACGTACGTCCCAACTTCGGCTTGATTGCCGCGACCGGTGATGCCCATGTCTTGCACGCCCGCAATTTCCGTGGAAAATCGCACGCAGCGCGTGCAGTGAATGCAACGAGACATTACCGTCTTCACGAGCGGACCGAGCTCCTTATCCTCGACCGCGCGCTTGTACTCGGTGAACCTCGAGCGGTCGCTTCCGAAGATGTAGCTCTGATCTTGCAACTCGCACTCCCCGCCCTGATCGCAAATCGGGCAATCCAACGGGTGATTGATGAGTAAAAATTCCATCACACCCTCGCGCGCCTTCTTCACGAGATCCGTCGTCGTCTTAATGTTCATTCCCGGCATCACCGGCATCGCGCACGACGCCACCGGCTTCGGGCTCTTCTCCACCTCCACCAGGCACATCCGGCAGTTACCCGCGATGGACAGCTTGTGATGGTAGCAAAACCGCGGCACGTCCACACCCGCCTGTTCACACGCGTACAACACCGTGACACCCTTCGGCACGTGCACCTCCTGACCGTTCACCGTGACGGGCACCGTGTCCGGCGCCGGCGCCGCCTCGGCGCTCATCGCGCGCGCCCCGATCGCCTGATTCGCGTCAAAACCATCGCGTCGTCGTCAGTCCATCGCTCTCTCACGCTTCGATCGCACGCGCGTCTCACTCTCCGCGCGTTCGCGTCGTCGTCCCGCGCGACTCGGCGACTCGACTCTCCCTGGTAACCCCAGGCGCCGATCACACGCGCGCCCAGCGCGCTGACGCCCTACCCCACGCGCGCCCATCGCATCGCGCACCGCGACTCGATTCCACGCATTCCACGTCACGTTTCCATCCCCCTCTCGCGTCCAAAAACGCGTCGCCCGCGCGCGCGCGTCCCGTTCCCCCATCGCGCGCCCGATCCCGCGGTCGTCTCGCCTCGATCGCGCACCGTGCGTTCCGCGCTCTTCTCGAGCGCCGCGCTCCACGCCCCGCGCGCGCATCGCCGCAGAACGGCGCGCGACATCGCCTCGAGTCACTTTTCGCGCGCGTCGCCGTCTCGAGCGTCGCGCGCGCGCGTGTGCGGGGGCGAACCCGCGCGCGGGCGGTGAACCCTCCGCGCGCGACATCGCGACTCGCGACCCGAGGGGGAATCAGAACGCCGCGCGCGAGCGCGACGCGCGCGACGCGCGAGCGGACGCGCGGACGCGAGCGTTCGAGCGAACGTATTTTTCCTCGCGCGATTCCTCGTCGGGTCGCTCGAGACGCGCGCGGGGAGGACGCGAGACGACGCGAGACGCGCGCGCAACCGTTTTAAGCGTTATAAATAGCACCGAACGACGCGCATGGCGACGTCGACGGGGTACGGGAGGGAAAAAAGAGCGCCTGTCGCCGGGAGACGCGGTTCCGAACGCGCGCGCGTCGACGTCGTTCGCGCGGGAGCGGCGACGCGCGCGAGAGGACGGGAGGATTCCGAATGGACGTTTGTGAAACGAACTCGCGACGGCATAGAGCTGCGCTCGAGACCGGCGCCGGCGAGCGCGGGGGCGAGACCCGGGGTGCGAGAGATTCTCGCGACGTGCGTGCTCGAGGACGTGGACAGGGAATCGATGTGGGGGGCGGTGTGCGATCTGGAGAGGTACGACGAATTCGTCCCGTACGTCGTCGCCAGCGAGGTGGCGGCGAGACGCGGACGCAAGACGTGGTCGCGCGCGGACGTGCGCGCGCCCGTGGCGGGCGATCGATCGTACGCCATCGTCATAGAGGAGACGTCCGTCGGCGACGCCGGCGTGAACGCGGCGACGTGGCGCACGACGAGGGAACACGAGGGCGCGCTGAAACCGGGACACCGGCGCATGCGCGCCAACTGCGGGTCGTGGGAGCTCAGAGACGGGCCCGGGGGGAAGGGCACGGCTGTTCGCTACACGCTAATCACTGATCCAGGACGAGGCGTGCCGAGATGGTTATTGACGCAGACGCCGAAGACGGTGCCGGACGTGATTCGGGCGTTTCGAACGCGCGCGCTGTCGGGAGAATGGCGCGCGGCGGCGACGTCAAAAGCGCGCGGTGGCGCGTGGAATTGGGACGCCGCGCGCGCGCGCGCGCATCGCCGTCGAGGGCTTGGTGAGACGCGTGTCGACATCGTTCGCGCCGCGCGCGACGTCGGCGTGAGAGGAGAGAACGACACGTTTGTACGTATACATAGATTTCGACACTGAAAAAAATAGACGCGTCACGCCGGCAACTCCCACCACGGCACCTCCCTCGTCATCACGAACAGGCAATCGTCCTCATCCCCAGCCTTTGCGTTCCTCCCTCTCGCGCGCTCGCTATCCAACGCCTCCATCGTCCTCGCCGCGCGCACCACTCGCACGTCTTCGTCGACGTACGTCGTTCGCCAAATCCTCGTCGTCTTTTCGCTCTCAAACGTCTTCCGCACCGGTTCGAATCGATCGAACACTCGCACGCCGACGTCTTCAAAAAATACCTTCCACGTCCTCCCCACCTCGTCCTCGCTCGCGTCCTCCGCGTCGAGCACCTCGTACCTCGCGCGAAGCGTCACCGCCAGCCAACTATTCGGCGGGACGGATAAGACGTTCCTGTACCTCGCCCCCTCGCTCTCGATCACCTGAAAACTCTCCCCGACGAGCGGTCCGAGTCGTCCATTCGACGGCGGCGGCGCCGTGGTGTGCGTCACGCGCCACGTCCCTCTCGACCGCGAGACGACGCTCGAGCTCGAGCTCGCGTCCCCGACGCACCCATCGCGTTCGAGCTCCAGCGCGCGCACGCGACGCTCGATGACATCCGGACTCGAGCCGTACGCGATCGACGCGCGAAGCGCATCCTTGGCGCGCTCGCGCGAGGACGCGCGGTTCGACGACGGGCCCGCGAGCGTGGCGCGCGCGAGCGCGAACATGAGCTCAAAAACAATGAATGCAAAGAAATTGGGCGCGTCACCGTGTGACGCGTCGACCGATGCCGCGCGCGGGAAGTCGGCGCGGCATGCTCGCGCGTCTCACCCTCGTCGTCCTCGTCGCCCTCGTCGCGCGCGCGAACGCGAATTCGCTGAACGCGGAGGCGCTGTACGAATCCAACGTCTTGTCCGCCGCGGCCGCGCCCGTGGGGGGATTCGACCACGCTGGATGGTACGCGAACGGCGCGTGGCGCGAGGATTGGTACGAACGCGCGCTGGGGACGTCGACGGGGGAGACGGTGACGGTGAACGACGCGGTGGGGCTGATGAAGGCGCTGCGAGACCCGGTGGTGGAATTCGTGCTCGTGAACGCCACGGCGCGTCTGGACGAGCTCGCGGCGGGAAGTTCGCCGGACGCGTGGCCCGAGGCCGGGGTCACGATCACGCGGAGGATTACGCTCAGGGGGGTGTGTGAGACGCACTCGAGCGAACGGTGCGCGCTGATCGCCGGTCTGCGATCGGTGATGAACGTCGTCGACGGCGGGCGCGCGACGGTGGAGCGGTTGACGGTGACGGGCGCGCAAAGCGATGATTTCGGTGGAGCGTTTTATTTCGGGCGTGGACACGGGGGTGGACGGTTTGAAAACGTCGCCTTTGTCGCGTGTCTGGCCGAGCGCGCGGGTGGGGCGGTGTACGTGTCGAACGACGCGAACGCGGGGAACGTGGCGTTCGTCGGCGTCAATTTCACGTCGAATCGCGTCGTCGCCGCGTCTTCGAGAGGCGGCGCCGTGTACGCGAGCACCGAGGGTGCGTCGCGGGTGACGTTTGACAAATGTCTGTTCGACGGAAACGACGCGTCGGGCGGCTTCGGCGGTGGTTTGTACGCGCACGGTGGCCGGGTCGTCGTCAACGAGTGCAACTTTACGGGAAATTTCGCCAAGACGGGCGGCGGCGCGTCGTTTCGAAGCGGTGGCGTCGTCTCGTCGAGCATCTTCGTCGATAACAACGCGACGCAAGACGTCGGTGGTGGTGTACACATCACGTCGGCGACGGACATCGTCGACGGCGCGTACGCGTGCGCGATTCAGAGGAGTTTGTTTCGGAATAATCGCGCCGTGCGCGCTGGCGGCGGCCTCTTCGCGTACGGACGCGCGCGCATGCTCGCCAACGAATTCTCTTCGAATGCGTTGACGGGAGCGGTGAACGTACCGGCGTACGCCAATCTCAACGATTATTACGCGTGCACGGACATGTCGTCGACGGGGTGTACGCTTTTCCCGACGCTCGCCGCCGACGTCTACGACGCCAATCCCGACGCGTTCGATCCGTTCACCCCGCAGAGCGTCTTCGCGCCCATTCCTTCGTCGTAGGCGGATGCGAGTAGTGATAGATGATTATTCTAGAAGTGTGTTGTTGTATATTTAAAGCAAGCAAGCGAGCGAGTATTGCAAAAACAGCAAATAATAGTGGCAGTAGCGATACATAGCCGCATCTATGATACAAAGTTTCAGAAAGAGAAGGCTCGCCTCCTCGCTTTACGATTCGAGAAGCGCCGTCCACTCGTGTTTGGAAATCTTCCCGTCTCCGTCGACGTCGAACAGGCGAATCATGCTGTCCGCCTCTTGTTCGCTCGACGCGCTCGCGGTGAATTTTTCAAGCGCGACGCGCACGTCCGCGGCGTCGAGACACCCGTCGGCGTCGGCGTCCATGTCCTCGAACGAGATGGACTCGCGGAGTTGACCCCAGCGCCATCGACACAGGTGACGCATGATGAGAATCTTGAACGGGACGCCGTCTGCGGAAAACGTGGCGCTGGACATGGACCCGGATTCGACGCCGAGACTCTCGGCGAGACGAATGCCCACCTCCTCAAACGCGGGAATCCCATCCGCGCCGTTGAGTAAACCAGCCCACGTAACGACTCGATAGACGCGATCGAGGTCGAGCGGTTCACCGCCAATGGAAACGACGATGTCTCCCGGGTCCGTCGCGTTCGGCGCCGGTCGCACGTCGATGTCGTCGTCCCAGAGTAAATATCCGCCCCACGAACACGTCTCCGTCTTGGTGGATTCGCTGTAGGACAGCGCGCGATAAATGTCCTCTCCGTGCATGTCCAATGTGATGATGTTATTCTCAAACGGCACCTCGGCGACGAAGTCCCCGTACGTCAGCGGCGCGTCGTACACCTTGTTGGCGCGCACGCCGCCCGAGTTGTACAGACACAAATCCACGCGACACTCGTCTCTTAAAATCGTCGCGAATAAGGTGCCGAGCGTCGTCTGTTGCTGACGAACGTCGAAACTCGAGAGCGGTAATAAACCGCGTCGCTCGGCGTGTTCGTGCAGCGGCAAGACGTACTCGTGTAAATCTCTCAACACTTCGCTTCGTTCCCAAATGTCGCGGTCAATCTCGGGACATCCATCGTACGCCTCGAGCGAGTGAAGCGTGACGGTGACGTCGACGGCGCCGCACCGCGCGCGAACTTCGCTCAGAGGACCGGGCTCGACGTCCCATCCCGCGCCTCGACTCGACGACGACGCGATGTCCGTCTCGCCGACGCCTCGGATGACGTCTTCGATGAAATCATCCTCGACGTCTTGACGCTCCATCGTCTTTCGACCGTTGGCGGCGGCGGCGTCCTCGCGCGCGTTCCCATTGGGAGACCCCACGCGCATCGCTCGAGGCGCGACCGTCGCGCGTCGACGTCCCGACGACCACCCGCCCGACGCCGCCTCTTCGTACGCGTCGTCGTCGTCGTCCATCTCCAGCGCCACCATGACGACGTTTTCGGAATCCATCCCAGCCTTGAAACACAACACGTCCGTACCGTCCAGCGCGCCGTGGTACGGATGGTGTTCATGCCCTCCCAAGATGAGTCCAAGTTCGGGAACTTCGCGCGCGAGCGTCTCGTCTTCGCACAGCGTCTGATGCGTCAAAGCGATGGTGACGTCCACCGGCGCGCCTCCATCCTTTGGATCGTTAAACTCATCGACAATTTCTCGAACGATCGGAACGACATCCTTAAACACCACCCCTCGCGGTTTCACCGCGCTCGATAACGGCGTGGACGTCGTGCACACGCCGAGTAAACCGACGCGTAATCCGCCGAGTTCTAAAATCTCCGTCGCCGGCAACGCGTCCACGAACGCGCCGACGCGATTCCCATCCTCATCCAACCCGTGATGGTCGTCGGTGCTCACGATGTTGGAGTTCAACACCGTGGCGTCGAGTTCGAGCAATCTCTGTCCGAGAATCATCGTCGAGTGATCGAATTCGTGATTCCCCAGACACGCGTGCGTCACGGGCACGGCGTTCATCACCGACACCGCCGCCGCGCCCAAATCGTACGAACTCAACAACGACGGCGATAAAAAATCCCCATTGAGCGTGCACACGAACGGATCACGCATATCGTTCGTGTGCGCCCGTATGAATTCCCGCAACCGTCCTAAATTTTCCAATTCGTACACGTCGTTGACGCTAAAAATCGTCAACCGGCGTCTCGCCTCGCGCCGCGACGTTCCCGCACTCACCTCCTCCCTCGCCCCTCTCCCTCTCTCACCCCTCTCTCGATCCTCCGCACCGCTCTCCTCCTCGCGCGTCGTCCCGAACGCCCGCATCGTCCATCGACCCGCCGTTCGCCCGCCGCGCCGCCGCCGACTATTTAAAATCGTCGTCGTCGTCCCGCGTCTCCCCCTCGCCCCAACCGTCATCACCCTTCGCGCGTCGACTCGACATTCGCGCGCGACCGCGACCATCTCACCCATCGTCTCCGAGCGTCCACGCGCGTATCCACACCGTCTCCGTCGTCACGGAACGATGAACGTCTTCACGCGATGAACGTCTATCCGACCGAGATGCGATGTAGTAATCCAAACGATCCCTCGACCGTCTCGCGTCCGCGCGCGCGAATCCACCGCGATCGCGTCGACCTCGGTCCGCTCTCCGAGTCCTCCGAGTCCACGTCTTCACCGTTCGCGGTGCGAGACGACCCCACGGAGAGTCGCGCACTCACGAATCGGTCGGTCGGACGGCGCGCGCGCGTCGCGTCGGGTGCCGCGGGCGCGCGCCGTTTTAGTGTGTACGAGTGACTATCGGACGTGTGATACGTAAAGCACGACGTGGTATACAGTGTCGTGTCCATACGTGGGAAAAAACAAAAAAAAGAACGCCTCGCCGTGTCATCCACCCGTCATCGGCCCGTGAAGGTTTATATACGGGCTCGTGACGATGATTTCTCCATGGAGCTTTCATCGTCGCGCGTGGTGCAAAAGTGACCCATAAGTGTTTCTCTACCAATACAAGTCATCATCCTGATACACACTCCCCGTGCACTGTCTCCCATCAAGCGTTCACACCAGCAGAAAATCAGCCTTCCCCATCGGAACAAGGAACTTAAGCCTGCTTGGGGCGCATTAGTACTGGCTTGGGAACAAGCTGGGAATCCGCGCTGACGCTTGGTTTTTTGTTTTGTTTTTCGGGCGTGTCTATCGTGGTAGGTATGCATGGAACGCTGCTACTTTTTTCGCGGGACCGATCGCCGCGCGTGCGTCAGGCGTTCGCACGGGCGGAGGCGAGCTCGATTTCGAGCGCGGCGACGCGCTCGGCGAGCGCGCACGCGACGGCTTCGGCGCGAGCGCGGTGCTCGCGAGCGCGCGCGGTGAGCGCTGCGTCGGCGTCCGCATCGGTGTCCGGTGTGCATCGAGATAGAGATAAAATTTCTCGCGCCATCTCTCGTCGACCGCGACAGAGGTCGAGAACGTTGCTCTCGAGCTCAACGAGGGCCGCGCGCTGGGCGTCGAGACGCTCGCGGAGCGACCGCTCGAGGAAAGAGGCCGGTGAGGACGGTGCCTCCGCCACGATCTCGAACGAGATTCGTTCGCTCTCGTCGTCGCGCTCGACGTCTCGGATCGTCTTGGCGCGGGACGAGAGCGCGCGCTCGACGTCTTCGCTCGCCGCCGACAGACGCGCGTTCAAATTTGAGACGCGACGCTCTAAATCCCGAACCGTCGTCTCGTACTCCACCTCCCGCCGTCTCCACTCCCTGTGAAACTCGCGTTTGGTGTTTTGCAGATCCGCCACCGCGATG
>PVBE012393500.1_pt1 | contig 10737 bp, 7 predicted proteins | sample 1631181 | NCBI WGS metagenome assembly PVBE01 (sample SAMN08397723, study PRJNA350692) | Marine metagenome, whole genome shotgun sequencing project. | isolation source: water | place: Pacific Ocean | collected 2012-04 | reverse complement strand
CCCAGTCAATATCTCTATTATCACATAGTATTTCATGAGTTTGTTTATAGTACATTACTAACGAAGTCCTCGGTCTCAGTATCGTAGAGTTATTAATATAGAGGACAAATATATGGATTGTTACATCACAGAGACTGGGAGCTTTCTTCCAGGGAATGCAATTAATAATGAAGATATTTCGAAGTACATTGGAACGCTCGAAGGAGAATCAGAGATAAAAGAGAAGATCCTAAGGATGAACGGAATCAAGCAGCGATATTATGCTCTTGATCGGCATCAGGGCCCGACACATGAAGTGTATGATCTTGCGGCTTTGGCCGTTAAAGATTGCTTGGATAATTGTAAGAACAAAGAATCTATTGGATATCTATCGACTGGCACTACCAATGCTCCTCTAGTTGCGCCGGGCCTGGCTAGCATTTTGCATGCGCGTTTAGCCGAAATGGGGATACTCAAAGAAAGTATTGAAATCAATTCGAATTCAGGAATCTGTACTTCTGCGGCACAATCAATCATTAATGCTTGTCGGGTAGTGCGATTAGGAGAGCAATCTTCAGCGCTCAGTGTTGGTGTTGAACAGCCATCGGATATTTTAAAATCAACATCCATTGACGTTCCATCTGACCGTGACTCTTATCCCGAAGACATCAAGAATTCCAAGTGGTTCATGTCAGTGTTTTTGCGTTTCATGCTTTCTGATGGTGCTGGTGCTTTTCTCATTGAAGATAAGCCTGCTCCTGACAGAATGTCTTTTCAGGTTAACTGGACCCATTCAAAGTCATTTGCTCATGAAGCGCCCTTGTGCATGAAGCTTGAAAGCCGTTCGCTTCTCCTTAGTCAGGACGTTAATGTGCTCAATCAGTACATGAGCCAGTATTCACGAAAATCAGTGATCAGTGCCATGGAGGCGAACAATGACCAACTAGGGAGCTATAGAATAGTCTTACCTCATCTCTCATCATACTTTTTCCGTCGAATGATGTTGAAAATAATCAGGGAACTTTGCAGTGACTCTGAGGAGACAGTCGATCATTGGACCAACTTAGAGACGGTCGGGAACACTGGTGCAGCTAGTATTTATTTAATGCTTAACGAATACATTGAAAGTCACGAGCTGAATGGAGGTGATAAGATTCTTCTTTTTGTTCCAGAGTCAGGGCAGTTTAATTTTGTAATCATTAGTTTAACAGTGGTCCGATAAAAATGAAGGACAAGGAAACACAGAAGAGGTTGGCGATCATTGGTGCTGGGAGTGGGGGGCTGGTAACTTTAAAATTAGCTTTGGATCAATTGCCCGATCTTGAGATCTGTTGTTTTGAAAAAACATCTTCGACGCAAGGTGCTTGGGGGAAAACCTACAAAGGATTCGTTTCGACTTCGACGAAATATACAACACAGTTCTCCTGCCACCGTAAATTCACCTCTGAAGTCCAGGCCGGTGGCAGCGAGGGATGTAATGAGTTTTTCAAGGACAATGAATACGGAGACTATCTTCAAAGTTTCGTAAAAGAACAGAACCTAGGAGATTTTATTTACAAAAATCATGATGTACAAAAGATAGCGAGGAGAGGAGACAAGTGGGAGCTCTCAATGCTATGTGAGGGAGAGAAGGAGGTTCAATTGTTTGACTATCTAGTTATCTCTACGGGCTTGGCTGAAAAGCCAAAGGCTGTCCAGTCCCCAATTAAGACTTTACTTTCCTTTGATGGGAAAGAACAGATCCGTGGGAAGAAGATAGTTGTGATTGGAGGAGGAGAATCAGCAACTGATATAGCTAACAGATTAGCATCTCCTGAACTGGAGAATCAGATTTACCTTTCCCTCAAGACGGGAATTCGTGTCAGCCCGAGGTACCATCCCATAAGAGGAGTCCCTTCTGACTTTTTACGGAACAGATTCTTAATTTCAATACACGAAGACATTAGAAATGCTGTGGGCCAGAAATTTGTAGAGGCACGAATAAAGCACCAAGAAAAATTCGAGTGGCTTTTCAAATCCAAATCAAAAATGAATGAAGAGGACTCATTAGCTGATCGGAGAAAGTACTGGGACACGAAGCTGACAAAGAGGGCAAAGGGTCATCTCTTTAATATGTTCCATAATAAGAGTGATACTTTCTTGGGTGCTGTTGCTGAGGGTAGAATTCGGATCATTGGTAAGAATATTGATGAGTCTTATGGCAATTACTTTGATTTTGATAATGAAAAGGAATTGGATGTTTCTCCTGATTATCTAGTTCCCATGATAGGATATGAATCCAATCTTCATGAAATCTCCGAAGGCTCAATTCAAGTAAAGGACTTCTTTCTTGGATGCCAACACGTTGATCATAGTGACCTGTTTCTGGTTGGTTTTGCCCGTCCCATAATTGGTAATATTCCCACCATCAGTGAAATGCAGGCACGGTACATTGTGGGAACAATTAGCGGGCAATACCAAAGACCGCCAAAAATTAATGAAAAGCATGTCCTAGATCGAAATTTACTAACTAAGCGGTACCCCAAACTTAATACCGATCAAATGTATCCTGTGGATATGGTCCCTTATTGTAACAGATTGGCAAAGAAAATGGATACGTACCCTTCCTTGAAAAAATTAAAATCGGTGAGGAGGTGGATCAAGGTCTCATTGTCTCCATTTTCAACCATGCACTATAATGACGAAGACTTTGATGCCGATTATATAGACGAGCAGAGGGTATATTCACCATTAATAATCACTGCTCTTCTTGTTTTGATTAAATTTTTTGATATTCCTTATACCAAAATAAAGAATATTGCTGCCTCGGGAAACAAAAACGATTAACTGATCGTTTTCTCTGGGATATATAGTTGATACATTTGTATTTTTTTGTTGGTTAAAGCGTTGCGTGAGATTTATCCTTTTAGGAAGTAATACTAATAGATTCCTGATTGAATAGTGAATTTGAAGACACATGCCATAATAATAATGTTGATCTGTTGCGGCGGAGCCCTTTGTGCGGCGCCAATCACTTCAGAGCAATTGCAATTTTTTGAATCAAAGGTCCGACCACTATTGGCGGATAAATGCTACAAGTGCCATTCTAATAAGGCCGAAAAATTAAAGGGTGGGCTATATTTGGATCATGGTGCGACTATAATTTCTGGAGGAGATTCTGGCCCATCAGTAGTCCCTGGTGATCCGGACAAGAGCCTACTGATTGAGGCGGTCCGTTATACTGATCCGGACACACAAATGCCTCCCAAGAAAAAGTTAAGTGATGAGAATATTAAGGTCCTCGAAGATTGGGTCGTGATGGGCGCGCCTTGGCCCAATGAGCCGTTACCTTTTTCGGAGAAAAAGCTCGGCCCAAAGGTCTTTGATTTGAATAAGCGAAAGTCAGAGCATTGGTGCTGGCAACCGGTCACTAAGAGTGAACCTCCTCAAGTCGCCTATAAGGATTGGTCCACGAACCCGATAGATCTTCATGTCTTGTCAGCACTTGAAAAGAAGGGGCTAAAACCTTCTTTGTCAGCGGATAAGAATTCTTTGATACGGCGCGTCTATTTTGATTTGATTGGATTGCCGCCGAGCTCGGATGAAGTGCTTGGGTTTTTAAATGATAAATCTGATGATGCCTATGAGAAGTTAGTTGATAGACTCCTATCGTCTTCTCACTTTGGAGAGCGTTGGGCGAGGCATTGGATGGACTTGGTTCGGTACGCTGAGAGTTGTGGGCATGAATTTGATTACCCCATACCACATGCAACAGAGTACAGAGATTACCTTATCCGGGCATTCAATGATGATGTTCGGTACGATCAATTTGCAATTGAGCATATTGCTGGTGATTTGTTAGCGGATCCAAGAAAGAATCAAAAGGATAATTATAATGAATCAGTCATAGGTACAGGTTTCTGGCATCTTCATGAAGCGACCCATGCTCCTACAGATGTTAGGGGCAATGAAGTGGAGCGGGTAGACAATCAGATCGATGTTTTCAGTAAGACTTTTTTGGGGCTCACGGTTTCGTGTGCTCGCTGCCATGATCACATGTTTGATGCTATATCCACAAAGGATTATTATGCTCTGGCAGGTTACCTGCAAAGTTCACGGCGTCAGGAGGCTTTCCTTGATCCGGGAGATGCGATCGGGTCTAAGATTTCACAAATAAAGAAACTCAAATCAGAGTTGGATAGTATTCCTTTAGAGTCTTTCACTAAGAATGTGTCTCCAGACAAGATAGCTCTTTACCTGATGGCTTCTAAGGAGGCCATTAGTGGGTTACAGATGAGTGAAGTTCTTAAGAAATATAAAGTTGCAGAAACGACATTGAATAGATGGGTTGAAGCGGTAAAAGATCCTAAAATTAAGGATCCTGAGCATCCGTTATTTGTTTGGTCGCAGTTCATTGATGCAAATCAAAATTTAACTCCAGGCCTTTTCGATAAGAAAATGGAAACGGTCAAACGGAAATTGGCCGATCAACAGAAGCAGCACCTCGAGTCAACGAAGGACAGTATCAAGTTCGCAGACTTTTCCGGAAGTAGTTACAAGGAATCTGGATGGTTAGTTCAGGGAGAGGCCTTTGAGGATGCGCCAACGAAGCCCGGCGAATGGGTTCAGTCTGATGGGAAAGCGGCCATTCCTGGGCGTGCAAATGGCGGAAGATTAGGTGGCAAGTTACAGGGAGTCCTTCGGTCCCCAACATTTACAATTTCGCATAACCAGATTCATCATCGTTTGGGAGCCAGAAAAGGAGGTCTTCGCATTCGTGTGATTATAGACGGCTACTACATGGAGCCCTATAACGGGCTCTTATTTGGTGGGACAAGATTAAATGATCCGAACACTGACGGTCATAATAATTGGATGACTCAGGGGAGGGACTTGAAAATGTATAAGGGTCACAAGGCACACATCGAATACGTTGATCATGGGGACGGTTATTTTGATGTCGACGAGATTTGGTTCTCGGACCGCGGAGCACCGAAGCCTAGGTCTTCCGCTATTGCGTATAAAATAGCCTCTAATAACAAGATTCATTCTGTGCAAGACCTTGCCATTGCTTATGGATGGCTGTGGAAACGTTCGATCAATGAGGGCTCATCAAAAATAGACGAGGACGGGAAGAAGTTCCTTGCTTGGGGCGTTGCATGTGGGATTGATGAGGAAAATGATGACGATGAGTTATCAAGGCTAAGGAAAGAAGTTTCTAAGCTTTGTGGTGAAGTTCCTGCTCCCCGCAAAGTTCAGGCACTTTGCGACGGGACCGGAGAAAATGAATTTGTATTATTACGTGGCAATCATAGGAGGCTCGGAGACGAAGTTCCTAGAAGATTTCTTACTGCGTTAGGTGGAGAGAAAGAGAAGGCCCCGCTAGTCGGTAGCGGTCGTTTGTCTCTTGCTAAACAGGTCACTGATGTTAATAACCCTTTAACGGCGCGAGTATTCGTAAATAGATTGTGGCATCATTTATTTGGCAGAGGAATCGTTCCATCCACTGATGATTTTGGAGTCTTAGGAAAGAAGCCGTCGAATCCAGATTTATTAGATCACTTGGCTTCTTCTTTCATGGGAGATAATTGGTCCATTAAGGGGGCAATAAGAAGAATGGTTCTTACGCAGACTTACCGCCAGTCCAGTTCAACTAATCCCGAGAGCTCCAAAGTGGATCCTGAAAATATTCTCCTTCACAGAGCAAACCTAAAAAGGATTCAAGGTGAATCTATTCGCGATAGTATCCTCATGGTCTCAGGAAGAATGGATAATAAGATTTTCTGTGATGGGGGCTCTGTACCGGTCCATGTGACGGATTTCATGACGGGTAGGGGTCGTCCCCGAGGAGGTCCTCTAGATGGGAAGGGAAAAAGGAGTCTTTATGTATCAGTGAAAAGGAACTTCTTATCTCCGATGATGTTAGCATTTGATACTCCTGTCCCATTCAGTAGCATGGGTAAAAGGACAGTCTCTAATGTTCCAGCTCAGGCACTCATAATGATGAATGATCCGTTCGTTCATGAGCAATCTAGTATTTGGGCTAAGAGCTTTACTGATACCAAATTGAATACGACTCAAATAGTGGAGCAGATGTATATGAAGGCTTTTTCGAGGGTTCCTAGTGGAAAAGAATTAGGTGCAGCTTTGGAGTTTCTTGGTGAGGAAAAAGTGGATGAGGGAAAGTTAACGGATTTTGCTCATGTGATTTTTAATACGAAAGAATTTATATTTTTAAGATAAATTATACTTATGCATTGCAACAGATTTAGACCGCAGCCGTTGAGTCGTAGGGATTTATTAAAGGGTTCAGGAATTGGGTTCGGAGCCTTCGCTTTGGATGCTTTTTTGATGCAAAATTCATCAGCTTCTAATGGTAAAGGTATGATAGGTACTCATCATGAAGTGAAAGCCAAGAGTATCATTTTTCTTTACATGGATGGTGGAGTTTCGCATGTGGATTCGTTCGATCCAAAACCTTTGCTTAAAGAGCATAACGGTAAGGACCCTTCTAAGTTCTTTAAGGTGGCTCCGACGCAGTTCAATAATAACGGGAAAATTTTAGCAAGTCTCTGGGGCTTTAAGGAATACGGTAAGAGCGGAATACCGATCAGTGACCTTTTCCCTAACATAGCGAAACACGCTGACAAACTTGCTGTGGTTCGCTCAATGACATCGAAATTCTCTGAGCACACGAATGCTAATTATTTTTTGCACACTGGTAGTGGAGTCCAAGGCCGTCCTAGCATGGGTTCATGGGTCACTTATGGGTTAGGTAGTGAGAGTGAAGATTTGCCTGGTTTTGTTGTAGTGAATGGAGGTCTTACGCCTCCTGGTGGGCTCGATAACTTTAATAGTGGTTTTTTACCTGCAGCCTATCAAGGATCAGTATTCAAGCCGCAAGCGTCACCAGTCTCGAACATTAAACGTCGGGAATCTGATTCTAATCATCAGCAGAGGAAGCTCGATTTGGTTGCTAAACTCGATGAGGGGATGTCTAATCTTACTGGTGGTCAGGATGCGATCGAATCAGCCATCAAGAATTATGAGATGGCATTCCGAATGCAGAACTCTGTACCGGAACTGGCCGATTTGTCGAACGAATCGGATTCCATGAAGGAGCTCTATGGGATGAATCATAAGTATGACAAGACACGTATTTTTGCATCGGAATGTTTGATGGCGCGGAGGTTAGTGGAGAGGGGGGTTCGTTTCATTGAGCTGACGTGTCCCAATTGCGGACATGATAGGTGGGACGCGCACGGGAACCTTAAGCGTAACCATGAAGACAATTCGAGGGCAGTTGACCAGCCCATCGCGGCTTTGCTGGAGGACCTTGAGCAGCGAGGAATGCTAAAAGAGACCCTAGTTGTTTGGGCTGGTGAATTTGGTCGGACCCCTTTCGCTCAGGGAAGTAACGGTAGAGATCATCATCCTTTTGCATATTCAATGTGGATGGCTGGAGGAGGAATTAAGGGAGGGACAGTCTATGGTAAGACGGATGAGTTTGGATATCATGTCACCGAAGGGAAGGCAGAAATACATGACCTGCATGCGACGATGCTACATCTGCTTGGAGTCGATCATAAGCGCAGTACATACAGATTCAGTGGTAGGGACATGAGGCTTACGGATGTTCATGGCCATGTTCTTCATGATATCATTTCATGATCTTTATTATTTTTTGATGAGTGATCATTGCTAATGAATCGTTAGTTTGATAAGAAAGATATTTTAATGGGCGCAAAGAAGTCTAAGAAAGATAAGTCTAAGAAGAAACCGAAGCCGGTTGTTGAAATCAAAGGTCTGACGGTACGTTATGATCGTGTTGTTTTACGCAAGATTTCCTGGAAAATTGAACGTGGAGAACAGTGGGTCCTACTCGGATCAAATGGTTCGGGTAAAACGACGCTGCTCATGTCAATGGCGGGTTATGTGACTCCGACGAGAGGAGATGTTATTGTTGGAGATGAGGATGTGGCTTGGAGCGAATTGCGAAAAAGGATTGGAGTCGTTAGTGCGAGCGTTGCTCAGAAAATAGATCCATCGGAAACTGTTTTTGAAGTGGTATTGAGTGGTAAGAATGCGATGATTAATCATTGGGGGAAGATCCCCAGAGAAGACAGGAAAGCGGCAAAGAAGGCACTTAGAAAGGTAGAAGTGGAGCACCTGAGGAACCGGCCTTGGGGTGTCATATCCCAAGGTGAAAGGCAGAGGACGCTGGTAGGCAGAGCACTAATGTGCAAACCAAAATTACTAATCCTTGATGAGCCATGCGCTGGCCTTGATCCTGTAGCGAGAGAGGATTTTCTAGAGTTTGTTAACCGACTCGCTTCTCGAAAGAGAGGAGCTCCAACACTGGTTCTAGTGACTCATCACGTAGAAGAAATAATTCCTACTATCACCCATGCGGCATTACTTAATGATGGAGAATTCGTTGAGGCTGGCCCAGTAGAGGACACTTTAAAAACAAGTAAACTCAGAAAAACGTTTGGTGAAAATGTTAGCTTGCGCAAAGCGGCTGGGAGATATCGACTAAAAGTTGATTAATGTACTAAGAAAAAATATCAGATGAAGATTAGCTCAATAATATTATTTATTTTCCCTTTATTTATTTTAGCCTCTCAGGCTTCAGATTTAAAAGGTTCACGTCCAAACATCATCTTGATGATAACGGATGATCAGGGGTACGGACCTATAGGCGCGAACGGACACCCATGGATTAAGACTCCAAACCTTGATCGGATGCATGGACAGAGTACTAGGTTTGAGAGATTTTTAGTCAGTCCTACCTGTTCACCTACGCGTTCAGCTATAATGGGAGGAAGGCACCCCCTCAAGAACGGAGTCACTCATACCATACTTGAACGGGAAAGGATGTCGCTTAGTACAATGACGGTTGCTGAGCACCTCAAAGAGGCGAAGTACAATACTGGGATATTCGGGAAGTGGCACTTAGGCGATGAGGCCAAGTATCAACCAAATAATAGAGGCTTTGATGAGGTCTTCATTCATGGGGCTGGGGGGATTGGGCAATCCTATGCTTGCAGTTGTGCTGATGCACCAGGGAATAAATATTTTGACCCAGTTATTCGTCATAACGGAAAGTTTGTGAAAACTAAAGGGTACTGTACTGATTTGTTTTTTACTGCGGCTCTTGGATGGATAAAGAAAATGAAAGAGTCGGATGATCCTTTCTTTGCATACATCACCACGAATGCTCCTCATGGCCCATTCATTGCGCCTCCGAGTAACACAAAACGGTTCAAGGACATAGGATTCGGTAATACACAGGCAGGATTTTACGGAATGATAGAGAACATTGATGAGAACGTAGGAAGGCTCTCAGCACAAATATCTGAGTGGGGGTTGGATGAAAATACAATGATAATTTTCATGTCTGATAATGGGATGACGGGAGGTGGTAGTGGCCGGCCCGGGAAAGAGGTGGCTAAGGGCTATCCTTTTTATAATGCGGGACAAAAGGGTCTGAAGGGGAGCGTCGAGGAAGGCGGAGTGAGGGTCCCGTTTTTTGTGCGCTGGAAAGGGAAAGTTCAGGAAAATAAAAGCGTTCAAAAAATGGCAGCTCATATAGATATATTTCCGACATTCGCTGAGTTAGCGGGTCTCAAGCTGAGTAAAGATTTAAAGAAACAAGTCGACGGTCGTAGCCTTCTTCCGCTCATTGAAAATCCTAGAGCGAATTGGGCTGACCGATACTTATTTTCTCAGAGAGCACGCTGGAAGACAGGGTCCGAACCTAATGATCATATGTGGAAGGCGTTCTCTGTAAGAAATCAAAGATATCGGTTAGTGGGTGATGCTCTGTTTGATATGGAAAAAGACCCCAGTCAGAAAGTGAATATTGCGCAAGAGAAACCTGGTCTCGTTAAGAAAATGCGCGATGCGTATGAAGATTTCTGGAAAGAGGCCAGACCCTTGATGGTTAATGAGAAGGCTCCAATGTCACCTGTTAGGCCATATCATGTCTGGTATCGTGAGCAAATGGATAAGGGAGGGATTCCAGCTTGGAAAGTTCCCCAGCTTTAGTTTAACTAAATAATATAAAATGCTCAGTAGTATTGACCTGAGTGATGCTTGGCATGAAGATTTGGTGTGTCGGTGGTTCGATTTGTCATTCTATTAACTTCATTATATCTATTTCTAGGTTGTGAGAGTAAATCTAGAAAGGATGCCGTGAGCTCTCCGGTAAGTAATGATCTTGTTGGTTTAAATAAGAGAAAGTTAGCAGGAGTTGATAGGAAATTTTCAGAAGTAGGTTCAGGGATCAATTTTCACTCGGAGTCGTCTTCAATTCAAAATGTTAATTCTTCATGGAGCACTGAAGAGGTTGCTGCGGAAATAGAGAGTTCTTTTACGAGGATTCTTTCATCTGTAGATGATTCGGAGGAATTGATAAGTAATGATTTTCGGGGAACGGAACTGGTCCCTTCTTCTCTCAACAAGATCCTATCAAAGTTCAATGAGATTTCGCTGTGGGAAGGGTCCGATGAGGAGCTTCGTGATGGCCGTCTCCGTGAGGTAGGGCTCCAGCGCGAAGGGGACCGTTCAGCACCTCCTGAACGTCCTTGTTGGAGCCCTTGAGTTTGTCATCGCCGCTCTGGTGCCCTGAGCATCCGGCGCCCACAGCGAATGGTCCCGCTGCTGAGGGCCAGGAGCTGCCACAGGGCTGGCACTGCGGCACCGTCGGCTGCCGGGCGATCTCTTCGGCCAGGGTGTCGATCTGCACCTGTAGCGCCTCGAGGTGGCTGCCGTGCT
>PVBE011143988.1_pt1 | contig 10737 bp, 10 predicted proteins | sample 1631181 | NCBI WGS metagenome assembly PVBE01 (sample SAMN08397723, study PRJNA350692) | Marine metagenome, whole genome shotgun sequencing project. | isolation source: water | place: Pacific Ocean | collected 2012-04 | reverse complement strand
GCCCTCATCTCTATCAGGTCTTTGTGGATAATCATAACCTGGGATCTTTGTTAACAAAGCCGTACTAAACATGTTCATTAAAGAGTTTTGAGCTAATAAATGGTTGGAAGAATAAAGCCTTTACTTGAAAATATATTGGTTATAAAATGAGCTATTATTAGGAGTCCGAAAGAGTAAGTCACACATAATTGGGAGCAACCAAGAAACCTTTACATAACCAATTATGTATTTTTTTAGGTTGGTGATGGTTTGTTTCCTTCGCTAAACTCAGCAACATTATCTTCTACACTGATGGTATAGTAAGCGTTTCAACAGGATCTGGCCCAAAGCATTCTAGAAGATGGGGAACTTGTCAGTACAGCAGTAAAAAAGTTGATTTCCGTTAAAAAACTTTGATGCCTATTTTTGGCTCAGGAAGGACACTACCATGCTAACACAATCGCAAAAACAAGAGTTTTACCGAAACGGTTTTTTAAAAGTCGCCGGTGTGGTTCCCCGACTGATGGTGGATGCTGCCCGACAATCCATTAACCACTCTATTGGGTCTATTGGTAAACATCAGGCCAATGAAGAAAGATATTTGGCTCCGGCTTTCTGCAGCGAACTGAAAGAAAACTTGGTGTTGACCGATTTGTTTAACAGAACACCGGTAATGCGGGTAGCGGAAGCCTTGATGGGCTCAGATAACGTGATGCCCTGTAGTGGAGCGCAGATCGCTCTGCGTTTTCCTTCACAACCAGGGTCGGAAGCGACAAAACCAGGAGGACATCTCGACGGTTTGGGAAACGGCAGCAACAGCATGGCCAAAGGTGTATATCGGCGTGGGTTTACCATCTTTGCTGTTGTTTATCTCTCGGATGTACCAGATGAAAATTTTGGGAATTTCACCGTGTGGCCCAAATCACATAGCTTCTTTGAAGATTATTTCAAAAAAGAAGGACATCAAATGCTGGCCAACGGCATGCCGCGGTTGGACCTTCCCTGTGAAGCAGTACAGGTAACCGGTGAAGCTGGTGATCTGATTGTCGCTCACCACCAATCTGTACACTGCGGCGGTCCCAATATATCTCCTGACGTCCGTTACGCTGCTATTGCTCGCTTACAACACATTGAATGTGCCCAAAATGGGTACGAAGCATACACCGACATTTGGCGTGAGTTTCCTGCTGTTCGCCAAGCAATAGCCTAGAGCAAAATGTCTGACCAACTAGAATTTCACATCGATCAGCCAGTTTCCGGGCCGCTGGCACACCGAATGCGTGCCCGAACACTGGATCAATTTGTCGGACAGGAACATCTGCTGGGAATAGGAAAACCCATTCGCCTGGCCATTGAACAGGATAATCTAACTTCATGCATCCTCTGGGGGCCTCCAGGATGTGGAAAAACAACATTGGCTCACATTATCGCACATCAGACCAAGGCCAGATTTCAGCAACTCAACGCTGGTACAACCGGTGTGCCAGAACTAAGGAAATACATTAATCAGGCGCAAGAATCAGCTAAGTTCCAAGCACGCTCCACCATCCTGTTTCTGGATGAGATTCACCGTTTCAATAAGGCCCAACAGGATTTTCTCCTTTCCTTTGTGGAAGATGGAACGATTAGACTAATCGGTGCTACTACTGAAAACCCGTCCTTTGAAATTAATAATGCCTTGTTATCACGGATGCAAGTTTATCCCTTCCAACCGCTGGAACCACATCATATTCAGCAATTGATTCAACGTGCATTGAATGATACTGATCTGATTCATATGCAGGTTGACCTAACAGAGGAAGGGAAGCAGTTGCTAGTACTTTTGGCTGGTGGTGATATTCGCCTGGCGCTCAATGCGTTGGAACTGGCCGCACAAACCTGTCAACCTGATGCTCAACAACGGCGCCGGATTCAGCCTGATCAGATTCAGGAAGCCGTTCAAAAACGGATCTTTCGGCATGACAAACAGGGAGATTCACATTACGACCTGATCTCGGCTTTGATCAAAAGTGTGCGTGGTTCCAATCCAGACGCGGCTATTTATTGGTTGGTGAGGTTGTTGGAAGGTGGTGAGGATGCCCGCTTCATCGCACGCCGACTGGTGATTCTGGCTTCGGAAGATATTGGTTTGGCTGATCCGCAAGCCTTGCTTATCGCTGATGCTGCCGCGCGAGCAGTTGAGTATGTTGGTCTGCCGGAAGCGCAACTCAACCTGGCCCATGCCACTATTTATCTGGCCTGTGCAGCCAAGAGTAACTCCGCTTACCAAGCACTATTAGCTGCTCAGGCAGAGGTGAAACAGAAACCCGCTTATCCAGTTCCCTTACACTTGCGTAATGCTCCAACCCAATTGATGAAAGAGATGGGTCATGGGCAAGGATATCAATATGATCATCAAACGCCAGATCACGTTGCCGATCAGGAGCATCTGCCGGAAGAATTGCAGGGCGTTATCTATTATCATCCGACTAACATCGGCTATGAACAACAGATTCGAACCTATATGGAAACTGTAAAAAAGATCAAATCTAGTTAAAAAAGCAAAACTTATCCTCCGGAGGAATATAGCTGATGAGGTGGTCCATGCAAAAGTTGGAACAGTACCACCAAGAGGGTTTTTTGCTGGCACCCAATTTATTGTCAGTTGAGGAAGTTGCCGCTTTAAATACGGATGTCCCTCTTCTGTTAAAGGACGATGGCAGTGGAATGCATCGAGAACGGGAACATAGCGGTGCCGTCCGACAAGTCTACAATTCCCACCGCCATGTTCCCACCTTTAGAAATTTGACGCGACACCCCAAAATCGTAGAGCCAGTACAACAAATCCTGGAAAATAGTTTTTATATCTGGCACAGTAAATTGAATGTCAAAGAGGCTTTTGAAGGTACAGTTTGGCTCTGGCACCAAGATTACGGGTATTGGATCTACGATGGTGTCGATGCCAAGCTGATATCGGTAATGATATTTCTAGATCCAGCCACACTTCACAATGGTTGTTTAATGGTAATCTCTGGTTCTCACTTATGGGGAAGGCAGGAACACTACAGCGATACCACTACCACCAGCTACAAACAATGGTGTATCCAGAAATCAGTGTTGAAAGAAAAGGTCCGCGAAACCGAGATTCGACAGATCACAGGCCAACCGGGGGATGTACTTTTTTTCGATTGTAACTTAGTACATAGTTCTAACCATAATTTATCTCCTATACCGCGTAAAAGTTTGATCATCGCCTATAATGATATTGATAACAAGCCTAGACCGGTAGAAAACCCTAGACCTGACTGGGTAGTATCCCGCGTTTTCGAGGAAATATCTTGGCCTGAGGAGGTCTAACCAGAAATGGGAACTGGTATTAAACAGCTTGGGTTAACCACTGAAATATAACGGAGACTCCATGGAGGTACAAATAGGATGGAAAACTATTCACATGTTCAACAACCGGACCTAAGATATCAATACCAGTTTGGAGTGGATCAGCTAGATCAGATGTCCGATTGTGTAGAAGCTCATGGATTTGCTATCGTAAAAGATGTTCTGCCAAAGCAGATGATTGACAATCTCAAACAAGCTGTCTTTGACGGCACCGATCCCAATTGTACCCTGAATCAAGGAGAAAGCCGAACACGGCATGCCTGGGTCGAATCTGGTGCTGGTGCTTGGCAACTGTTAGAGTACCAGCCCTTTATGGAGGTCCACCAACATCTAATCGGTACCGACCAGATGACAATACACCGGTCAGCAGCCATCATTCGCATGCCGGGCTCCAGTCCAGTCACCTGGCATACAGATTGGTGCGGGTTTTCAGAAGGAACACCTAAAAATTCGGGCGATGTTCTCAATCGTGGACTATGGCCTTCCGGCAAGTGGTTCTATATCACCGGATCTTACCCGATACACGGTGGTTTATGCGTCATCGAAGATTCGCACCTTGAAAACTGGTCAGGGCCAGAAGGGTTTAGACTGACTTCCGATAAACGGTCATTTTATCCTGAGGAGCAGGAAGAAAAAGCCTACAACGGTTTCGACGTACCGGGAATGGTCCCCCTATTCACCAATCCGGGTGACATGATTATCTTCGCCCACCGTACTTATCACGGTGCGTTTCCTAACCGAACGGATCAGGTTCGTCTTTCCTGTGCAATTGGGTTTCGAGACCGTAACCACCAGATTGATATTCCCTGGCAAATGCCAGAAGAAGGTCAGCGATTTTTGGATGAATTGCCCCCGCATTTGCAACGATACACACATGGATATACTAGTATTGATAACAGTTGGCGTGGTTGAACAGTTGCCTTGCTATTCTAAATTTAGAATTGGACTCAAAAACCTGAATGCGGTCGCTTGATTCAAGTTTAGATTACTACCTATAAATAATGGAAGATGATGATGGATCTGACAAAAATAGAATCTCCAATCATTTTACGAGGAGATCAATCGACGGCATATCGTGATCCGGCTATTCTCTACCATAACCACGATTTCCACCTATTTTACAGTTTGGTGGAAATCGAAGATGATGACTATATTTTCAGCTATACTGCCGTTTCGACTAGTTCCGATCTCCTTCATTGGACCCCGCCCCGTAAACTAACCCCTAGAGACCAACTACTGAATTTTTCCAGTCCGGGTAATGTCATCCGCTTTCAGCAGGAATGGTGGCTTTGCTTGCAGACTTATCCACGACCCGGATATACCGTCAACCAAATTCCTCGCTATGGTAACCAGACCTCCAGAATCTTTATCATGCGTAGTATTGATCTCGTCAATTGGTCTAAACCAGAGATTCTACTGGTCAAAGGACCACAAGTGCATGAAGAAGAGATGGGACGAATGATTGATCCCTACTTGGTACAAGACAAAGACCAATCCGAACTGTGGTGGTGTTTCTACAAACAGAATGGGGTTAGCCTATCGTCGTCCACTGATTTGGAAAACTGGACTTATCGAGGTAACTATCCATGCGGAGAAAATGTCTGTGTTCTAGCCGAAGACAATCAGTATATTCTGTTTCATTCACCCTCCAACGGTATTGGAATCAAACGGTCCACTGACTTAGTGAACTGGCACGATTGGGGACAACTGGTTACTTTGGGTCAAAAGGACTGGTCGTGGGCTCATGGCCGAATTACTGCTGGTACTGTAGTAGATCTTCGTCGGCTCTCGGGTGTGGAAAAGTACTTGATGTTTTATCATGGATCAGGTCCAGAAACGGAAAAGATGCATTTCGACAATCATGCCTCCATCGGCATTGCTTGGAGTCGAAACCTGCTCGACTGGTCATGGCCAGGACAACAATAATCAGTAGCATCATTATGAGATAAGAGGAAACAGAATTGCGAATATGACCTTTCAAAATAAAGAAGAAGCCCTAGCTTGGCAACAAAAATACGATCTGTCAGCACCTGAAGAAGGAGATATAGCTCCTGATTTTCAGTTATCCGATACTCGAGGAGAAAATCCGCTAACGCTCTCCAGTTTTCGGCGACAGAAACCGGTGGCTCTAATTTTTGGCAGTTTCACATGACCTCCATTCGTTCGGCAGTCGGTCAGCCTGCACCAACTCTACCAACAATATTATCAACGGATTGAATTCTTAGTGATTTATATTCGCGAAGCACACCCTATAGATGGTTGGGATGTTAATAGTCCTAACCGAATTACTGATCCCAAGACTACCGAAGAACGCTGTCAGGTTGCTGCTGAGTGTCAACAGGCGATGCAGTACGGCATCCGTACCTACGTGGATGAGATCCATGACCCAGTGATGAAAGCTTATGCAGCTTGGCCGGAACGGTTGTATCTGATCGATCTCAAAGGGAAAGTCGTCTATGCCAGTGGACTGGGTCCATGGGGGTTCAAGCCTGAAGAATTGCAACAAGCTATCGATGGTTTGTTGGCTGGATCAACACTAGTAACGGGAAATCATGACTAATTGTTAGCAGAACAAAATTTCATCTTCTAACAAGTTCATTCAAGGAGGCAACAGCTATAATAACTACTACCAAAGAATTGCCGATCAGTGGGCAAACTTTCTCAATGGAAGGGGATACCGCCTTCCTGATTCTACCGGCTCAACCCAGTGATAAACTTCCTTGGATATGGTACGCACCAACATTGCCTGGCTTACCAGGAGCTGAAGAGGTCTGGATGTTTGATAGGTTTCTACAAGCTGGTATAGCTATTGCTGGTATCGATATCGGTGAATCGTTTGGTAATCCTCAGGGCCGAGCACGTTATTCTGCCTTTTACCAATATTTGTGTCAGGAGTATAATTTCTCTAATAAAGCATCACTGCTGGCACGAAGTCGAGGAGGGCTAATGCTTTATAATTGGGCAGCAGAACATCCTGATTTCGTGGCTTGTATAACTGGTATTTACCCAGTATGTAATCTCATCAGTTATCCTGGACTCTATAAAGCGTCTGAGACCTATGGTATGGCTGAGGAGCAACTTGAAGCCGACCTTAACCGGCATAATCCAATCGATCGCCTAGAGGGATTGGCTGAAGAAAATGTGCCGATATTCTTTGTTCATGGTGATTGTGATATCGTAGTGCCTCTGGAAGAAAACTCAGGAAAATTTGCTCAGCGATACCAACGATTGGGTGGAGAAATTAAGCTAGTAGTATCTAAGAACCAAGGTCACAACATGTGGCCCGGATTTTTCCGGTGTCAACAGCTAGTAGATTTCGTAATTTCCCATTCAAAGTAATGTGTGACAGGGAAATACGATTAGGACCAGAAAAATAAATTGCGGCTCGATACAAAAATCTTCCTCAACCGTCTTAGGATCTGGCGAGGTCTTCGGAAAGATTCTTTTCGGCTAGTATAATGAATCTAGTGTTAACTTGAAAAATCAGATTTTAGCTTCAATACAGTCGGTCTTCCCGAATAGATTCATCCCATCGCTGGGCTGCCAGGTACGACATGATTGCCTGTTTCGAACTGGTTGAGTCAAGTCGCCGTAGGGCATCCATGGCAAAAGCTCCAACGTGCCCACACGGGTCGTCAAGTGCCTGAATCAGGATATCCTCGGCCATAGCAGCATCTCGGCCCAAACGTGCTAGCGCCATGGCCGCATTGATACGGATCTGGTCCTGTGCTGTCCACCGACGAGAGTGTAACACTTCCTCCCAACTCGGTTCCTTCTTCAACAAGAACTGGCTGATGTCCATGACAAAAGGTGAAACATTTTGACAAATACTGCCCAGTGAATCCAATACAGTGCGAACAAATCGATGGGATTTATCATTCAGACATTTTATCAATCGCGGAACCGCGTTGATGGCGAGAGAATCTAATTCACCTAGTGCAAAAGCTGCATTTATTCGAGTCCATTCGCTGGTGTCGTCCAGTGCCGAAATTAAAGCCTCAACGGCAGAAGAACCGACGGCAGTCAAAGCAAAAGCTGTATCGTCCATCAGGATAGCCCCTTCGTTCCAAGGTTGTGGCACCGAATCATCTTCTTTACCGATACCGCTCTCTCGTAGGCTAGCAATCAGTGGCTCTACCGCTGGTTGGCCAATGATTCCTAGAGCATAAATAGCAGCCAAGCGCAACGCCTGATGATCAGTATTTAATATTTTAATTAAATAAGGTATGGCCCCGGCCGCTTCAGCTCCCGAGGCGGCAATTTGGTGAATTATTTGCAAATAGTCATCCACTTCTCTAACTTCATGCAGATCCTCTATCAGTTGAGATACTTCGCTAGCCGATAGACTGTTTTTTTCCCTGAAACTATGGTATCGATCTTTTTTTCCGCACATCCAATCCCAAACGTGTGCCCACGTCAAGTTAAGATCATGTAGTGCTTGTACATCTTGTGGTTTTTGCCATTGTCTATTTAGACAGTTCCAAGACGGCGTCACGGGCTCCGTTGCCCGCACGTAGATAAACTTTACCATATGACGTGGCTGGTTGACCGTATTCAGACCAGCGGCATGACCAACGTCGAAATGGGTCAGCGATACTGTTCCGGCTTCTCCATCCACTGGAATTGCCCGTGCCCGATCTGCATCGGTGATTCCCTGATTAAACTGTGTGCCGGGAATGACATGTGTGGGCCCCAGTGCGATTGGCGTATTCTGTGGGTAGTACATAATTCTGGCATAACGAGAGTAGTGCTGCCTTGGGCGGCCGAGTGGAGTATATGCGTCCTGATGACAGTTGGCGGCGACAGCATCTTCTCGCGTCTTGGCATCGGTTTTGGTTGTTGTCGTTGGTGAAAGATAATGACAGTGGCGATGTGGATGCTCAATATAGTCTTCGCCTAGAACGCTTATCAAAGCGCCCTGAACTTCCGGACTATTAAGAACATGGCGCATTTCAGGTACTTTTGGAAGGACATTGTTGCCAGGGTTACTACCTTCATTCAAACAAGCAGTCAGTTTTCGACAAACTATCTGGTGGACATTAGCAGGTACCGATGGTTTTAATATGATATATCCATTAACAATATATTGACGAACTTGCTCATCGCTGAGCAGGATAGGGCCGTCTCTGGATGGTACGTTCATGGCTATTGATTCCCTGTAACTTTCAATCGTTCTTTACATGCGCGCAGATTATAGCAGGTTGACACTTGAAGACCAACTGTGTTCTACAATTATTGATAGGTTTTCTGATTATGATTTGGTTTACAATGTTTGTCTGGAGTACTGAACCTGAAAGCATCCCGTTTCATTCTAATCAGAAACTCCTAAATTTGCAAACGATGAGATAGAATCTGGTTAGTAGAGATGTGTTCGTAACAGCTATTGCTATTAGGTAATGGCTGTTGAAATGCCATTGGTTAATCTTGGCGATCGTTCATGTTAAGTTATTTAGTCGTTGGCCGACATTAAGATTGTAAAAAAGTTTACTGTCTAAAGGCGTAAAGCCTGTCGGGAACGAAACACAGGGAATGCGAGAATTTGCCGTGCGCACTTTCAGTGCTCACTGTATAATAATTGATCAGAATCAAGCAGAATAAATAATTTTCGGGTATCTCCTAACATGGTGCTTAACAGGACCGCCGAAAGCTGTGATTATTATGTCTTGTTAACCCAAAGTTAGGCAAACACGGGTGTACGGAGGAAGATCTTATGACGGCGGTTGCAATTACGCTGAGAATAACAGGGCGAATTCTTAAAATAGAACTGACTGATCAAATGTTGGAAACATTGAAGCGATACTTTTACGCCATCAGGTTACCACAATGGTTCGACCGTTTGTCGCTGATTGCTTCAACTGCACTGACTCTATACGCTCCATGTTCTATACGCTCCATGTTTAAATGCACAGGGTGAAACAATCAAAACGACCAAGGAAACTCTGGGACTAAATAGGATCATCGCTTTTTACGGCGCTTATCCAGAACTAAAATCGCAAACCTTTGCTAGAAGTAGCGACTGGCAGTATTGGAATAAGCGAGGTGGGATTGCTTCCAAAGGAGTAGTCCACCAAGCGTTTCTACGCCAGAATATCGACGAAGCTGCCGACTATCTTACCAAGCTGGATTTCGGGGACAACCCCAACCCGATAATTGATATTGACGAACTTGGTTGGGACTTTGATGGTGGAATCGACCAACACTCAATGGAAATCTTAAAGGCAACACATAATAAGAGGCCTAGCTTAAAAATCGCGGTCTGGCAGATGCGAGGTCCCGTTGCACCAAAACTGGCGGCAGTATATCGAAATATCGTTGAGCTAGTTATGATGGAGACTTACGTTGACTTGAACGATTCGTGGATGATTGCGTTTCAGTTGCAGGCAGCAAGTCTTAATGGTTTGTTGAAGAAGAGTCTGGTGGCCTTAGGGCTAGGCAAGGAAAGCAATGATAAAGGAGGGGACCGTTGGACCCAAACCGCTGAAGAGTTGGAGCAACAGATTCGCCTCATCCGGTTTGTCGCACCGGAGTCACCTGGTGTAGCATTCTTCGGCAAGTGGAAGTTAAAAGAAAATAACTGTCCTCTAACAGGTAAACAGTTGGACGAGATCTGCGGCCGTTTTCTAGAGATCCCTACTGATGGTTATGGTCTCGAACCCAAGTTATTTCAGTTGGGGAAGGTTTTTACCGAAAATTATGATGAACCTGCCATCTTCTGTTCATCGTCTTTTGTATTGCCATCTTTTCACTCCGGCCACGATGGAGGGCAGTGGGGGGAGACGTATGAACCACCAGTCGCTCGCGCGCTCATGATGAATCTAGGTAACAAAGATGCGGAAGGAATCAAGGTAAGCCTGAGGGATCAAGAAAAGGGGGTTTGGGCGGCCGGATCAGTTGATATTCCAGCCCGGTCAGTGGTAGTAGCACTGCTGCCCATACTGCCGGGGCAGGGATTCTGGGGTTGGGGAGGAACCTCTACTATAGAAGTCGATGCTCCGGAACATATGGTGTTTAGATTCTTAGCCTCCCGACATCATGGGAAGCAAAAAACAATCCAGTCTCCCTTAAACGAAATGTCTATTAGTGAAGTTGAATAATCGTGAGTTAGGTCAGGCGAAAACAAATGTTATAGAAAAAAACTAGCATTTTGGATATAATTACAACTAGTTGCGGATGCCTTCTGTCCCAGACAATTTCAATTGAAACCATAGAGGCATGCGCATGCCTCTATGTATACTCTTAAATCTATTACAAAGCTTGGATTAACATTACAGCAATTATCATCGGAGATAAAATCATGATAAAAATATCGCTGAAAAAAATGGTTGTGGTTTTTATAAAAGAGTACCAACGTTAGGAATAGAAAAGAGTTTTATTAAAGGGCTT
>PVBE010247935.1_pt1 | contig 10737 bp, 15 predicted proteins | sample 1631181 | NCBI WGS metagenome assembly PVBE01 (sample SAMN08397723, study PRJNA350692) | Marine metagenome, whole genome shotgun sequencing project. | isolation source: water | place: Pacific Ocean | collected 2012-04 | reverse complement strand
TGGAGCAACACTCCATCACTTTTGGTCCAAAAGCTCGTTTTGGAGCAACTCTCCATCACTTTTGGTCCAAAAGCCTGTTTTGGAGAAACAATCCATCACTTTTAGTCCAAAAGCTTGTTTTGGAGCAACACTCCATCACTTTTGGTCCAAAAGCTTGTTTTGGGTCAAATATGAGGACAACATTCTGTACCTGGAGATGCAGGGCGCATGCAGCGGATGTCCGAAGAGCGGGGTGACTTTGAACATCAAAAAAAAAAACCTAACCATGTCGTGATTTTTGACCGATCACGACGTGTTTCTGGTGTTTTATAAGGTCCAGATCAAGCAGCTGGTCCAGCACTACTTCCCTGATGTGAAGGATGTGGTAGAGTGGTTTCCGGAAGGAAGTGAAAAAAAAAACAACCTAACCATGTCGTGATTTTTGACCGATCACGAGGTGTTTCTGGTGTTTTTATATACTGGCGATCACACGTGGAACGCCGAGACGAGCATGCCAAAGTGAAGAAATCGAAGATCCTATTAGACCTATTGTGAATATCTAAATCTATCTGCATCTATATATGCGGGCATCAATTCTAGTTTGTGCAAAAACCTATATGAAGCCAGTGTGAAAATCTTCTTATGTGCAGTTTAAGTTTTACAATTTCGAAATTAGAAGACGGTGGAGACACTGTACCGTAGAAGTAGAAGTATCAAAAGGACGACGTTATTGGTCGCTCATTCCATCGTATTCAATCTGTACGGGAGGTCCTCTGATCCCGTCGTATCAACCCCTCCTCAGGAAAATCCCACTGAAGGACGTCGTGATCGGCTACCAATAGATCACGATCGTCGACTTAGGGCCGTATTATCGAAAGTGTTCGGATAACCCCTCAGAATTTGATACTCTCTTGAAATTGCATCGAATTCGCTCGGAAGCGCCCTAACACCAAGTCGTGGTTTTTGAAAGATCACGACGTGTTTCTGGTGTTTTAAAATCCTATCGCTCCCATCTCGGAACTGGCAGTTCAACTGCATCGTCTCCCTTTTTTGTTTTCTTGAACTTGTGAAACATGGGCACCGACTAGTGGCACGGATTGAAGCAAACGAATCTGACGTCTCCAAGTCGGCGAAGCACGATTTTTTTCCAGAGAAGAGATGGCTGGCAGTGTTGCATGACCTCCTTTTTTTTTTCCCCACGTCCTGTCTCACCTCCTCACCCAGACTCAACATTACTCTCTCGAAATTGTCTATCCTTCTCGTTTTTCCTTTTGTTGGCACCACTACTACAGTACACACACAGTTCTTGCAGAAAACAGTCTGAAGACCATGTCGTGATCTATTGGTAGCCGATCACGACCGATGTCTCTGGTGTTTTAAAGCTTCTTGGAACTAAATTGCTAGCGTCGAACGCATAGACATAATTTTGATACACTTCCCATAATCTACTTAGACATAATGGCGACTTCTCACCCGTCCGATACCGCCATCGTGCTGGGCGGTGGCCTGACTTTTAAATCGCAGAAACACGTCGTGATCGGCTACCAATAGATCACGATCGATGGTCTTCGGGCGTTTTCTTTTTTTCTGTCCGGTATGGCCGCGGCCAACACTGTGATGGAGTGGGGCGGTAAGGTGGTGCTGCTCGACAAGTCCGCGTTCTGCGGCGGTAACTCCACCAAGGCCACGTCCGGAATCAGAAAAACCATAGTAAGAACATGTCGTGATTTTAGACCGATCACGACGTTTTGCTGGTGTTTTAATGGGGTCAACGGCGCCAACACGAAGACCCAGCGCGCGCTCGGCATCCAGGACTCCATCGAGCTACTTTAAAAACACCAGAAACACGTCGTGATCGGTCAAAAACCACGACATGGTCTTAGGTTTTTTTTTTGAGCTGTTCACGGGCGATTGCCTCAAGGGCGGCGCCAAGAAGCCGGAACTCGTCAAGGTATTGCACCCGGAAAAGTAATTTAGTTCTTTCTCTCTACTATATTGCAACAGATATTGGACTAAAACTATTTCATGCGTTGGAACTAGCATACACTCATCTACTGATCTCCCTCTAACTTTACAGGTTCTCGCCGAGAACTCCGGTCCGGACTGCGATTGGCTGATGGACGTCTTCGGCCTCGATCTCTCTCTCGTTGCCCGTCTCGGTGGCCACTCCGCCCCGCGTACCCACCGTGGTAAGGAGCGCTTCCCGGGTATGACCATCACCTACGCGCTCATCCAGATGGTGGAGAAGATCGCCGAGTGCTCTTCTGTCGCAAAGGTCGTCACCAAGGCTCGTGCTGATAAGCTGATCCAGAACGCTAAGGGCGACGTTGTCGGCGTCGAGTACACCAAGGGCGGGCAGACGTTGAAGGAGTACGGTATACACGAAGTTTTTGATGTCTCTTCTCTCTTCAAAAATTATCCACAAATTTGTATGGAAGACTGTAGATTCGACGCAAGCTCATTTATCGATGTAATTCGACTTATTCCACATATTTACAGGTCCGGTTATCATCGCTACCGGTGGTTTCGGCGCTGACTTTGGCAAAAACGCCCTATCTGATCCTCAATATCATGAGGCGTGATCTATTGGTAGCCGATCACGACGTCCCTATCAGTGGTGTTTATAAGGGTTAGCTCTGACTCCCTGCTCTCCAAGTACCGCCCGGATCTCATGCACCTGCCCACCTCCAACGGCGAGCACTGCACTGGCGACGGCATCAAGATGGGCGAGGCCATTGGTGCGCGCACCATACTTTAAAACACCATTTACACGTCGTGATCGGTCAAATTTCAAAAACCACGACTTGGTTAGGGTGTTTTTTTTTCATCGACTTGGAGTGGGTGCAGGTGCACCCGACCGGTCTCGTCAACCCGAAGGACCAAGACGCTAAGGTGAAGTTCTTGGCTGCTGAGGCCCTCCGCGGTGTCGGCGGTCTGATCTTCGACGCCAACGGAAACCGCTTCGCCAACGAGCTCGGCCGCCGTGACTACGTCACCGGCGAGATGTGGAAGAACAAGGGCCCCTTCCGCCTGTGTCTGAACAAGGCGGCGTCCGACGAGATCATCTGGCACTGCAAGCACTACACCGGCCGTGGCGTCATGAAGCATTTCAAGAGCGGTAAGGACCTCGCCGCCGAGATCGGACTTAAAAACACCACTGAAGGACGTCGTGATCGGTCGAATAATCTCACGACATGGTCTTAGGGCGTTTTTTTTGGGAAATCGGCTGCCCGGTCGAACGCATGGCCGACGCGCATCAGAAGCACTACGAGGCCTCCGTTATGCAGGCAAAGGACCCCGAGGGCGGCCCGTTCCCGGCCTACCCGTCCGGCAGGACCTATGACGAGCCCTCCGGAAAGACTAAAAAAAATTGACACTTTAAAACACCAGAACGACGTCGTGATCTGTCCCAGGTCCCGACCTATTTCTATAACATTTTTTTTTCCTGGCTCCGGTAAGAAGTTCTTCCACAACGTGCTCACTGGCGAGCAGTTTGCGAATGAGGAGTTCTATGTTGCCATCATCACCCCGATCATCCACTACTGCATGGGCGGCCTCGAGATTACGACTCAGTCTGAGGTATACATATTCTCTACGACGGATATCTGAGGTATACAATCTCTGTTCTCTACGACGAATTATGTTCGTTTTCGTAGGATTATGCAGCATGAAGAGGCTCTCGCAGCAATAGGCTCTCGTGGTCGATCATTCTCTCTCACTTAACTAATAACTACAGGTCGTCGGTCCCCCGGGCAAGCCGATCCCGGGTCTCTTCTGCGCGGGCGAGTGCATGGGTGGTGTCCACGGCAACAACCGTCTCGGCGGAAACTCGCTGTTGGATTGCGTCGTGTACGGCCGCGTCGCGGGTAAGGCGTGCGCGGAATACATGCTGGGCGATCGAAAGAAGGCCACCAGTCTGATGAAGCTTTCCAATGGCGGCGTGCAGGGCGGCGGTACCCAGAAGTCCGCGCTCTACTTTTAAAACAGCAGAAACACGTCGTGGTCGGTCAAAAATCACGACATGGTTAGGTTGTTTTTTTCTTCGCTCCGGTGGATCTTACGAGGATGACAAGCCCGCTGCCAAGACCGCCGCTGCCCCTGCAGCTGGAGCTTTTAAAGCTCCAGAAACATCGGTCGTGATCGGCTACCAATAGATCACGACATGGTCTGAGGTTTTTTTCTTGTGCCGCCGCCGCGCCGGCCGCTGGTGCCGGAATTACGCTGGCCGAAGTGCAAAAGCACGTCACGAAGGACGACTGCTGGGTCGTCGTCAACGGCAAGGTGCTGGACGTCACCAAGTTCCTGCCCGACCACCCCGGTGGTGAGCTCGCCATCCTGACCTTCGCCGGTAAGGACGCCTCCGAGGAGTTCAATATGATCCACCCGCCGGATGTCGTTGAGAAGTACGCGCCGGACGCCGTTATCGGTGATTTCAACGCCGGTGGAGGCGCTGCGGCTCCCGCCACCGCTAAAAAAATAAACGCCCTCAGACCATGTCGTGGTTTGTGACCGATCACGACGTGTTTCTGGTGTTTTAAAGGCGCTGCCCCGCCGGTCCCGGGTGCCCCGGCCGCTGCCGCCGCCAAGGTCCCCAGCAAGGGCCTGACGCTCGCGCGCCTCGCTGAGATGATTTGCTGCAAGGAGGAGGGCGCTTACAGGTAAGCTATGCCAACTCGGTGATTGACCAATTTTGGCGTCTGGGCCATTGGGAATTCTATCAAACGTTTGGAAATTGTCTATTATACTCTATCAGATAAATTTAATTCAGTTCTACAGCACATAGCAAATATGAATTTGGTACTCATATCTGTCCAAGCTAAGGTATAGCTGAGTTGCTTTTTCAGAAATTCGCATCGGAGGAAGCTATACCTCTTACTTAAAAAACTTGACTGGGAGGGGTGCAGCCGGAAAGACCGGGAACTCTCGTATAACGGCGGCCCTATGATTGGTTCGACTGAAAAGTCTGCACGGAATATCACTAACAACCCGAATTCGACTCAACCCACATAAACACCAGAACAACGTCGTGATCGGCTACCAATAGATCACGATCGATGGTCTTCCGGCGTTTTTGTTTTTCTAGAAAGAATATGGAATCACAAAAGCTCATTTCGGCGTTGGCTGATTTGAGAATGAATTACTAACTCATTTACAATTCGCATACCATTTTGCAGTATATTTTAAAGACTATCATGATCAGGTTTGCACACTCAATAGATACCTAAGCGTATATTCGTGAAGGTCGAATTTGTGATTTTTTCCCTCTCGCCCAAACTTGAGCGGGGTTAACATAGGGATAGGCAGGTTCTGGTTCAGAGACGGATCCCCATAAACACCGGAACCTGTGAAGTGTCTCATAAAAAACGAACGAGTTTTAACTCTGCTCCAGGCACCGATTCACCATCAGCTGTTCCTCCTCCTTGTGGTAGGCGGTACTTTCAATACAGCGGAAACACGTCGTGATCGGTCAAAAACCACGATATGGTTAGGTTGTTTTCCTCCCTATGTGGTAGGCCATTATCGCATTCGTTGGTGTAAACCACGGATATAGCCCATTATAAAACACCTATCTGAAGCATCGGTCGTGATCGAAACTACCAATCGATCACGATCGATGATCTGGTCACGGTTCTGGTTCGTTTGTTTTTTGGAACTCGGTGAGTTACCGTTTTTTTCTGACTTAAAACACCAGAAACACGTCGTGATCGGTCAAAAATCACGACATGGTTAGGTTTTTGCACTCTTTGAGACGTAGACGTCGTACTAGACGAGGTACCTATACTATAGAGAGAATCGAGATAAGATTAGAGAGCACTATTTTTTGTATTCAGAGTGGTCTTAATATTCTCTTGGCATAGCGTATCTGCCGTATCACTATCATCTGAAACCGCACTCTCACATGATTGCCTCATTTTTTCTTTTTTTCTGAATCTCATCGTATTGAAATCTCACTAGTCTCATTTTTTTCCTCCTCTTACAACTAAACGTCTCTCTTAATTACCACTACACACCAACCCCAGCAACGATACCACACTATACAAACCCATTTAGAAAACACTAACTTTACAATTGTTGATAATGAATGGGTACACGTGGTCGCACCTACTCGGTGCCGACCGCGTGCATAGAAGAAGAACCAGTTGTCAATAGTGTTTTGAGAGTATTATAGAGAAGATTTGATTTCATATATCGGTTTGTAGAAGAAACCTGACTAGATAGAATAGATATAGATGCCGATGGGAGCTGAGGATGTCCGGGGCAGAACAGCGAAACGGCCGCTGCACCAGTTCAGGCGAATATCAATGGAGCGCGTAAACGATGCCTTGAAGACGTTGGCGCTCTACAGCACGGAACAAATCCTGGGAATACTTGGAATCGCATGCATAGCCTACGCATCGCTCATCTTCCTGTGGAGGAATCCGCTGCTAGCCGTTTTCCTGGTGGTATAGAGACGGCCGCGCATAAACATTTTCACCATTGATATACGTCGACAGAAATGCTCTTGTTTTTTTCGGTATCAGATCAAAATTATAGTTTCTTTCACATTCATCGGTATCTACAGGGTTGCGCGTTGTTGATCATCCGACGAGTGCTCCGCGTGTATGACGAGGGGCTGCTGTCGCTCATCTACTCCCACGACGACATCCGGAACATGGCCCACCACGGCTTCACGAAACAATCGTTCTACGATCTCGTCAGGACGACGACGATAGCCCGCGTACGACAGATCAATAAGTGGATCCGGATCATCCTAGTGTGCAGCTGCGGCGATCTCACGCCCGAAGAGATCAACTACATCATTCAGGTATTGAACTGAACATCTATTCGTGAGGACGAATTTTCAATTTTGTGCACATTCCTAAATGTAAATAGAATTCGATGTTGCGTACATAGCACATATTTCGTATAGCCTATATCTTTAAAAACTCGAATCCAGTGTACTGAAACACTCATAATTTTCTCTCTCAAAAACAGGATGATGAGGAGTACTGGAAGATTTTCAGGGACGTTGTGGGTCGTCCTCTGCTCTCCTACCTGCCTATGTGGTGGCGCACGTTGCTCTTCGGAAACGACATCGCTGTGGAGACGCACGACAGGCGGTGGGACGCACCGGTAGTGTCTGTCAAGGAGATTGAGGAGACCGTTAAGGTCGGGACTTCTACTTCCTCGTCGAGTAGTAGCAGTAATCGCAGGGGGATTCTGATGTCGCCGAAGAAGGGTCCCGCACGGTATGAGCAGGGCTTTTCGTCATCGTCCAGCTCGACGAAAGCGTCGCCTCAAAAACAAAAACACCCTAACCAAGTCGTGGTTTTTGACCGATCACGACGTGTTTCTGGTGTTTTAAAGTGCTCGGAGTCCGAGGACGCCCCGCGGGCCACCGCCGCAGAAGTATAACGACGATGAGATCAGCACACGGGCGGAAGATTGGAGTCCACCCTCGTCGTCGTCGCAAGCCGGGTCTCCGCGGATAATCAATCGCGACGACGACGGAAGCGCGACGACTAGCGAGGCGAGTCCAGAAGACGGAACGGGCGCAACGGGGTTGCGACAACGCAAGGGCCAGCACATACTCCCGGGGATCAAGAGTCAGTCCACAGGGGCCTCCTCGAGCAGCACCTCTGCGGGTACTCGATTCGGCACCGCTTACGAGCCCAGTTGTGAGGAGGATCAAATTGCTCCTCTTCCTGGCGCGGTCCATCAACCTATAAAGAAGAAAGCACGACTTACGCCGAGCGACAGCTGGGCGATCTACCAGATGGTCTACCCCGAGCTGCACTACTCTTTAAAATCGCAGAAACACGTCGTGATCGGTCATAAACCACGACATGGTCTTAGGGCGTTTTTTAAAGCTCCACTACGGCCCGGTTGAGCTCCGCGACCGCTACTACACCACTCCGACAGATGATGACGCCTACTCCCGCGGCGGCGGTGAAGGAAGTCGCTCGCGCGCCTCCTCGCCCGGCGCGGAGCCGCCGACGCCGAGTGGAGAGAGTGCGGCCCTGGACTACTTAAAAACATGTCTGAATCATCGGTCGTGATCGAGATCAAAAATCACGACATGGTTAGGTTGTTTTTTTGTTTCTCGGTGAGTGGAAAGAAGAAGAAGAAGGACGAGTCTGTGATAAATGTGAAAGAAATGGAGGCGCTTTCGAAGAGAGCGCGCGAGAAGCTGCCCGATCTGCAGAAGTTCAGCGCCAAGATAAAGAAAGATTTCGAGGCTCAGGACGGGGCGAAGTGCAAGGACAAGAAGACGAACCCGTTTGTCAAGGACGCGTGCAAGAGCCTGGATGACGAGCTGAAAGACCTTCAGAAATTCTGCGGCGAAATCGCGAAGCACCTGCCCGCTGTGGAGCGTTTCGTGAAGGTCATGAAGGATGACGAAAAACTCGCGAAGCAGGGCAATATAATACGCATCGCAGGGCTGGCCAACGCGGCGATGAGTAAAAAAAAAGACTCCCTATAAGACCATGTCGTGGTTTTTGATCACGATCTGAATCTGATCACGATGTCCTTCAGTGGTGTGCCAGATGAAAGGTGTGAGATGTATCATGTGTCCCCCAGGCGTGCATATGTTTCTTCTCATGGCCTTGGCCTGCATCTCGCATGACCCTGCTCACTCTGACTTTTAAATCAGTCTGAAACATCGGTCGTGATCGGTGGCCAATATGAATAAATCACGCCTCATGATGATAGGGCGTCTTTTTTTTTCTCACTGAAATTATGTATATGCTCGCGATTCTGATGAATGCGGTGGTCTACTTCCAAACATGGTCTACAGGTTCGATATTATTTGGTCACATCACACTAGTCTGATAGGGTATTGTCATCGATCGAAGTTGTACTCAACACTTGTACTTAGATACAGCGGTCGCGTCTAAAAAGACAGTACTATCAGACGCATCCATCGGCATAATATGCACCCAATGTGCGAGCCGCATCCATCGGAATTTATATTATGCACCCAATGTATAATCTAAAAAGCCCTCTCAAGTCGCGTCTAAAAAGTTCTCTAACAACTTCAAGTCCGTGCAAGTCGGACGCAGTCTTCACCTATTTCAATTTTTATTTCAATCAATATTTCTCTTTCTCGATGTCTACTCTACTTGATTCCCCATCGTCTATATAGCGTTAAAAACTCACTCAAAACTGTTTCAAAATGCTTTTGTAAAGTGTTCAAACATGAAAGTCTCTTATGCCATATATATATATATATTTGTATATATATATATGTGTGTGTTCCAAAATAACTAAAGTGTTTGGGAGCAACGCACCATCACTTTTGGAGCAAAAGCTTGTTTTGGAGCAACACTCCATCACTGTTGGAGCAAAAGTTTGTTTTGGAGCAACACTCCGTCACTTTTTGAGCAAAAGCTTGTTTTGGAGCAACCCTCCATCACTTTTGGAGCAAAAGCTTGTTTTGGAGCAACGCTCCATCACTTTTGGAGCAAAAGCTTGTTTTGGAGCAACGCTCCATCACTTTTGGAGCAAAAGCTCTTTTTGGAGCAACACTCCATCACTTTTGGTCCAAAAGCTTGTTTTGGAGCATCACTCCACAACTTTTGGCCCAAAAGCTAGTTTTGGAGCAACCCTCCATCACTTTTGGTCCAAAAACTTGTTTGGGAGCACCACTCCATCGCTTTTCAAACAAACAAAAAACACAAAGATGCGGTGATCCGGGGTCCCGTCCGGTCCGGTCCGGTCCGTCCGGTCCGGGCGTCCTGCACTGGAGCGGACCGGACGGACAGGACCGGACCGGACAGGGCCAAGCTAGACTTGGCCAGCGCGCGATGCCGGCCCTGTCCGGTCCGGTCCGGTCCGGTCCGGTCCGTCCGGTCCGCTCCAGTGCCCTGGGCCCAAAGCGCCCGGACCGGACAGACCGGACGGACCTAGAGGTCCACCGCCTCTTATAATAAGAGATCGCCTCTTATAGATAAGAGAACGCCTCGTAAAGGGTGCGCTCTCTTATAGAATAAGAGGCGTTCTCTTATAGTGCCGGGCGTTCTCTTATAACGTGCGTTCTCTTATTATAAGAGGGCGTTCTCTTATAGCGCCAGGCGCGTTCTCTTATAGCGCCGCAATGAGATTGCAACGAGATTGCAATGAGATTGCAACGAGATTGAAACGAGATTTCAATGATCACTGAAATATCACTGCAATCTCGTTGCAATCTCGATGCAATCTCATTGCTTGCAGTCTCACAGCGCTATATAAGAGAACGCCTGGCGCTATAAGAGAACGCCGGGACACAATCTCGACACGTCTCGACACAATCTCGACACAATGTCGACACTTAATCGGGGCGCTATACAAAACACACCGGCCGGCATCTACAAAAATGCTCGCGCGTTGAAGGCAAAACATCGCTCAACAAATTGTGTTTTGGCGCGTGTGCTGCATGCGCGCGGCGCAGCCGGCGGAGCCGGTGAAGCGCCAGCAGAGCCGGCGGAGCCGGTGAGACGCGCGTCGCCGGCGGAGCCGGCGGAGCCCGGCAGAGCCCGCGGAGCCAGGCAGACTTTTAGCGCCGGCGGAGCCGGTGAGAACGCAGACTCAGCGCCGGCGGAGCCGGTGAGGGAACGCGCAGACTTAGCGTCGGCGGAGCCGGCGGAGCCGGTGAGGGAACGCAGACATAGCGCCGGCAGAGCCGGTGAGGGCACGCAGACTTAGCGCCGGTGGAGCCGGTGAGGGAACGCAGACTTAGCGCCGGTGGAGCCGGTGAGGGAACGCAGAATTAGCGCCGGCGGAGCCGGTGAGGGAACG
>PVBE012541345.1_pt1 | contig 10738 bp, 8 predicted proteins | sample 1631181 | NCBI WGS metagenome assembly PVBE01 (sample SAMN08397723, study PRJNA350692) | Marine metagenome, whole genome shotgun sequencing project. | isolation source: water | place: Pacific Ocean | collected 2012-04 | reverse complement strand
GTTCCCACAGTGGGATGACCTGCGCCTTGACGGTGACCTTGTGATTCGCCTGCACCGGGTCGTTGGTGACGAAGGTAACCGCCTTCGACTCGGCGCCATTCTTGCCCGTCGGGTCGAACGTCAATGTGGCAACCGTCGATTCACCCGGCTCCAGCTGCCGCTTCTGCAAACGACCGACGGTGCAGCCGCAGGTCGTGTTGACCTTGTCGATCTTGAGCTGGGCATTGCCGGTGTTGGTGATCTTCACCCTGCCGACAACGGATTCGTTGTCGTAGACCAGGCCGAAATCCACCACCGACCGTTCCAACGTCAGCGTCTGCGCACGGCCGGCGGTGCCGGTTACAAGCAGCCCGGCGGCGACGGCAAAGCAAATCCATCTAATCATCATCGACCTCAGTTGTCTGGTCCAACTACAATCTACAGGCAGTTCCGGCATCCTGTCAATGCCCCTGCCGCAGCTGCACGGCCACATTCACACTGATGAATTGGACGCCGTTGCGCGGCCGTTGTTCACTGCAGAAATACAGGGTGGCACGGTTCGATTTCGGCGGCCGGAACCGCCCCGCTGCAGGGGCTTTCAGGCGTTCAACACATCTACGGCGCCGCTCCGGGGCAAATGTCGTAAAGCCGCCAACGCCAGTATATAGCGGAGACAGATCAAGCCGGCAAGGCCGTTCTCCAGGCATCGCACCGAATTTCCCGGCGTTGCACTGCATCTGGTACGGAACGTGCGCCTAAACGATGCAGGAAGTGTAGAGCAGGTACTAGCATGGATTCCGGTGACCTGTGAACCTTGACCGGGTCGAGCTGGACGCGATAAGCGCCCACAGGCGGTTCCAGTCACAATGAGATGGTAAAGGGTGGAATAGTGTTTAAGCGATTTAGTGCGCAGACGCACAGGTATGGCTTTACGGTTCTGGAACTTGTTCTGGTTATTTCAGTTATCATGGTTCTAATGGCCAGCCTGGCGCCTTCATTAATGACCAAAAAGAGCTCTGCTTACAAGGCCATATGCACCTACAACCTGCACTCGGTCGGCCTTGCCATGCAGAGCTACGGCTATGACAATGGGATGTATCCGATCACCGACCCGATCGTGCCAACCCTCACAGCCGACGGCTATCTCGGCGAAGGCCAGAATTTACAGTGTCCGCTCGATATCTCGATAAACGGCGACACATACTCATTCGGCTACGTCGGCGCCCATCCGAATTCCGTCCACAACAATGACCCGCTGGTGGTCTGCGGCTGGCACCAGAACTCCTCCGCACTGACCGTGTTCGCCGACACCTCGGTTGATGAACTGGGCGCCCGCAACGGCAACCCGACACTGCCGGTAACCGCCGTATATGATGGCAACATGGTCAACCCGGGCTTCACCCTGCAGGCCTTCGGCCCCCTGCAACTTGTAAGTGCCGCCGGACAACAGGCACTGATGTTTGGCGAGAACGGAACGTCCTATGTAGCAGCAACTTATGACTCTTCAGCCGATGCTTTCAAGATTATCACCGGTTTCGACGTCGCCTCGACGTCGCCGCAGGTGGTGCGCGGTGTTTCAACCAACCCGCTCGACATATACACACGCTTCGAGTACTGCGCGATGCGCTACAGCAGTGTGCCCCTCTCGACATCGCTCCAATGGCAACCCGGCAGCCCGAACAACGAAGTGACAATGTCGCTGTATCAGGACTACGACGTCACCCATCGGGTCACCGGCGAACGCGACGCCAGCAGCACGTCGCTGATTCAGAGCAAATACGCCGTGTCCGTCGACACCCTGGAGAAGCAATGAACGCTTTTGAACATTTCTGCACCAGCACTGTTAGCCTTGGCACGCTGGATGCGCTAATCACGGGCGGTTTTGTGGACTTTCGGCCTGACCGGTTCCGCAAAACGCAATAACGAAACCCCAAAACAAACCAAAACAGATGCGACGTCTGCTCAAACTAAGTGACACGGCTGTAATCGACCGGCTGGTCGCTGATTATATCCGGCGCGGTGAGCACATCGACCGCTCCGCCTACATCGCCGAGCACCCGGAATTCGCTGCCAGGCTCGCCGCCGCTTTGCCACGCCCCGACGCCTCCCACGCCGCCGGTCACGCAACCTTGATCGAGCCCACCAACCAGGACAATGTCTCCGGAAACATTTTCGGCAACCTCACCGGCCAGGCATCTCTCGGCGGCGGCGACATCGATCACTATAGGATCGTCTCCGAGCTCGGCCGCGGTGCCATGGGCACCGTCTATCGTGCCATCGACAAGCGCGACAAGAGCCATGTCGCCATCAAGACTCTCCAGGCCGGCGGCCACGCCTCACCGGCACAGCTCGACCGTTTCGTGCGCGAAGGCGCCGCGCAGGCCAATCTGGCGCACCCGAACATCGCCGCCGTCCGCGACACCGGGCACCATGACGGCGTGCCCTACATGGTCATGGAGCTGATTGCCGGCGGCGCCACTCTACAGTCGATTCTCGAAGACCGCGGCGGGTCGTTCAACCAGCGCCGGGTTGCCACCATCGTCCGTGACCTGGCACTGGCACTGGCCTACAGCCACGAACACGGGATCATCCATCGCGATGTGAAACCCTCCAACATCCTCATGGATGGGCCCGTTCCGAAACTCACCGACTTCGGCCTGGCATTCGTTGAAGGCAACAACGCGCGCCTGACACGGTCCGGTTAAATGATCGGCACAATCTGCTACATGTCTCCCGAACAAGCTCGCGCCACCGACGAGCCGAACCCGCAGTGGGACATCTATTCCGTCGGTGCCACGCTTTATGAACTGCTGACCGGACAGCCGCCATTTGTCGGCGAAACTCAGCCGGAGATTCTGGCGAAAGTCATCAACAACGACATCGTGCCGCTCGAGAAAGCTGGCGCCAAGGTCAGCCGCGCCCTCGAAGCAATCTGCATTAAATGCCTGGAGAAACACACCGACAACCGCTACAACTCGGCCGCTGAACTGGCGGACGACCTGGATCGCTTTCTCGGCGGTCGTGAAGTCCTGGCGCCGTTGATCCACTGGCTGTGGCGCCGCACTCGCAAAACCCTGGTCCGTCGTCGCATCGCCGTCACAATTTTCGTCGCCGCACTCATCCTGGGCGTGAACAGCCTGTATCTCGGCCGCCGAATCGCCGACCAAAAACGTCTCGGCGTCCTGCAGTCCACTGGTGGCCGCGTCGATACGGAACAGTTCAGCACCCGATTCCTCCTCTGGGCACTCAAATCTGGCGAGAGCGATTGGCGTGTCGCCGCCGTCACCGCTTTGTCCGCCCGCCGGGACCCGGGCATCGACAGCGCCCTGGCCAAACTGGCCACCGATCCTGATGAGCACGTGCGACTGCAGCTCGCCCGCTGCCTCGCCGACCACCCGAGACCCGCGGCTACCGCAATCTGCCGGGCACTGATCCGCGACGACCATGATATCGTTGTCGCCGCCGCCGTGAAGGTCGCCGAACAACTCGGCGACCCTGCCCTGCTGCCGGACATCCAGCGAGCGGCCCTCCACCACAACAGTTCAGTGGCACGCTATGCCATGATGACGGCCCTGCGGATGACTGATCCGCAAGGCGACAGGTTCGTGCGGGCCTTCCTGGGCCAGGCCGATTGGCCGGCACGCGGCTGGATGTTGGATGTCATTGCCACTGGTGCCGTCCAGCCGAATCCGCCCCTGCTCTTCGACGCCCTCGGCAACGCCGCCAACGAAGACGAGCAACAGCAGATACACGACCTCCTGCGAAGTTGCACGGGAGCCGAATGCGAACCCCTGCCGGCAGCGTGGCAATCCTGGTGGGACAAGTACCGGCACCGCTGGGACGCCCGGCGCGTCCTTGCCATCAGCGGGGCCGCCCGTGAGACCGGGCTGCAGGCGCAGGATATCGTCTGGCAAGTCGATGGCATCCATCTGGGGATGGAATTCAGCTGGCCGGTGGCGGCCGGTACGGAAATTCTGATAGCACGCGACGGACAATTCCAGTCGCTGACACTCGGCCCCGGCGCCAGCCAGGCACACACGTGTTTTATCGGTACGGTTGATGATGAACCCGTTGGAACCAGCTCGGTGGCAGCCCGCCTGAAAGCCTGTCGTACCTCGGAAACAATCAGCACCGCAGCAGGCAGGCGGCAGGAGGATTACTGATATGACGGATCCTTCCCTCGACGTTGCGAAACAATCGTTGTCCGAATATCACATTGACAACCTCAAGAACGCCGGCAACGGGCAACTGCGTGCGATACACCTGCAACCATCCCGCGGCTGGCTTTTAGTCGGTGGCGTCGCGGCGGCAGCCTGGCTGCTCGACACTGTCGCCGCGGCAATGTTGTGGTCGTCCACTGTCGCCGATGCATTCCTGCTCCAGCTGCCAGCCACCGCTGTCTACACGCGGCTGGCAGTGCTGCTGCTGGCAACCGCTGCCGCCCTGTTCCTTTTCCGTTCGCTGGCGGCGAGTCAGCTCGATCGCGCCCTGCAGCGCAGCTCGAAATGGTTTTCCACAACGCTCAAGAGCATTGGCGCCGCCCTCATCGCCGTCGACAAGCGCGGGCGGGTGATTTTCATGAACCCTGTCGCCCAGACGCTCACCGGCTGGCGGCTCGAACATGCCATCGACCAGCCATTGGCAAACGTCTGCCGGCTGATCAGGCACGGCAGGGACTGGGACCACGCTGCCATCCTGGAACGGTTGGTCAGGGAAGGAACCCCAGTGACATTCGACAGCGACACCCAGTTGCAGAGCGCCGACGGCGGCGAGCCAAATGTGACCGGCAACGCCAATCCTATCATCGACTCCGAAGGCGAAATCATCGGCAGCGTCTTCGCCCTGCACGACATCACCGCGGCCAAACAGGCCGAGCAGACACGAATCCGCCTGGCCACCGTCGTCGATCAGGCTGACGATGCGATCCTCATCGCCAACACCAAAGGTGTCGTCGAGTACGTCAATCCGAGCTTCGAAAAAGTTTCCGGCTTCACTGATGACGAGATCGTCGGGACCCACGTCGACCGATTCCGCAACGAAGTCCACGACGACCAGTTCTTCGAGGCCATCGGCCAGACACTCAAACTAGATCGTGTCTGGCGCGGCCACCTGACCCTGCAACGCAGCGACGGCACCCGCTGCCAACTGCAGTCGAGCATAACACCGATCACCGACGCCGACGGCAACATCATCGACTACGTCTCGATCAACCACGACATCACCCACGAGGTGGAACTGCAGCAGCAGCTGGTGCAGGCCCAGAAAATGGAGGCTGTCGGCCGGCTGGCAGGCGGCATTGCCCACGATTTCAACAACATTCTGACGGTGATCAAAGGCTATGTCTCGCTGATCGCCGGCGCCATCAACAAGGAAGACAAGGTGTCACGCTTCGTCAACGAGCTGGCCAAGGCAGGTGACAGTGCCGCCATGCTGACACAGCAGCTCCTGGCCTTCAGCCGCAAGGATGCGTTGCAGGCGACCGTGGCCAATCCGAACACGACGATCAACGACATGTCCAAAATGCTGCAACGCCTGATCGCCGCGAACGTCGAGCTCAACCTGGCGCTCGACGACGACCTGGGCTGTGTAAGGGTTGACTGCGGCCAACTCGGACAGGCGATCATGAACCTCGTGGTCAACGCCTCCGACGCCATGCCGGACGGTGGCAGGGTGGACATACGCACGCTCACCACTTCCCTGGACAGCGGCGAAATAGCAAACCTCGAGGCCGGCAGCTACGTCCGCATCGACGTGCGCGACACCGGGCTTGGTATGGATGAGGTAACGCTGCAGCGAATTTTCGAACCGTTCTTCACGACCAAGCAGGTCGGCAAAGGCACCGGACTGGGACTGGCGATGGTCTACAGCTTCGTGCACCAGATGGGCGGTGACATCGAGGTCCACAGCGCGCCGCAGCAAGGCACCCGGTTCAGCCTCTATCTGCCGGCAGTGGACGAAATCGAAGTGGCGGCCAAGGAACAGCCGCCCGGAAACATCACCGGCGGTCACGAGACCATCCTCGTCGTCGAAGACGATCCGCAAATTCTCGATCTCACGACCGGCGTGCTCGAGAGCCGCGGCTATACAGTCCTGCGCGCCTCCGACGGCAGGGAGGCCCTCGACACGTTCGACAAGGCCAGCGACATCGACATGATGCTCACGGACATCGTCATGCCACATCTCAACGGCTTCAAGCTGGCCGATCAAATCAGCCAGCGCCGGCCGGAACTGCCGATCCTCTTCATGTCCGGGCGCATCGACGACGACTCCTGTCGCGACCGGGACATTTCGGCCCTGGCCGATTCCCTGCTGCAGAAGCCGTTTGCCCCGAGCAAACTCCTGCAGCGCGTGCGCACGACGCTCGACCGCGCCAGCTGATCGCACCCTGCGGGCCATCAACGTCAACGGCACACCGCTGTCGTCGCCGCAACTGCAACAATCAGCAACCGCCACACCCGTCGGCCATTCCAAGGCCGGTACGCAGTGACCTCGATGACGTGCCGCATCAGTTGATGATGTCCCCGTCGAGCTCGCCGCCGCAAAACTTGCAGTGGTCGGCGTCCTTGTCGTGCCCTTGCCGGCCGCAATCCGGACAGGCCAGTGCCGACTCCTGACGAGATGTTCTCGACAACTCGGCCGTCACGATGCCGGTAGGTACAGCGATGATGCTGTAACCGATGATCATCACCACCGATGCCAGCGCCTGCCCCCACGGCGTCACCGGGCTCAAGTCACCGTAGCCAACCGTGCTCAGCGTCACAATCGCCCAGTAGATGCTGCGCGGAATGCTGCTGAACCTCGAGTCCGGCACATGGCCTTCAACGATATACATCAGTGAGCCAAGAATCACAACCAGAGTGATCACACAAAACAGAAACACCTCGATCTTGCGGCGGCTGGCGCGCATTGCCCGCAACAACACATTCGCTTCACCGACGTATTGCACGATCCGCAGCACCCGGAAAACCCGCAGCACCCGGAGAATCCGTATCACCACCAGATAATGATTGCCCACCACAAGCAAACTGATGTATGTCGGCAGCACCGCCAGCAGATCCACGATGCCGAAAAAACTCAAGGCGTATTTCATTGGCCGCCCGATACAGATCAGCCGCAGGACGTACTCGATCGTGAACAGGATCGTGAAACCCCATTCCACCCGCCAAAACAACTCGCCGAACCTGGCATGCACCGGTTCCACACTGTCCAGCATGATGACGATCACGCTGGCAAGAATGCACCCTATCAGAACGATATCGAACAGCCGCCCAACCTTTGTGTCGGATTCGAAAATGATCACATACATGCGCTGGCGCCATGTATTGACCATGTTGTTAACCTTTTCGCTCATGTTTCCTGTCCGGCTTGTCGTGATATTGTAAGGTAATTCGCACTACGGTTATTACATATGAAACAGCAACTTGATGACATCGGCAATCGGGTCCGCGCCCTGTTGACCAGCGACGCCACCATGGCCGACCTGCACCCGGGCTACCTGCGCGAAGCCGTGCTCGCCTATCCCGCCAGAACCGGCAAGGCCCTGCGCCCGGCCTTGTACCTCTGGTGCTGCGCCCTTTTCCGGCCGCCAACCCCCGCTGCCGACCGTGTCGCCGCGGCCATTGAACTGTATCATATCTGGACTCTCGTGCACGACGATATCATCGACCAGGACGATACCCGCCGCGGCGGGCCCGCCGCCCATGTGCACGTCGCACGGCAAGTCACTGAAGATGCCCTCGCCGACCAGGACAGGGCCCGGCAATTCGGTGAACATATCGCCATCCTCGCAGGTGATATTCAGCAGGCCTGGGCCAATCGTCTGATCCTGGAAGCAATCGATGCGGGCATCCCTGCAGCGATCGGCCTGTCAATTCTCAAACGCCTCAACGGCTACGTCAACCCTATGCTTATCGGCGGCGAAGCACTCGACGTATCTTTCGAACTGATGTCGCCAGCCACTGTTTCAATAACGCAAATCTCCGAAATGCTGCGCGGCAAAACCGCTGTTTTATTGCGCTTCGCCGCCGAAGCCGGCGCCATGACCGGCCTCGAAGTCGACGACGTCGAGCATCCCCAGGTCGCCAACCTCGGCGACTTCGCCGAACAGGTCGGGCTCGCCTTTCAGTTGCGCGACGACGTGCTCGGCCTTTACGGCGACGAAGACAAGCTCGGCAAACCCATCGGCTCCGATGTCTGCCAGGGCAAGCCGACCATGTTGTACGCCGAGGCCCTCGAACGCACAACCGGCGGGGACCGCCACTTTCTCGCCGATACCCTCGGCCGGCGGGACCTCGCCGCCGCCGACCTGGCCCGTGTCCGCGAGCTCGTCAGCTCTTGCGGCGCCGGCGACGCCATCCAGGCCCGCATCGACTCCGGCATCGCCGGGGCCGGGCAGAAACTGCTGCAAGCCCCGCAATCCGCTGCCCGCGACCTGCTCCACGCCTGGGCCGCCTACGCCGGCACCCGCGACCGATAGCATCCGGCCGGCCGAACGAACGCCGGCCCGGTCTCGCGGATGGTCCCTTGATGATCGTTCCGATGCAATGTAACTTGCGGCAGGATGACGGATACGGTTCCAGTTGAGTATTGGCATGGCCTGCCGAACGGGCGACTCCAGTGCGACCTGTGCCCCCGTGCCTGTACGCTCACAGACGGGCAGCGCGGCCTGTGCTTCGTGCGCCGCCGCGACGGCGAACACATGGTCCTGACGACCTACGGGCGGTCCAGCGGGTTTTGTATCGATCCGATCGAAAAAAAACCGCTCAACCACTTTCTGCCCGGTACGCCAATCCTCTCGTTCGGCACCGCCGGCTGCAACCTCGCCTGCCGCTTCTGCCAGAACTGGGACATCAGCAAGTCACGCGAAACCGATACACTCTGCGACAGCGCCGGCCCACAGAAAATTGCGGAGACCGCCAGAAACATGGGCTGTACGAGCGTCGCGTTCACCTACAACGACCCGGTCATCTTCCACGAGTACGCCGTCGATATCGCCGTGGCGTGCCACGAAATCGGCATCAAGTCGGTCGCCGTGACCGCCGGCTACGTGTGCCCGGAACCGCGCGCCGAATTCTTTCGGCACATGGATGCGGCCAATGTCGACCTCAAGGGCTTCTCTGAAACTTTCTACAACCAGGCATGCGCCGCCAGCCTGGCGCCGGTGCTCGATACCCTGTCCTATCTCAAGCATGAAACAGACGTCTGGTTCGAGCTCACGACGCTGCTCATTCCGGGGCAGAACGACTCGGACAGGGAACTAGACGAAATGACCGCGTGGGTGGTCGAAAACCTCGGCCGCGACGTGCCGATGCATTTCACCGCCTTACATCCCGACTACAAGATGCGCGATATCCCCCACACCCCGCCGGAAACGCTGTCGCGCGCCAGGCAGGTTGCGATCAACAACGGCGTGCGCTACGCCTACGTCGGCAACGTCCACGACAAGGCCGGCGACAGCACCTATTGCCACGAATGCGGCATCTGCCTGGTCGGCCGCGACTGGTACGTGCTGAGCGACTGGAACCTCACCGACGACGGCCATTGCAACGGCTGCGGCGCCAGCTGTGCCGGCGTCTTCAACGGGCCGCCGGGAAAGTGGGGCGCCAAGCGTCAGCCCGTCCGGCTCGCTTCATAGACTGTCGCAGCCGCCGATCACTACCGTGTATTCGCCGCGCAGATTTGCCGACTCCGCAAACTCGACAAGGGCGGACAGCCTGCCGCGCTGCACGTCCTCGAACTTCTTCGTCAGGTCATTGGCGACAGCGGCGGGACGATCACCGTAAACGGCCTCGGCGTCCTGCAGGAAGGCCAGCAGGCGGTGCGGGCTCTCGTAGAATATCAGCGTGTGCGGCGACGCCACATCGACTTCCAGGAAACTCCGGCGCTTGCCGGGCTTGCGCGGCGGGAAACCGCGGAAAGTGAAGCTGTGCACGGCCAGGCCGGACAGCACCAGTGCCATGATGCAGGCGCTCGGCCCGGGTATCGCGGAGACTTCGATGCCCGCCTCGATAGCGCTGCGGACAATCGTGAACCCCGGGTCGGCGATGCCCGGCATGCCGGCGTTCGTGACAACGGCAACCGTGAGGCCGTTCTCCAGCATATCCATGATCTTGCTGCCGGCGCGCTGCTCGTTGTGTTCGTGAAAGGCAACCTGCTTCTTGCTGATCTCGAAATGTTGCAGCAGCCGTCCCGTCTTGCGGGTGTCCTCACTGGCAACGACATCACATTGACGCAGCGTTTCCAGCGCCCGCAGCGTCATGTCCTCGAGATTACCGATCGGTGTCGCAATGAGATACAGCATGACTATTTACTCAACTTCCAGCACCGTGCCCGTGGCGACATTGACGTAATAGCCTTTGAACGGCACCAGTAAAGCACCGGGCGCCACCGACTCGAAGCGCTCTTCTTCCCAGGTCCAGACGACCGATTGGTAAGCGCCGCCCACCGCCGGCGCTACAGCATTGCCACTGACCCCGAAGAGGTTCCAGTCAGCCACCAGCGCAGTGCCTTCGGTCACTGGATTCAGCCCGCGAATGTCGGCAGACTTCTGGCTGTGGCAGTAGATCCAGTAGGCAATCTGTCCGGCCGCCACGGAGACCACCTGCTGGGCCTGCCCCCAGACCACACCGTTTATCGCCGCCTGAAATTCGGCAAAGCTCGGCGCCAGCGGCGGCCCGGGAAATGAAATCCAGTGCCAGCCGGCAGCGAAATCGAAGGCGTGCGTCCAGTCGTACAACTCAAAATCAATTCCGGCAGCATC
>PVBE011211775.1_pt1 | contig 10738 bp, 7 predicted proteins | sample 1631181 | NCBI WGS metagenome assembly PVBE01 (sample SAMN08397723, study PRJNA350692) | Marine metagenome, whole genome shotgun sequencing project. | isolation source: water | place: Pacific Ocean | collected 2012-04 | reverse complement strand
CTTGTGCTCGTCGATGACGCGCTTGCAGGTGGTGGACAGGACCGCGCCGGCGCCGTCCTCACCGGCGGAGCCGCAGGCGATCGAGTAGAGCCGCGCGTTGTGCGCACGACCGCGGTCGTTGGTGCCTGGAGGGATGATCCCAAAGGCCTGGCCGGCCTTGAACTTGCCCGCCAGCGAGGTGCCCGAGATGTCGACCTCGATGTGGCGGACGAAGCTGGGGGACTTGCCGTTCATGCACAGTTCGCTGCGCACGATCCGGCCTTTGACGGGGGCCTTGCGGCGGACCAGGTTCATCTCGACCTCGGTGAGGATGGGGTCGAACTCGGGGTTGTGGGACGGGGCGTGGCTGGACATGCTCGGGAGTCTACCGATCGCAGACCACCCCGGCTCGGCCCAGCAGGACCACGTCCCGCCACTGCCCCAGCGGCTCCCACTCCGGGGCCGGGGCGGTGCGGGCGACGGCCAGCGTCGAGCCGTCGCCATCCAGCCCCTGGAGCCCACTCACCGACGCGAACTCGGCGGTCCCGAGGTGGCGCGCCAGGCCCGCCCGGTACTGCCACCACGTCTGGTCGGTGGAGTCCTTGAGGGCGCCTTCCTGTACGGCGAGCCGGTTGGCCCGGCAGCGCGCCACCTCGGCCCAGAGCTCCTCGCGGTCGGGCGCGAACTTCGGGGGACCCATGTCCGCCCGCATCCAGCCGGTCTTGGCGTCGGTGCTGTCGATGCTGAGGCCGCGGCCCTTGAGGAAGCCGTGCTCCCGCTCGCCGGAGGCCGACCAGCGCGCGTTCAAGGGGTTGGGGGAGCCGTGGTGCACGTCGGCGATGACCAGCAGCGCGACCGCGATCCAGGCCGCGGCGAGGCCCCCGCGGAGCCGGGCCGGCAGATGGTCCAGCCCTAGCACCGCGGCGAGCACCAGGACCGGGGCGAGCGTCAGGAGGAACCGGGGGTCGGCGGGGGGCACGAGCAGAAACAGCACCGCCCATTGGCCGGCCGCGGTCCCGACCACGAAGGCGCCGCCGCGTCGGTCGCGCACCGCCCAGACCGCGATCAGGGCGAGCACCAGGAGCGCCAGCAGAGGCGAGAAGAGGGCGGTGGCGAGGTCGACGGGGTACGCGGCCAGGCGATCGAGGCTGAAGGGCTGGAGCTTGCCGGTGAGGCCGTCGAGCAGGCTCCCGGTCCGGGTCCATGCCCCCGGGTCGCCCATAGTGTTGTCGCTCATCGCGCGCCAGGAGACGTCGGTGATGCCGAACCACCAGCGCACCAGCAGGCCCGTCGTAATCGCCAGCGCAGCGCCCGCGCGGATCCGCCGGAGCGCTTCGGCGCGGCTCCAGCGTTCGCCCTCGGCGTGGGCCAGGAGCGCCCCTCCCAGCATGACGACCCCGAACGGAAGGGCAGTCCACTTGGTGATCGCGGCGGCGAACCAGAACAGCCCCGCGACGGCGCCCGCGACCTCGGGGAGCCGGGGCCGAAGCAGCAGCAAAGCCGCGGCGCCAGCCCACAGCAAGGCCGTCATGGGCAGGTCGAAGTAGTAGGTGAGAGAGACAGCCGCAACCCCCGGGATTGCAGCGGAAAGTGCTCCTGCTAGATAGGAGGACTTTTTGTCCTTGGTGATCGCCCACGCGCCCGCGCCGACGGACGCCGCAAGGAGCACGAGCCAGAGCACCATCGTCCGCCCCACGGCGGCTTCGCCATGCCCCACCACGCTGCCGAGGGCGCCCATCCACCAGTGCAGGCCCGGCGGGAAGATCGTGTCCGTCTGGGCGACGAACTGCCGCAGGGTGCTGTCACTGGCCCAGGCTTGCAGCGTCTGCACGCGGGCCAGATGCTCGGCCCAGTCGCCGCCTCCCTCAGCGCTGCGGAAGAGCGCCTGATCGTAGGGCCGGCTCAGGATGAGGGCGCAGGTCGCGCCGACGGTCGCGAACGCTCCGAGCGCGGGCGGCGAGGGGGTGCGCGGCACGGCCCCAGTCTACGTGGGATACTCCCGCCGCATGCGGAACGCGGTCGCTCGAGCTTTCCACGACGAGGGCACCCCGGCGTACCGGGTGCTCCACAGCATCATCTGGGCGCTGGTCGCCGCCTCCGTGGGGCTCGTATCCATCGATATCTGGCTCCCCCAGGAGTTCTCCGAGAGCCGCCCCCTGCGCGTGCTCGACTTCGCCATCCTCGCCTTCTTCGCCGTCGAGCTGGTGCTGCGGGTGGTCACGTACCGGCCCCCGGCGTTGGACTTCTGGGACCGCGGCTACTTCGGTCGGGCCAGCGTCCACGTGATGGAGCGGCTCCGCTACCTGTTCACCCCGATGATGCTCATCGACCTGGTGACCGTGTTGGCGCTGGTTCCCGCGCTCCGAGGGCTGCGGGTGCTGCGGCTGCTGCGCTTGTTCAAGGTGCGCGACTGGTTCCGCCACACCAACCCGCTGCAGGGGGTGCTGCGGGCGTTCCATGAGAACCGCCTGCTGTACTTCTCCGCCTACGGTCTGCTGGCCGCGGGCACCGTACTGGGCGGGCTGACGATCTACTTGATCGAGGGCGTGGACGGCTCCAACGGAGGCATCGACTCGATCGTGGACGGGATGTGGTGGGCGATCGTCACCCTGACCACCGTCGGGTTCGGCGACATCGCCCCCGTCAGCGGGCTCGGGCGGGTCGTGGCGGCGTTCTTGATGGTCGAGGGCATGTTCGTCCTCGCCCTGTTCGCGGGCATCGTCGGCACCACCCTGATGGGGGCCGTCGGAAGCATGAGGGAGGAACAGTTTCGGATGACCGGCTACACCGACCACGTCGTGATCTGCGGCCACGACGCGGGCACCCGCATGCTGCTGGACGCGCTCGTGCGAGAGCCCTTGTTCGGCGACCGCGAGATCCTCGTCTTCGCCCCCGGCGACCGGCCCCGGGATGTGCCCGCGGAGCTCACCTGGGTCAGCGGCGACCCCACCAAGGAGAGCGAGCTGGGCAAGGTCAAGCTGACCCACGCCGGCGCCGTGATCGTCGCGGGCAAGCGGGACACGACACCCCAGTCGGCGGACGCGCTGACCCTCCTGACCGTGTTCACGATCCGCTCCTGGATGGGCCGCCAGCCGGAGACTCCGTCGCGGCGGGAGCCGCTCTACATCGTCGCGGAGATCCTGGACGAGGAGAACGTGGGCCACGCCAAGACCGCCGGCGCCGACGAAGTGATCGAGTCGACCCGGCTGGGGTTCTCGCTGCTGGCCCACGCCATCGCCATGCCGGGCACCGCCGAGGCGGTCGCGGAGCTGGCGGGGGTGGACGGCCACAGCGTGTACGTCGGGCGACCCAACGGGAGCGTGGACCTGCCCGCCCCCTTCGAGGACGTCGCCCGGGGCCTCAAGCAGCAGCTCGGCGTGATGCTGATCGGGGTGCGCTCGTCCAAGACGGGACACGACGAGCTGAACCCCCCGGACAGCCGGGAGGTCACGAAGGAGTGCGGTCTCGTCTACATCGCGGAGGCCAAGACGCTCCCCCGCTGGTGAGCTAGCCGAGGATCTCGTTCATGTAGGTCTCGAAGTCGGCCACGGTGGGGCCGGCGGCGTTGTACTCGTCGGGGCCGGAGATGCCCACGCCGGCGTTCACGGCCTCTTCGATCTGGGGGTTGTCCCAAACGTCCGTGTCGTGCACACGCTCGCTCTCGACGGCGAACTGCTTCAGGACCGCGAGGCCCGTGACGTCCGCGGCGATGCGGTCGGCGGACACGATGTGCACGCCGGGGGAGTCCTCGAGGCCACTGGGGTTGCCACCGATCGTCGGGCCCCCGCGCACCACCGCCTCCCAGCCGTCCAGGAACGTCAGGGTCGGGGTCACGTGCTGGTTCAGCTGCGCGATCATCTTGTAGAGCTTGTTGTCGTTTGTGGGGTGGTACGCCAGGTTCGCGTCCCGCGCCCGGTCGGCCGGGTGGGCCAGGCCGATAATGTTCTTCATCCCCATCGTGAACTGCGAGATGAAGTGCGTCTTCACGATCGGGAGGTTGAAGATGACGTCCGCCTCGACCACGGGGGTCGGGAAGCGGAAGCCGCCCTGCCAATCGGGGGCGTCGTCCTCGGTCACCATGACCCAGTCGATGTCCGGATCGTCCTCGTCCAGCACGAGCAGCTCGGCGCCCGCGTTGGCGGCGGCCTCGACCGCGCCGTTGGCCACCAGGTTGCCGTAGGTGTTGGGGTCGCCGAAGAAGGAGCGGTCGCCCACGATCACCCGGCTGGCGCCCTGGTCGAGGCACCACGCGGTGAGCTCTTCGATCATGCGCGGGCGGGTGCTGTAGGGGTACGGGTCGCCCGAGTTGCTGTTCACCTTGAGGAAGACCACGTCGCCGGAGTTGACGACCTCGGCGAGTCCGTCCCGCGCGATGGTCTCGTTCATGGCCGCGGACAAGGCGGTCTTGTAGCCCTCGCCCCCGCCCATGCCGACCAGCGAGTTGATGACCTCGTCGACGCTGTCGTCGTCGTCTCCGACGGGGCCGCAGCCCGGGACGAGCACGCCGGCCGCCGTGGCGGTGGAGGCGCGCGCGATGAACTGGCGCCGGTTGAGTTCCTTCTCCCGGAACTCCTGCAGGAGGTCCTTGGAGCGAATGATTCGGCCCTTCGGCGGCCGGTTGGACTTGGTCATGGAGTTCCTTCTTCCGGGTCAGGAGTGGGCGACAATACCAGGGTCGACAGCGGCCTTGACGACTGTTCGTCTCGCGACGGCGTCCAACGCTTCATCCAGGTGATCGAGGTCGTACCGGGCGGTGATCATCTCCCGCCAGGGGAAGCGTTCGTGGTGGCGTCCCATCACCGCGATCGAGCGGTGGAAGTGGGAGAAGTCCGAGCCCCAGGAGCCGCGGATTTCCACGTGCTTGCGGTTGATCTGCCAGTGGGGGTTCAAGCCGATGTCGCCGTTGTCGGTGTACTGCCCGCAGACCACGACCCGGCCGCCGTCGCGCACCAGGTCGAGCGCGTCGGTGACCGCCTGGGGCGGTCCCGCGGCCTCGATGACCACGTCGGCGCCGCGCCCTCCGGTCCAGTCCTTCACCAGCTGGATGCGCTCCTCACGGGGCTGACCCAGGCTGAGGGTCTTCGTCGCCCCCATGCGCTTGGCGAACGCGAGCCGATCGTCCGGCGCGCCGATCGCGATCACCTGGTTGGCCCCCGAGAGGGTGGCGAAGGTCACGATGCTCTGTCCCACGGGGCCCACACCCAGCACTACGACCGAGTCGCCCAACCGGATCTCCGCCCGATCGGTGGCGTGCATCGCCGTGTTGAGCCCGCAGCCGCCGCCGCAGTAGGTCTCGGCGTCCAGCCCCTTGGGGAGCCGGAGCAGCTTCACCCCGGGCTTGAGCCAGATGGCCTCGGACCACCCCCCCAGCAAGCCGTGCTCGGCCGGGTAGGTGATGCCGTAGACCTTGCGCGAGGGGCACCGCGTCGTCTCCTTCGCGACGATGCAGTAGTGGCAGGAGCCGCAGCTCTCGTGCACGTCCATGAAGCCGACGACGTCGCCCTCGTGGAAGGGGAGCCCGTCCACGTCGGTGATGGTGCCCCGCATGCCCGCGATCTGCCCCACGGAGACGTGCCCCGGGATGATCGGGTAGGGCACCCCGCTGAGCTTGCCGTGGTGGAGGTGGACGTCGGTCCCGCAGACCTCGGACAGGATGGTGTGGAGGACCACCCCGCCCGGCTGAAGTTCGGGGGCTCGGAACTCCCTCACCTCGATGGGCTGGTTGGGTCCCGGCATCACGGCGGCGCGGTAGTGAGATCGCATGCGGCGGGGAATATCACTTTTTTCGGAACCTTTCCTCTGGAGGCTGGTCGAGAGGGGTGGCGCTCCTGCCCTTGGCCGGGGGGACGCGCGTCGAGGACCGACCCCGCACCTGGTACGAACCGCCAGGGCAGAGACCGGAGCCTCTGTGCCCTCCCGCAAGAACAAACTCGATCAAGCCGCCGACGCGCTCCAGCGCCTGGGCGACTCCTCCCGTTCCACCTCCGACCTCGGCGTGCAGCCGGGGGCCCCCCCGGTGCTCGAAGTCGTCGAGCTCTGGGGCGACGCTGTGCTGGAGGTGCGGCACTTCGACCGTTCGACTGCGGCGGTGAAGCTGGGCGAGCCCAAGCCGCGGGGCGTGCGCCCCTGGTCCACCGCGTTGGTGGTCGCGCTGCTCGTCGGCGTCGGCGCGTTGGTGGTCCGCCACACGACGCTTCCGGAGCCGCCACGCCTGCTGGAAGGCGACCAGGAGCTGATCGACGGCTGGTCCGCCGCGGACGAGGCCGAGCGGGCCGCGATCGCGCAGGTGGCCCGGGACAAGGCGGCCAAGGAGAAGGCGGACCTGGAGGCCGGGATCGAACCCCCCGCGCCGGAGCCCGATCCCCTCGACGAGCTCGGCGACCCCCTGGCCGAAGCCAGGACCGCCTACGACACCGCGGAGGCGGAGCGGATGGAGCAGGCCGTCACCGACGGCGCCGACCCGTTCGTGCTCCGAGCGACCGCCCAGCCGTTCGATGTCACCGCGTTGGAGGAGCCCGAGGCGTTCGTGGTCGAGCAGATGATGCTGGTCGCCCGCCAGCTCGCCCCCGCCGGCCGACTCAGCCGGGCCTGGGCCGCGGTGCTGGAGGACTTCGAGTTCACCGAGGAAGCGCTGTCGATCGAGGCGGCGCAGCTGCTGTACGCCGACGCCGTGGTCAGCAACTCGATCACCCAGCGGTGCCGCGCCGTCGACCGGCTCGTGACCGCCGGCAGCGACAGCTTCGAGCACTCCAGCCGACAGGCTCTCTGCCTGCGCCGCCGGGGTTTGCTGGATGAGGCCGCGCCGTTCGCCGCCGCCGCGTTGGGCAAGGCGCCGAAGCGTCCCGCCGACCGCGCCCAGGCTGAAGACCTCGCCGGCCTGTACCGCCTGACCGCGGAGTTGGCGGCTCGTGATCCCGCCCTGCGCGCGCAGGAAGAGGCGGCGTGGATGGCGCTTCGGGAGTTCGTCATCGACGAGTTGAAGGATGGCGGCCTGCTCGCCGTCGCCGATGCGGGCGTGCACCGCATCCGTTCGGACGAGCTCGCGGCGAAGCAGGACAGCCTCGTGCGGGCGGCGATGGCGCTGTCGTTCTTCGTCGCGCTGCTGCTGCCCATCGGCCTGATCGTGGATGAGCGCAAGGACCGCCGCGGCGGCCCCGACTTCGACGCCCCCGAGACCTCCCTGCCGGTGCACCCGTTCCCCCTCGTGGAGCGAGACGGCGACGACGTGCTGGTGGCCCTGCCTCTGCACGGGACCGCCTGCCTGACCGAGAACGGCGAACCGATCTATGCCCCCGAGCTGGCTGCCCGACCCCGCACCGAAGACGTGGGGGGATGGCTTCGCACGCCGCTGCCGGAGCGGTCGCAGTACTTCGTCGAGCTGGGGAACCGGGTCTTCGCGATCCGCGAGACCGAGCGCGCCGCGGCGCTGCCCCCCTCGTCGGTCGACGACTACGACTGGCGTTTCGCCGGCATCCTCGCCGCCGTGCTGCTGATGGGGGCGTCCGTCGCCATCCTCGGCACCCTCATCGACCTGCCGCCGGGCACCGAGGTGCTGACCAACCCGGTCTCCCAGACGGTGATGCTGCAGCCCCAGATCCAGGAGCTCCCCGAGGCCAGCGGATCGGACCCGGGCGAGCGGGCCGAAGGGGACGAGGGCGCCTCCGGCGATCCCACCAGCAACGTCAAGAGCCCGCGGGCGCAGATCGCGCAGCGCAAGAGCGACCGCGACCGGGCGATGGTCAACGACCTGCTCGAGTCGATGATCGGCGATACCCAGACCGTTGGCGGTGATCCCAATGGCCTGGACACGGCGATGGCAGGGCTGAACCTGACCCACATCCCCGGCTACGGACCGGGCGCCGGACGCTGGCGCGGCGGCCCCGGGGGGGGCGGCGATCGCAAGGGACCGTCCGGGATCTCGATCGACGGCGCCGGCACCGGCGGCCCCGGGGGACCGGGCCGTGGACCGTGGACGTCCGTTCCCAAGAAGAAGGACCGGCACCCGCGGGTCACCACCAGCGAGCCGATCACCCTCTCGCCGTTCGACAAGTCCGCCATCGACCGGGTGGTCAAGACCCACCTCAGCGCGATTCGGTACTGCTACCAGCAGGAGCTGACGAAGAACCCCGCCCTCAGCGGCAAGGTCGTCATCAAGTTCGTCATCGCGCGCGACGGTACGGTCAGCCAGGCGACCGTGAAGAGCTCGTCCCTGCAGAACGTGATCACAGAGAAGTGCATCACCGGCAAGTTCATGCAGATGCGGTTCCCGCGGCCGAAGTCCGACGGCATCGCCGTGGTGGCGTACCCGTTCGTATTCGATTCAGCCGGCTGAGCCGGCGCGTCCGGGCTACGGGACGGTGAGCGTCTCGATCAGCGTCCCGTAGTCGTACGTGTCGATGTGCAACTCGTAGGTGCCGGACGGCAGCGGCGTGCCGCTGGGGGTCTGGATCGCCGCGAGGGTGTAGGTGTCGGTGGTGGGGGCCGCGCCGCACACCAGGTCCTCGATGCGCACGCCCGCGCTGCAGGTGCGCTCGCCGCCCTGCGGCTCGCCCAAGGCGCTCCAGACGCTCGTGCCGAACAGGCACTGGCTCCCGTAGACCGCGGTCTCGGTGCCGCCCCCCACGTTCTCCAGGCTCAGCGTGATCGTCAGCGGGCTGCCCTCGGCGTAGCTGGTGGTGACGGCCCCCGAGGGGTCGGTCAGCACGGCCGTGGGCACCACGTTGGGTGGGTTGGAGCAGGGCGGGGGACCCGAGTCGTCGTCGTCGTCGCCGCTGTCGTCGTCGTCGGCGCCGGAGTCGTCGTCGTCGCCGCCGTTGGGGTCGCAGTCGACCTCGATCGTGAACCCGGACGTCGCCTCGTCGTAGCCGTCCACGACGATGTAGTAGGTGTTGGCCACCAGGGCCGCGAAGGTCGCTTCCTCGCTGTCGGCGGTGCCCGCGGAGCTGGCCACGCAGCCCAGGGGATCGCACTCCCCGGCGGGGCCGGCGGCGAGCACGAACAGGTCCAGGTCAGCTTCGAGCCCGCTGATGCGCACGGCGACGTCGCCGGAGTCAGTGGGGGTGAAGCTGTAGGTGAACTCGGAGCCGGTCTCGCCGGATCCGCCGCACGAGTAGCTCTCGAGCACGTCCGTCGACCCGGGGGCGGCGTTGTTGCCCGCCTGCACGTCGCCGCAGGACAGCGTCACCGCGGGGGCGCACTCCGGGGGCGGGGGATCGGTCGCGTCGTCGTCATCGACGATCACCGAGCTGTCGTCGTCGTCAACCGTGTCGTCGTCGTCGATCGTGTCGTCGTCGTTCGCGATGGTCGTGTCGTCGTCGTCCACCGGAGGCGGCTCGGGATCGGTGAACTGCTCCCAGCAGCCGGACCCCACCAGCACCACCAATACCGCTGTCAAGAAACTGCAAAGTCGAGTCATGGAGAGCATGTTTCCACACTCCGGGATCGCTGCAAAGGGCCGTCCCTGCCCGATCCCCTCAGCGGAGGGTGTGTTCAGCGCCGTAGGCCCACAGCCAGGTGGCTCCCCCGTCGCGGTCCAGACCCCCCATGTATTCCAACGCGGTCGCATCGACCGGATCATCGGGGATCCACAGCATTCCGTCGCCGTAGCCGGGCGCACCGTCCGGCTTGACGTAGGTGTCGGTCCCCTCGGCGTCGACGAAGAACCCGTACGACGGGGTGGTGTCGGAGTCGCCGCAGACGTCTTCGGCCCAGTCGTAGTCGGTCGCCCACCCGATCGCGCGCTCGTGGGCGGCTTCGTAGTGATCGTCGCCGCCGTTGTCGACGAACACGCCCAGCCCGTGGCACTTGCTCGCGCCGATGGAGCGGCCCGGTCCGAAGTAGGTGTCGTCGCCCCCGTCCTCGACGAACACCGTCACGCTGAAGTCGTGGGCGAGGCCGATCGCGCTGTGGATCGGCGGGACGTCGGCGTTGTAGGTGTCGTTGCCGCCGCCCTCCAGGAACGCCGCGACCCCGAAGTGGGCGGTGGCCCCCTGGGCGTAGAAGAGGCCGTTGTAGCGGTCGTCGCCGTCGGCGTCCGCGAGCACCCCCAACCCCATCCAGTACGAGACCCCCTGGACGAAGACTGAGCCGTTGTAGGTGTCGTCGCCGGCCCGATCCCGGAGCAACGCGATGCCGCCTCCGAGGTGGGTGCCGGTGGCGTCGCGGCGCCACCCAAACGCCGAGCTCTGGCCCAGGGAGTTGTTGGCCGCGCCGGGCTGTTGGGGGGAGTAGAAGAGCACCGGCTCGACGGGCAGCCCGTAGGCGTCGTTGCCGTCGGCGTCCAGCAGCGCGCCGAAGGAGGAGACGAAGCCGAACCCCTGGGCGTGGGCGAACGCCCGGTAGAGGTCCTCGCCCCCGCCGTCCACGAGCAGGCCGATGCCCACGACGGCCGCGCCCTAGGCGCCGTTCTCGGCGGTGTAGGTGTCGTCGCCGACGTCGTCCGCGAGCACCCCCACGCCGAAGGCCGCGAAGCCCTGGCTCTTGCGCAGCGACCGGTAGGTGTCGTCGCCGCCGCCGAGGTCGACGAGGAAGCCGTAGCCCAGGCGCCCCGCTCCCTGCCGGCCGAGGTGGCTGCGGGAGTAGGGGCCGTAGTAGGCGTCGGGGGCGTGGCGTCCGGCGGCGTCGCTGGGGAGCAGCCCCTCGCCATCGAGGTCGTGGGGGACCTCGGGGTAGGCGTACAGGTCGTCGCCGCCCAGGTCGATGTGCACCGCGACGGGGTGATCCTCCGACGTGTTGGCGCCGGCGGGGGTACGGATCTCGT
>PVBE010092701.1_pt1 | contig 10738 bp, 6 predicted proteins | sample 1631181 | NCBI WGS metagenome assembly PVBE01 (sample SAMN08397723, study PRJNA350692) | Marine metagenome, whole genome shotgun sequencing project. | isolation source: water | place: Pacific Ocean | collected 2012-04 | reverse complement strand
GGCGGCGACCCCGTCAACGGAACCAGCTTCGTCGATTGCATCGAGATGTTTTTGGCCGACGACAAAACCGAAGGCATCGTCATGATCGGAGAGATCGGCGGCTCGGCGGAGGAAGAAGCCGCCGAAGTCGTCAAATCGGCGCCGAGGAAAAAACCGATGGTCGGGTTCGTCGCTGGACTGACGGCCCCGCCGGGCCGCCGCATGGGCCATGCCGGCGCCATCATTTCCGGCGGCAAGGGCAAGGCGGGAGATAAAATCGAGGCCTTGAAAAGCGCCGGCATCTGGGTCGCCGATTCGCCGGCCGAGATCGGCGCCACCATCCTGGCGGCGCTCAGCTGATAAATACTCGCCAAGAGACATTGGACGCTGGCCCGTTGATGCGAATATAAATGAGCGGATAGGCTCTTAACCGAGAGGGAGCGAAATCGCGGATAACGGGTCCGCCCTTTCGCCACAACCATGGCAACGACACCCAACTCTTTTCTGAGCGGGATTAACGCCACCTATATCGGCGAGCTTTATTCCCGGTATCTGGACGATCCCGGCTCGGTGGACGCCAGTTGGAACGCCTTCTTCTCAAGCTTGCGGGAAGACGCAATGTCCGTCCACGACGAGTTGCGCGGGGCCAGCTGGGCGCCGTCCGCATCGGGCGTCATCGGCGACGGCAATGGCGACGGCTCGATGGCGCCGCCTCCGGCGGCCGCTGTTCCCGCCGCCGCCCTCAGGGCCATGAGCGCGCATTTCGGCGACGGCCGGGCGCGGGCGGCGACCCTGGATTCGATCAACGCCCTGATGATGATCCGCGCCTTTCGGGTCCGCGGCCATCTCATCGCCAACTTCGATCCCCTGGGGATCGAGGGGCGAACCCACCACCCCGAGCTCGACCCCAAGACCTACGGGTTTACCGAGGCCGACTTGGACCGCCCTATTTTCATCAACAACGTGCTGGGGCTGGAAACGGCGACCTTGCGCGAGATTCTCCAGGTGCTCGAAGAAACCTATTGCGGTTCCATCGGCGTCGAGTTCATGCACATCCAGGAGCCCGAGGAAAAGGCCTGGATTCAGCGGCGCATCGAAAGCATCCGCAACCAGACCCAATTCACCTTCCGGGGCAAGCGTACCATCTACCAGCGCTTGGTCGAGGCCGATGGTTTCGAGCGCTTCCTCGACAGGAAATATACCGGCACCAAACGCTTCGGCCTGGATGGCGGCGAATCCCTGATCCCGGCCCTCGAACAAATCCTCAAAAGGAGCAGCCAGCTCGGCATCAAGGGAGTGGTGCTGGGGATGCCTCACCGCGGCCGCCTCAACGTTCTCGCCAGTATCATGTGCAAGCCGTACGCGGCCATGTTCGCGGAGTTCAAGGGAGTCGCCGCCAGCCCCGACGACGTGCAGGGATCCGGCGACGTCAAATACCATCTCGGCACTTCCGCCAACCGGATTTTCGACGGCAATTCGATCCATCTGTCGCTGGCCGCCAATCCGTCGCATCTGGAAGCGGTCAATCCGGTGGTTTTGGGCAAAGTCAGGGCCAAGCAAGCCCAGCGCGGCGACGATGACCGCAAACTGGTCATGGGCCTGTTGATGCACGGCGACGCCGCCTTCGCCGGCCAGGGACTGGTTCCGGAAAGCCTGGAACTTTCGCAGCTTCGCGGCTACCGCACGGGCGGCACCATCCACTTCATCGTCAACAACCAGATCGGCTTTACCGCCGTCCCGACCAAGTCGCGCTCGTCGCCTTATCCATCGGACATCGCCAAGGGCATCCAGGCGCCCATCTTTCACGTCAACGGCGACGACCCGGAGGCGGTGGTGCACGTCTCCCGCATAGCGGCCGAGTTCCGCCATGAGTTCAGCCGTGACGTGATCATCGACATGGTATGTTACCGCCGCCACGGCCATAACGAAGCCGACGAACCGATGTTCACCAATCCCATCATGTATAGGGCCATCGCCCAGCACCCGACCACCCGCGAGCTTTACGCCCGGCGTCTGATCGGAGAAAACGTGCTCGACGGGGAAGATGCCGAAAAGACCGTCGCCGATTTCGCGGCAGGCCTGGAAAAGGACTTCGTGGCGGCCGATGCCTACAAACCCAACAAGGCCGACTGGCTGGAAGGCAAATGGAAGGGACTGGTGCAACTCGCCGACGAGGAGGAGCTGCGCGAAGACGATACCTCCGTGTCGATGGAAGTGCTGCGAGAAGTCGGCATGGTCATTTCCCGCCCGCCGGAAAACTTCCACGCCAACCGCAAGATCCTGCGCCAACTCGGCGGCAAGCGAAAGATGATCGAAAGCGGCAAATCCATCGATTGGGCGACGGCGGAGGCGCTGGCCTTCGGGACGCTGCTGGTGGAAGGGACGCCGGTCCGGCTGTCGGGCCAGGATTCGGGCCGCGGCACCTTTTCGCAACGCCATTGCGTCCTGATAGATCAGGAAAGCGAGGAACCTTACTTTCCGTTGAGCCATATCCGTCCGGATCAGACCGCCTTCGAGGTCATGGACAGCCCTCTTTCGGAAGCCGGCGTGCTGGGCTTCGAGTACGGCTATTCCCTGGCCGCTCCCAACACCTTGGTGTTGTGGGAGGGCCAGTTCGGCGATTTCGCCAACGGCGCCCAGGTTATCATCGATCAGTTCGTCGCCTCGGGCGAATCGAAATGGTTGCGCATGTCGGGGCTGGTGCTGCTGTTGCCTCACGGTTTCGAAGGCCAGGGGCCGGAGCATTCATCGGCCCGGCTCGAGCGTTACTTGCAACTTTGCGCCGAGGAAAATCTGCAGGTGGTGAATCCGACGACTCCGGCAAACTACTTCCATGCTCTCAGGCGCCAGATACGGCGCAATTTCCGCAAGCCGCTGATCGTGATGGCGCCGAAATCGCTCTTGCGGCACAAGCTGGCGGTCTCGAAACTGGGCGAGATGGGGCCGGAAACTTTATTCCTCCGGGTGATCAAGGAGACCGGGCACTTGGTTCTCGATAAAAAGGTCCGCCGCGTGGTGCTGTGTTCGGGCAAGGTTTATTACGATCTCCTGCGGGCACGCCTGGAAGCGGGCATCGACGACGTGGCGCTCATCCGCGTCGAGCAGTTTTATCCCTGGCCGCGGCAGAGCGTTTTGCAGCAACTCGCCCGCTACCCTTCCGCCGAGGTTCTGTGGTGTCAGGAGGAGCCGGCCAACATGGGCGGTTGGACTTTCGTATATCAGCGTCTCGAAAATATTCTAGACGAACTAGGCAAAAGCCCTTCCCGCCCTGTTTTCGCCGGCCGCAAGGCGGCGGCGTCGCCGGCCACGGGGATTGCCAAGGTCCATCACGAGGAACAGGCGAGACTGGTCGAGGAAGCGCTGACGGCGGAGGTGGACGCCATCGCGCAACCCTTCCGCCGTAACCCGGCGTGAACGGATTGCGGGCGAAACGGTTGGAAGGCGAGGAAAACATGGTGACGGAAATCAAAGTCCCGGCCTTGGGCGAATCGATAACCGAGGCGACGGTGGCAAAATGGATGAAGGCGGTGGGCGAGGCTGTCGCCGCCGACGAGCCGCTGGTCGAGTTGGAAACCGACAAGGTGACGTTGGAGATCAACGCGCCCGCCGCCGGCGTCTTGAGCGATATCGCCGCCCCCGAAGGCAGCGAGGTCGAGGTGGGCGCCTTGCTCGGTGTCATCGGCGACGGCGCGGGCAAGGTAAAAAAAGCCGCCGCCAAACCGGCCGAGGTTACCCCACCGGCGCCGGCGTCGCCACCACCGCCCGCCGCCGTACCCGTTGGGCCGGAAGCCGTCAAGCCGCTGTCGCCGGCGGTGAGGAAGCTCTTAGCCGAGCACAACCTCGACGCCGCCGACATCGCCGGCACCGGCAAGGACGGCCGTCTAACCAAAAGCGACGTCCTCGCCTACTTCGACAAGGACGGGGCGAAAACTCCGGCGGCGGACACTGCCCCGGCGGCGGCGCTCAAGACCGGCGCGGCGGACACTACCGCGGCGCCGCCGGCGCCGGCGCCCGCCGCCGCCCAGTACCCGCCGCGCCCGCCCGGCCCGCGCGAGGAAAAGGTCCGCATGACCCGGCTTCGCAGGATGATCGCGGCGCGTCTCAAGGAGGCGCAGAACACGGCGGCGATGCTGACCACCTTCAACGAGGCCGACATGAGCGAAGTCATGGCGTTGCGCGCCCGTTACAAGGAAATTTTCGAGAAGAAACACGGCCTGCGCGTTGGCTTCATGTCGTTTTTCGTCAAGGCCTGCGTGGTGGCGCTCCGCGAGTTCCCGGCCATCAACGGCGAAGTCGCCGGCGACGACATCATCTACAAGAACTATTACGACATCGGCGTCGCCGTCGGCACCCCGCAAGGGCTGGTGGTGCCGGTGGTGCGCGACGCCGACTCTTTGAGCTTCGCCGGCATCGAGAAGACCATCGGCGATTTCGCCCGCCGGGCGCGGGACGGCAAGCTCGGCGTCGAGGAGATGCGGGGCGGCACCTTCACCATCACCAACGGCGGCATCTTCGGCTCGTTGCTTTCGACGCCGATCCTCAATCCGCCGCAATCCGGCATCCTGGGCATGCACAAGATCCAGCAGCGGCCGGTGGTCATGCCCGACGGCTCCCTGGCGGCGCGCCCGATGATGTACCTGGCGCTCGGTTACGATCACCGCATCGTCGACGGCCGCGAGGCGGTCTCCTTCCTGGTCCGCGTCAAGGAATGCATCGAGGATCCCCAGCGGATCATGCTGGATACCTGAATCATGAGCGAAGATAGCTTCGATCTCGTCGTCATCGGCGGCGGTCCGGGGGGGTACGTCGCCGCCATCCGGGCGGCGCAACTGGGCATGAACGTCGCTTGCGTGGAGAAGCGCGGCGCGTTGGGCGGCACCTGCCTTAACGTCGGCTGCATCCCGTCGAAGGCGTTGTTGCAGTCGTCGCACCATTACCAGACCGCAAACCACGAGCTCGCCGCCCACGGGGTGAAGACGGCAAGCATCACCCTCGACCTGGCCGCCATGATGGCGCGCAAGGACAAGGTGGTCGCCGAGCTTACCAAGGGCATCGAGTTTCTGCTCAAGAAGAACAAAGTGAGCCGCGTCGACGGCGCCGGCGCCGTCACCGCCGCCGACACCGTCACCGTGAAGGCGGGCAACGGCAAGGCCCGGGTTCTGAAAACCGAGAACGTCCTCATCGCCACCGGTTCCGATACGGCCCCCCTGGCGGGGGTGAAGATCGACGAAAAACGCATCGTCAGCTCGACCGGCGCGCTGTCGCTCGCCAAGGTGCCGAAAGACATGGTGGTCATCGGCGCCGGCGTCATCGGGCTTGAATTGGGTTCGGTATGGCGGCGGCTGGGCTCGAAAGTCACGGTCGTCGAATTCCTCGATGGGATCCTTCCCGGCATGGACGGCGAGGTCCGCGCCCAGATGCGGCGGATTCTCTCGCGCCAGGGAATGGCCTTCAAACTGTCCACCAAGGTGACCACGGCTAGGCCGTCGAAGAGCGGGGTGAGTTTGACCGTCGCACCCGTCAACGGCGGGCCCGAGGAGACGCTGAAAGCCGACCTGGTCCTTGTCGCCATCGGCCGGCGTCCCTATACCGACGGCCTCGGCCTGGACAGGCTGGGCGTTGAAATGGACAAGCGCGGTTTTGTCAAGGTGGACGAGGATTTCCAGACCAACGTCGCCGGCGTTTTCGCCATCGGCGACGTCATCGGCGGGGCGATGCTGGCCCACAAGGCGGAAGACGAAGGCGTGGCGGTGGCCGAGATCCTGGCCGGCCAAGCCGGACACGTCAACTACGGGACCATCCCCGGCGTCGTCTATACTCACCCGGAAGTGGCCTCCGTCGGCCTCGGCGAGGAGAAGCTGAAAGAGGACGGCGTCGCCTACAATGTGGGCAAGTTCCCATTTTCAGCCAATTCCCGCGCCCGCGTCAACGCCGACGCGGACGGCTTCGTCAAGGTGCTGGCCGACGCCGCCGGCGATCGGGTATTGGGCGTTCACATCATCGGTCCCGCCGCCGGCGAGCTTATCCAGGAGGCGGTGTCGGTTATGGAGTTCGGCGGCTCGGCCGAGGACATGGCGCGCACCTGCCACGCCCACCCGGGACTTTACGAGGCCCTCAAGGAGGCGGCGATGGCGGTGGACGGACGGGCGATCCACATCTAACATATCCGGGAATTCCGGGAAAAGTGTCCGTCCTTTACTAAGCCTGCCACTGTCCGAGACGGCGGTAAAGGGCGCCATGCGTCGCTTTGCGACGGCCAACGGCCGCCCTTGACAGCCGTCTCGGACAGTGGCTTGCCGATGGTAGGCCGGCTCGGGAAAGTGGCCTTGTTCAGCCTCTCAAGAAAGTAATCCGAGGAGAGCCAATGATTATTCCTTCGAGAGACAAAAACGGCCGGAGTTCCCGGATGAACCACATATCAGAGGCTGGAATCGAGATTCCGGGCGCAAGAAACTCCGATGTTTGAAATGCTTGCCGAAAGCGAGGGGAAAATGGTCGGCGTCCGCGCCACGGGACGGCTCACCGACGCCGACTACAAGGAGTTCCTGCCCAAGCTGGAGGAGATCATCGGCCGGCACGGGCGCGTCCGCCTTCTCCTCGATTTGGAGGGCTTCGAGGGCTGGGAGCCCCACGCCGCCTGGGACGATTTCACCTTCGGCATGACCCATTGGAACCATTTCGAACGGATGGCCCTGGTCGGCGATAAAAATTGGGAGGAGTTGGTGGCCAAGCTTATGAACCTTCTGATGCGGGGAGAGGCCCGTTTTTTCGCCACCGCCGAGATGGCCGCCGCCTGGGCGTGGATCAAGGAATAGGCGGTTCCCGCTCGCCTCCCCATTTCCCACGAAGATAAAGAAGGTTCATCGTCGCCGGGTTGTTTAATTCAGCCGGAAGCGCCGCCGGACGGCGAGGATGAACAGGGTAAGCAGGCCCAGCGAGATCACCGACTGCAAGGTGGCCAGGAACTTGAGCAATAAGGGCGGTGTGGCGAAGACGGCGGCTTCCGGGGCGCCGGCGGCTTTCAGCGGAATCCATACCGAGAACGGCCTGAACAGTTGCGCCATGGCGAAGTCGAAGGCGGCGCCGGGCGCGGCGGCGGCAAGGGCGTAGCAAAACCAGAACACCACCGTGACGCCGACGAGCCATCCCAGTGGGCGGACGACGCTACGCCCGTAATCGGCGGTCCGTTCATAAAGCAGGGTTAACAGCCAAACAAACCCTTTGTTGCTCATCAAGTTGCGCAGGCTCTTGTCCATCGAGTCGCGCAGGCTCTTCTGCTCGAGGGCGTAGAACATCGCCTCCTCGTTCCTGGCCCCTATATTGCCCATGGCCAGCTTGAGCGTCCGGTAGGCCCGAGCGGCGTGTTCCTTTGACGTGTCCTCGAACGTAGCGCCGGTGAAATCGGTATCCTGGCGGAGTTCCGCGTTGTGGAATTCGGGTGCGACGTGGAAGATGGTCTTCGTGAAGCGGGCCGTATCCAGGAACCGGCGGTTGAAGAAATCGGCCCGTCCTTTGAACACGACGTCCGCGAAATCGGCAATCCGGAACTTCCTCGACGGAGCCTCTTCGTCCGCGCCGCCGGAGAAGTCGGCGGCCCCGCTGAAGTAGGCGTCGCTGCTGAACGCGGCCTCGCGGAAGTTGGCGTTGCCGCTGAACGTGGCCTCGCCGAAGTTGGCGGCGCGGCTGAACGCGGCCTTGCTGAAGTAGGCGTTGCCGCTGAACGCGGCCTCGTCGAAGTTGGCGGCGCGGCTGAACGCGGCCTCGCCGAAGTTGGCGCCGCGGCTGAACGCGGCCTCGCAGAAGTAGGCGTTGCCGCTGAACGCGGCCTCGCGGAAGTAGGCGTTGCCGCTGAACGCGCCCTTGACGAAGTTGGCGGCGCGGCTGAACGCGGCCTTGCCGAAGTTGGCGTTGCCGCTGAACGCGGCCTCGCCGAAGTTGGCGCCGCGGCTGAACGCGGCCTCGCTGAAGTCGGCGGCGCCGCTGAACGCGGCCTCGCCGAAGTTGGCGCCGCCGCTGAACGCGGCTTTTATGAAACATACCCTGGGAAACGGCTTGTCCTTCGTGAAACCGGCGAAGGATACGTTTACCGGAAAGGCCACGCCCGTCAGGTCGGCGGTTTTTTTGTCCCCGCGCGCCTCGTCGATGAAGGCGAGGACGGATGCGTTGAAGCGCGTGACTTCATTTTCGCCCCAATCCGCCTTTTCGCTCCTGTTGCCTTCATCGTCTTCCATGGGCAGGTGGAAGCGGCACCAGGATTTGTCCGCGAACCCGAAGAAATCGGTCTCGCCCTCGAACTGGCAGCCGGGACCGAGGTTCTCAAAAGGCCACGGCCGTTCGCGGTGGAACTTGCAGGGCATGGGCGTATTCCTCGCAATATTCTCCGAACCATGCTACCGGCGGCCGCGAAGCTTGTGAAGGGGCGGGGCCAAATTCAGTTATCGGGCGCCAATTCCGTCAATTCTCTGTGATCTCCGTGTCTCCTCCCTACGCTATGTGTTGAAAAACGACGTTGCTCCTCCAGCCGCTTCCGCCTGGCCTCGGCTGACTATCGGCTATTTGGATGGCTTCAACAATGCGGCCAGGAGAGTCTCCTGGGTGACGGCGCTTTTCTTCGCCAGTTCCGCGGGTGACGGAGCCGGGCCGGAAGGGATCAGGCCATTCGTTAAGGGCACGGCTGGCGGCGCGGGAGGCGGCGGCGCTTGCGCGGCCGGCGCGGCGGGCGGTACGGGAGGCGGCGGCGCTTGCGCGGCCGGCGGGGCCTGTGGCTCGGGAGGCGGCGGCGCTTGCGCGGCCGGCACGGCCTGTGGCTCGGGAGGCGGCGGTGCTTGCGCGGCCGGCGCGGCTGGTGGCGCGGGAGGCGGCGGCGGTGCTTGCTGCGCGTCCGGCGCGGCCGTGTCGGCGCCCGGTGCGCCGTTCGCCCGCGCGGATGGAGGCGCGAAGTTGGACGGCATGCGCCCGGTTCCCCAAGGCAAAGAAACAACATTTCCCGCCTCCTTCGGTGTCGGAGCGGGCTTTTCGGCGCCGAAAACGTCGCCTCTTTCCTTGGAGGTGGAGGACTGAAACAAGGAAGACGGCGGGACGGACGCGGGCATGGGCTCCGGGTCGGTCCTTTCACGGGGCGATTTCTTGGCCAAGACCCTGGTCTCTCCGGGCGGTCCTGGCGGGACCGGTTCACGAGCCTCCCGCGGCTCTGTTCGATCTTCGGCTATCAGCGGAGTTTCTTGCGGCGGCAAGGACGCGTCTTTCGGGGCGGTCACGGCCGCCGGTCCCTCCTCGCCAGGGACAGGGGCTTGGTCCGGAGTGGCGTCCGCCGGGGAGGATTCCACCGTTTCCGGTGCCAGGAATTCGCCATCACCGGCATCAGCGGCGGATTCCCGCTTTCGGCCGCCGCTGCTGTCCGGGGACGCCCATTGACGGATCAGGAGCGGGCGCTCGGCCTCCGAGGGACGCTGGGCGTCCCGTTGTTGCTCGAAAACCTTGCGGATACGCGAGATGAGGGATTCGCCTTCGATCGGCTTGGCGACAAAACCGATGGCTCCTTCCTTGCGAGCTTCCGGAACACGGTTAAAATCAACGCTGCCGGTGATCATGATGATGGGGATGGAGGAAGGGGTCTCGGCCTCTTCGCCGGCGCGGATCCGCCGCACGAACTCCAACCCATCCATGGGCGCCATGTTCCAGGGACAGATGATCACGTCGAAGGGAGTCTGCTCGAGCATCTTCGAAGCCTGGGCGCCGTCTGGCGCTTCTTCGATCGCTTGCGCGCCGGCCGAACGCAAAATGGTCCCTATTTGCAGGGCGAGGCCAACACGGTCGGCGTCGTCGACAATGAGGAATTTCCAGAATTCAAAACCGGAAAGGAACTTGGCGTCGGTCCGCCCCCCCTTCGGCGTCTCTTCCGTGGTTGGCGTCTCGAACGTGACGGCCGCGCCCTCCTGCTGCCCGCCGAGAACCTTGCGGACGCATGCCAAGAGGATTTCGCCCGAGACCGGCCTCTCGATGAATCCGATATTCCCTTGCTCGCGGGCCTCGGGAAACCGGTCGAGGTCGCCGGGGTTCACGGGCATGACAACGGCCGTGGAAGGGGGGGTCTCGGAATCCGTGCCGGCGCGGATCCGCCGCACGAGCTCCAGCCCATCCATTGGCGCCGTGTTGCAGGGACAGATAATCGCGTCGAAACGAATCTGTTCGAGCATTTTCAAGGCCTGGTCGCCGTCTCGCGCCTCGTGGATCGTTTGCGCGCCGGCTGAACGCAAAATGGTCCTTATTTGCGCATCGAGGCCAATACGGTCGGCGTCGTCGACAATGAGGAAAGTCCAAAACTCAAAACCGAAAGTGCTCATTCAATCCGTGTTCCCAAATGCTTGGCGTCGCGTCCCGTTTACAGAGCGGCAAATGGAATTCCATCAAGGCGGTCCCGAAATCCGTCATTAGAGAAGAACGGCGACATCCTCCCGCCATGCGGCATGGGGTCTTTTACAGGTTTCTCAAGGAATTTTTCGTTATTGACGGCACCCGCTTGCTTGTCTTTCTCATGATCAGGCTTGCGCGTCATGAATTGCCGGCTCTTCAGGATAACGCCCGGAGCGGTTACCATGATGACGCAAATATTGTATTTAGAGCCTATCCGAATAACTGGAGACGGTTGTGATGAGACCAAATCAGGAAGGCCGCAAGGCGCCGCTTCGCCGGCGATGCCGGCGCATCGGCAAGAAGCGGCAACGCCGCGGAGGCCTGATTTGGTCCACCCTTCGGGCGT
>PVBE012655159.1_pt1 | contig 10739 bp, 7 predicted proteins | sample 1631181 | NCBI WGS metagenome assembly PVBE01 (sample SAMN08397723, study PRJNA350692) | Marine metagenome, whole genome shotgun sequencing project. | isolation source: water | place: Pacific Ocean | collected 2012-04 | reverse complement strand
CTTCCAGCAACTCGATCACCAATGGGCGCACAACAATCCGGGTTACTTCGAAGCCGCCTCGGTGACCGACGACGAAGCCCGCGAAATTACCGCCGCCTATTACGCGATGGTCGAACTGATCGACGCCCAGGTCGGCAGAATGCTTTCCGCTTTGGAAGAGACCGGGCAACTCGAAGACACACTTGTAATCTTCATGTCCGACCATGGCGAAATGCTCGGCGACCACGGCATCTACCTTAAAGGCCCGCACTTCTACGACGAGGCCGTCCGCGTTCCGCTGGTCCTTTCGTGCCCGGGAGTGATTCAAAGCGGTCTGCGCAGCGACGCCCTCGTGGAACTGGTCGACCTCGCCCCCACGCTCTGCGACTTTGCCGGCGTCGCCCCCGAAGCGGGCATGCAGGGCCGCAGCTTGTTGCCGATCTGCACCGGGGAAGCCGACCCCGCGCGGCACCGCGAGTTCGTCTTCAGCGAGTACTACAACGCCTGGACCCACAAGCATTCCTACGGCACGATGCTTCGCACCCGCACCGAAAAAATCGTCGTCTACCACGGCAGCGAACCGGGCGAGTTGTACGACCTCCAGGCCGACCCGGACGAATTCGAAAACCTCTGGAACGAGCCGAGCGCCGCCGGGCGCAAGACCGAACTGTTCAAGCAATGCTTCGACGCCAGCGTCCTGACGATGGACCCGCTCCCCGAACGGCTCGGGGAATTCTAGAGCGGATTATTCATGAGTTTGTAGCTACGTTCGCCAGAACGTGGCTTTCCGACGGCACTGCGCCCACGTTCTGGCGAACGTGGCCACGACAGTTTGTGATCCGATTCCCAGGCTCATGAATAATGCGGGCTATCTCTTGGCCGAAGGCCATGATCACGGGCCCGACGGTCTTCTACCGATTGCCTCAACCCGCAAACCTCGTCGACACATCCCCGATCCGGGTGAACCTCGCGGTGACGCTCTCACCCTCCTCGACGGCAATCAGCTCGACCGGCGATCCGGGAATCACAACGTCACCAGCCTTCAACATCTCCCCGCGTCGCACGAGATAGTTGACGAGCCATCGCAGCGAGGTCATCGGCCCCGTCGCCATGATCTCCGCGCCGATGCCCGAGGCTGCGAGTTGATCCCCCTTGAACAGGCCGACTCCCTCCATTTCCCAATCGACCTCGCGCGGATGCGTTCTCTGTTCGCCGATGACCAGGGCCGCATGCAGTCCGTTCGATGCAATCAGCTCCTGAGTCATTGGTTCGCCAAACCAGAAATGGTAGTTGTGGATTTCGATTCCCGGTGAAACCCACTCGATCGCGTCCGCGAGCGGCTCGTCATCACCGACTTCATTCGTCAGGTCCCGGCCGATCCTCAACACGAACTCCGGCTCGACCGCGGGCTGAAAGAAGTCGCCCCATTTCACCGACGCGTCTCCACGATGCACGTGCGGCTCCATCACCCGTCCGCAAATGGGTTCGTTCAGCCCGAATTGGCGACGGATGGCCGAACTCGTACAGCCCACCTTGTATCCGACGGCGCGTTCTCCACGCGAAAGCCGCGATTCGATCACCAGTTGCTGGACTGAGTACGCCTCGTCAATCGAGAGCGTGGAAATCGCCGGCACGCCCTCGTGCAAACAATGTGAATCGAAGGCCGTCAGGAAGGCGGACGAGAACTCGGTCAAAGCGGGCATTGCGGTCCCTTCAGTGCGGACGTCCATTGTTCATTGTGCGTGACGCATTGTGTTCTTTCCGCTTCGTTCACGCAATTCCCCGCGACGCTGTTTGTGCGGGATGGTGCGTGGCAGGGCCAGCAGCGGATGGCCCTGGGCTGTCGCGACGAAGTCGGGAGACCTGCGCCCAGCGTGTCGTACTTGTCTTCCTGCAAAACACTATCGGCACTCCCTGCCGTATCGGCCCTTTGTTAGCAATTGTTCGTGACATGCTTTCAGTCCCTGTTACCATACAGGCAGTCCCATCGAGAGAATGTCGAACAATAGCGCTTTAGGTGAGCCGCAGGCAAACACCGATCCGTAGCCACCGTCGCCAGACGGTGGATCAGGCCCGTAGCCACCGTCGCCAGACGGTGGACCTGAGAACCAGTGTTTCGGCGGTATCCCATGAATCAAACCACCAAGCAATGGACCCGTTGGCGAATCGCACTCTGGGCGTCGTCCGCCTCGCTCACCGTGGGCGTCGTGCTGGTGCTCGTCCTGGCGGTCTGGTTTCCGTATTCAAAACGGCAGGCGGTCGTCGACGAAATCGAGTCGTATGGGGCGCGGGTGGGGACCGACAGCTCGGCTCCCGAGTACTTTCGCGGGCTGTTCGGCGCGGACAAGGTTCGAGGTTTCGAGCAGGTCACGTCGGTCACCTTCATGCAGGGAACGGGCGACGATCGCGTGCTGTCGCGAATTGGTAGGTTACCGGAAGTTAACCTGCTCGATCTTCGCGGGACATGGGTGACCGACGAGGGGCTCTTGCATCTCGAGGAGCTCGGGAAACTCCGGACGCTGACTCTGGCCAAGACCGCGGTCACGGACGACGGCGTCGCGCAACTGGCGAACATCAGGAGCCTCGAATCGTTGGACCTGACATCGACGACGATTACCGACGAGAGCTTCACCACTCTGGCGGCCCTGCCCCGGTTACGGCGAATTGTGCTGAGCGGCACGCACGTCTCGCAGGAAGGACTGGCGGCATTCCGTGCGGCTCATCCAGACGTCGAGGTTCTGGCGGATCAGTTGACGCAGTTGGGATTGGGGCGGCTGCGCAAGCGGGCGCACGAAGTGCAGACGGGCGATGAAGGCCGCGTTGTCGGATTGGTTTTCGACGGCAAGCGGAGCGGAAGGCTGACCGATTCCGACGTGGAGAACATCCATCACGCGACGGATTTGACGCGTCTTGAGATCCATCATTGCAGGATCGGCGACGAAGGTCTGCGAGCGATTGCCCAATTGCCCGCGCTGGAGCACCTGCTTCTGAAGGACGTCCCGATCAGCGATGCCGGTTTCGAGGAAATCTCCCGGCTTGCTACGCTGAAGCAGATTCAATTGTTCGACGTGCCGATTACAGGCCGCGCGCTGGGAGCGCTGGTTGAATTGAAAGATCTTGAATCGATTAACATTCACGGAGTAGCCGTCGGGGATGCGGGGTTCGATGCTCTGACTCGCATTTCTACGCTTGAAAGTCTCGGCGTCGGCGGAGCGACGGGCGTCAGCGACGCAGCAATGATGCATCTCTCGCGGTTGCCGCATCTCAAACGGCTCTTCCCCCCGCTGACGCTCGGTGACGAAGGCATGCCGCACTTGGCTCCGTTGACCGAATTGGAACTCCTCGATCTGGATACGCGGAAGATCACCGACGCGGGATTGGTCCACCTCAAGGACATGACCCGACTGCGGACGCTCGATCTTTCGCACACGAAGGTCACCGATGAAGGCCTCAAGCATCTCGAACATCTGTGGGAGTTGACGTACTTGCGGTTCTACTCGACGCGGGCGACGGCAGAGGGGGTTGAGACGCTCAAACGAAAGTTGCCGAACCTCAAGGTTGGCACGAAGTAGCGGCTCGTTGTCGACTGCGTCGACCGTTCTCAATAACCACTCGCCTTGCCGTCTCGACGCCCGTCCGCGACGCCGTGAATTGTGCCGGTCTTGAGGTCGACGAGAATCGAGTGCGCGTCTCCTTGGACGGAAACCCCCTCGCGAACGGCATGCCCACGGGTTTTCAGGTTCTTGACGATCTCATCGATCGGCGCGGTGCCCTGCCCCTCCAGCCGCACTTGGTCGGGCAGCCACTGGTGATGCATTCGGGACGCGGCGACCGCTTCGGGCAGCTGCATGTCGAATTCGAGGACGTTCAACACGACGCACAGTACCGTGTTGATGATCGTCCGTCCGCCGGGGCTGCCCGTCACCAGCAACACGCGTCCCTCCTTGGCGACGATTGTGGGCGTTTGCGAGCTGAGCATCCGCTTGCCCGGCTCGATCTGATTCGCCTTCGTCCCGATCCGCCCCTCACGGTCGGTGTGTCCGGGCACCCAATTGAAATCGCCCATTTCGTTGTTGAGCAGGAACCCGCCCCCCTCGACCACGACCCGCGAGCCGTAACTGAATTCCAACGTATACGTATTGGAAACCGCCATCCCGGACGCGTCGAGGACCGAGAAGTGCGTCGTGCTGTTTCCGCCGGGAGCGATCGGAATGTCCTTCGCCAACTCGACCGACGGCGTCGCCTTGTCGCGGTTAATCTCACCCGCCAGCCGCTTGGCGTAGGCCTTGGTCGTCAGGTGCGGGGGAATCTCGACGAAGTCGGCGTCCCCCAGATGACGGGCTCGATCCAGGTAGGCGCGGCGCATCGCCTCGGCGAGCAGGTGCGCCGTTTCGGGCGACCAGCGGCCCAGCTTCTTGAGTTCGAAGTTCTCCAGCGTATTGAGCATCAGCGCCAACGTGATGCCGCCCGAACTGGGCGGCGGCGGTCCGTAAACGTCGTAACCTCGGAACGTCGTGTGGATCGGCTTGCGAATCTTGGCGCGATAGGCGGCCAAGTCGTCTGCCGTGATCAGGCCTTCGCCACGCTGCATCTCGTCGACGATCAATTGGGCCGTCTTGCCCGTGTAGAAACCTTTGGAGCCGGACGCTGCGATTCGCGAGAGCGTCGCGGCGAGATCCGGCTGAACGAGTCGATCACCGGGCTGCCACTCTTCGCGCCCCGTCGGACCGAAGACTCGTTGAAACTCCGCAAACGGCTTCGTCGCCTCGCTGGCCAGGATTCCGTTGAACGAGTTCGCTAGCGGATTGCCGATCACGAAACCATCCCGGGCCAGACGCACGGCCGGCTCGACCAGCGACTTCCAGGGCAGCTTGCCGTAGACGCGGTGAGCCGTTTCGAGTCCGTGGACGGTCCCCGGAACGCCCACGATGCGGCAGCCGAAGCGAGTGCTATCGAGCGAAAACGTCGTTCGCGTCGCGGCCGCGGGGGCCGTCTCGCGATAATCGATGCAGACGGGGTCCGCACCGTTTCCCGGATGGATCATCATGAACCCGCCCCCGCCGATGTTGCCCGCCTGCGGCCAGGTGACTGCCATGGCAAAGGCCGTGGCGATGGCGGCGTCGACCGCGTTGCCCCCCCGTTTGAGCGTTGCCGCGCCGATGTCCGCGGCGTCCGGCGAAACGGCAACCACCATCCCCTGCTGCCCGAGGACGTCGGCGGGAAGCTGCTGGGCGACGGCGTGATTTGGCCCCGCCGCTGCCAATCCGAGGACGAGCACGATCGCAATAAGTCTCTTCACGGTGAGTCTCCGTTTTTCAGCGGTGTTGTAGGGCGGTCTCAGGCGTGGTCCGAGGCGGAGGGCGCTTCGGGCGGGCGTTCGCCCATCAGTCGGCGGATTTCATCGCGGTCTGACTCGCCCGGCAGACCGTCCCCCGCCCGGTACTTGAAGAGGTCTTCGATGCGGGCTCCGCCGAACTGCCCGTCGAGAATCTCAATGTGTTCACTGCAAATCAGTGCGGGATGCGGCACCCCGCACGCGCGGCTCAGGGCCAACAACTCCTTGCGAAGTGCGATGACGTAATTGGCGAGGCGCGTCGATTTGAGCGTCGGATCGAGCCCCCGCGCCAGCCAGCGGTTCTGCGTGGCGACGCCCGCGGGACAGTGCCCCGTGTGGCAACGTTGCGCCTGAATGCAGCCAATTGAGAGCATCGCCTCACGGGCGACCGCGACCAGGTCGCAGCCCATGGCGATCGCAAACAGCGCTCGCTCGGGGAAGCCGAGTTTGCCCGAGCCGATGAAGACGACTTTCTCGTGAACGTCCTGGCGTGCGAATTCGCGGTAAACGCTGGCGAACCCCTGCCTGAAGGGCAACGCGACGCGGTCGCTGAACACCAGCGGGGCGGCCCCCGTTCCTCCCTCGCCTCCGTCGATCGTGATGAAATCGACCGCCCGGTCCGTCGTGCTGATCAGTCGCGCCAAATCGAACCAGAACTCCGACTCCCCCACGGCCGACTTGACGCCCACCGGCAACCCGGTCGCCTCGGCCAAGCGCTCCACAAAATCGAGCAGGCTGTCGGCGTCGTGAAACTCGGCGTGCGACGAGGGGCTGATGCAATCGCGGCCCATCGGGATGCCCCGGATGTTCGCGATCTCGGGCATGATCTTGGCTGCGGGCAAAATGCCTCCCAGCCCCGGTTTGGCCCCCTGGCTGAGTTTGATCTCCAACGCCCGAATTTGAGGATGCCGCTGAGTCGTCTCGACGAGTCGCTCCAGCGAGAAGCGGCCCGCTTCATCGCGGCAGCCGAAGTAGCCCGTTCCAATCTGCCAGATCAAATCCGCACCGTGTAGATGGTGCGGCGAGACGCCTCCCTCACCCGTATTGTGCAGAGCGCCCGCCTCGAGGCAGCCGCGATTGAGCGCCTCGACGGCGGGGGCGCTGAGTGACCCGTAACTCATGCCGGAAACGCTGACAATTGACTCGGGTCGGAACGCTCTCCGGCGGTTTCGATAGCCCCCGAGCACCTTGGCGCAAGGCACTTGGTGTTGCGGGTCGTACTGTGGATCCCCCGGGTGAGGTGAACTGAGCGGAAACGCGCTGTGCCGAAAGACGATGTAGTTGGGAGCTTTTTCCAACTCCTCGTCGGTGCCGAAGGCGAAGTAGTTGTTCTCCTGTTTCGACGACGCATAAACCCAGCGGCGCTGATCGCGGCTGAAAGGGCGTTCCTCGTTGTTGTTGGTGACGATGTACTGTCGGAGCTCCGGCCCGATCGATTCCAGCAGATAACGCAAGTGGCCGATCAGCGGGAAGTTCCGCAGGATCGCATGCGTCCGCTGCGTCAAATCGTAGAGGGCGACCAGCGCCAACAGACCGAGCGTCAAGTACAGCCAGGGCATGTCAAGTTCCTTGCTTGCGTCGTGCAGGTCGTCTGAGACGACGATTGCACATGTTCACGTTGTACTGCCAACCGGTGAAAACGACAACAGCGCGGTCTCTCGCCCCGGTTTCGCGAGAAGTTCAATCGTGCGAGCCGAAGGAGGGGCGGAACCGGTGCGCGATCCGCACAACCGGTACAACGCGCGGTGCGAGCGTGGCCTGGAGAACTCCTCTTGCTCCGGACCGGTTCGAGTCGCGAATCCAATCAACTCGGTAGGAGCGATGCCGGTGCTCGTCGCATGCACATGCCGGCACAACGAGGAGGCGGATCCCCCCGCCTCCCCTCGCTGCTTCGGACAAGACGACCGCAGATTCCCGGTGAAATCCCGGCAAAATCGAATGTCGGTCGGCCTGAGTCCGCGCAGTGACATATGTTCTTGGGAAGGAAGCCCCTCCCATTGAAGCCAGATTGCGCGTCATCTGATCGCGCATTGACCGCCAGGAATCTTCGCATGTCCAACAACACGGCCGAACTCGTGCCGGAAGAATCGCAAGTCGACGACGTCCCGACGAACGAACAAGCTCCCGCGGACGAACAAGTCCCGGCGGAGGAACGGGCCGATGTCAGCGTCAACATCAACGAGTTGATTCTGGGACGCCCGCTGAACCAGCCGATTTATGACGCAAAAGGCGTGTTACTGCTGGCCGAGGGAGCGGTCATTACCTCTGATTTCAAACGCCTGCTTAAGTCGCGCGAAGTCGAAGAGGTCACCGTTCACAAATCGGAAGTGGAGAAACTGACGCTTCGCGGCGCGGGGAAGGTGATCGAGGCGTCCAAGATCAGTTTCGACAGCGAATTGACGAAACAACTGGACCAGGTGATCGACAGCGGCGCGCTGTCGGTCGTCAACGTCGGCGACGAGGTCCGGGGTTCGCTCGTTCAGCACGGACGGAAAGGGTACGACGAGGAATATCGCGAGGAACTGGTCCAAAAGCACGAGGAGAAAAGCGAAGCACTGAGCGGCATGATGCAGGGGGCGTTGCGCGGCTCAAAAGTCGACGGGCGCGAGATCGCGCAGATGACCGGAAGCTTCCTGACCGACATGACGGCCGATGCCGACAACCTGTTGACGCTCGCCGCTGAGGCCAGCAAGCAGGAAGACCTCTCCAAGCACTGCCTGCAAATGTCGCTGTTGGGCATGGCGATCGGCGTCGAAATGGGACTGGATGCGGACAACGTCCGCAAGCTGTCACTGGCGGGGCTGATTCACGATTGGGGCATGGCCCTCGTCCCCGACAAGATCCGCTTGGCCGAACGGGCTCTGACCAACACCGAATTTCTCGAAATCAAGAAGCACCCGATCTACATCCTCGAAATGCTGCAGAACGTGACGGGAATGCCGAGCGTCGTTCCCCTCGTCTGCTATCAGGTCCACGAGCGAATCAACGGCATGGGATATCCGCGCGGACGCAGCGGCAACGCGATCCACCAGTTCGCGCGCATTCTGCAAGTCGCCGATTCGTACGTGGCGATGACGTCCCCCCGCCCGTACCGTCCGCCGTTGATGCCTTATGCGGCCATGGAGTGTCTGGTGCGGCAAGCACGCGAGAAAATCGTCGACCCGAAAGCGGTCCGCGCCTTGCTGCAAGTGCTGTCGCTGTTTCCGATCGGGAGCTTCGTCACGCTCTCGGACGGCAGCGTGGGACGCGTCATCCGCCGCAACGGTGAACTCTACACCGAGCCGATCGTCCAACTCATGCAGGACGCGGAGGGAAACACGTACGCCGAGGATTCCGACGAAGCGATCATCGACATCTCGAAACACACGCTTGCGGTCGAGCAGGCCCTCCCGACGCCCGGCAGCGACGAGACGCCCCTGTCGAACGCTCTGTTCCAGCAATCGCTGCGGAAATAGTCGAGTGGTGAAGTGACGCAGAGGTGCCGCTGCCTCAAGGGAACACTCAAGGTGTGAGCAGTAATGGCACGTCGACCAATCCTTCCGGATTTCCGTCGTCGTCGCCGGTGTTGCCGGATCCCCACAGGGACTGCGGCTCGGCCGAGTCAATGATCTGCTGGCGGAGGAATGAAACTCCTCCTACATTCTGGAGGCTGCCGTTCACCGCAATCCAAAGCGCGGCGCTGCCAGCCACGTGCGGCGAGGCCATGCTTGTCCCCGAGAGCGTCGCATACCCGCCGTCTTTGTACGTTGAGAGAATGCTGACCCCCGGTGCGGCCACATCGATCGCGGCACCGTCTGAGGTCACTGGATTCCCTCCGACGACCGCACTGCTGAAGTTGCTGAACCACCAGGCGAAGCGGTCGTCGTCGGGATCGCTGTCAGCAGCGCCGCCGACTCCATCAAAGTCGGCCATTGCCGAGACGGCCAACACTTCCGGGTAGGCGGCGGGAATTGACTCGTCGCCCGTGTCGAACAAATGGTCACCCCCGTAAATGTCGCGGGAACTGTTGCCGGCCGTCACGACGTAAACCACGCCTTTACCGACGCTGTTGGCAATCGCGGTGCGGAAGGCCGTACTTTTTCCCGTACCACCGAGGCTCATGTTGACGACGTCGATGACGTCGGCATTGCTCGTGACGTAGTCGATGCCCGAGATCGACCCGGAACCGTTGTTGCCGAGCACCTTGACCGCCACCAGCGAGACGCCCGGCCACGTGCGTTCCGTGCCCGTTCTTGTCGTCCGCGTTCTTGCCGCCTGAAAACGTGATTGACAACGCTGTGTTCACGTTGAGGTCGGGATGATTCAGATCAATGCCCGTGTCCAGCACGGCCACGACGACGTCTGTCAGGTCCACCGTCGCGCCCGCGCCGATTCGGCTCACGCCGGTCGGTACGACGTCGTCAGCAGGCGGCGGAGGATCCTCGCCGCCTCCGTCACCCGGCTTTCCCTTTCCGGGGGGCCGGCCCGTTGCCCGGGCGCCGCTGATCGACATCTCGAGATCCGGCTCGACGAACAACACTTGCTCGTCGCCGAGAATGTGGGCGGCTCCTTTTCCCTTGGGCAGGTGGATGGCAAAGCCGTGGAACGCGGAGCGATAAACGTGTGTGACGTTTCCACCCAGCCTCTTGGCGAGTCCGCGGGCGACGCCGCGCGCATTCGCATTCGGGGCGACCGAGACAATGTACTGCTGTGGGATCGCATCGGCACGCCCGTCTTCCGCCGCCACAGCCACCACCGCTGCCGCACATACCACCAGCCCGAGCACACGTGTCATCGTCTCACCCTCAGCTTGGAAAAACAACCCGTACCGGCGCAACCGGAAAAACCGTGCTGGCGCACCTATCGGCCAGAGTCAACCCAATCCTTGAATCTTAACAGCGTTGGGCGGCACAACCTAGCCAAGTTTCCCAATTTGGCGGAAGAGTGGGCGACGGAATCGTTCGGACCCAGGGGGGCGCAGGCACCAGAGGATTCGGTTGTGCGGCTCACTCCATCCAGGCAATCGGCACCCCGACGCTACGTCCCTGCTCGCAATGCCGCGCGGAGCTCCACGGCCGATCGGCAGCCTTCACAGTCGGTCCCGCCCGCACGGGATGGTAAAAGCTACGAGTCTTCCGCGAAAGCACATTCCTCCTGTGTCTGAGCCACCCTGCGTGATGCTTTTGCTCGTTGGGTATGATGTCTGAGCAACAAACGAGCGCAGTCACTTCCTCATGAGTGAGACGGACCATGACGCAGGACGCGGCGAATCTTGAAGTCGAAAAGAAGATCGAAGAAGCACGCCGGACCCGCGCGCCAGAATTGGTGCTTCGCCTCGGGACGCTCACCGAGCTGCCTGAGTCGCTGAGTCAGCTCGCAGACTTGCAGAGGCTTGACCTCATCTGCAACAAACTGGCGGTGCTAGTGGTATGTCGCCGAATTGTGG
>PVBE010111664.1_pt1 | contig 10739 bp, 9 predicted proteins | sample 1631181 | NCBI WGS metagenome assembly PVBE01 (sample SAMN08397723, study PRJNA350692) | Marine metagenome, whole genome shotgun sequencing project. | isolation source: water | place: Pacific Ocean | collected 2012-04 | reverse complement strand
CCCGAAGACGATCCGCGCAACCCCGCGACGATCGCTGACAATGTGGGGGACAATGTGGGTGACGTGGCCGGAATGGGCGCCGATCTGTTCGAAAGCTATGTGGGTAGCATCATCGCCGCGATGTCGTTCGGCTTCCTGTATGTCAACTTCGCCGACGCCGGATACACCTTCAGAGGGATCAAGCCGGGTTTCGAGTCGGTCGGCATCGTCCTGCCGATGATCATTGCGGGGATGGGGCTGCTGGCCTCGATCGTGGGCACCTTCTTCGTGTCGACCAACGACGAGAAGAAGCTGAACTGGGCGCTCTTCCGTGGGCTGCTGGTGGCCAGCATCATTTTGGTCTTCGCCGTGCTGGGGGTCTGCCACGTCTCTGGCGTGGACGGGCCATTCTACATCGTCGCCACTGACGTCCCGGCGGTGGACCCTGTCTGGTACATCAAGTGGGGCGTTCCGCTCTCGGTCATCATGGGTCTGGCGCTGGGGCTGGCAATCGGTCACATCACCGAGTACTACACCAGTGAGCATAAGCCACATGCCAAGAATATCGCGTTGCAAAGCGAGACCGGGGCGGCGACCAATATCATCTACGGTATCGCGGTGGGGATGGCTTCCTGCGCCTGGCCGCTGCTGCTGATCTGCGCCGCGGTGTTCCTCAGTCACAAGTGTGCGGGTCTGTACGGGATCGCGATCAGCGCGGTTGGAATGCTGGCCACCCTGGGCATCTCTCTGGGCGTGGACGCTTACGGGCCGGTGGCCGACAACGCTGGTGGCATTGCCGAGATGAGTGGCGCGGGGGAAGAGGTGCGCAGGCGAACCGACAGCCTGGATGCCGCGGGCAACACGACGGCTGCCATCGGCAAGGGCTTCGCAATCGGCTCGGCCGCGCTGACTGCGCTGGCACTGTTCCATACCTACGCGATGAGCGTGAATCTGGGGAGTGGGGGACTGGATATCCTCAAGCCGGAGGTGATGGTCGGATTGCTGTTCGGTGCGATGCTGCCGTTCTTGTTCAGCAGCATGACGATCATGGCGGTCGGCCGAGCGGCGAACAAGATGATCGAGGAGGTGCGGCGCCAGTTCCGCGAGATCCCGGGGATCCTCGAGGGAACCGCTACCCCTGACTATGCGCGCTGTGTGGAGATCTCGACCCGCGGTTCGCTGCGAGAGATGATCTTACCCGGGATGATGGCCGTTCTGATGCCGCTGATCATGGGCAAGCTGCTGGGGACGGAGGCGCTGGGCGGCATGCTCGCCGGCGCGCTGGCCAGCGGCGTGGTACTGGCGATCTTCATGGCCAACTCGGGTGGCGCCTGGGACAACGCCAAGAAGTACATCGAAGGGGGGCACCATGGTGGCAAGGGCTCTGACGCGCACAAGGCGTCGGTCGTCGGTGATACCGTGGGCGACCCGTTCAAGGATACATCGGGGCCGAGCCTGAACATCCTGCTCAAGCTGATGTGCGTTGTCAGCCTGGTCTTCGCTCCGACTTTGATCTAGCAGCTGTCGGCCAAGCTGGCATCAGTGCGGCCGCTGTCTGCGCGCGCCAGTTTGCGTGGCGGCGCCCAACGAGAATGTCCGGAGTGGTCACGGTGCCTGGTCTTTCTGGTATACTTCGCGTTTGTGTCAATCACCTGGATCAAGATCGAGGACATTCAGGACGGGATGCTGCTGTCCAGGACGATCGAGGATGAGATGGGGCGCATCCTCCTGCGGGCAGGGCATGAACTGACCCGTGGCTACATTGTTCGTCTGCAGAAGATGGGCATCAACCAGGTTCAGGTCGATCTCAACGATGATCTGACTGAGCCCGAGCAGCGGAAGGCGTCTGGGCGGCATGCGGTCGACAGCGAGCGTTGGCGCGAAATTCAGGCTCGTTTGGAGCGGCGGTTTGCTCCGCATCAGAACAACAAGATAATGCGGACGATCCAGAAGGTCGCATCGCTCAAGTTGTGTCAATGGCTGGGTAGAGAGTGATCGGTGCGGACTAGAGCGGAGATCATCGAATACCTGGGTCGGGTCCAGGATCTGCCTACGCTGCCCACCGTGGTCAAGGACATCCTGGAGATGAGCCGTAATCCGCGCGCTCACGCCACGGACATGGGGAACCTGATCGCCAAGGACCAAAGCCTGGCGACCCGCACGCTGAAGCTGGTCAACTCGGCGTTCTATGGGTTCCCCAAGAAGATCAACAGCATCATGCGGGCGATCGTTATCCTGGGGTTCGAGAAGGTCAAAAACATCGCCCTGACGGCGTCAGTTTTCCAAGCGGTCAAGATCGAGTCGAGCAAGGGCAAGTTCGACATCCAAGAGTTCTGGCGCCACTCCCTGGCCGTCGGAGTGATGGCCGAGCAGCTTGCCACGCGGGTCGGCAGTCCTTACAAGAGCGACGCGTTCATCGCGGGGTTGCTGCATGATGTGGGCAAGGTCGTGGTGCTGAGGTACTTCAAGCGGGATCTTCTCGAGATCCTCAGTCTCCTCTCCGAGAACGAGGACATGCTCTGGATCGAGGCCGAGGAGGGGCTTCTCGAGGGGGGGCATCCGTTCATCGGTAGTTGGCTGGCCGAGGAGTGGAACTTTCCGAGTCGGCTGGTCACGCCGATCAAGTACCACCATCGACCGGAGCGGGATCGTGAGAACCGTGAGGTTTCCTTTCTGGTGCATGCGGCCGACATCCTGGTCCGCTCGCTGGAAATCGGCAATCCGGGTGACCTGGCAATTCCGGCGATGTCACGCAACGTCTGGGATGCATTCAAGATGGATGAATCGCTCCTGGAGGAGGTGTTCGACTCCGCGCTGGGTAAGATCGGCATGCTCGACGACTTCATGGAGCTGGCCAGCTGAAGAGTAGTCAGGCGATCCGGGTGCTGGTCGTGGCAAAGGATGCGGATGCACAGTTCTTCGAGTCCTGGTTTCTCGACAACGGCTATCAGCCATCGCTCGTCAGGTCCGCGCGCGAGTCGGTCGAGCAGCTTGCCGCCAACTCCTACGGTTTGGTCGTCGCCTGTAGCGAATTGCTGGCGGGGTTCGATCTGGATCTATTCGACAAGGTCCGCAAGCAGGAGATCCATGCGGGGCTGATCTTGTATGCCGAAGATGGCCAGCGGGCGGTCGAGTCGATCGAACGGGGAGCGTTCGGTTTTCTCAAGAAGCCGTTCGACGACCAGGAGCTGCAGGTGATGGTGTCTGCGGCGATGAGCCGGGTGCGGGGAATGCAGGAAGCCCGCGCGGATGCGGCACGCCTGCAGGACGATCGAGAACACCTGATCAAGCTGCACGCGGACAACCTGGTCCTGTTGTCTCGGCTTGGAGAGCTGCACCGCATGGAGCAGCGGGGTGATCTGCTGACTCGTGCAGTCCAGGCGCTCGACCCTTATTTCGAGATCGCCTACCATCAGGTGTTGACCTACGATCCGATGTCTCACAGCTTCGAGCGGATCGTGTCCTCCAGCGAAACACTCGATGATCCGATGTTTGCCCTGGATGACGAGGAATTGAGCTTCGTCGTCAAGAACCGCACCTCTGCGCTGATCCCGGTGGACGAGGCGCGCAAGACGGAGTTTGTCGAGCACGGAGTTCGGAGCATCCTCTACCTGCCGCTGGCGACGCACACCACGGTGATGGGAGCGATGGTGCTCTACGTCGGCAAGGACGAGTTCTCCAGCCGATTTGCGCTGGAAGCGGCCGAGCATGTCGGACAAGCGGTGACCAGCACGTTCGAGAAGATCCGAATGCACAACAATCTGTGTGCCCAATCGGATCTGATGGACAACATCATGGAGAGCATACCTCACGGGATGATCGCGGTTGACCTGGACGACCGGATCATCACGCTCAACCGCAACGCCGAGATGATGTTTGGCATTCGGCGGTTCTTGGTGCTCAAGGAAGACTTTCGCTCCGTGCTGCCAGACGAGCTTGCAGCGGTCTTCAGCTCGCTGAGCTTGATGGCGCTCGAGGGAACGGGGCCTGCGAACTACGAGCTGGACCACCAGCTCGACGACAGGACCCAGTTGACGATCGGCATCAGCACCTCCTGTATCTTCGATCGGGAGGGAAATCAAAGTGGTGTCCTGTACATCTGTCGAGACCTCTCCCTCTCTCGCGAGGTGGAGAAATTGCGCGAGCTGGATGAGATGAAGAGCGAGTTCGTTCACACCGTCAGCCACGAGCTGAAGACACCACTAACCGCGATTATCGGTGGCACCGAGATTCTCTTGTTTAGCGAGGACCTGGATACGGAGACACGCGAGATCGTCGAGATCGTCGACGAGGGCGCCAAGCGACTGAAGAGTCTGATCAGTGACCTGCTCGACCTGTCGACGCTCGAGAGCGGTCAGGTCGACCTCAACGAGGACGAGCACAGGATTGCCGAGGTCGCGGAGGAAACCTTGGCCTTGCTGGTCAACCGTGGCCCATGTACGCTGGTGCGAGAGTTCGAGCCCGATATCCCGCGGATCCTGTTCGATCGGGCGAAGATAAAGCAGGTGATGGAGAATTTGGTCTCCAACGCGATCAAGTACAGTCCTGACGGCGGGACCGTGGTGCTCCGGATATTCACGACGGCAGACAACCATCAACAGGTTTCGATCTGCGATCAGGGCATCGGCATTCCTGCAGCGCAGCTGGGCAACGTCTTTCAGAAGTTTTTTCGTGTCGACTCCTCCAATACCGCGGAGATCGAGGGTACCGGTCTCGGACTTTCGATCACCAAGCACATCATCGAGATGCACGGGGGAACGATCTGGGTCGAGAGCGTGGTCGGCGAGGGGTCGACCTTCAACTTCAAACTACCTATCAGGCAGCAACAGCTCAATGCCATCGGACGTAACACCCCAACAACAAGGGCCCACTGAACCGGGCGAGGTCGATTCCCGAACAGCCGCGATTCGATGCGCCCGCATCATGGCGGACAAGAAGGCCGAGGATATCCTCGTGCTGGAGGTGGTCGACCTGATCATGATCACGCATTACTTTGTCATCTGTTCTGCGAGCAACCGGCGGCAGGTGCAGTCGATCGCCGACGAACTGCAGATGCAGATGAAGCAGATGTCCTATCGGATGAGCGGGCAGGAGGGCTATCGGCAAGGAGGTTGGGTGCTGATGGACTAGCAGGACATTATCTGCCATATCTTCCTGGACGAGATGCGACAGTACTACGATCTGGAACTCCACTGGGGAGATGCCCCCCGCTTGGATTGGGTAAGCGAAGCGTAGTAAAGGGGTTCCGTCGAGTGCTCGGGCGTTCGGCTTGACTTGCGAGAGTTCATCCGCCTATACTGGTTTCTCGACCGAGTTTTTGAACAGACTCTGCTAGGAGCGTCATGCGGTCCCGAGTGCTGTTGCTGGCAGCCCTTCTCGTGCTATGTCCCACCGGCCTTCTCCTTGGCGATCGGAACAGTGCGGACAAGATCGACAAGGACAAGATCTATCACGGTGATCCCGAGGATTTCACCAAGGCTGGCTGTATCGCGGCTGACAAGATCTATATCTTGATCCCGGCCTACAAGGAGATCGTCGATAAGGGTCTGACCCAGGATGATCCGGAGTACTGGATCCTGATGAACAAGGCGAACGAGACCTTCAAGCAGGCGCTCGAAGAGACCGAGGACAAGCACGAATACGATCTGATCGGTGAACTCGGAGCGATCGTGGTCAAGGGCAAGAAGGCGCCAAACATCACCCGGAAAGTGGACAAGATCGTTCGCCAGCTGGTCAATCGGAAATCCGGAGTAGCGCCGGAGTGAGCCGAACGACAATCCGCTTCTGTTTGTTCTGCTGCGTGGCGGGCTGGTTGGCCTGGAGTGCTGCGCCGGCCCTGGCACAGGTCGACCCCGATCCTCGCTTCGAGCCGAAATTCACCTACTCCAAGCGACGCGGAATCATGCGCCACAAGGACGGCCTGGTTACGCTGTTCTACCGCTCCGGCAATCAGCGTGGGCGGGAGTTGGCCAGCTATCTCAAGGAATGGTTGACCAAGCCGAAGGGCCGGATCTGGCAAAACGACCTGCTCCACGTGCTGGCGATCACGGACACCGCCGAGAACATCAAGGTGCTGGAGAGCATCCTGCAGATCATCGATCGGCCGGACCCTCAGGTGATGATCGAGGCCAAGATCGTCGAGGTGACATACGACTCCGATTTCCAGATCGGCAACGAGGCGGAGTGGTTCAACCCGGCTGATACGAACACTTTTTTCCGTCGACTGGACCAGTCTTTCAACCCGGACGCGTTCCTGCAGTCGATCGCGAACCGGCAGCAGTTTCAGGGGTCTACATTCGACTTCCGTGTGCTGGGTCACGAGACGCAGGAGTTCAGTCAGGTCGCGGGAACACTGCGCACGCTGATCTCGCGAGGAAATGCCGAGATCCTCTCCAGCCCACGGCTGCTGGTCGCCAACGGACATCCCGCCGAGATCGTGACGGGCCAGGACGTGCCGATCCAGAACGTCCAGCTGCGAGGGGACCAGACGTTCATCACCACCAGCTTCAAGCCGGTTGGCATCTCGCTGAAGGTGACCCCGCACCTGATTGCGCAGCGCAGCGTCGACCTGCAGGTCTTCGCCGAGGTCTCGACAGTCACTGGTTTTACACAGCCCGGTCCGCTCTCGGCCTCCAACCCGATCATCTCCAAGCGCAACGTCAAGACCCGGGTCAGCCTGCGGGATGGCGAGACGCTGATCATTGGCGGACTCCTGCGCAACGAGTCGCTGATCCAGGAACGGGGGATTCCGATCCTGGCCGATCTGCCGGTTGTCGGATTCCTGTTCAAGAGCTATCGTCGGACTCAGAGGAAGCAGGAACTGATCTTCTTCCTGACGCCCTACATCCGTGAGCGAAGCCGGGTGATGCTTCCGCCGCGAGAGAGGCGGCGTTGACAAGGCCAGACAGGCTGATCCGGTAGCGGCTCGCTAGCGTCCGAGCGACGTAGAGCGCATTAGCGAGTTGACGGTCATCACGCGTTCCGGTTTCTGAACACAGCAACATGCCGACAGCTGAATTCCCTCGTCGTACACTCCGGCTGACCTCGGGTCCGGGGCCGTTGCTGGAACTCGACGGCCGCGAGGTGGTCGCCTTCTGCTCCAACGACTATCTGGGCCTGGCAGGAGATCAACGACTCTGCGATGCGCTCTCCCGTGGGGCGATGGCCGAGGGTGCGGGTGCCGGGGCGGCTCGGCTGATCTCCGGAAACCGACCCTCCCACCTCGAGCTGGAGCGAGAGGCGGCCGCATTCAAGGGGAGGCCGGCAGCGCTGCTGTTCGGGTCCGGCTATCTGGCCAACACCTCGCTGATGCCCGCCTTGGCGGGCAGGGGTGACCTGATCGTGTCCGATCGGCTCAACCACGCGAGCCTGATTGACGGCTGCCGGTTGTCCCGGGCCGCCATCGAGGTCGTACCCCATCGGGATCCGGAGGCGGTGCGGCAGGCGCTTGTCGGGCATGACGGTGGGCAGCGCTATGTCGTCACCGAGGGGCTGTTCTCGATGGGCGGGCATGCTGCGCCTTTGGCAGAGCTGCTCCACATCTGCCGAGCCAACGGCGCGACGCTGATCGTCGATGATGCCCACGGTAATGGTGTGCTCGGCCCTACCGGTCGCGGAGCCGTCGAAGCGGCGGGCTTGGAGCCGGCGGAGGATCTGATCGAGGTGGGTACGTTTGGCAAGGCGTTTGGTGGGTACGGGGCCTTCGTCTGCTGGACCCGACGGGGGGTCGACATGTTGATTCAGCGTGCCCGGGGATTTTTCTTCTCCACCGGTCTGCCGCCCGGAGTGGCCGCGATGAGCCTCGAAGGGTTGCGGCTCGCGCAGCTGGAACCCGAAAGGCGGGAGAGGCTGGGCCAGCTTTCTCGGCGCCTGAGGATTGCGCTGGGAGATGCTGTCGAGCCGGGGGATTCACCGATCGTTCCGCTGGTCGTCGGATCATCCGAGCGGGCTGAATCGCTTGCTCGGCAGCTTTTGGAGCAAGGGCTCTGGATCCCACCTATCCGGCCGCCCACCGTTCCGGAAGGCGGCGCGAGGCTGCGGATCAGCCTCAGCGCGGCGCACAGCGACGCGCAACTGGATCGGTTGATCTCGACGCTGCTCGAGGCACTCTGATGGCCGGTGGCCTGTTTATCACGGGCACCGACACAGAGGTAGGCAAGACCCTCGTTGCTGGTGGGCTGGCCTGCTGGCTGAAAAACCGTGGCATCGACGTGGGCGTGATGAAGCCTGCGGCCAGCGGCGTTCCGCCAGACGAGGACGCGGAGTGGTTGATTCGCTGCGCGGGCTGTCAGGATCCACTCGAGTTGGTCAGTCCGCTGCGCTTCGCCGAGCCGCTTGCACCCGCCGTGGCGGCCAAGGGGCCGGTCCCGATCGAGCGCATTGGATTGGCCTATGAGAAACTGTCGGCGCGGCATGAGATGATGATCGTCGAGGGAGTGGGGGGCCTGCTGGTACCGATCGACTGGCAGTACGACGTGCGTGAGTTGGCTGCCGATCTGGAGCTGCCTCTGGTCATCGTCGGTCGTGCAGGACTGGGGACCATCAACCACACCGCTCTGACGGTCGAGGCTGCTCGCGCCAAGGGTATCGAGGTGCGGGGTATCGTGCTGTCCGAGTCGCGGGATACGCTGAGTGGACGGGCTGAACAAACCAATCCCGCTGCGATTGAACGGTTGACGGGAGCGCGAGTGCTGGGCACCCTACGCTACCTGGCGCCGGAGGCTCGTCGTGACATGGCGGCTGTTGCCCGCGCGCTGAGCGAGGATATCGCATGCGAGAAGCTGTTGACACCGAGCGGCTGAAGGCCCTGGACGAGGCCCATGTCTGGCACCCATTCACCCAGATGGGAGAGTGGACCGATCCGTTGGTGATCGAGAGTGGCGAAGGTTGCAGCCTGATCGACACCGAGGGCAAGCGGTATCTCGATGGCGTGTCTTCGTTGTGGGTCAACGTTCACGGCCATCAGGTGCCAGAGATCGATGAGGCGGTGCGCGGACAGCTGGGGCGAGTGGCTCATTCGACGCTGCTCGGGCTGGCCAATGTGCCCTCCATCGAACTGGCCGAGAGACTGGTGCGGGTCGCCCCCGAGGGACTCTCGCGGGTCTTCTATTCAGACAACGGGTCGACCGCCGTCGAAGTCGCGCTGAAGATGGCTTTTCAGTATCAGCAGCAGAGTGGTGAGGTGGATCGGACCCGCTTTGTCTATTTCGATGGCAGCTATCACGGCGATACGATCGGTGCGGTTGGCGTGGGTGGCATCTCGCTGTTTCACCAGATGTTCCAGCCGTTGCTGATGCAAGCCTTCAAGGCTCCGTCGCCTGTAGATCCCGCCTGCTTGGAGGGGCTGGACGCCGTGTTCGATGCTCATGCGGCCGAGATTGCCGCGGTGATCGTGGAACCTGGTATTCAGGGAGCCGTCGGGATGATGATCCAACCCTCCGGCTGGCTCTCCGCGGTGGCCGAAAAAACGCGACAGGCGGGTGCTCTGCTGATCGCCGACGAGGTGGCGACTGGTTTTGGGCGCACTGGCAAGTGGTTCGCGGTGTCGCACGAGGATGTCCGTCCCGATCTGATGGCGGTGGCCAAGGGGTTGTCAGCCGGTTATCTGCCGGTCGCCGCGACGCTGGCCACCGAGTCGATCTATCAGTCATTCCTCGGCAGCTACGAAGAGCTCAAGAGCTTCTTTCACGGACACAGCTATACTGGTAACCCGCTGGCCTGCGCGGCGGCGGTGGCCAACATCGACAAGATGCTGGCTGACCGGAGCGTGGAGCAAGCGGCCCGTAAGGGAAAACTGCTGGGGGAACTGTTGATTCCGGTGACGGAGATGGATGTGGTGGGAGAGGTGCGACGCATGGGGATGATGGTCGGCATCGAGCTGATGCAGGACCCGTCCAGCGGCAAGCCCTTCCCGATTCAGACCCGGGCTGGGTGGAAGGTTTGCAACGAGGCCCGTTCTCGAGGTGTGCTGATCCGGCCACTGGGAAACGTCGTGGTGCTGATGCCTCCCCTGGCAACGCCCGACGAGCAGCTGCGGGAACTGGTGAGTGTCACGGCGGACTCGATCGAGGCAGCGTTCGGAGATTTGAGCGAATGAACGACTGGATGAGGCTGGCGGCGACTGCGATCGCCGAGGACGGGATCGACCGGGAGGCGGCCCAGGCGGCGCTCTCGGCGCCGGAGGGTGAGGCGTACGAGCTGTTAGCCGCGGCGGGCAGGGTGCGTCGTCAATTCCACGGCAACCAGGTGCGGGTCCACGTGCTGTGCAACGCCAAACGGGGGGGCTGTCCCGAAGACTGCGGTTTTTGCAGCCAGTCGGCCCACTTCGATCTGGGGCAGGAGCGCCAGGGCCACCTGGAAAAAGACGAGATCGTGCGTCAGGCGCGGGAGGCAGCCGCAGCTGGGGGGCACACGTTCTGCATCGTCACCGCCACTCGGGACGCCGTCGGCAGCGACCTCGAGTTGATCTGTGCCGCAGTCGAGGAGATCAAGGCCAGCGACCTGCCCATCTCGATCTGCACCTCGCTCGGTCTGCTCGACCGCGAGAGTGCCCAGCGGCTGGCCTCGGCCGGTGTCGACCGTTTCAATCACAACCTGGAGACTTCCAGTCGGATGTATCCGGAGATCTGTACGACCCATAGCTGGTCCGACCGTGTCGAGACGGTGCGGCTAGCACACGAGGTCGGTATGGAGGCCTGCTGTGGCGGCATCCTGGGCATGGGGGAGTCTGAGGCGGACATCCTCGACCTGGCTTTTACGCT
>PVBE012855991.1_pt1 | contig 10740 bp, 13 predicted proteins | sample 1631181 | NCBI WGS metagenome assembly PVBE01 (sample SAMN08397723, study PRJNA350692) | Marine metagenome, whole genome shotgun sequencing project. | isolation source: water | place: Pacific Ocean | collected 2012-04 | reverse complement strand
CGGATCATTAAAAGCTACCGCCATTTGATGGGTCAGTTGAATCTGCCGGTCTACTCCACCGAGGATCAGAGGGCCTAAATCCGTAGAGATTACCCCACCATTAATATCAGCGCGGATTGTTAATCCATTGCTTGCAGGGAATCGAAGTTGTTCCGGGATGGGCTGAGTTATGATGTTTCTCGTTTTCATTCGTCCGAAAACCTTTTTGACTAAGCTTCATTATATCAATAAGTTAAACGATTATCATCCATTTTTATGAAATATTCGGGCTAATATTCTGTGGAACAGATATTTCTCGAATCTTTGCCGTCTTCAAGTCTAATGGAATTGGGAGGTTGAACCCCAACAGGATCCCGGATGGCCTTCTGTCATCAAGTTTCCCCCTTTTTTCCCCTAATGATTTTTTTCTCGTTTTTACCAGGTGATATTTGTTCTGGTTTTATTTAAAATGTTATTTATTTTTGCTTGAAAGTATTTGGAGGTGTTTTGAAGAAGCTGACCACCCTCAGTCTGTCCCTGCTGCTGGCAGGAGTCCTGCTGATGATGTTTGCATGCGCGAAGCAGGACGATGCATCTACCGAAACAAAAAATTCCGCAGATGTTGAAGCACCGGTCCTGGCTGAAGATTTGGACCACCAACTCTCACGAGTTCCACAAAGATGCATGAACTCTGACCGCTGTTCGCTACGCCATCAGCATGGGTTGTCAGAACGTGATGCCTTGAAACAGGAGTGGTGGCTCAATAAGCCTGAACTTTTCAGCGCTTTAGTTCAGGGTGCCAAACGTTTTGAAGAAGGAATGGGAAGAGGTGGAAGCTTTCGCAATATCTGAAAACAAGTGATGCCTAACACTTTTGCTGATCCACCACATTGCACTTTTTAATAAAGGATGAATCATGAATAATTTCAATGGACTGGGATTGCATTTAGGAAATCTCTCACGCCTTTCAAATGCTCGGAGCCGTTCCATCAGTGCTGAAAACTTTAGCGGTGAAAAAGGGGCAGGAGGCAAAGCAGACACCGGCACGGGTGCTCATGCATCCCGTGACCTCGGTCATGGATGGAAAATTTCGCCCTCCATTCGAATCGATGCAGGCGCCACCTTCACCCTTGCAGAGATTGAAGGCCCAGGTGCGATACAACAGATCTGGATGACTCCGACGGGAGTGTGGCGTTTGAACATTTTGAGGATTTACTGGGATGATCAGGTACACCCGTCTGTAGAATGCCCGATTGGTGATTTCTTCGGATGTGGATGGGGTGAATATGCACAACTCAATTCTCTGGCTGTCTGCGTCAACCCTGGCAGTGCCTTCAATTGCTACTGGGAGATGCCTTTCCGAAGAAAATGCCGCATCACGTTGGAAAATCTTTCAGATGAAACGATCACCCTCTACTACCAGATCAATTACGCACTCACCGAAGTCCTGGAGGATGCCGCATACTTTCATGCTCAGTTTCGAAGGGTCAATCCACTGCCCTACAAGGAAGTTTATCGATTGCTCGATGGTGTTGAGGGAACAGGACACTTCGTGGGCACCTATCTTGCCTGGGGGGTGAACAACAACAACTGGTGGGGAGAAGGGGAGATGAAGTTCTATCTGGATGATGATGACTACCCCACCATCTGTGGAACAGGCACAGAGGACTATTTTTGCGGATCCTATAACTTTGATCCCAGTCCTAACCATGATCAGGGATACCAGACCTTCAGCACGGCTTATGCCGGATTCCATCAGGTGATCAGGCCTAAAACAGACTATCAAACTCAACTACGCATGGGTATGTACCGTTGGCATATTCCGGATCCCATCCGTTTTGTCAAAAATCTAAAAATCAGCCTGCAGGCCCTCGGATGGGGGTACAACCGGAGATACCTCCCTCTACAGGATGACATCGCCTCCGTGGCCTATTGGTACCAGACTTTGCCCCATGCCCCCTTTCCGAAGCTTCCTGATCGGCATGAGCTACTTATCCACTAATAAAAGGCTCTAGTTCTCTAATCAATGAATGAAATTTCAAAAAATATCAGAATTTATTACTGCTGAAATTAAAAGATTCATTAATGGAGAAAAATTATTAGGCGAAATTTTATTAGAAGATTATGACTTTTTGGCATGATGTATACTGATTTTTTAATTATTTGAAACAACCCTTATTAAGGAGTCTTGTATAATGAACAACAGGGAAAGAACACGAGCCATACTGAATTATGAATCGTATGATCGGCTGCCTATAGTCCATTTTGGATTTTGGAACGAAACCTTATCAAAATGGGTGGAAGAAGGCCATCTCACCCACCAAGAAATTGAAAACTGGCAGGATGGAACCCCGGGTGATGCGGCCATTGCCAAAAAACTGGGCTTTGATTTCAACTGGGGCAATTGCTTTACGCCCATCATCCAAATGTTGCCCCCTTTCGAGGAAAAAATTTTGGAAGAAATGCCTGATGGTTCGTATAAAGTGATTGACGAAAATGGCGCCATCGTCATTAAAAAGAAGGGTGTGACTTCAATTCCAACGGAAATAGACCATTTGCTGAAAGGCCGGGAGGAGTGGGAGGAGATTTTTCTACCTAGACTCCAATTTTCTCTGGAACGGCTAAAGGCCGTAAAGGTCAACTCGTCAACCGAAGCCCTTCCTTTCAATGAAGGTGGGCTGGATTATTTGCAGCGTGGGGAGTGGGAGTATCCTTACGGTTTGTTTTGCGGCAGTTTGTACGGATATATCCGCAACTGGCTGGGGTTGGTTGGAGCTTCTTATTTGCAGGTGGATGACCCGGAGCTTTTTGATGAGATGATCCAGACGTTGGGTAACCTGTGCTATCAGATCACAAAAGCTGCGCTGGACACCGGCGCTCAATTTGATTTCGGTCATTTTTGGGAAGACATTAGCTTCAGAAGCGGGCCGCTCATCAACCCCCGGGTGTTTAGTGAAAAGGTTGGCCCGCACTACAAACGCATCACTGGCTTGCTCAGTGACTACGGGATCAACATTGTTTCCGTTGATAGCGATGGCAAGATTGACAAGCTGGTTCCCATCTGGCTGGAAAATGGTGTGAATACGATGTTTCCCATCGAGGTGGGGGTGTGGAATGCCAGCATCCAACCCTGGCGAGAAGAGTATGGTCGGGAACTGCGTGGGGTGGGCGGGATGAATAAGAACGTGTTTGCCCAGGATTACACCGCAATTAACACCGAAATAGAGCGACTCAAGCCTCTGGTTGAACTGGGCGGCTATATCCCCTGCCCCGACCATCGCATTGCCCCGGATGCCAAATGGAAAAACGTTCAATATTACTGCCATAAGATGAGACAAACGTTTGGACAGTGATGCAGTAGCGAAATAATAAGGCTATGTTATAGATAACTGTAGTTCAAGAATGTTAAACTTCTCTGGAACAACAGTTATCTATAACATAGCCATTTCTTTTTTTTATAATTTTGACCATTCATTCGGATTTTATTTTGTTACTCATTTCTTAAGCAAATATTTTGGCAACAGCTTTCTTAGGTAATGGGCCAAGCTGTGAGGCTTCTAGAACCTGCTTGAGGTGGCTCAATTCCGCAAGGCCTACGATAGCATTATCGATCCGAGGCTCAGCGAGAACATAACGAAGTGCTGTTTGAGAACGTGTGCCGTATGGTGTCTTGCCCTCATCGTCAATATCGAGCTTAGTGAAAGCGTCTAAAGCGCGCTGTTCCTCACTGCTTACATCCGTATTATCCGTAATGATTATCTCACGACCGTGACGGGTGCCGGTAGCCAAAATACCAGCTGCAAAGACCCTGATTCCCATAGTTCCAACACCATTTACCTGGCAGGCTTCCAAAAGGCCTGAGAAATCCTGCCCGGGGAAGTTGTGGTCAGGACCGTGTGCAGCACTCGGATTAATCATATTGTAATAAACCTGTATGGATTGGATACGACCAGTTTCGATCACTTCTTGACAGCAGTTTGAATCACCGAGCCCCGTAATACCTATGTACTTTGTAAAATTTTTTTCTACCATCTCTTCTAAGGTGTCCAGGACGCCCCCTGACTTCAGGACATGTTCAAGGCCGATTGAGCCAACATCTCCCTTAGTTGTGATTGGATTGTGTAAATGTAATACATCTACAGAATCCCGGCGTAAACGCCCGAGGCTTTGATCTATGCTCTTCTTGAACTGCCCCGGTATATCTTCAAGATGGTCTGTATCGAGATAAACCTTTGTGGAAATAATTGGATCGTCATCGATCTCTTCCAATAGCCACCCCAAAGCTTCCTCAGATTTACCTTGGCCGTACATGGGCGCAGTATCGATCCAGTTGATTCTGCCGTCTAGTGCCATCCGGATGGCCTTGCGTCGAGTGTCGTCATCGGCATGTATTATAATTCCACCTACGAATCCACCTCCAAACACCACAGCGGAAGTCTCCAAATCAGTCTTACCGAACTTTCTCATTTCCATAATTATCTCCCTAGTTCTAATTTATGATGATGGTATTGCAATGCTATTGATGGAAAGTGATCTATTTGCCAATTATATCACCCAATCACTAAGTAGTACTTGTGCTTCCCTTCTGCGAGATCAAAACATAGACATATTGGAATAATCCATCGACTACCTTTCGTTCACTATCGTGATTGATTTTGATCAAGTGGAGGTCTCTAAAAAAACATACAAGATTTGAAGTTCCTTTACCCCTGATTTATCCAACGAAAGAGTACGATTAATCGAAAACCGATAAAGGAACATTCTCGACATAAAATTCATCCTTTAGCCACTCCAAGACTTGAAGAAGCATGAAAAATCCGATGAACCCAAAAAAAATTACTGTACCTAGTCCTGAAAATAGTTTACCTGCTTGATTTGATTTCGCATGAGTCCGGTAAGCCACCAATATCCATATCACAACATAAGTGTAGAAAAATATATGATATGAGCTTTCCCATAAATCATTGATAGACAAATCAAACATAGACATATTGGAATCATCCATCGATCGGTTTCTCGTACACCTTGTAAGTTGTTCTTTTTTCTGTTCTTACTCAAAACAATGTCCAGATTGCAAGAGCCGTAACAATTGTTAATGAGACGGCTCTAGTATTTTTATGCATTAACTAGGACGACGGGGAAACATATCCGCTGGAAACAGATTTAGCTTTTTCACAAGCCTTTACCCAATCACTCATTGAAAGTAATTGTGTGGTAGAAAAATTACTTGCAGTACCTGCAACAGCAATTTGAGCTGAAAATGCTGCAGCTGAAATGTCATCGGGTAGCTCTGTAATTACAATTACATCATCATCTCCAAATGCCATATAGATGGATAGCAGCTTACCTCCAAAAGCTTCACATGCTTTACTAATCAAACTAGTACGATCAACTGGTTTTTCCACCATTGCATTTATCGATGCATTCGTGTACGTACCTTTAAACATATAAATTGCCATATAGTCTCCTTAAAAGTTGATTAAAACGTGCTGATGAAAAAAGTACTATCGTATCCTTAATTATCCAAGGAAATAATTCTCATGTTTTGTTTGAAAAGGAACCCAAGGAAGCAAACCTCATAATCACCCTTTTTTTCGATCACTTCCCAAGCCATCTGAAAAGTTGAATGAGAGACAGTGAACCCTCCAAGGGTGAAACAGTTGTTTCAGTCCATAAGGTCAATATTACACGGTTACATAATTGCATGATTTAAGTCATTGATGTAAACCTCTTGAAGAGTACGAAAATGACGAAAAAAATCGAGGATCTCTTTGAGTTGATTGAAACTCAAGTCAGTCTTGGAGAATATAGGGATTGGACAGAGGATCAATTACTTCTAGCAATTAATGATCTCAAAGAAATAGTTCGTTCTGCCCTCAAGCAACCGAATTTAATGGAAATTTACTACGACAGTGATTTCCCGAACCAATTGCAAAAATCTAAACGTCAAAGTTTGAACATATAGGGCTTGATACGACCATAGAACTTTTCGGGGTTTTGTATCAAGGTGGACGAACCGATCCTGATGCGGACCTCTCTGGAACAATCCGATTCCGCTGAAGCCAATCTGACGAGCTTTTTCAAACAGGAGCATCGCCCCTCTCTCCAGAAATTAAAATGTCAGAGACTTGACCGAGAGTGTGAACTCCGTTCTTCTTATTCTTCGCGGTGAATATTCGATCATTGTGATGGTCGCATATGCGGCCGCTAGATACCCGTCAAGGCCTTTGAGTTTTCTGTAAACCCCGGTTTGCCATGTGTTGTTGAGAACTTCCGTGTTAGACGGTTACGAGAAGTTCCTGAACAATCAATCAGCTTCCCAAACAAAACATAAGATTCCCATTTGTTAAGTCGAAAGGACTGGAATGACGCAGAGCAAAGTCGTTGATAAAGCATTAAGAGACCTAGTTGAGATGCAGGAATTGGATACTAATGTCCATGCGGTGCACAGATTCCAAATTACACGGAAATCCAAACTATAAGCTTCTTTTCAAGCTTTTTGTTGAAAGTTCAGAACAAGTTAGTATATGGTAAGTCCATGTTAGAATTTGAGATTTAATTCTCAAGAAATGGGAGGCATATGGTTCCATCATCCTTTTTACCCTTTTTGAGGAACCGGGAACACACTTTTTTGTTGCTTTTTTTATTATCCTTCCTGTTTCTATTGTTCCTCGTTGAATCCTGTTCATCTCCCACGAAAACCACCACAGGTAAGAGTTCGGACAACACAACAGAAACCTCTTCGGATAATACAACACAAACACTCACTGACAACATTTCAAAAATATGGGGAGGGCTTTTAGACAACAATTCTAAGCCTCGTTGGACTGCCGCAGAAGTAGTCGCTTTATTAGATTCACCTACCAAAATTGACAATCTAACAGGATGCGGACATAGAAATTACATGTCCATTGGTGGTGGTGGGGGCATTATGTATCCTGATGGAATAGAGAGATCTAGTCCAACAGGATACTTTCGTCATGGTTCAAGATACTACGTTTATGACAAGAAATATGAAATTAAATTAGGTTATTGGAACGATTGGCTCGGTCTGTCATATGATCTTGAAGAGGCTTTGGATAATTATACAAAGACAAGAAACCTGAGCAAAATCGAACAATTCCAAGGTAATCTGGAACTTAGTGACGCAGAACTCGAATCAAAATTTGCTTATTGGGGATATTCAAGTGTGCAGGAAATTAAAGATGCCTTACAAAAAACTCTTGATGGATGGATCAGTGAACGTGATAACACAAAAGTCACTTTTGCAGGCTATCCCTTGATCTATCCAGATAATGGTACAATAAAATTAGAAACCTCTTCTTCGATTAAAGATGTTGGTTATTGGGATTTTTCGGAATCTGGTGTTAATTCTGTTGAAGGAGGTTATGACTGGTCTTTTTATAGTTCTGTAAAAGGTGTTGATGCTTACATCCATAATGGGATATTGGATGTGCCTTACCTTCCCTCAGGTGAAGGATGGGGTGTAACAGGTAGTGTTGACTTAAAACCCAGGCAAATTATTGATAATAGTCTTGATCGAGAGGCATTCACTCTTGCCTTTTCAGTATTTCCTGAATTGCTTCAAACTGAAATGCCTTCTCAAACAGATATTGATAATGAGGATTGGACTTCTTATCACGAGAAACATTCTCCTAAACGTTTATTATTCTCGTTTGGGACTTGGTATAGGTGGCTTCAAATCTATATCAACGAGAAGTGTCATCTAGAAGCGAATCTGAATCTCAGCCCCTATGGTGATTATCGTTTACATAAGAGCGTTTATCTGGTTTCAGATGTTGAGTTAGATATTCGAAGATGGAATGAAATTCATTTTACGATTGATGTACCCAAGAAACTAGCTTCAATGACAGTTTTCGATACAGCGGACAACCAGTCTTCTAAAAAGATAGTGACAGAAATTTTTACCCTTCCAGATGACTTTGAATGGAGTTTTGAATCTGATTGGAAGAGCAGTTCGGCTTGGCAAAACATGCCCAATATCAACTATGTTGATAACAATCTTGGTATTTTCAGTGGGAGTGGTTCAGGAAGCTTTGCAGGTAAGCTGGATTGGGTTTACCTGGCAAATGAAGTCATGGGCCCAGAAGGTGTTGAAACAAGAGTGGGGCCCTTAAGAGGTGCAGATGCAGTAAAAAGGAAAGCTGCAGAAATTTCTGTAGCTTCTGATGGATATGTTGCCAGTGCAAAACTATCCACGTTTGATTACCCTGAGTGGAAAGTAGGGGCTTTTGTGAATTCGTCGATGCGGAATAATTTGTTGAATAATGTTTATTCTCATTTTGAAGATAAGTTTGATTTTATATTCCTCCTTCAGAATGAGACCGAGTCGAACCTTGGATATCAAGGAATGTACATAGGTGTGTCAAACGATATCATGGGAATCAGCGAGGACAAGGAAGGGTATGATAAAACGAAATATACGGGTTCTAATGGTAAATTGAAGGCAGTGATTCATTTTCCTACTAAATCCGGAGTCTGCTGTGGACCGTCACTACATGAACTGATGCACCACTGGGGTAATTATTCACTCAGCACAGGAAATCTGACGGCATATTCTTTTGATTTAGATGTAGAGGATCCAGAAGACGAACTAAAACAAATCAATGCAGGTTCACACTGGGGTGTAAGCAGTGTGAATGGTCAACTTGGCGGATTTGACCTAAGTACCTTACAAGAACTCGGAGGTAACTGGTACACCGCGGAACGTTTCGGAACCTATGCCAACGGGGGCAACTCAATACCCTACGGTAATTTTGAACTCTATTTAATGGGTTTGATTCCACCACATAATGTTACAGACGTGGTTCTGTTTAGGGGGTTAAAGGCAACGGCAAAGGACTTCCTTGAAGACGGCAAATGGTACGCAGAAGAAAAAACGACCGTGTCAGTAGAAGATGTGATAAATAAATTAGGTCCTAGAGTGCCTGATTACACAGCTTCTCAGAAAAAATTCCGGATTCTCACACTGATCCTGACTGATGATAACCTAACCAGTGAAGAATGGTCCTACTTCTCTGGTCAGGCAAAGGGCTTTGAAAGCACATTCTTGTGGGCAACCGGAAATAGGGCTTCTGCGGTGGTTGATGACCTCGATAAAATTGTGAAATGAAGAGTGCCCTGATGCCCAACTCAGTTTTTGCCCTGATTGTGTTTGGCAATCACTGAGGCCTCGTGCCATCCATTCAATCCTCCCTTCAAGCAATAGAAATCCAGACTTGATCAAGATGCAGGAGTTGGATGCAACGGGGTAGGGCCAGCGAGGAACTTATAAAATCCAAATTTATTTGTTGAAGGATTGGCAAAAACATTATCTTTCCGGTATCAGGGTCTCAAGACTGTCAATCGCATGAACAGGTGCGTTGTTGCCAGCCATCAGTTCTTTAATGGCGGAATAAACCATGCGTTGCTTTTCCAACGTTTTCTTCCCCTCAAACATAACTGATTCAACTCTGATGTTGAAATGCCCTCCGTTTCCCGAAACTTGGACCTTTGCATTCTTTATTGATGCTTCAACTGCCTTGCAAATTTGTTCTTCAATACTCACGAAAGGCTCCAAAGGGAAAAAATTTATGAATTACATCCATGTGGGTTTGATGTTTTCATCCTGCTTAGGGGCATCGAACATAAAAGAGGTTTTACAACCGCATGAAGATTTTGCCATGGGATTATTGAACTTCAGACCCCGATCCATCAAGTTATAACTCCAGTCAATTACAGTATCTTTGATATAGAGGTTGCTTTTCTTATCAACGATGATTTTTAGACCCTCTGATTCAAACTCAAGATCGAACCTGGACTTGCGTGATTCGAAATCAAAAGTGTAGGTTAGACCTGAACAACCTCCACCTTTGACTCCAACACGGACAGCCACATCATCAGTGAAATTGTTGTTGACCATAACCTTGCGAATTTCTTTTGCCGCGTTTTCTGTCAGTGAAATCATTAATTTAAATGAAACTTCAATATCCTAAAATCCATGACTCTAATATCTTTTTTTATACAGAAAGATTAAATAGTACTAATTTAATGCTATATCAATACAATATTTTGTGCAGTCCCAGCTTTATGGACTAGAAATAATGATGCAGAAATTGGATTTTCCGGGATAGTCAACTTGAGGTTACACAATGCACCACCCCAATTTACATTGAGTAGTTGGTCGCGTTTTCATCCGATATCAAGGACAGGGATGACGGTCAGCCAGGTGACCTATGAAGTGCTTTACAAGGGTTGAACGAGATGCAGGAGCTGGATGGGCTAGGTGGATAGGCCCACCCACTTTTAAATAATGTGGTTGTGGTCGCTATCACTTAAAGAGCATCGTTAAAACCATAGTCTTTGCTCATCCTGCAAGCAGTGGTACGATCACGTTTCCCTTTCAATAAATGAGGTTGTTATGAGATTCATTTTCACCGTTCTGTTTCTGGTTTCATTTGGTTCAGTAAGTATGGGTGATTTGGGTGACGTTTATGTGTGTGAATCTGTGCAAAATATTGATGTGAGTCATCTTAAAATTGCGGATAATAGAAAATTAAAATTTAAGTTTATGGTTTTAGATAGATTTATTAATTTTAGTAAGGACTCAAATCCAGGACATTTTTTAGGATTAAGATTACCACTTACGGAAATACATGATGTATTCTGAGTGGCAGTGAAGCCCCATATACATGGGAATTAAATGATCGTTCTGAACCTGCTCGGTTTTACTATACAGAGACATCAACACTGGGAATAATT
>PVBE011640441.1_pt1 | contig 10740 bp, 9 predicted proteins | sample 1631181 | NCBI WGS metagenome assembly PVBE01 (sample SAMN08397723, study PRJNA350692) | Marine metagenome, whole genome shotgun sequencing project. | isolation source: water | place: Pacific Ocean | collected 2012-04 | reverse complement strand
GGCCTGCGCGCGCTGCTCGACTCGACCGGCCTGACCGGGAAGCAGCTGGACAGCTCCCACGTGGCCTTCGTCATCGCCCCCCGGGTCAACGCGGCGGGTCGCATGAACACCCCAGACCTGGCGACTCGGCTCTTGCTCGCGCACGACGAGTCGATGTCGACCGAGGCGCGGGCGCTGGCGGAGCAGCTCAACCAGGAGAATCAGCGGCGCCGTGAGGAGGAGGCGGATCTCGTCGCCAACGCCCGCCGGGCGGTCGAGGCAGACCCCGACGTCGGAGCCCACAACATGATCGTCGTGGCTGGGGAAGGCTGGCACCGAGGCGTCATCGGTATCGTGGCGTCACGTCTGGTGGATCTGTTCCACAGACCCGCCATCGTCCTGTCGGTCGAGGACGGGGTGGCGCACGGATCCTGCCGCAGCATTCCGGGATTCGACATGCTGGCCGCGCTCGAGGCGTGCGGCGATCTCCTGGTCCGATTCGGCGGCCACCGACAGGCGGCCGGACTCACCGTGGACCGCGACCGCCTGAAGGACTTCGCGGCCCGGGCGCGTCGTTACGCCGACGACGCCCTCGAACCAGGGGACCTGAGGCATCGGCTTCGCATCGACGGACCGCTCGGGCTGCCGGCCGTTTCGGGCGCGCTCGCCGAAGACCTGGCGATGCTCGCGCCCTTCGGGCCGGGCAATCCCCGGCCCGTCTTCCACGCGCAACGGGTCTCGGTGGTCGGCACGCCGCGACGGCTGAAGGATCGACACCTCCGCATGACGCTACGGCAGGGCGGACGCAGCGTCCAGGCGGTGGCCTGGCGGGCCATCGAGCATGCGGAGCTGTTCGAGCGCCACGGGGCTTCGCTCGACCTGGCGTTCTCGCTGGACAGGAACAACTACCAGGGACGGACGTTTCTCGAGCTGACGGTGGCCGATGCCAGGGCCGCCGGGGCGATCGAGCCCGACCCCAGCAGCCAGTAGTGAAGGTCCTGCGTCGCACGAAAACCGGCGGGAGGCCCGGCTGGCAAGGCGCGAGGAGCGAGAATGGCTGGGAGTATTTGATGGACGAGCAACGCCGCCAGGGAACTGTCTCGCGAATCACTGTGACAGGACACCAGCGACGCGTCCCGGGGTTGACACGACGGGGCGCATCTGGTGGTGTGGAGAACATGGCAACTCGCGCCACGGGGCCCACCACCCCCACGAGACCATGATCCGCTGGCAAGGACGGACGCGCTTCGCTCTCGCCCTGTTCCTGGGTGTTTTCGGCATCCTGGTGTTCATGGCGATCCGTGAGAGGCGGATACCGGAGCGCCCACCCGAAGCGTTCCGTGAGGATCCAGACGCCATCGTCGAGAGCACCGGCGCCATCGTGACGCAGGCCCGGGGCGCTAGGCAGGACTTCAAGCTCGAGGCCGAGCGACAGCTGACCTACGCGAGTGGGGCCACGAAGCTCGAGGGCGTAAAGGTCACGGTCCTGGAGCGTGCCGGACGTGATTTCGAGGTGACCGGACGGGCAGCGGCGATCGGCGAGGATCGCTCCCAGATCGACATGAATGGCGATGTCCGCCTCGCCGCGAGCGACGGCCTCACGGCGACGACCGAGCGCGCGGTGTACAGCGATCAAGAGGGCCTCCTGCGTGTACCAGGGTTCGTCGAGTTCGCGCGCGGCCGGATGTCCGGCTCCGGCCTCGGGGCTACGTACGACCGCAACCGGGACGTCCTCTGGCTCCTCCAGCAAGCTCGGGTCACGTTCACGCCGGACGAGCAAGGTGGAGGCGGCACAGATATCGCGGCGGGGGCGGCGGGGCTCGCACGACGGGACCGTTACCTACGGTTCGAACATGACGTCAGGATCGTGCGACCCGACCGCATCATCGAAGCCGAAACCGCCATGGCATACCTCGGAGAGACCGAGGACCGGGTGGAGATGCTGGAGCTCAAGGGCAACGCCCGCATCTCGGCCACGGACGGGAACGGCTCCGCGAGGCTCAAAGGCATGGTCGCCGAAGCGATCAACCTGTCTTACGCGGAAGACGGCGCGTTGAGCCGAGCGACCCTCGCGCAGAACGCACGCGTCGAGCTCGCGGGGGCCGCCGGTGAGGCGGATCGCGGCCTGACGGCGGACTGGATCGACATCGTCCTGGCGGCCGATGGCATCACCCTCACGTCTCTAGTGGCGCGAGACGAGGTTCGGCTCGACCTGCCGGCCAGCGCCACGACACCCGCTCGACGCATTCGTGCGGACGCCCTGGAGAGTCAGGGTGACACGACGGGGCTACGGATGGCCTCGTTCGGGGGCGACGTGCTGTTCCACGAAGTTGGGTCCCCGACCGACACGTCTCCCGGGTTCGATCGCACGGCACGTGCCCAGACCCTCGAGCTCAGCCTCAACGGCGGGTTCGACGCGATGACCGACGCCCGGTTCGGCGGTGAGACCCGCTTCGAAGCCGACGCGCTACGGGCGGACGCTCCGGCGGCGCTGTATCGTCTCGCGACAGGGGTGATCGAGCTGAGCGCGGGCGACCAACCGGAAGCCCGGCCGATCGTCGTCGACGACGGTACCGAGATCGAGGCCGCACAGATCACCGTCACGCTGGCGGGGACTCACCTGGCGGCCCAGGGCGACGTGCGGACGACCCGTCCGCCTCAGGCAGCGACCACGGCCGACACGACGCCGGGGCGAACGCCGGGCATGCTGCGAGGTGACCAGACCGTGTACATCACCGGGCAACAGCTCGCCTACGAAGGGGAGGTGGGGCGCGCGGTGTACACCGGTAACGCCCGGCTGTGGCAGGGCGAGACCGCGGTTCAGGGAGACACGATCGAGCTCGACGAGGCGCTGGGAGACCTAACCGCAACGGGGTCGGCCAGGTCAAGTCTCATGTTCGAGGAGATGAACGAGGAGACCCAGACGATCGAGCAGGTCGCGTCGATCGCGAGCGCGACCGCGATGCACTACGAGGATGCGTTCAGACGCATCACCTACGACACCAGTGCCCACGTAACGGGTCCACAGGGCGATCTGACGGCCGACAAGGTGGAGATGTACCTGGGGGAGACGAGCAGCGCGCTCGAGCGGGCCGAGGCCTACGACAGCGTGGAGCTGAAGTCACCGGTCCGTACCGCCAAGGGCGAACGGATGACCTACTTCACCGCCGACGCGCGCTACGTCATGGACGGGACTCCCGTGACGATCCTCGAGCCGTGCCGCGAAACCAAGGGCAAGACTTTGACCTTCTACAAGTCCACTGATACCATCAGCGTCGGCGGCAACGAAGAGGTCAGAACGGAGTCGACGGCCGGGACCAACTGCCCGGAGCCTCCCGGCAAGTGAATGGCGAAGCTCCGGACCGAGGATCTGACCAAGTCGTACGGTGGCCGCACAGTGGTCCGTGGCGTCAGCTTGGATGTGGCGTCGGGTGAGGTCGTCGGCCTCCTCGGACCCAACGGCGCGGGGAAGACAACTACCTTCTATATGGTAGTTGGCCTCGCGGCACCGGATTCTGGCCGCGTCCTCCTCAACGAGCAGGAAGTCACCGACGACCCGATGTATGTCCGAGCCCGCAAGGGGATCGGATACCTTCCGCAAGAGCCTTCGATCTTTCGCGGCCTGACGGTCGAGCAGAACATCTTGGCCATCCTCGAGACCCTCGATCTGGGCGGCGCCGCGCGGCGCGCACGTCTTTCAGAGCTGCTCGCTGAGCTGAATCTGACGCCCCTGTCCAAGGCGCCTGCCTACACGCTGTCGGGCGGGGAGCGGCGGCGCGTCGAGATCACGCGAGCGCTGGTGATCTCGCCGTTGTTCATCTTGCTCGACGAGCCCTTCGCGGGCATCGATCCGATAGCCGTGACCGAGATCCAGAAGATCATTTTTCACCTCAAGCAGCGAGGTATCGGCGTGCTGATCACGGATCACAACGTCCGCGAAACCCTGAAGATCACCGACCGCGCCTACATCGTTCACGATGGCGCGATCTTCCGCAGCGGTACCCCGGCGTCTCTGGCGGACGACCCGGACGTCCGACAGATCTACCTGGGGGCCGATTTTCGCCTGGGCTGAGCCTTGCGCTAAGATGGGGAGACGAATCGCGCCCGGGACGATGACACCGGCTTGATGCGGTAGCCATGGCCATTCAGCAGAGACTCCAGACCAAGCTCGTTCAGAAGCTCATCCTGACGCCGTCGCTCCAACAGGCGATCAAGCTCCTGCCGATGTCGACGCTCGAGCTCGTGGACGTGCTGAACCAGGAGGTCGTCGAGAATCCGATGCTCGAGGAAGTGCCGAGCGAGGAGCTGCAGTCAGCCGACGCCGTGGCGACGCCGGAGAAGCCGGAGGAGTCGCCCTCGACCACGGACAAGGGTGACCAGTGGGACGATAGCGACTACGAGTATCTCTTTGGTGACTATCTAGACGAGGGGTATCGACCCCGGACGCCCCAGGAAGTCAAGGAGCTGCCGCCGATTGAGAACACGTTGTCGACCTCGAGCTCCTTGGCCGATCACATGTCATGGCAGCTCTCACTCCAGAACGACGACGAACTCGTGCGTGAGATCGGGGGGGCGATCATCGGCAACCTGAACGATGACGGCTACCTCGTCGCGTCGGTCGAGGAGATCGCCGCGATGGGGAGCTGGCCGACCGCCGAGGTCGAGCGCGCGCTCGCCGTTCTCCAGAACTTCGACCCGATCGGGGTCGCCGCACGTGACATCCAGGAGTGCCTGTGCCTGCAACTCCACCACCTCGGGCTGCAAGGAACGCTGACCGAGCGCATCGTCACCGAGCACCTGCGGCTGCTCCAGAATCATCAGCTCCCGGAGCTGGCACGCAAGCTGCAGCTCTCGCTGGAAGACGTCAAGCAACACATCGACATCATTAAGCACCTCGACCCCAAGCCGGGGAGCCGCTACAACCCCTCGCCTTCGCAGTACGTGATTCCCGACGTCCACATCGTGAAGATAGAGGATGAATACGTTGCCGCCCTCAACGAGGAAGGTCTACCGCAGTTGCGCATCAGCCCGGTCTACCGGCGGCTGCTGGACAAGGGCGGAGACGCCAGCGACGAAACTCGCGCATACGTGAAGGAGAAGTTCCGATCGGCTCTGTGGCTCATCAAATCGGTGGATCAGCGCCAGAAGACGATTCACAAGGTGGCAACGAGCATCATCCGATTCCAGCGCGATTTCCTCGACCACGGGATCGAACACCTCCGGCCACTGGTGCTCCGGGACGTGGCCAGTGACATCGGCATGCACGAGTCGACCGTGAGCCGCGTCGTGAACAACAAGTATACGCACACGCCGCAGGGCGTGTTCGAACTGAAGTACTTCTTTCACAGTGGTATCAGCAGCTCGTATGGCGACAGCGTGTCGTCCGTCACCATCAAGCAGCGTATTCGAAAGATTATCGAGAACGAGGACGCGCGAAAGCCACTCTCCGATTCGAAGATCGTTGGAATCTTGCAGCAGGAGGGGCTCGTCTTGGCCCGCCGCACGATAGCCAAGTATCGAGAGGAGCTGCGCATTCCGACGTCAAACCAGCGCAAGGTGCTCTACTAGCGGTCGATGCGTATCGCACTCACCGGGCGCAATCTGGATGTGACGCCCGCGCTCCGGCAGCTCGTGAGAAGGCGGTTGGCCAGGGTCGATCGCTTCCTTCAGGAGCACGTCATCTCCAGCCAGGTCGTGCTCTCTCTCGAACGGCACCGGCACCTCACTGAGCTCACCGTCCACGCGCGCGGGGGCCACATCTTGCACGGTCTGGGCGACGCCTCGAGCTGGCAGGCCTCGGTGACGGAGGCGGTCGAGAAGGTCTCGCAGCAAGGGCACCGGTTGAAGGACCGCTGGCAAACGCGTAGACGACGGGCGTCCGGCGCGAAGGGGAGACCGGGACCTGCGGTGCTCCCCGACGCCCGGAGCCGGAACACGACTCGCCCCCGCGTCCGCACGGCGCGCTACCCCGTGAAGCCCATGACGGTGGACGATGCCGCGCTGCAGCTCGAATCGACCGACGACACGTTTCTCGTGTTTCGGAACGCCGAGACCGAGGGCGTCAGTATCGTGTTTCGGCGCAAGAATGGCCGCCTGGGATTGATCGAGCCTGAGCGCTGAGCGGTCGCGGGCACGACCGCACCAAGCGCCGGGTCGGGTGAGACCCATGGCCCCAGAGATGCCGACCGTGACGGTCGGAGCCTTGCTGCGCACCCGAACCGAGTCGCCTGGGCTGGCGCTCGAGCTGCTGGCGGGCGCCTCGGGTATGGAACGACCCGTCACGATTCCGTTCACCCAGAAGACCGGGCTCGCCTTGGCGGGCTTCGAGGAGTACCTCCACCGCGGGCGGGTTTTGGTTCTCGGCGAGAGCGAGGTCCGCTTTCTCGAGCAGATGGATGCGTCTGAGCGAGTTGCGGCGCTGGAGCGGACGTGTGCCCGCGATCTTCCGGCCATCCTCGTCACGTCGGGACTCGAGCCACCGCCGGATCTGGTCTCGGTGACCGACCGCGCGGCTCTCCCGCTGCTACGGACCTCCGTCCCGACACCATGGGCGATTGCTCGGCTCACGGCCCTCCTCGAGGACCTGCTCGCGCCTCGAGAGATCATCCACGGAGTCCTCCTCGACATCCTGGGCCTTGGCGTGCTCTTGCTCGGGGAGAGCGGCATTGGCAAGAGCGAGTGCGCGCTCCACCTCGTCGTCCGGGGTCACCGGCTGGTCGCCGACGACACCGTCGAAGTGAGACGCCGAACGGAATCCATCCTGATGGGGACGTGCCCGGAGCTCACGCGGCATCATATGGAGATTCGCGGTCTGGGTATCATCAACATCGAGGAGCTGTTCGGGGTCGCCGCGACCCGGTCCTCGAAACGCGTGGAGCTGGTGGTACAGCTCGAGCGCTGGGAACCCGGGCGACGGTACGAGCGCTTGGGGCTCGACATCGAGCACGCGACGATCCTCGGCTGCGCGATCCCGACGCTCCGCATGCCGGTCGCACCGGGTCGGACGCTCGCGATCTTGGTAGAGGTCGCCGCTCGAAACGAGCTGCTTCGCGCCCGCGGTCGAGGGGCGGCGGTCGCGCTGGCCGAACGACACGAGGAACACTTACGCCAGGCGGCTCGGCAGAAGCCCCCGGATCCCTCTCGGCAGGAGGAGCCTGGCTGATGGGCCGGCGTGGCTCGAAAGTGCTCCCGGTGCCGACCCTCACGGCCAGCTCACGCTTCATCGTGTTGACCGGCCTCTCCGGGTCCGGCAAATCGCAGGCGATCCGTGCCCTGGAGGACCTCGGCTACTTCTGTGTCGACAACCTTCCGACGACGTTGATCCCGACGCTGGCCGCGCTGTCGAGACGCCCGGACACGGAGCTGTCCAAGGTCGCCGTCGTGGTGGACGTCCGCGAGGGGAAGCTGCTCTCGCAGTTCCCGCGGATCTTCAGAAGGTTGCGAGACGCGCCCGGCCTGAATCCAGCTCTGATTTTCTTGGAGGCCAACGACGCGACGCTGGTACGCCGGTTCAGCGAGACCAGGCGACCGCACCCCCTGGCCCCGCGCCGATCGGCGATCGATGGCATCCGGGAGGAGCGCAAGCGCCTCGCGGGGATCCGGCGGATGGCCGACCAGATCATCGATACGTCCGCCATGACGGTGCACGAGCTGCGGTACGCCTTCAAGCCGCTGTCTCGGAGCCGGGCGGGCGACGTCTGGCTGGTGGTGACGCTCCTGAGCTTCGGCTTCAAGCACGGGTTGCCACTCGATGCCGACCTCGTCTTCGACGTCCGATTCCTCCCGAACCCCCACTTCGTGCCTCGTTTACGGCCTCGAACCGGGCGGGACCGGACCGTCAAGAGGTTTCTGGATGGGTTCGAGGAGACACGCCTCTTCCTGGATCGCGTCGCCGATCTGCTCACGTTTCTGGTGCCCCAGTACGTGAACGAGGGAAAGAGCTATCTGACGATTGGTATCGGGTGCACCGGAGGACGTCACCGTTCGGTGATGATCGCCGAATCCCTGCGGCGGCGGCTCTCGGTTCTGGAAGGTATCCGTCTGCGAGTGAAGCACCGAGACATCTCGAGCGAATGAGCACCGAGGACGAGTTCCCGAAGCAGCCTCGAACGGTTGTGAATGGGAGTGCCCCCACAGGAGGTCCGTTGCCTGGAGTGGTCGTTGTGACGCACGGTCAACTAGCCGTCGAATTGGTCAACGCAGCCGAGATGATCGTGGGCGAGATCCCGCACTTCACTGCGGTGTCGATCGGGTGGCATGACGACGTGGATCACGCCCGCGCCGCCATCGCCGAAGCGGTGCAGCAGAGCCAGGGCTCCGACGGGGTACTAATTCTGACCGACATGTTCGGCGGTACACCGGCCAACCTGGGCATGACCTTTCTGGAGTCCGACTCGGTCGAGGTGATTACCGGGGTCAATCTTCCGATGCTGATCAAGCTCGCGCGGCTTCCCGCCGGCGCCGACCTCCTCGGCGTGGCGCGGGCCATCCGCGAACACGGGCGAAATGCGATTTGGGTGGCCTCGGACCTCCTGCGCAAGGAATCGGCGGAGCCATGATTGGCAGATCCCGGAGCACTGGACGCAGACGGCGTCGAGTCTCTGCGCCCGGGACGCGGGTGGAGGGCCAGGGGAGAGGATGATCTCCGACACCGTAACCATCACGCACCGGTTGGGGCTGCACGCCCGCGCCGCGGCGAAGTTCGTGCATCTCGCTAGCACCTTCGAGGCCAAGATCGTGGTGAGCCGCGACAACCGAAGCATGGACGGCAAGAGCATCCTGGGTCTGTTGCTGCTCGCGGCGCCATCTGGCGCCGTCGTCACCGTCTCCGCGGAGGGTCCCGACGAGGCGGTGGCCGTCGAGGCGCTGTGTCGGCTCGTGAGCGACGGATTCAACGAGGTGCCGTGCAGCACCTGAGGGGGCACGGCGTGTCGCCGGGCGTCGCCGTGGGACGCGCGTTGCGGCTGAGCCGGAGGACGGGGGGGCCGCGGCTCCAGCTCGGCGCGTCGGAGGCCGACGCCGAGGCGACCCGGCTCCGCGCCGCGGTGGCGAGCGCGCGAGAGCAGCTCGAACAGATCGCGCGACGCGTGGCAGAGATGGTCGGTGCTGAGCAGGCCGCGCTCTTTGATGGCCAGCGGCTCATGCTCGGGGATCCGCTCCTCGTGGGTCGGGCAGAGGAGTTGGTGAGGCGCGAGCACATCAATGCCGAGTGGGCGCTCGAGCGGAGCCACGAGGAGGTCCGGGCCGTGCTCGGGCAGACCCCGGATGCCTACCTCAAGGAGCGGCAGGGGGACATCGCCGACGTCGTCGGCCGATTGAAGCTGAATCTGTCCGGAACGCGTGGGATCGGTGAGATCCTGCGTGACCTGGAGGGCCCCCATGTCTTGGTCGCCGACGAGATCCCGCCCTCGATGGCGGCCCAGGTCGACTGGACGCGCGTCAGCGGTTTCATCTCAGAGGCGGGGAGCTGGACCTACCACACGGCCATCCTGGCGAGGTCGCTGCGTATCCCTGGCGTCGTGGATCTGTCGAACGCCGTCGATCGCGTGCCGCCGGCCGCGCTGGTCGCGCTGGATGGAACAACCGGCGAGGTGCTGCTGAACCCGACGCCTGCGGCTCTCGAGGAACTGCAGGCCCGTGGGGGCGGCCGCGCGCCGTCCCGTGACGTGCTCGCCGACGAGTGCCCGTTGCCAGCGGTCACCGGGGATGGGACTCCGGTGATCCTGGAGGCCAACATCCAGCTCCCGAACGAGATCGTCACGGCGCGCCGCGCGGGGGTCGAAAGCGTGGGACTGTACCGGTCGGAGCGCCTGCTGGCCGGGGAGGGGCTCCAACGGCTCAGCGAAGAAGCCCAGTACGAGGTCTATCGCGACCTCGTGGCGGCCGCGGCGCCTGGCCGCGCCACGATCAGGACCTTCGACACCACCGAGGAGCAAGTGGTTCCGGGGGCGGTCACCTCGCCCGTTCCCTTCGGCCTGCAGGGGATCCGTCTGAGCCTGGCCCACCCGGAGCTGTTTCGCCGTCAACTCCGAGCACTGCTCCGGGCCGCCCGGCATGGGCAGCTGCGCATCTTGCTGCCGTTCGTTTCGTGCGTGGAGGAGTGGCGGCAAGCCCGCCAGCTGTTGAGCCAGGTGGAGCGGGGGGTGCGCGCGGGAGGACAAGATGTCCGCGCGGTGCCCGTCGGAATCATGATCGAGCTGCCGTCGGCCGCGCTCACCGCCGATCTGTTGGCCCGCGAGGCCGACTTCCTGAGCATCGGGACGAACGACCTCGTGCAGTACTGCTTCGCGGCCGATCGCGCGGACGACCGGCTGGCGCACCTGCACACCCCTACGAGCCCGGCCGTCCTCCGGCTGATCCGGCTGGTCGTTCGGGCCGCCCGACGCCGGGGGATACCGGTGGCCATGTGTGGGGAGATGGCAGCCACGCCGCACGTGCTGCCGCTCCTCGTGGGTCTCGGGGTTCTCGAGTTCAGCGTGTCTCCGATCGCGATCCCAGGCGCCAGGCAGGCGCTGAGCCGAGTGCACGTTCGCGAGGCGCGGGCGCTCGCGGCGAGGGCACTCCGCTGCGTCACGGCGCATGAGGTCAGCGACGTCCTGTCCGACTACTGGACGCTGGGGCACCGGCACGAGCCCGTCATGGACGGGTAGATGGGACGGTCGATCGGAGGAGCCCGGAAACAGGCAGCGTCGGGGTCGTGATCACGCACCGGCGAAAGGGGGACCGTGACTGACGTCGATATGAGACGAGTGCAGAAGCCTT
>PVBE010066147.1_pt1 | contig 10740 bp, 9 predicted proteins | sample 1631181 | NCBI WGS metagenome assembly PVBE01 (sample SAMN08397723, study PRJNA350692) | Marine metagenome, whole genome shotgun sequencing project. | isolation source: water | place: Pacific Ocean | collected 2012-04 | reverse complement strand
TGCCAAGATTTATTGTTTATCTCAACATTAACCTTAATCATCGGTATTCTTTTGATAGGCTTCTACAATTTTTGTTACCAAAGAATCTCTCATAACATCTTGATGATCAAAATTTACAACAGCTATTTCTTTAATTTCTTTTAATATAGACTGTGATTTTACCAAACCCGAATGATTTTTGTTTGGCAAGTCAATTTGTGACGGGTCACCATTTACAACTAGTTTTGAATTTTCTCCAATTCTGGTTAAAAACATTTTAATTTGTATTTCGGTTGCATTTTGAGCTTCATCAAGAATTGCAAAAGAATTTTTTAGGGTTCGTCCCCTCATAAAAGCTAAAGGGGCTATTTCTATAGAACCAGATTCGATTTTTCTTTGAATTTTATCATAATCTAACAAATCATATAGAGAATCATACAGAGGTCTTAAATATGGATCTATTTTATCTTTCATATCTCCAGGTAAAAACCCTAACTTCTCACCGGCCTCAACTGCAGGTCTTGATAATATTATTCTTTCAACTTTTTTTTCCAACAACATAGATAAGGCCACAGCAACAGCTAAATAAGTTTTTCCAGTTCCTGCTGGACCTAACGACATTACTATTCTATTTGTTTTAAGTGATTTGACATATTCTTTTTGTTTTTTGGATTTAGGGATAACAGATCTTTTTGGAGTTTTGATTACTTCATCCAAAGACTGGACCGATGATTGAATTTTTGTTTCCTGTGTCATGTCTGCATTTAACGCCGTAATTATATCATTCCTGTCTATTTTTTTATCAGATCTGAAACGGTAAATTAAGTACTCAATTGCATTTTTAACTTTTTCATTCGCATATTTATCACCCTTAATTGCAATAGAATTTCCTCTGAAATAAATTTTTGAACCACTAACTTTTTCTAATTCTTTGAAGTTATTATCAAAAGATCCTGCTATCTCCATTAAAATCTTGTTATTAAATATATTAACATTTATTGAATTATCTTTTCCATATACTATTGAAACTTCTTTACTGTTTTTATTTTGTTTACTTATTTTCATTAAAATTACGCTGCCTGAACTTTATTGGTTTTATGGAAACCAAATAAATTATTTTGATTAAAAGATGTAATTTTTACATTTATTAACTCACCAGGATTACAGTTGTTCGAATCAAATATGACGGGGGTCATATACTTTGTTCTTCCAAAGTATTTTTCTTGATTATCTAATTTATTTTCAATTAAAACTTCACAATATTGTTTAAGATAGTTTTTGTTATTTTCAAGTTGTAATTTTTCTAAAATATCTTGCAATTTTATAAGTCTTTTTTTACTTTTTGATAAATTATTTAACTTTTTCTCAGCAGCGGGAGTTCCGGGCCTTGGGCTAAAGATAAATGAATAGGAATTAACAAAACCTATTTTTTGAATAAGATCTAATGTTTCTTCAAAATCTTTTCCTGTTTCTCCAGGATAACCAATAATAAAATCACTAGAAATTTTTATATCTTTATTGACATTTTTTAACTTTTTAATTGCAGATAAATAAAAGTTTCTATTGTGTTTTCTATTCATTAACGTAAGAATCTTGTCTGATCCGCTTTGAATAGGAAGATGTATGATTGGCATAAGTTTTTCACAATCTTTGTGACAATTGATCAAATCCTCGGTCATGTCTTTTGGATGAGAAGTCATATATCTGATTCTCTTTAAGTTTTTAATATTGTTTAATTCTCTTATTAACGATGAAAGTGTAAAATTTTTATTATTTTTTGAAAAATTATATGCATTTACATTCTGACCAAGTAAAATAATTTCTCGAACGCCATTACCAACTAAATTATACGCTTCGTTAACAATTTGCCTAAAAGGCCTAGAATATTCTGGGCCTCTTGTATAGGGAACAACACAAAAGTGACAAAATTTATCACAACCTTCTTGTATCGTTAGATAAGACGAAATTTTATTCTGTAAATTAGAAACTTTTTCTAATTCATCAAATTTGTTTACTACATCAAATTCCGTTTCATTAATTTTTTGTTTTTTTCTACTGTAGCTCAAAATTAAATCAGAAATTTTATGATAAGATTGAGGACCTATTAAAATATCGACATATGGTTCTCTCTTCATTATCTCTTCAGATTCAGCTTGAGCAACACATCCGGATACTATAACTAAGGGTTTTTTCTTTTTTTTAAAATCTTTTTTTATTCTTCCAATTTCATCATAAACTTTTTCAGTTGCTTTTTCACGTATATGACAAGTGTTTAATATAAAACAATCGGCTTCTTCTTTTACATAAGTTTTTTTAAATCCAATTCTAGAAGTTAAATCATAAATACGATTTGAGTCATATATGTTCATTTGGCAGCCAAAAGTTTTGATAAATATTTTTTTAGACAATTTTTTTATTACTTTTTAATTTTTGAACCATATAGTTCTAATCTATGATCAACAAGTTTGTAACCGAGTTTTTCTGCAACTTTTTTTTGTAATTTCTCTATTTCGTTATTAGTAAATTCTATTATTTTGCCAGTATTAACATCTATCAAATGATCATGATGCTTATCTGGAGCCTTTTCATATCTTGATTTATTTCCCCTAAAATCATGTTTGGCAATAATGCCTGCTTCTTCAAATAATTTTACGGTTCTATATACGGTTGCTATACTTATTTTAGAATCAATTTCGCTAATCTTTTTATGTAATTCTCCTACATCGGGATGATTTTCTATTTCTGACATAACTTTTGCGATCAACCTTCTTTGATCAGTTAGTCTAACACTTTTTTGTTTACATCTGGCTTCAATATCAAAATTCTCTCTCATAATTTTATATTATAACTAATATTTTAAAAAATACTTTAGCTCAAATATATTGGCCTTATCAATCTTTTTTCTAACAAATTATTAAATCTAAGAAATTCTAGTTCATTATGATCCAAATTAACAATGTTTATATTTTTAAGTTTAAGAATTTCACCATCAAAGTATTTTGCAGTATTTTTTGTAATTACCATAAAATCATCACTATATTTTTTTAATATTTCTTCTTTTGTAATTTCTTTTACTGTTGTGTGACTAACAAGTTTTTTATTAAATTTTTTTATAAAATATTTTTCTCTATATTTTATAAGACTGAAAATTAACTCACATTTATTAAAAAACTTAACGCAAGACCACAAAAATGTATTGTACCCAAATAATTTTAAATTTTTCGCTATGCTAATACCTTTCGCTATTGCCAAAGAACTTCTTAGAGCCGAAAAGCCTCCGGGACCTTGATTTACCAATATTTCCGAAATATCGTTAAAGCTTAAATTGTTTTGCTTAAAAAAATCTATAATTTGTTTCATTAACAAATCATTGTTGTATTTATCGCTTTGCAAAATTTTGATAAATGCTTTATTTTTAATTTTTACAAATAATGAGCTACAATTCATGCTACAGTCTATTGATAAAAAATTCATAATATCTGTATTGATACTACTATTAATATCAATAAGTAAATCCTTTGGAGCAATAATAGATAATTTGGATTTGAATAAGGGTGTGATAACCTTGATGTATCATAGATTTGGGGAATATAAATATCCTTCAACAAACATAAAAAATGAAATTTTTATTGAGCACATAAAAGAAATAAATAATTCAGGAATTGAATTTATAGAATTTAAAAAATTTGAAGAAGTTATCAAAACTGGAATAAAAAAAAATTATTTACTTCTTACAATCGATGATGCATTTGAATCTTTTTACTTAAATGCATGGCCGGTATTAAAAGAAAAAAAAATTCCATTTGTACTTTTTGTTAGTACTAGAGAAATCGGCAAATATGGATATATGACATGGAATCAAATTAGAGAAATAGAAGCAAACAATTTAGTAACCATAGGTAATCATAGTCATTCTCATGAATATTTAGTCGATTGGAAAGATGATAGAATTAAATCTGATCTAAACAAATCTATTATGTTATTTGAAAAGGAACTTGGATATTCCCCAACTATTTTTTCTTACCCATTTGGAGAATATAGTAGTAATTTAAAAAAAATTATTAAAGATTTAAATTTTAATTTTGCCTTCGGTCAACATTCTGGTGTTATTGATATATCTAAAGATTTTTTGGAATTACCAAGATTTCCAATCAATGAAAAATACGGAGAACTAAAAAGATTTAATTCTATTCTTAAAACTTTACCATTTCCATACGAAAAAATTATACCAGAAAATAGATATCTTAAAATTCATGATAATCCACCGTTGGTTAAAATTAAATTTTTTAAAGATTTAATTAATATTAAAAATATCAATTGCTATTCCAATGAAGGTAACATTTGGAGGAAATCTGATATTAATTTTGTGAATGAAAATGAGCTGGCGATATTGCTTAAGGATAAATTTAAGAGTGAAAGAGGAAGAATAAACTGTTCGCTTAGAGAAAAGACTGGTAAATGGAGATGGTTAGGTATTCAATATGTTGTGGCTGAATACTAATCGTCTAAGTAATTATAAAGTAATTTCCACTGTCATTCTTGTAGGTAACAAGTTAGCATTATCAAAATCGGTCAATGAGTTTAGTGTTATAATCTTTTCAAGAATTTTTGTGTATTTGTCGCCAATCTCAGCATAATTTTTCAAGTACTTGACTAAATCAAGTCCAGTAATTTTTTTATCGCTCTGTCTCAATTTAGCCCTTACTTCTCTAAACTCTTTGTATGCATCGTGAGTATTTAGGTTGTTTTTATAGGCTCTTACAGAAGCTTTAAGAATTTGAAATTGTAAAATTCTATGATTTTTATCAGCATCTTGGTTTGACGGAGAAATTCCCTTTTTACTCCAAGTCCACTGACCAAACAATGCATTGCCCTCCAATGCAAATCTGGACGTTCCCCAACCGCTTTCGTTTGCTGCTTGAGCTATAGCGATAGATGCTGGAATTATATCCATTCGTGTTTTAAGTTCGCCTAGGTCCTTATCTTCAATTTTATATTCTTTGAATCTTCTTTTTAGCCAAACCCTTTCACCTGGTGAATTAAAACTTTTGCCTAATATTTTAAAAAGCTTTTTTCTATCTTCGGTAATTTTTTCGTTTTCATAAAGTATTAAGGGTAGGACAATTTTAATAAATAATTCTCTTTTCTTCCGTGTGTCACCTAATGTTCCAATATCTTTTGGAAGTTTTGTGAGATAGATGGGTTTCACTTTTTGACCGGCTCTAACATTTTTAAGATCATGATTTAAGTCTTCAAAGAGGTTTAGAGCAGTCTCAGCATTTAAGCTGATGGAATTGTCAGGTTTTGAAGAAAAACTTTTTGGCTCTTGAATTATCTCAGTTTCTTGTTTTTTTTTGATTCTAATTTTATTAGTTTTATCAACTTTCGCTGATTTATACTCTTCAGCAACATAAGTAAATTTAACTTCATTAACTACATTTTTGATATACGGTCTTGCTACAATCATGCATCCAACAAAAATCACAAAACAAATTGACAGATAGATATTTGTTATGGAGTCTTGTCTTAATTCCTCTTTCGCTAATGCTTTGTTGCTAAAATTATTAATTGGCAATTTAACGCGATTTTTAATTAGTAATAACTCTAATTGTGAAATTGTGAGCCTTTTTGAACTTCTCGCATAATCTTTTACCTCAACCACTCCATAAAGTTTTGCTAAATGCAATAATTGGCCTCGATATGATTTGAAAAGCTTTTCTATTTTTTGCGACATTTTTTAATTTGCCTCTACGCTTTTTACTTCTGGTACATAGTGACACAGAAGATTTTGCACACCTTGTTTCAGTGTCATTGTTGAACTTGGGCATCCAGAACAGCTACCTTTAAGTTCAACTGTAACTACCCCATTTTTAAAGGACTTGAATGCAATATCTCCCCCATCTTTTGCAACCGCTGGCCTAATTTTTAAATCTAAAATTTCATTAATTTTTTTGATTGTTTTATTTGACTCGACTGATTCGGATTCTAACTTATCGAAATCTTTGCTAATAACAACATTATTTCCTTTGGAATAATGTTCATTAATTTCTGAAATAATACTATGTTTTAAATTTCCCCATTTAATATTTCTTTCTTTTTTCACTGTAATAAAATCCTCTCCAAAAAATACCATCACGGTTCCTTGCAAAGACAATATTTTTCTAGCTAACAAAACTTTGATATTTTTTTTATTTTTTAAAAATTCCATCGGACCTACCTCAGAAACTTTTTTTCCTGGCAAAAATTTTAACGTATCTGGATTCGGAGTCGATTCTGTTTCAACGAACATAAATAATTACCTTTTGGTTTATTATACAAGATTTAATTTCTCAAGTGAATTTTTTGAGACCCACGATCTCGTATATTTCTTTAAGATTGTCCTTTGCAATTAAATTTGCTTTTTTTGCACCTTTTGCGAGTATATCGTTTAGATAACCTTGCTCTTTTAATAATTTTTTTACTTCTTTGCCAATTGGGCATATTCGTTCGATAATTGATTCGCTCAATTTATTCTTAAAGGTTGAAAAGTTTTTTCCACCAAATTCATTAAGAACCTGATCTATATCAATGCTATTGATGCTAGCATAGATCGATATAAGATTTGATGCCTCATACCTATTTTTTAGTTCATTTACAGTGGAAGGGATTGGAGCTGTATCAGTTTTTGCTTTTTTTATTTTTTGATCAATCAAATCTTTGTCATCTTTCAAATTAATTCTGCTATAATCTGATTCATCTGATTTGCTCATTTTTTTTTTACCATCTCTTAGATTCATAACTCTTGATATTTTTTTTGGAATTAATGGTTCTACTACTGGAAAAAAATTTTCACAATTAAAATCGTTATTGAATTTTTTTGCTATATCTCTTGTTAATTCCAAATGTTGTTTCTGATCTTCCCCCACAGGAACATGAGTGGCTTTGTATATAAGTATGTCTGCAGCCATTAGATTTGGATAAACTAAAAGACCCACACTAGCATTTTCTTTGTTTAGGCCTGCCTTTTCTTTAAATTGGGTCATTCGATTCATCCAACCAATTCTAGCTACACAGTTGAAAATCCATGCTAATTCGCTGTGGGCGGCTACGCTTGCCTGATTAAATATAATATTTTTTTCGGCGTCTAAACCTGAAGCAATAAAGCTAGCAACAGTTTCTAAAATATTGGCTTTTAATTCCTCTGGATTCTGACGATTTGTTATGGCATGTAAATCAACTACACAGTAAATACATTCAAATTTATTTTGTAAATCAACAAAATTTTTTATTGCTCCCAAATAATTACCCAAATGTAAATTTCCTGTTGGCTGCACTCCAGAAAATATTCTTTTTTTATGCATATACGAAAACAACTATCTTAATTTTATATCTTTAAATTTAAAAGCACCTGAAAAATTTGAAGTTAAAAAATAACTAATTAAGCTAATAATCACTATAATAAATAAATAAATAAATTTCCAACTCTCATTATAATTGAATTTATCAAAGAAAAAACCAAGCATTAAATACAATATTATTCCCATTACAACAACTGATAATATCATTCGGGGAAATTTATAAATAAACGTTTTATCAAAATTGTGTAATTTTCTTTTTTTTATAAAATAAAAGTGTAAAGCAACATTAACCCAAGAAGAAATAGAAGTTGCAATTGGTATTATAACAAAACCAAATCTATTAAAGAGCGATATACTTATTAAAATATTCAAAATTACGGATAAAACCGATAGGTAAAAAGGCAATTTAGTATCGTTGCGAGCAAAAAAGAAATTTGAAAAAATCTTTAGCAATGAAAATGCAGGTAAACCAAATGCAAAAAAAGTAAGTGCTATAGAAGTATTATTAACACTTTCTTGATCAAATGAACCGTATCCGAATAGCGATGTAATAATTTCTTCTGAAGCTAGAACTAAAGCAGTGGCCGCTGGTATTGATAAAAATAAGCTAAGCTCCAAAGCCCTGTTTTGTAAATTGGTAACCTGGACTGAATTATTATTTTTAATATGTTTTGATAGTTCTGGAAGAATGACCGTCCCAACAGCTATTCCAGCAACAGCAAGATTTATTTGATAAACCCTATCTGCATAATAAAGGTAGGAAACAGCTCCAGCCTGAAAGGAAGCGATTATAGTTCCAACCAGGATATTAATTTGGGTTACACCTGAAGAAAAAATACTTGGCAATAATTTACGAAAAAAGAATTTTATTTTTTTATCTATTTTTATTTTTATACTTAAAATGGGTTTAAAATTTTTTCTAACAAAAAATAATAAAATTAATAACTGTAGCAAACCTGCAAAAGATACAGCATATGACAGTGTTAAAACGTCAGATATGTTCAACCACTGAGAAAAAAATAATGATCCAATAAGAATTATATTCAGTATAATTGGTGCTGCAGCGGCAGCTGCAAATTTATTATACGAATTGAGTATCGCTGAAAAAAAAGATGCTAAACTTATAAAAAATAAAAAAGGAAATGTGATTCTACTCAAATCTACTGCAAGCATTAACTTTGTTGGATCTTTATAAAATCCTGGGGCTATTAAATAAATTAATTGAGGCATGAAAATTTCCGCAATTAAAACGAGAAATAACAAAATAATAAAAAGTAAATTGAAAACATTTCTTGCAAAATGATCAGCTTTTTCTTTATCTTGTGATAATTCTCCGGCATAGCTTGGAATGAATGCAGCATTAAATGTTCCCTCTGCAAATAATCTTCTGAAGGTGTTTGGTAGTCTGAAGGCAACAAAAAAAGCATCTGCAAAAAGACTGGTTCCCAAAAAAATTGCAATTAAAATGTCCCTTACATAACCAAGTACTCGACTTATTAATGTAAAAAAACTAAATGTTGAGATCGAAGCTATTAAGTTCATCTTGACATGTAAGCCTTAATTTTGTGACAATTGTAAGATACTTGTTTTAAAAATGAAGAAAAGGTCAAAAATAGATAAATACACAGATCAAGAAGCTTTGGATTTCCACAATAGCGGCAAGTCTGGAAAAATTGAAATTCATTCATCAAAACCAATGACGACAAAAAGAGATTTGGCTCTCGCTTACTCACCCGGAGTTGCGGCACCCGTAAAAGTAATAGCAAAAAATCCTGACGCAGCATACGACTATACATCAAAAGGTAATCTTGTAGCTGTAATTAGTAATGGCTCAGCAATACTTGGGTTAGGAAATTTAGGTGCCCTAGCTGCTAAACCCGTGATGGAAGGAAAAGCAGTTTTATTTAAACGTTTTGCAGATGTAGATGCTATTGATTTAGAAATAGATTCTTCAGATCCAAATGAAATTATAAGTTGCATATCAAAACTTGGAAAAAGTTTTGGCGGTATTAACTTAGAAGATATTGCATCGCCAAACTGTTTTATTATAGAAAAAAAATTAAGAGAAACACTGGATATTCCAATATTTCATGACGATCAACATGGAACAGCTATAATAACTTTGGCAGCACTAATTAATGCTTTGGATATATGTGGCAAATCTTTTAAAAATTTAAAAATTGTTGTAAATGGAGCTGGTGCTTCGGCCATAGCCTGCACAAATCTTTTTAAAAACTCTGGTGTACCAAATCAAAATATAACTATGCTTGATAGAAAAGGCGTTATATATCGAGGGAGAGATAATTTAGATCAATGGAAATCAGCACATGCCATAGATACAAAAATTAGAACACTTGAAGAAGCAATGAAGGGAGCAGATGTATTTTTAGGATTATCTGCAAAAAATGTACTTAGCAAAGATATGGTTAAGAAAATGGCAAAAAAACCAATAATTTTTGCTTGTGCAAATCCTGATCCAGAAATTACACCAGAAGATGTTGATGAAGTAAGGGATGATGCAATTGTTGCAACAGGAAGATCTGATTATCCAAATCAGGTAAATAATTTGATTGGTTTCCCTTATATTTTTAGAGGAGCCTTAGACGTAAGAGCAAAAACAATCAATGAGGAAATGAAAGTTGCAGCAGCTCATGCAATTGCATCGCTTGCAAAAGAGGATGTGCCTGACGAAGTCGTTGCTGCCATGGGAGGAGAAAGACCACGCTATGGGAAAGAATATATTATTCCATCAACTTTTGATCCAAGATTAATTAGCGTAATACCAGTAGCAGTAGCACAAGCTGCAGTGAAAAGTGGAGTTGCAAGAAAAAAAATTGAAAATTTTGAAATTTACAAAGAACAATTAAAACAAAGATTAGATCCTTCGGTATCTATAATGCAGGGTATCAATTCACTAATCAAAAAAACTCAAAAAAGAGTTATTTTTGCTGAAGGTGAAGATGAAAATACGTTAAAAGCAGCCATTGCTTTTAAAAACAGCGGATTGGGAATGCCAATTTTAGTGGGGAAAGATGACAAAGTAAAAGAAAGGTTACATGAAATCGGTTTGGATGAAAATTATGAATTAGAAGTAACAAACTCAACAGATAAAATAAAAAGAGAGAAATACGCTCAATTTCTCTATAACAGGTGTAAGCGAGAAGGACTTTTGCAAAGAGATTGTGACAGATTAATAAGAAACGACAGAGTTACCTGGGGATCTTGTATGGTCACATGTGGTGATGCGGATGCAATGGTAACTGGAAATACTAGACGTTATTCAGAAACTTTGGACAGAATCAATAATGTAGTTGATCCCAGACCAAATGAAATACTTTTTGGTCTAAATTTGATGGTTAGCAAAAATAAGACCGTATTTATTGCAGATACAACTGTTCACGAATATCCTTCAGCTGAACAGCTT
>PVBE011927385.1_pt1 | contig 10743 bp, 9 predicted proteins | sample 1631181 | NCBI WGS metagenome assembly PVBE01 (sample SAMN08397723, study PRJNA350692) | Marine metagenome, whole genome shotgun sequencing project. | isolation source: water | place: Pacific Ocean | collected 2012-04 | reverse complement strand
CAGGCTGCCTTGAATGAAACGAATTTACCACAGAGGGCACAGAGACGACAATCGTCAGCGTTGTACGGAATGCGACGCCACCGCAGGGTGAGAATCCCGGAAGCGTATCAAGAAGCACCGGAACTCATCGCACAGAAGCATCCCATTTCATTTGGCTGAAGTGTTACGAGAATTCAAATGTCCAAGACGCACTTTGGGGCATTGGGAATTCAGTCGTTGGGATTTGTTTCGGAGTTCGGATTTCGAGTTTCGGATTTGTTCACTCGATGTTCGTGGGAATCCTCCGTTGACCTCACCGCCACGAGTTGTTCTCGAGCATCTGCCGCACGACTTCCCGGCGGCTGCCCGTCTTTTCGAAGATCTCCAGTTGTTGCATTGCGCCGGTCGTCGGTGGGAGCAACGCCGCGGACTCGAGTTCTTCCGCGCAGCCAAGTTGCTCGGCCATCGGGGCGAGGGTCTTGATCAAGTCGCCCACTGCCTGCTGGACCGGATGTTGTTGCATGTCGCTGCTGCTGACGAGCCGGGCGTCGGAACCGAAACGCGTCGCTCGCCACTTGTTCTGTTGGGCCATCATCGGATGATAATCCGTGACGTAGGTGCCGCTGTCGATCTCGTCGGAAAGCGTTTGCACCATGCATTGGACGAGCGCCGTCAGCGCGAGGACCTGATTGAGATTCGGCGGCATGTCGCACACGCGGACTTCGACGGTGCCGAAATTGTGGTGCGGACGAATGTCCCACCAGATCTCGCGAATCGTGTTGATGAATCCGGTTTCGACGAGGTGATTGATCAGCCAGACGTATTCACTCCAGTTTCGCAACTGCTGCGGGAGCCCCGCGGTTGGCAGACCTTCCATGATCGTCGAGCGGTTCGAATGCAGGCCCGTCGCCCGTCCCTCCCAGAAGGGAGAGTTGACCGAGAGCGCCAACAGCAGCGGTAGGTGGCGGAGCATCCGCTCGCACACCATCACGGCTTTTTCTCCCGAGTCGACGCCGACATGCACGTGCAGCCCGAACGTCACCAGCCGCAGCGCCACGTCCCGCATCAATTCGACCAGACGGTAGTAGCGGTCGTTGACGGTCACTTTCTGATCCCGCCACGAGGAGAACGGATGCGTGGCCGCCCAGAAGAGCTTCAAACCCAGCGGATCGGTGGCCTTTTCCAGGTCTTCCAACTTGGACCGCAGGTCGTCGCCCGCCTCGCGCACCGTCTTACAGACGCCCGTGTTGATCTCGAGATAACACTGCATCAATTCGCGTTTGATCATGCCTTCGAGTGAACCGGGAACCGTTCGCAGGACGTCTTCGATCGAACTGGAGAGGGCCAGCGTGTCGGCGTCGACTAACTGCAGTTCAATCTCGACGCCGATCGTGGGCGAATCGTTCGATGTGAATTTCATCGTCGACATCGGTCATCCTCCGCTCTCGTCGAGTGGTCTCCCTGCCGAGAGCACCAGCGCCGCCCGCAACAGGATCTTCGCGCCCTGTGCCAGAATTCGCTCGTCCACGTCAAACACGGGCGAATGCAGAAACGGCGCGTCCGCCCCAGGCGCCGCACAGCCGACGCGCAACAACGCGCCGGGCACGTGATCCAGGTAGATTGCGAAGTCCTCGCCTCCCATGCTGGGCAGATCGATCCGCCTGACGTTCTCCCGTCCCAGCACGTGTCTCGAAGCCCCCTCGAGCGCCGCGGCGAACTCCGTCGAGTTGTCGACTGCCCGCAGCGGGCTGATGAAGTCGACGTCGACCTTCGCTCCGCTGGCCCGCGCGGCTCCGTCGCAAATTTCGCGGATGCGTTCCTTGAGCTGGTCTCGTGCACTCTCGACGACCGTCCGCAATGTTCCGTGCAACTCGACGCTTTCGGGAATCACGTTGGAGGCGTAGCCTCCCTGAATCATCCCGACCGAGAAAACGGACGCCGAGCGTGCATCGACGGCCCGTGGCAGGAATTCGTAGAGCGCGCCGATCAGGTGTCCGGCAGTCGCGATGGGGTCGATCGTGTGATGCGGTCGGGCCGCGTGGCCGCCGTGTCCCGAGATGGTGACCACCGCCTCGTCGCAATAGGCCGTCAGGATGCCGTAGCGAATGCCGACCGTCCCCGCGTCGCGCTGCGGGTCGACGTGCATCGCCAAGATTCCTTCCACGTTGTCCAACGCCCCTTGTTCGACGAGCCACTTTGCCCCCAGCCCGGTTTCCTCGGCAGGCTGAAACAGAAATCGCAGCCGGGCACCGACGGCGTCGCTCGCTTCCGCGGGCAGCGTCCGTGCCAGATGGGCTGCTCCCAACGCCGCCCCCAGGACCGTCGTTGCATGCACGTCGTGCCCGCAGGAATGGGCGACGCCCTCGTTCCGCGAGCGGTACGAACACTCCTTCTCGTCGTGCAGCCTGAGCGCGTCGATGTCGCCGCGAATCGCGATCAATCGGTTTCGCGGCCCCGGCGATCCGATCTGCACGTCCGCGCTCACGCCCAACCCGTCGCGCAACAGCCGCGGCTCGAGCCCGGCTTCGGCAAGCTGTGCCGCCAGAAACCGGGAAGTTTCGACCTCCTCGCCGCTCGGCTCGGGATGCGCGTGCAGGTGTCGGCGAATCTCGATCAGACGCCCTTCGAGCGTTCCAATCCGCTCGTCGATCAGCGCCTCCCAGGGCTCGATCAGCGACCAGGTTCCCTGACTCAAACTCGGCACACCACAACCTCATCGTCTAGGAACGGCGCTCGGCGCAGGTCTCCTGACCTCGCCGAAACACTTGACCGCAGGTCTCCCGCAACACTTCAGCCAAACGAAATGAAAAAGCTTCTAAGGAAGGCAGGAAAACGCGTTTTCGGTGCAACAAACCTCAATCATCGTCGGTAAGTCCACAAAGTTGCCGTGTTGCGTGTCGTATTGACGGCGTGCGAGCCGTTGGATTCGGTCTTTCAGAATGCTGGTTCAGACGGCTGAATTGTCACGAAATGTGAGCTTCGAATGTTCGAAACGAACCCTCCGGAATCCAACACAGCGCCTCATCGTCATCGGTTCCACGACCAATCCGTTACACCCTTGAGATTCTGGATGCAGAACGCCGGCCACTCTCCATTGTACAGCGCAATCGTCGTTTGCGCGAGCAGAGCGAACGTATCGTCGTGAGATTCGATGTCCAAACCCGCGACGTGGCCGCTAAACAACACATTGTCGAATTCGAGGAGCGGACTTTCCAGCGGAAGCGGCTCTTCCTCAAACACGTCCAGCCCCACCCCCCGCAGGTGGCCCGATTTCAAAGCGTCGTACAGAGCGGCCTCATCAATGATCGGCCCCCGAGCCGTGTTGATCAAGACCGAGCCCCGTTTCATCAACGCCAGACGCTCGGCGTTCATCAGATGGTGATTCTCGGGCACCATCGGCGCATGCAGCGAGACGTAGTCGGAATTCGTGAGCAATTCGTCGAGGCCGACGACGTCGATGTTCCACTGATCGCAGAACTCCTCGTTGGGGTAGGGATCCATGGCGATCACCTTCATGCCCAACCCGACGCCGCGCGTGGCGACGGCCCGTCCGATTCGGCCCAGGCCGACGATTCCCAGCGTCGACCCGATCACGCGCGGCCGGGCGATCCGCTGCCAGCGATTCTCACGGACCCGACGATCCAAGTCCGCGAACCCCCCGCGCGACTCCCAGCAACAGGGCGAACGTGTGCTCGGCGACGGAATGATGGTTCACGCCCGGCGTCGTCGTCAGCACCACGCCCCGTTGGTCGCAGGCCTCCAGATCGACCGCATCGAAGCCGACGCCGCTGCGGGCAATCACCCGCAGTTCCGGGCAGGCCTCGATAACCTTCCGCGAGTAAGGCTCCGATCCGGCAATCGCCGCTCCCGTTTCTTGCAAGACGTCGATCAGGACGTCCTCGTCCATCAGATTGGCATCCCGCGGAGGGATCGTCAGGTCAAAACCGCCCTTCTCAAACGCCTCGATGTGGGGCCCCTGTTCCGCATTCAATGAGCAGCAAACAACTTTCGGCATTTCGAGATTCACCTGCGTTCAAGGAAGTTCTTCAATGTTCCACCGCGATCGTCTCGTCAGCGTATCCGACTGATCCCAAGCCTGCTACCGATCCCACAGCCTCGCGATGCTCAAAAGCCCAAGTTTGCGACTCTTCAGAAAAAGATGCCGATTTTCTTGTTGACTTCGCCGGCTCATCGATTACTATAAAACCAAAACTAAAGAACCAAAAACCGTCGTGCGGCTCGGTGTGAAAATCGTGGGGCGGATGGAAAGGCAAGTGACATGGCGCGACCGCGTGCGAAGGAATTGACCCAGCGGGAGCTGGAAATCATGCACGTCTTCTGGGAGACGGGCGCGGCCACCGTTGCCCAGATTCGCGACCGGCTCGAGGAGCTGGGACGCGGTTTGGCCCACACGACGGTGGCGACGCTGATCCGCATTCTCACCGAGAAAGGCTTCCTCGAGCAGACGAACGCGGAGCGACCGTTCGTGTATCGGTCGATTCGCTCGTTTGAAGACGTCTCGACGAACATGGTGGGCGATCTCGTCAGCCGATTGTTCGGCGGTTCGCGCGAGAAGCTGCTGGTGCAATTGTTGGATCAACAGAGTCTGACGCCGCGTGAGCGAGAGTTGCTCGAAGAGATACTGCGAGACGAGGAGAACAAGTGATGAACGAGTTCGGAATTGCCTTGTTGTGGTGTACGATTCAGGTGACCGTCGTCACGCTGGCAGCGGCGGTGATCGACGTCGCTTGTCGTCGTCGTTCGCGTCCGTCGGGGTCCGTAATCGTGTTGACGAGCCTGATGCTCGTGATTGGGCTCTCGCTGTTCGCCTTTAGTCCCTGGCCCAACTGGAGCGAGGTGTCGGAACGGCTGGCTGCGGACGAAGCTCCCGCATCAGCGATTGAAACGACACCGGCACCAACGTCGGACACGAGTAACGAAGTGGCATCCGCGCCACCAACAGAAGCCGAACCGGCAATTGCGGAAGCACCCGACGAGGCCGCAGTGGCTGCCGCATTCTGGAACACACTCGTCGCGGAAATCCAGCATCCGAAGAGCACAGTCGACAGATCGACGTGGCGCTGGCCGGCGGTGCTGGCGAGTCTGTTTCTGGCCGGGCTGGGAATCGGCGTCGTGCGGTTGATCTGGGGACTCCTGGGTGTCGGAGCCTACCGTCGTCGCAGCGCGGTGATCGAGGATTCGGCGCTGCGAGAACTGGTCGACGTGCTGAGCGCCGAGTTGGGCTGTCGGCGGTCGATCGAACTTCGCGAGTCGACCGAGATCATCACGGCGGCGACCGTCGGGTGGCGGCGGCCGATCGTGTTGCTGCCGACTGACTGGCGGACGTGGAACGTGGAACAACGTCGGGCGGTGTTGGCGCACGAGATCGCGCACATTCGCCGGAACGATTTTCTCGCCTGGGTCTGCGCCCAGGTGGGGCTGATCCTGCATTTCTATCACCCGCTCGTGCACTGGCTGACGTCGCGTTTGCGCCTCGAACAAGAACTCGCGGCGGACGCGGACGCGGCCCTGCTGGCAGGCGGCCGCCAAGCGTATTTGAAGACACTGGCGGCGATGGCGCTTAAGCAACCTGACAAACCGCTGGGCTGGCCGGCCCGGACTTTTCTGCCGACCCGCAGAACGTTTCTCAGGAGAATCGAAATGCTACGCGATGCAAAGAAACTGACAACGCGGGTCTCGGCCCTCGGCCGAGTGACGGCGGTGGCTTGTCTGCTGATGGCGGGCGTGTTGGCGGCGGGGTTCCGCGTGGGCGTCGAGGACGCTGCCGCCGCGGCGGCTGAGGCGGCGGTCGTCAAGAAGGACAAGAAGGCAGGCAAGCGGCAGCCGTTGAGCACGGCCTGGACGCCCGCCAACACGGCGATGATCTACACGGCTCGCGTTCGGGAGTTGGTGAATCGCAAGGATTTGACGCCGATCCGGCCGCTCGTGGACGAACTGGCGGGGAAGTCGGTGGCAACGCTTCCTCAAATCAGCACGATTTCGATGGTCGGAGTCTTTCAGGGAAAACGGCATCGCACGCTCATGATTCTGAGGACCGCTGAAGACACGTTCGAATCGGGTCAGCAGGATCTTCAGATTCCACGGGGTTGGTCGAATTGGTTCGCGGGTGGCAAGAAATCGGAGACGATTTCTCACGGCGATCACGTCTGTTTCGAATTCGAGACGGTGCGCGGTCCGATGCGCTTCTGCTGTTTCGCCGATGCGCGAACGGTTCTGTTCGCGGACGACGTCGATGTTCTGAAAAGTGCACTCGATGCGGGAAACAGGGGAGCGGCCGGGGGCGCGTGGCTGGAGAAATGGGACGCCTTGGCCGGAGGGGACGCGGCGATCGCGATGAACTTCGATCGCCTGCGTGACGAGATCAATCGCGAGATGCCGCCCGGCGGAATCGGTCCGATGATGCAGGCATTCGCACCGATCTGGAACAACGCACACGGAGGCCTGTTGGGTGTTTCACTCGGGAAGAAGCCAAGCGTCAATCTGATCTTCAACTGCGCCGATGATCCGAAAGCAAAACAGGTCAAGGAAGTCGTCGGCGCGTCGTTCGTGTTGCTGAGAAGCATGCTCGAAAACGCGAGGCAACAGGCGTTGGCGTCCGGTGGGTCGAACCTCTCGTCGGATCGAAAAGTCGCGGCATCATTGATTGAACAAGGTGAGGCGCTGTTGCGATCCGCAAAGGTCAAGCAGAAGGGCAAACTGGTGACGGTCAGTGCGAGCGTCAATGCGGACCTGCCGGCGCTGATTGCGACGCTGACTCCTGCAATCCAGGAAGCCCGCGAAGCCGCCCGACGGGCTCAAGCCAAGAACAACCTCAAGCAATTCGGCCTGGCGATGCACAATTTTCACGACACGTACAAGTCCTTTCCGCCGGCGGTCGTTCTTGGACCGGACGGCAAGACGCCCCATAGTTGGCGGATCGAATTGCTGCCGTTTCTCGCGCAGAAGGCGCTTTACGACCAGTACAAGATGGACGAGCCCTGGGACAGCGAGAACAACAAGGAGGTGCTCGCACAGATGCCGGCGGTGTTCCGCAATCCGAACGCCCCCGCGGGGACGACCAATTCTTCGTACTTCCTGCTGACCGGAGACGGCGCTGTCTTTTCCGGCGTCGCGGCGGCGGCACGCGACAAAGGCACGAAGTTCCAGGAAATCCGCGATGGCATGTCCAAGACGATCATGATCGTCGAATCCAAACAGAACATCCCCTGGACAAAGCCCGTCGATCTGCCCTACACCAAGGACGGCAAGATCCCGAAACTCGGAGGCTTCCATCGAGAGGGCTATCACGCCGCGCTGTGCGATGGAGCGGTGCGTTTCATTTCCGATTCGCTTGACGAGAAAGTGTTGCGCGGTCTAATCAGCAAGGCTGGACGTGAGGTGGTCGATTTATCGCAGCCTGCGAGTCGTCGTCGCCCGCTGGTGATCGAGGAGGACAGGCCACTCAAGCCGCGCTGAAATCACGAGTCCGGCCAGATTCGTGGCAACGGAGGGAACGTTCGAAACCGGCCCAGGGTCGGCAGCGGTTTCGGACGTTCGCTTTTTCTTTGTGAGTCGAGAGGCCAGAATTGAGAGTTCCAATAACAAACGGGACCGGGGAACGACGTGGTATTAAACCGATTGCTCCAAGCGTGTGTCGTCGTCGTAATGACTGGTTCGCCAGCCACGGCTGGCGAACTTTCCGGCGACTCGCGAATTCACGGTCGCTTCGGCGACTCGGAAATCGTCATCAAGACGACGTCGCGACTGGCGGGGGCGATTGATTCGCTGACGTGGAACGGGAAGCAGTTCATCAACAGCACCGACCACGGCCGGCAGTTGCAGTCGGCTGCGAACTTTGATGCTGGTTCGCCGTTCACGAGCGAGACATTCAATCCGACCGAGGCGGGATCGCGATTCGACAGTGCCGGCCCGAAAAGCACGAGCAAGCTGCTTTCGCTCAAGGCGGACGCGAATCGCTTGGAGACGCGAACGCAGATGGCGTTCTGGTTGCGGCCCGGCGAGAAGTCATCCGGACACCCGGCCAAGAACACCGTGAATCTCTCGAATCACATCCTCGCGAAACGTGTGACGATCGGTGCGCGGGGTCTGCCGAACGTGATCGAATACGTGACGACGTTCACGGTCCCCGAAGGAGAATCGCACGCCTACGCTCAATTCGAAGCCGTCACCGGGTACATGCCGGCCGAGTTCTCGAAGTTCTGGGCGCTCGACGTGTCGAGTGAGAAACTCGTCCCACTCTCGGACGGTCCGGGCGAGCAGCATCTCCCCGTAATTCTGGCAACGACGACGGGCAGCCATGCGATGGGCGTCTACTCACCAGACCAACCGTCCAAGGGATTCGAACGCGCCGGCTACGGTCGGTTTCGCTTCGAACGAGCGAAGGTCGTGAAGTGGAACTGTGTGTTTCGAATTCGCGATGCGGAATCGGGAATCAAGGCAGGCGATTACCGCTACACCAACTATGTTGTGGTGGGATCGTTGGAGGACGTGCGGCGGTCGCTGAGCGTGCTGTGCGAAACGTCCTCGGATCGGTGAGGTCCGACGATGCGGACCTCGGCCCCCTGACCGCGGAGATTGTCGAGGATGGGCTGGTAGTACGCGCGGGGGCAGCAGGTGACGCGTTTTCCGTCGAGTTGAAAGTCGGCGAAGGCGAGCAGGAGCGTGTCGAGCGGCCGTTGCGGGGGGGGCGTGAACTCGTTGACGGGGCACAGGAGTTTTGACGCGTGGGCTGGCCGGTGCGTGGTGACGAATTCGTACAGGCGGGCGTCGTACTGGTTGATTCCGGCGTACTGCTGGGCGAGGCGCTCGCGAAGTTTGGCGTCGAGCGAATCTTCGGAGACCTGATGCCGACGGTAGAACACGTCGGGCCAGCCGAGCCAGGTGATCATTGCCTGCAACGTTTCGTCGAAGGCTTCCGTGGTTCCGACGAGGGCGTAGCGGGTTTGCAGGTTGTCGATCGCCCGGGCCAACATCAGTTCGTCGCAGGGGGCGCGCAGATCGCATTCACCGGCGATCTGGCGGACCTGGGGGTTGTCGATGATGAGTTTGCGTTTGAGGAGATCGCCGACCGAGTCGTCGAGTCCCCAACAACGCCGACGGGGGCCCATCCGGTGCTGCGAGATTGCCCGCGCGATCGGTTCGCGGAGCAGCGTGACGTAGCGACAGTTGCGGGGAATGCGGGCATGCACGCCGCAGGGGAGATGACCGGAGAGATAATCGAGGTTTGCGAGGCGATCGTCGGGGATCTGCCCAAAGAGGTCGGACGCCAGCGCCTGGCGGGCGCCGGGGAGGGGGTTGGAATCGGACGAGCCCGCAACGCGCAGCGCCGATTTCCCCAGGCAATCGGCGGCGGCAGAGATGATGCGGTCGAGCGTCGTGCCGGCGGTCTTGGGAATGTGGGTGAAGACGAGCGTGGCGTCTTCGCACGAATCAAGAGCGACGAGATCGTCTCTGCCGGGGACGAAGTGAACGACGGGGGCCGTCGATCCGTCCTCACGGGGAGGTGCGCATCGATCGACTGTGGAACGCTGGACGCTGCTCATCGTCAGCGGACGTATTCGAAGCCGATGTTGAAGCCCTGGTAGAGGCTTTTTCCGTTGACGCTGACGTCGGTGGCGGAGAAGGCGTTGTTGCTGTAGTCGAGTTGTTCGGGCGCCAGCGCGATTCCGGCGACCCACAGCAACTGGTAGCCCACGCGGAGTCCGACGTTTTCGGAGAGTGCGTAGACGCCGTTCAAACGCAACTCGCCGACGAAGGCGGTCTTGTTGCGGCGGTCTCCCGTTTGTCTCCAGACGGCGCCTTCGTCCGTCGCGAAGGTCTGCTGCCAGGCGGAGTTGACGAACAGCCCGGCTGCGGTGTCGACGTCGAGAGTCAGGTCTTCCAGGAGCGCGAAACGATTGTTCGTGCCGACTTGGATTCCGAAGAGATCGTTTTCGGTGTCGGTATTGTAGACGGAGGAAAGTCCGTCGCCGTCGAGGTTGTTGCTGACTCCGCGAAATTGCTCGTCGATCGAGACGTATCGCAATCCAGCCAGAACCGACCACGCGTCCTTGACCTGACTTCGCAGATTGAACTCGAGGTTGTGCAGGTCTGAGGCGTAGGAGGCGCTGGCGAAGTCGGCGTCCTGAAAGTCGACCGTCGTTCCGACGGACCAAGGCCAGGCGATATTGCCCGCTCCGGTGCGTCCGAGTGAATCATTGAGGTCCTGAAGTTCGAAGTACGTGATCTCAAAGGCCTTGTTGTTGTCGAAACTGCGACCGGCCGACAGACGGAAACCGGGCTCCCAACGAAAGTCGAGGTCGGTGGTGGTGGCCAGCATGTTGTCGTCGGTGTAGTTGCCGGGAGTTCCCCCGTCGGAGAACAACAGAGGCATTCGGTTTGGTTTGTCACGCGTCATGAAGAACAGATCGAACTGAAACGCCCAATCGGCTTCGATGCCCGAGCAATACTGACAACTGCCCAGATCGCCTTCGGTGACCCACTCCGCGGTTCCCACGACTTGTTGCGAATTGGAAACTTCCGTCGGAATGACGACGTCTTGTGCATTCAGGCCGCCGGTCCACGCGAGGACGAGAACGCCTGAAAACAGGGCCGAGAGAGAATTGAGGTTCATCCGGCTGGAGTGGGCGTTTATCCGACGAGTTGATATCGGGTTTTGTGTAAGGCGTAGATTTTGAGCTTGAAGAAATCGAGATCACGGAAGCCGTAGGCTTGTCTTTTAAGCGTTTTGATTTTGTTGTTCGT
>PVBE011312597.1_pt1 | contig 10744 bp, 10 predicted proteins | sample 1631181 | NCBI WGS metagenome assembly PVBE01 (sample SAMN08397723, study PRJNA350692) | Marine metagenome, whole genome shotgun sequencing project. | isolation source: water | place: Pacific Ocean | collected 2012-04 | reverse complement strand
GTGCTTTGTTTTTACAATGGCAAGATTTCCAATGGGCACCTACTTCACCAAAGCGTGATATGTGGGACTTTGATGTGCCAATTAGCGTAGAAAAGCAAATTGTTTTCCGTGTGATTAACCGCACAGGTGGCGCAATTTCTACTGGTAATATGGATGCTTGTTTTGCTGGTTGGACTGAAACCCAAGACGGATATGATGATACTTCTCGTGCGAAACTACAATCTTGAGGTGATTAAGTGGGAAATCCAATTTCATTTACTGGAGTCACTCAAGGTGGACTGACTGTTAAAGAGTTAGACGGTAATCCTACTGTCGCTCAAGTTAAAACTATTCAGGTTTCTAATGGCACTCTTACTGACAACGGTGGTGGAGTCGTTACGATCACCACTGGCGGAGGCGGTGGTGGCGGTGGAGTTACAACTATTGGCTTCGGAACTACTGGTTTGACTCCCGCTACAGCCACTTCAGGCGTAGTTACAGTAGCCGGAACTTTGGCTTTGGCTAACGGTGGAACAGGTGCTACCACGGCTGCGGCAGCCCGCACTAACTTAGGTTTTGTTACTGGTAGACAAACAGCGAGTCTTGCTGGTGCAGGAGGATCACTTAGCAGCATCACAGTCACTAATTCGGCAGTTACAGCCAGTAATATAATTGTTTATACTATGGAGGCTGAAGCCGGTCTGGAGTTACCCGGAGGTCCCGGTCATATAGTCTCTCGGAGTGCATCTACTTCTTTCGACATCCGTATTGATATTATTAACCCAACTGCGGGTGCGTTGGATTATACTGTTAATTACACCATCATTGGTTGATAACCTATAAATAACAAGGCATCACTATATTTATTATGGCACACGCTAATCGTAAGATTAAGTTTACTGGCGTGACCGCTATCACTTCTACGTCAGGAGGTGGAGGCGGAACTTCTAATCTTACTGTAGAAGAACAGGACGGTAATCCTACTGTCACTCCCGTAACTACAATTAAAGTTACTAATGGCACCTTAACTGATGAAGGAGGAGGCGTAGTCTCCATTGTCACCGGAGGTGGCGGTGGTGGCGGAGGTGCGCCCGGTGGTGCTTCTGGTGCCGTGCAATACAACAATGGTGCTGGTGGTTTCGCAGGTGCTACGGCTCAATTTTTCTATGATGCTGCCAATCTCAGAGTCGGTATCGGAACTCAAACTCCAGCCCGTAAATTACATGTAGAGGAATTAACGACGCAACTACGTTTAGATTATGATGGCACTTATTACACCGATCTGTATTCCGATGTTGCCGGTGAACTACAAATTATACCCGAAGGTGGAACCATTGTTCAACCCGCAGCCTTAAATGATGAAAATCGTCATGCTTCTTATCTTCTTGGGGTCACTACCACTGATGCAACACCTACAGCCATGACCCTCACCCCCGGCGGCGGAACCATGGGACTGCAAACCAATTCCACTTGGTTTTTCGATGCTCATGTCGTGGGTAAAGTCGATACCACGGCTGATTCTATCACCGTGCAATTAAAAGGAGCCATTACTCGGGCGGCTGGAAATGCCACGATTTTAGGTGCCGTGTTTGAGTTCGTTGTGCATGATGCTTCCGGTGGCACTTATAACATCGCAGCCACGGGTTCAGGTGTTAATTTAGTTATTACGGTTACTGGCGCAGCCGGAACTACTATTGATTGGGTGGGTTGGGTAACTACTGCTCAGGTTATTGATTGAGCACAAATATAAATAGTTGGCAAGTGAAATTATAATTATGGCCAAGATTATCCAGACCACGACCTCTTACGAGATCGAGGATACAACCATTATTTTAGATGGTGCCGTGCAGATAGATGATTTTACTACTGGTTTAGGTATTGTGGCTGTCGATGCCGCCAAACAATTAACTCAAGTTACCATGACAGATGCTCAAATCGTGGTGTCTAATGCAGGCACAGCCACGGCTGTTGATGTCTCTGGTGATATAAATATAACTAATGCTGGTGCTACCACAGCGCAACCGGCTATTATTTCTGGAAAAGGAGCCACGGCTACTGCTGATGATGCGGATTTAATTTTAATTTTAGATGCTACAGATAACGCTCTGAAACAACAAACTCGTGCTAATTTCTTGGCTGGTGCTGCAGGCACTCCTGCCGGTGCGGACGGAGAGGTGCAATACAACAATGGTGGTGCTTTCGGTGCTGATGCAGCGTTTACTACTGATAAGGCTGGTGGAGTTACTGTTAACAACTTAGTAGTTGGTAACAACACTACTGCTATTGATGCGGCGGCTGGAAACGCTACTATTTTCGGTTCACTCGGAGCCAATACCCTAACTGTCGGTGGGGCGACTACCACTACCGTTTTCCCGGGAAGTTTAACCGTAGAGGGAACTACTACATTTATTGACTCTACTAACCTAAGAGTAGAAGATAAAGTTATTGACCTCAACTCAGATGCTGCAGGTGTAGGAGTTGGATCTAACGCTGCGTCTGGATTAAATATATTATCTAACGTCGGGGCTAACACTGTTACTTTCCTTACTCTGTCTGATGGTGGTGCACTATCATCTTCCTCGGGTCTGGACGTGGCCACTGGCAAAGTATACAGCGTCAATGGAACTGAAGTTTTGTCGGCTACTGAATTGGGTTCGGGTGTTTTGGTTTCTTCGCTTACTGCCGTGGGAACTATCGCTACAGGTGTGTGGCAAGGAACTGAGGTCGGCACAGCCTATGGAGGCACAGGACAAACCACTTACACCGATGGACAATTATTGATTGGTAATTCCACAGGTAATACTTTAGCCAAGTCTACACTAACTGCTGGTTCAGGTATTAGTATTTCTAATGGCAGTGGTGCGATTACTATTGCTGCCACAGGCGGGTCAGGATCCGTTATTACTGCTAATTATATTGCTGGTGTTACTAAAACTATTGATGTGCCTATTCCTACAGGAACTCGTGCTAACGCTGGTTATTTCGCTCAAATTATGTTGGAAGACAGCGTTACTGCCAACACTGGATATCTTCAGGTTTCTGGCTTAGTTACTCGTTCTACAGGTGCACCTATACTCCCAGAGTTTATCTTTGTTGTCGTCCCCGGCAACGACGCTCTCAATGTTTCTGTCAGCACAGGCGGTGCCAACATACTTAGATTTACTTTGACTACGCCAGCAGGTAGCGGAAATGCTGTGATTAACACCAGTTTCTGTGAAGACTGATGACAACTAATAAATAGTTGTGCGGAGATATATTTATCATGACGGAGATCACTCAGACCACTGTTAGTGGTAATAGTGTTTACATCATTGATGATGTTAATAATACGTTAGTTATTGATTCCACTCGTGCTCGGGTTGGAATTGGGACTACAAACCCCGGTTATACCTTAGCCGTAGCGGGTGATATTCACGGCACAGGTTTAGTGCAAGGTATTAATCTTACTATTACCGCAGGTGGCGGAGGTGTTCTTACTTTCGCAGATGGAACCACACAGTCTACTGCCTCAACAGGAAGTGGAACTATGAGTTCTTTTCAGGTAGCCGCAGGTAGTGGTGGAAATAGAACAATCGTTGATGGCGATGTTTTAACTCTGGCAGGTGGAACTGCTTTATCTTCTGTAGCCTCGGCTACTGACACCATAACTTATAATTTAGATGACACTGCTGTCACTCCGGGAAGTTATACTTATTCATCATTTACAGTAGATCAACAGGGGCGATTGACTGCGGCATCTTCAGGTGCAGCCCCCGGAACCATGAGTTCGTGGATTTTATCCGATGGTTCTGCTACTCAAACGGTTGCAGACGGCAATACTGTGCAAGTATTAGGTGGAACTGGACTTACTTCCACCGTTTCTGCTACCGATACAGTAACATTAGTCTTGGATGATACGGCTGTAACCCCTGCAAGTTATACTTATGCTACCATTACTGTGGATCAACAAGGTAGACTTACTGCTGCTTCCAGTGGAGCCGCACCGGGAACAATGAGTTCTTGGACTATAGCGGGCGATATTGGTGCGGAAACTGTAACTAATGGTGAAACTGTAACCGTGGCAGGTGGAACTGCAATTAGCACTACTGCTTTAGCACCTGAGACCCTTATCGTCACTTTGGATAATACTCTGGTCACCCCTGCTGCTTACGGTTCTGCCACCGAAGTGGCTACTTTTACTGTGGATGCACAGGGAAGACTCACCGCAGCCGCTAACCAAGCCATCAGTTTTCCTTCGGAAACCTTTACTCTCACTGCCGATAGTGGTTCTAATCAAATTATTGGTAATGGAGATACTATGGATATCGCCGGAGGCACTGCTATTTCTACCGTAGTGGGAGCCACTGATACTGTAACGGTTAATCTTGATGATACGGCTGTTACGCCCGGAAGTTATGGTTCTTCCTTCACCGTCGGCTCATTTACTGTTGATCAACAAGGAAGAATTACTGCAGCCGCTAATTCCGTCATTCCTATACCCACTGGAGCCAACCCTACGGCTGAAGTTAGTGGAAGTGCGGTCAATGGAAGTGCTACTACTTTTATGCGTTCTGATGCTGCCCCTGCGTTAGCCAATACTGCAGTTACAGCAGGAAGTTATACTTATGCCAGCCTAACTGTGGATGACCAAGGTAGACTTACTGCAGCCTCTTCAGGAACTGCCCCTGCCTCAGCAGCCAACCCTACGGCTGAAGTCAGTGGTTCTGCTGTCAATGGTTCGGCATCTACCTTTATGCGGTCCGATGCTGCGCCTGCTTTGGCTAATACCACCGTCACGGCTGGAAGTTATACTCGTGCCAGCCTTACCGTAGATGCTCAAGGTAGACTCACCGCTGCTTCCAGTGGTTCAGCACCCGATATTTCAGGCACGATTGCTGCTGGACAAGTAGCCTATGGTGCATCTGCTGATACTATTGAAGGCGATAATAATCTTTTCTGGGATACTGCTAACGATCGTTTAGGAATTGGAACCAATGCCCCGGCATCTTCCTTACATATTATTGGTATTGATGACGACAACCCTGAAGTGCGTTTACAACGCACAGGAGTAGCCACTCAATATCTGTCTATGCAGAACGAGGACTCATCTGGTGGTTTCATCAATTCTGAGTCTGCTGAATCTAACAAAAAGGCTCTTTACATGCAATCAGTTCACAATTCTGGTGGTTCAGCCGGTGGAGATAACTTAATTATCTGGCGCACAGGTGCTGCTTCAGGACCTACCGAAAGAATGCGAATCAGCGATGTCAATAATCTGTTAACTGTCCAAAATGGCACTAATATGAATATAGATGACAAATTAGCCGTGGGTAAAACCACGGCTCCGAGTTATACTCTGGAGGTAGAAGGAAGTTTAACTCAAACAGGCGGTTTTGCCGATCTAACTGGAGGTTTGTTTTCCACCAGTAGTGGTGAATCTGCCCTCTCCAATGGTATGACTGGTTGGTGGTTGACAGCGAAAGGTATGAACACTACCTCTAAATATACTCCCGCCCTGAAGTTTGGTTCTACAGACACCAATTTCACCACCGACAATCCTAAGTTCTTGGCAGGCATCGTGGGTCGTTCTGTTGAAACCTATGCTGCTGACACCGACGGTGGTATGGATATGGATTTCATGACATTCCCTGCTAATGGTGGAGCAGCAGGAACTCCTACCGTCCACATGACTCTGGATAGAAATGGTGACTTAGGTCTTGGAACTACGGATCCCTCCGCCAAACTTCACGTCACTACTGCCGATAACATCGTCTCTAAGTTTTTGTCCACTGATGCAACGGCTACCATAGAATTGGCCGATAACAGCACTTCCAACAACGCTGCTCTAACCAGAGTGGGTCAAACCCTAACCCTTTGTGCTAACGGCGGGAATGTTGCTTTTGGCAACTCAATCAGTAGTTACAATGGTTCTGCCCCTACTGACGGTCAATTGCTTATTGGCGATACAGCCTCTGGAGTATTCGATGCCGCTACCCTAACTGCTGGTTCCAACATTACGATTACCAACGCTGCTGGCGCAATTACTATCGCCGCTGCAGGCGGTGGAGGTGGTGGATCTCCTGCTGGTTCTAACACCGAGATTCAATTCAACAATAGTGGTTCTTTTGGTGCCAGTTCAGGTTTAACGTTTAACGGCTCTACTTTAGGTGTTCAAGGAAACATTCAGTCCGGTCTGGGCTATTCAGGGAAAGACGTAACCACTACTGTCACTGGTGGAGGCTACGCTTTAGTTACTACTGCTAACCACGTTTGGCCCGGTGCTCCATTAGGATCTTCACCCACGGTAATGCCTGTTATTGATTTGTCGGCAGGAAATTATGATTTCACCACATTAGGTGGTGCTGGAGATTGCAGTGAAACCCACTATCTCATGGTTGTTCAAGGCGACCCCGGCGGTGCCAATGCAATTCAGATGCCAGATCCATCCGTCGCAGGATTACCTCCGGGTGCCAGATGGACTGTCTCTTTTAACGATGGTAGTGGACAGGCACAAATTGTAGAGTTCCCCGCAGTTCCCCTGAACGGCGTATTCAATCAAATCGAGGCTTCAGCAATTGGAGCAGTTACTATTTTTACTGATGGCACAGCATGGTTTGTCGAAAGTGTTGTTGATACCAGTGGTTCTGGCCGAATAAGATTCCTCTGATGAATAGGTATAAATAGGTAGTCACTGTAATGAAATACATGGATGAAACCACCATTATTGAACTACCTGCTAATTATTGGAATGTTGTAAGACAAGTTTTAGAATCTACTCTCACTGCTAAAGGTGCTGACGGTGCTAAAATGCTACACGAAATCTTTACTGCTTTTGATGACGCAGGTATTGAGCACATTACTGAAGAACCAGAATCATTGGTCTGAGAAATCTAATCCCAAACCCCGGGCAGGAATTAGAACTTCTTCAGGAAGTTCGTCCGTGATATACATTTGATTAAACTCAGAAGTCCCACCTGTGCTAATATCTCCGAAACCTCCGATGTGGCGATCAAATCCACCTACTAAAGCCGCACTAAAGATTTTTTGATGAATCTGCTTGAAGAACAAGTGGAATACAAAACCTGTCGCAAACAGACCGATAAAGGGCACTAAATATTTATCTTTTTTATCTGTAGGAATCAACATCGCTAAACTGCCTAAAGTTAGACCTCCGAAACCAACTACTAAGGCTTCTGCTAAGTCTTGACGTTTAACCATACTAATCATACCACTGGCTTACTATTTGTAGTTATCAGTTTCTGTAGTTCCTCGGCCAGCCATGTATCTAACTCATCTAAATGATGAGGATAAACTCCAAGATAATAATAATTTTCACACGAAGTATAGGCTGCTTCTTTGGTTTCTTTACGAAACATATAGCGTTCTCGTTTTTTAATTACCCACTGCGCTACCTTTCCATCTTCTCGACATAAGCCCCAGAACTCAATGATAATGGGTTTATCTATACCATGTTGAGGCCATAATATCCAATCAGGCAAGAACTCTTCATCTTCTATAACTATTTGGGGTTCGTAAACACACTTCCAGTTATTTTCCCAAAACCAATTATCGATCTTGGCTTCTCCATATGACGCAACTTCATTTTTATTTTTAGTTTTGACTCTTTTCAACTAATCACCTTGTAATTGATAGCATTAAAGTTTACCTTGGGAACTCTGGGATTTCCAATAATAAAAAATATATGTCCATTAGTATTGTAAGCCTCATCAATGCTTTCCATGAATACGGCAGGTTCATTTAACAAGCCATTAGATTTTTCAAACCACATACCATCTCCAACCTCATATTCTTTTTTGGTATAGGGGTCTTTTATTATTTTGGTTTTAAGATAATAACGAGTAGGGTCATTATGCTTCCAATTGGGATCGCTTTGTTTAAGTTCTGCTCGGGGAGTTTCTGCCAACGCTACTAACCCTTCTGCCAATTCTCTATCCGTTTTCTTATCGGAAATACTAAATCTATATCTACCATTTGCCGTGTAAAACTCAGTAGATGGTGTCGCTGGATAGTGCACCCCTACGGCTAAAATAACGTCCTCTAAGGCTTCTTCTTCATAAGGCTCTTCAATCCCCGGATTATCAGTTTTAATCGGTGGACCATCCCCAACATACCAATTATACCAATCTTGGATTGGACCATCATATTTCATATGATCAGGTATTTTTCCCACATCCTCACGACGAGTTTCAGGGAGATATAAAAAATCTCGGAATACTGACAACGGCTTTGAAAAATTATCACGAGGTTGACCCGACATTACGCCAAAACTTCTAATATATTCAATCATTTTTTCTGCTTCCTCTACTCGTAATTGTGCAGGACCTCGTAGTCTATGCAATTCTTGGCGAGTTAGCATATGATATATTTATCATCTCGACTATTTGTAGTTTAGGAAGTTTCATATAGCAGGCACCATACATATAATATGTGTCATCCGACGAACCTAAAAAGAAACGGCCTACTGTTGCTCAAGTAGATCGTAAATTGGATGAACTTACTGAGCAATTAGATATTATGTCTTCCGATATCAAAGATATTAAGCAAGTTATGAAAGCCTACATTGAAATGAGAATTAAAGAAGGCGAGTCACCGAAACCCATGGATGACCACGATAATCGTATGTATGGATAATCAAGGTAAGTTATCTCTCAGATACCCCACCAAGGGTGGCATCGAACTAATATGCATGTGTCCATCACTTAATTTCGTATCTAACCAACCATTAGCATCACTATATTTATCATAAACATCTACAAACCAGTATCCATATTCTTCACATTTCAACTTTAACTGTTGATTAAAATAAATTACAAACTTTTTTCTTAAGTCTCCAGCCCGGGAAATACCAGACCAATCATGATTCCGAGTGCCACCATTATTAGGAGGGACTACATTAAACACTCCGATTTTGTGAAGTTCAAGTCCAGAAGTAGTTATATTTAATTCAATGGCCTCAAAATAATTGTCTACCAATTCATCAATGATAGATTCATAACCCCGGTCTGCAGTAATATGTTTATGAATATGACAGCGACAATCAATCTCACCAAAACAAAAGATAACTGTATCACCATCTACAATATCAAAATCTCGGAGATCACAGCGTTCTAATTTCTCTTTACCGAAGGAATAACATAACACAGCCCCTAAATGATGTGGAGTTACAAACGCAGGCCAACCACAAAAGGAATGACTATCTCCTACAGTATGTATACGCATTTTAATTCCTCAAAACAAAGATTGTTGCTTCCCTACACTTTTATCGTCAAAGGTTTGGTCTACCCACATACTAACGTGTTGATATAATTGAGTAATATATTCATCGCAACCATATCTTTCAATAATATCTCGCATAAGTTCATTATATTTATTTACTGAACCATAGTGCACAGTCATAATAGGTTTCCCGGGACATTGTATTTCTACCATTTCACCAGTAAATGGATCTTGTTTCTTACCAGTAATGGTCATACATTTACCACTAATGGGCACACGACGATAAGAAGCCCCACATTTAGTGCATCTAACTTTCTGCTGACCGAAAGCCCTGAGATTACCTCGCATATCACGAATCAAGTGAGTATCAATCAATTTAGCACTCTGCCTTTGATTATCTACAGCGTGTAAAACTTCACCCAGAGCGAATTGAGCCATAGTTTTCTGACGCATACTTAGAACGTGTTCTTTATCATTATATGGATTCCAAGCAGGACCATGATTACAATCAGTAGTATCATGTGTGAATCCAAACCCTTGAGATTCACCTTCAGTTCCTAAACGGGCTTCTACAGTTTCCACCCATTGAGTTGATTCTTTAGGTGCAGCAGGTTTCCAACCATCTTCATTATGGTGTCCTTGTGTGGTTTCATAAAACTCTACAGGATAACTATCACAAGTTTCAACGTTGAGGGCTTCCTTATCAATTTCATTAGGATTAATACCCATAGTTAAAATTAAAGGTGCATCCATCTGACCACCACGACTACGAGGCAAGAATTGACGACTGAAGTTCAGCACACCTTCGGTGAGCATAATAATAGCATCAATATCACCATCACAGTTTCTGCGCTTAGCGGCATGATAAAAGGGATGTCCGTAGTGTCCTTTCACAGAAGTAAAACCGATAATACGACCCAAGATAGCACCAGAAGTGTGTGGGGCAATACCCATAATCAATTCACCAATTAGATCCTTACCTTCTTTGACATTGTAATATGGCTCTAAATTATAAATATATTTTAATTCATCATCAGTAAACTGACAAACCCGCACAATATCCTCTACACAATTTTCAGGAATCACCACATCTTGTGGAAATATCTCTACTACCTCATCTACAGATTTTACTAAATAACCCAACTCATGAGCCTGTTCCAGACTCATTCCAACCTCACGAGGTCTAAAATGAGTCATTGTGATATCTACCATATCAAACCTAATAGTTCCGTCACGGAACACAGACACATTATTTTTGGCTCTTAGGATAGCCTTTTCAATAGGTTCAATCAAGGCTTCAGCATTACGAACATTCTTGACACCCTTAACTTTAGGAGGAGTAGTTATTTCACATCTTTCTAAAGCATCGTCCCACATCTTCTTAAGAGGCATTTCTCTCCATGTTTTCTCGTGGAAACGGGTTTCTATGCCACAACATACAGCCAGATGAGTTTCAGACTCACAGACCCCACAGAAACGCTTGGAAACACCTACTTTGCCTTCTTTCTCTAAGGCATTGTTAATAAGTTTCTGCACTCCGCCCATATCT
>PVBE010881913.1_pt1 | contig 10744 bp, 8 predicted proteins | sample 1631181 | NCBI WGS metagenome assembly PVBE01 (sample SAMN08397723, study PRJNA350692) | Marine metagenome, whole genome shotgun sequencing project. | isolation source: water | place: Pacific Ocean | collected 2012-04 | reverse complement strand
GTGCTATTCATTTTGAAGGGAAAACCTGGGAATACCGCCAGGGAAAACGCTGGCTCCCTGATCGGAGAGTGACACGGGCGCTGTCGCCGCCGTGTTCCTACTGCGATTGGTCGGCGACCTGTACCGGACGCGGTTGAACGACCCCGTCCAAGCCGCTCGGCGGTATCAGGCGCTGTTGACGCTCGCCCCCGAAGACGAATCCGCCCGCAAGGCCCTTGCCACAGTGCTCGAAGCTTCGGGCAACTGGGACGCCCTCGCCGACGAGCTCGACAGGTCGTTGCGCAACGGCGATGGCACGCCCGTTTCCTCGACCGCCAACCGACTCGCGGCGATCAAGGCCGATCACCTCGGCGACACCGAGGCGGCCATCGGACTCTTCGCGGAGGTGTTGACGGCGAAGCCGGGCGACCGGGAGGCGCTGTCGGGGCTGGAGGCCTTGGTCGACGACCAGCGAGCCACCTCACGTGCGTTCGACATTCTCGAACAAGGCCTGGAGAAGATCGGGGCCTGGGCGAGACTCGCAGCCGTGCTCGAGAGGAGAGCGGCCGACGCCGAAGGCGACGCGGCACGCTCGGCAATCCTCGCTCGTCTCGCGGCGATCGAGCTTCAACACCTCGATGACGCCGATAGCGCGTTCGAACGCTGGCTCGCGGCGTTCGCCACCGACCCCGCGGACGCCGGGATCCTGGACGAACTCGTCGCGTTGGCCACTGACGCCACGCGTGCCGAACGTCTCATCGACGCGATCGAAGAGGCGGTCGGCCTGATCGACGAACCAACCCTCCAGGGAGAGCGGCTCGTCTGCGCGGCGTTGTTGGCAGACGAGAAGCTCGGCGATGCCGAGCGCGCCGAGGGCCTCCTCCACGACGCCGTCCGAGCCGATCCCGACGCGGTCGAGCCACTCACTCGATCTGTCGCTCTGCTCGAGGCCGAGGAACGATACGACGAGGCATTTGCGCTCGTGTCCGAGACGGCGACGACGGCGAACGATCCGGTCCGACGTGCGGAGCTGCATCGCTGGCGGGCCCGCATCGCCGAGCACGGATTGGGCGTGCCGAGCCTCGCCGAGGTCTGTTTCACGGACGCGCTTTCGCTGGAGCCGGACGACGTCGACGTGCTGCAGCAGCTGGTCCGCCTGGCCACGGCCCGCGAGGCGTGGGTCGATGTCGTCGACCTCCTCGATAGGGTCGCCGGCTCGGCGACCGCGAGCTCGGTGCAGGTGCAGGCGCGGCGCGAGATCGCGCAGCTCACCCGCGAGCATCTCGACGACCCCGATCGGGCCATTGCGGCATGTCGGGACCTGCTCGAACTGGCGCCCGAAGATCCGGGTGCGCTCGCCGTGCTCGCGGACCTTCTCGAGGAGGCCGAAAACTGGCACGAGCTGCTCGATGTGTTGCTGCGCCAGCTCGCATTGGGGCCGCTGCCGGCCGAGGCGCGCCGGATTCGGCTCGAGATAGCCACGCTCTATCGCGAACGCTTCGACGACGACGACGAGGCTCTGGCCATGTTGCAGGAGGTGCTGCGCTCCGACCCGGACAACCGGGATGCGAAGCACGAACTCCGCGAGATCCTCGTCGCCAGCGAGCGCTGGCCCGACCTGGTGGCGTTCCTTCGGGGAGAGCTCGGGGGCGGCGACGTCGACCCGGTCGAGACGCATCTGCAAATCGCAGATCTCGCGGAATCTCGGCTCTCCGACGCGTCACTGGCGGAGTCGCACCTGTCGGCTGCGCTCGCAGCGGCACCGACTCTCGCGGCGCCGGTGTTGGCTTTCTCGCAGTTCCTGCACTCCGCAGGCCGAGTCGACGAGGCGATCGCGCTGCTCAGCGAGTCGCGCGAGCGTTTCTCGGACCCTGTCGAGAGGGCACAGGTCCTCTTCGCTGCCGGTCGCCTCGCCGATGACGCGAACGACCCGGCGTCGGCGCTGGTGAGCTACGAGGCGGCGTTCGAGGACGACCCCGGCGTCGGCGGATTGCTCGACGTGCTCGAAGGGCGCTACCGGAGCTCCGAGAACTGGTCCGGAGTGCAGAACATCCTCTACATCGGCGCCGAGCGGGCCGATACCGATCTCGCTGTGGAACGCTGGCTACGGTTGGCCGACCTCGCGGAGCGACACCTCGACGGCACCGAGTTGGCTCGGGCCGGCCTGGTGCGCGCGCACGAGACGGCGGGTGTGCGGCCCGACGTCACGCCGCGGTTGGTCACCGTGCTGATCGCCGACGGCGATTTCGCCGAAGCGATCAGAATCGGTGAGGCGGCGCGGGAAAACGCCGGTCCGGCCGGACTGAGTGGCTGTCTCTCCGACCTGTGTTCGTCGCTGGGGGTCGCCTACGAGAACCGGGGCGACGACGACCTCGCGGTGGAGAGGTACCACGAGGCGGTCGCCGCGCAGAACGACCACGTGGGGGCGTTGCTCGCGCTCGGTGCTCTGCACCTGCGGCACAGCCGGTCCGAGCAGAGCCTCAAGGCGTATCAGTCGGCGTTGATCCACCAGGTCAACATTCGCGACCGGGCTGCGAAGCTGCGCCTCTTCCACGACCTCGGGCTCATCCGCATGGAGGCCGGCGACATCGACAAGGCGCGGGACATGTTCGAGCGTGCGCTGTTGGTCGAACCCGATCACCAGCCGTCGATCGACGCGGTCGAACGCCTCGACGAGGGCTGAACGCCGAGGTCAGCGTAGCGTTCGGTCGCTCGTGCTCAGAATCGGAGTCCCCACTCGCCGCGGTACCGCAGCCAGTCGTAGACCTTCTTGCCGGTGACCACGCCCCCGGCTAGGACAGCGGCGATCCCGAGGAACGGAACGCCGGCCGAGAAGCAGAGCGCGCCCGCCCCGGCGGTCAGCAGCCCGGAGGTCAGGGCGCTGAGCCCCTTTCGCTTCGCGTTCGCCTTCACGAGCTCGCGTCCCGTGCCCATGGTCAACCTCGTTCGTTCGCGGCCTCGTTGCCGCAAGAGTTCAAGCTAGCACCCCTGCGCCCTCAGGCAACACGGACCACCAACAGTCCAGCAATGCCGTCCATTCCGTCCCCAGGCTTTGCCGCCGTCAGGTTGCTCCCCAAACGCGCCCTCACCCTCGGCGCCGGGCGTGCCGCCGCGGTCCGGATCCCGGTCGCGCTGCGGCGCGGCATCTACGGGGTGTTCGCGCGGGCCGTCGGCGCTGACGTGCAGGAGGCCGAGCTGCCGCTCGAGCGCTATCCGACGTTCAACGACTTCTTCTCCCGGAGGCTGCGCGATGGCGCCCGCCCCTGGGCTGCGAGCGGCGCTCTGGGCGCACCGGCCGACGGCCGGCTGGACGCCAGCGGACACGTCGAGGCCGGCCGCCTGATCCAGGCAAAGGGCATCGACTACGCGCTATCGGACCTGCTTGCTGACGTCGGTCTCGCCGCCCGCCTCGAGGGTGGGGCTTACGCGACGGTTTATCTGAGCCCCGCCGACTACCACCGCGTTCACGCGCCGACGTCGCTCCGCGTCGACCGGGTCCGTCACATCGGTGGCGAGCTCTGGCCCGTCAACGGGCTGTCGGTCCCCTTCGTCGATGGGTTGTTTCGGCGCAACGAGCGCGTCGTGTTCTCCTTCGAGACCGAAGACGGCATCCCGGGTGCACTGGTCATGATCGGAGCGACCGTCGTCGGTGCGATCACCGTCGCGAACACGGAGGTTTCGTTCGTGCATCGACACGACCGGACTTCGGACGAGCACGTCTTCTCGTCGCCGTGGCGGGTCGCCGCCGGAGGCGAGCTCGGCGCCTTCCTCCTGGGATCCACGGTCGTGCTGGTCGTCGGGACCGCGGACCGGGGTTGGGAGCTCGCCCCGACGGCCGCCTCGGGCGGCCCGACCGTGGTCGGCTCGCCACTCTTCGTCCCGACGTAGGTCCGAGCCGCCGCTCGACCGCGATGCGCGACCATCGAACGGCCGTTGGGGACGCGCAACGCGTGGGTCTGCGCCGGCGGAACGCCTGCCGCTAGCTTGAGGGTGACGCCTTCGTCCGCTAGGCTGGCGCCCGATGACCGACACGACCGAAGACACAACAGAGGGGCCGTCGACAGCGCCGACGGACCGGACGAGCGATCTCCCGCTGGTCGTGCCGGGCGTATTCGAACCCCATGCAATGTTGGACGCGGTCGAGTGGGTGAAGGACTGGGTGCCCCCCGGTCCGGGGCCTGGCGGCCGTGCTTCATTGCCGGACCCGCGAGACCTCGCCGAGCGCAGGTCAGCCGGCTCCACCGCTCCCCCGATACCGCGGCCGAGCCGTCCGAGCCGTGCCGCGCCGCCGCCCACGCCGCAGATCGCGGTCGCCCTTGGCAGCGCAGCGATCCCCGACGGTCCGGCGTTCGACGAAGGCTCGAAGGACGAAGTCGGGGCCGCAGAACGTGACGATGTCGATGCGTTGATGACCGACATCCTCGCGACCGATGATGACCCGTCCGGGGAGCGCCGGGTCACGCGCGGGGATTGGTTCGCCGAGGTATTCGACGAAACGTACCTTCGCTTGCTGCCCGGCAACTTCTACCAGCGGACGCTTGCCCAGGTCGACTTCATCGAGAAGGTCCTGCGGCCCGACCCGCAGGCTGAGATCCTGGACCTGGCATGCGGGTATGGACGCCACACCATCGAGCTCGCCGCGCGCGGATACCGAATGGTCGGCGTCGACAAGGCACTCTCGTTGCTCGAACGTGCGCTGCACGAGGCTCAGAAACGGAGCCTCGCGATCAAGTTCGTCCTCGGTGACATGCGGGAGCTCGACTTCAAGTCGGAGTTCGACGGGGTCATCAGCTTGCACACGTCGTTCGGGTTCTTCGACGACGAAGTGAACGCCCAGGTGCTCCGCGGCGTGTTCGAGGCCCTGCGTCCAGGCGGGGCACTGCTCCTCGAGCAGTTGAACCGCGACTGGGCGCTCGGTTACTGCCCGAAGCGCACTTGGTGGGAGGCCGACGGCCTGCTGGTCATGGAGGACGTGACGTTCGAGCATCGAAGCAGTCGGCTCCGGATCGAGCGCTCGGTCGTAGACGAGACCCAAACGCCGTGGGAGCAGCACATCGGGATCCGGCTCTATGCGCTCCACGAGTTCTGTGACCTGCTGAGCAGGGTCGGGTTCGAGGTCGAGTCGGTCAGCGGCGATTTCGCCCACGCAGGCGCGTACGTGGGCCCACGCAACCGCCACCTGATCCTCGTTGCGCGAAAGCCTGCCGCGTAACGGCGCCTGCCGCGTAACGGCGCCTGCCGCGTCGGCCGTCACCGGCGGGCTACTCCGGAGCGTCGGCCTCTTCGACGACGCGAGGGCTGACGCCGGTGCCCTCGATCTCCTCGGCGACCAGAAGCCCGTCCTCGGTGGAGATGAAGCCGCGGGTCTGCTGTTCGTAGCGCCCGCGCATGACGTAACGCTGTCCGGGGGTCAGCTGCGGCTCGAACCAGCTGTGGTCGTACCCGGTGACGAGCAGGCGCTGCCGTGCACGCAGGTTGTCGACCAGGTAGAGATGGGGCCGCAGACAGCCGGGGAGGATCGGATCGAACTGCGCCTGATCAGCGATCGGAGCAGCCATGTCGGCGACCTCTCCCTCGACGCCTCGTGCCGCCTCCTCGCACTCGTACACGGTCTGGAGAATGCCGGTCACCGGGATCCACTGGCCGCGGTGCTCGTCCCGGCGCAGCATCAATCCGGAGATCGAGTACGACCCGTCGTCGTACACGGCGGGTACGTCGACGAGGTCCAGGTTGGGTACGGGCGGGAGGTTGACCTCCACCGGCGGGAGTTGGTCGCGACGCGACCCGCCCTCGGGGGGAGTGGTGAGGGCGGCGAATTGCTCGCAACCCGCCAGCAGTACAACGAGCCCGATTACCGACGGTCCGACGATACGCACGGTGTCTCCTCGGTGGCTACTTCGACTTGCGGGGGCGCGTGATCCGGAGCTTCGCGCCCCCGACCGTCTGGTCCTGCAGCGCCATCATGAAGTCCGGTGCGTAGTCCGCTCGCACGTGCAGGATACTGTGTCGCGCGTGGACTTCCAGCCCCCCGATGTCTTCGATGTCCAGGCCGGCCGCTTCGACGAGCAGCCGTCGGTACTCATCGACATCGCCGACCCGGCTGGTTCCGGCGCTCAAGCGCAGGGGAACGAAGGTCACGTCGGACTGCGCGGCGATCGCCGGAGACGGCCTTCTGGGCTTGGACGCGGCGGCGTTCGGTCGCGCCTTTCGCTTGCGTGAGTTCGACTCCGCGCGGTCGGCCTTGTCCTCGGTCGCGGCCTCGGCACGTTCGGGTGCGGCGTCGGTGGCCTCGGGCCTCTGCTGCGCGGCGGGCTCCGCTTGTCGGCGGCCCGTCGCGGCGTCCGGCTTCCGCTGCTCGTTGGCGGCCGTCCGGAAGCGTCCCGGCTCCTTCCGACTCTCCTCGAGCCGGGCGTCTGCGCGGGCGGCCTGCTCCACCGCTTCCGTCGTCATGCCCAGGGCCTCCGCGACGGCGCGCGCGCCTCGCCAGCGTCCCCGACGTCGGCCGGGGTTGGCCGCGAACCACTCGTATACGGCGTCGTCGCTGTCTCCCGAGAGAGTCTCGGTCCTCCCGGTCTCATCCGGTCGGGCGACCGGCTCGGGGGCCGGTGTCTCGAGTCGCGCAGCGGTCTTGCGGCGGGTCCTACGCGGGCTGGCGGGTGCCGCGGCGGCTTCTCGGGGCTCGACGCCGGCGTCAGGAGCGTTGGTCTTGCTCTCGGAAACGCTCGCCGTATCGGGCTCCTCGGGCGGCGCCTGCGCGACGGGGGTGTCGTCTCTACCGGTCTCGGGGGCCGGAGCGGCCTTCGCCTTCGTCTCGGTATCGCGTGGGGCCGGCGGCGCTTCGGCGACGGCCTGGCGTGGGGCGCTGGTGGCGAAATGCGCGATCAGCTTCGCGATGATCCGCATACCGTCAGCACGTTCCTGAAGGCGCCGCGCCAAGGGGATGTGGCCCGCGTAGGGCAGGTCGGCGCCGCCGTCGAGGCCGGTGAGGACATGGTCGATCGCTGCGTCGGCGCGCACCCGGGAGAGCTCCTCGTTGGTCGGCACGGTTCGCGGGTGGAACTCGAGCTTGTAGAACTTCTCGAGCGCGTGGAAGACGCTGATGTCGCTCGGCGCGACCAGCGAGTAGGCGACGCCGGCCTGACCGGCACGCCCGGTGCGCCCCGTTCGGTGGATGTAGACGTCGGGGCTCTCGGGCATGTCGTAGTTGATGACCGCCGGGAGCCCGCTGATGTCGATGCCGCGGGCGGCGACGTCGGTCGCGACGAGGAACTTGATCTCGTCGGCGCGCATTCTCGCGAGCGCGGCCTCGCGCTCACGCTGTGAGAGGTCTCCGTTGAGCACGTCGACCGGGATGTCCTCCTGCGCGAGGGCGTCGGTCACCCGGAAAGTCGCGGCGCGGGTGTTCGCGAACACGATGGCCCCTTGCTTGGCCGACGAGTGGACGAGGCGGCGCAGAGCCTCGAGCTTCTGCGTCGCCGTGACCTTGAAGGTCTCGTGCCGAACGTTCTTGGCCCCGATCTGGTCGGAGCTGACGTCGACGGTGACCGGGTCGCTGATGAAGCTCCGCGCGACGCGCATGATGTCGTCGTTGATCGTCGCGCTGCACAGGAACGACTGCCGCTGCTCGGGAAGGTGGGAGATGACGTCGAGCACGTCCTTCTCGAAGCCCATCGACAGGAGCTCGTCAGCCTCGTCGAGGCCGAAGAAGCGTACGTTTCGGAGCGTGATCTTCTTGCGCCGGAGCAGGTCGAGGAGGCGTCCGGGCGTGGCGACGACCGCTTGAGCGGTCTCGAGCGCGTCGTACTGGGCCTGGAAAGAGGTCCCGCCGTAGATGGCAGTGGCCCCGATGCCATGCGGAGCGCCGAAACGCACGAACTCGTTCGCGACCTGCTTCGCGAGCTCGCGGGTGGGCGTCAGGACGAGCATCTCGACCGTGCCGGGGTTGGCAGCGATGGTCTCGACGGCGGGCCAGACGAACGCGGCGGTCTTCCCGGTTCCGGTCTGGGCTTGGATGATGACGTCGCTCTCACCGAGGAACGCAGGCACGCCCTCGATCTGAACGGCGGTGGGGGTCTCGAAGCCGGCATCTTCGATGACGGCGAGGGTAGCCTCGGAGAGTCCGAGGCCGGCAAAGGTCTTGATTGTCATATTCGTGATTCCTGCAAAAAGCAGTCGGACGCCCGTGCGCGTCTTGCGCGGCGGAACGTCGGGTGGATTGGCTCAAGCGGGCGCCGTGTCTCTCTCGCGAGGGGCAAAGCGCAGTGACCGATCGGGGTCGTTCGAAACGACGCAGCGGGCGGTGACCAGCGCTGGTTGCCTGCCTCTGAGCGGACGGCGACGCCTGCGCGAGCCATTGGAATTGGGATGCAGCGGGTGGCTCCTTTCGGGTTCGGGCCAGCCCCGGGTCGAGCGGAGAGGCTAGAGGTCGAAGTAGCCCTCGAAGGTCGCGATGATCACGCTCTTCGGGGTCTGGAAGACGTTCTTGCCGCCGGCGGCCACGAGGTTGTCGCGGTTCGAGCAGTCGTCGAGGCAGATGATCGGCGCCACCCGGTTCGGTCCCGGGGGCAGGTCGATCGCGGCGTAGGTGCCGAGGATATTGGTGTCGGGGCGGCCCGGAAGCGGGAGGCGATCGTCGGGGTTGCCGTTGAAGTACGACAAGACCGAGCCCTGGTTGTCCGAGATGCCGACCGTCGCGTGGACGATCGACCATGGGTTCCGGTCGTCGGTGCCGCAGTCGCGGATCGCGCCGGCGACCGCGCCGTGGGTGTCGTCGATACCGCCGGCCAGGCCGACGGCGGGCGGGATGGTGGCCCAGGCGCCAGCGGAGACGGCGTTGGCGTCGATGCGGACCGAGCCGTCGTCGCGCACCAGGTCTCCCCGCGTGTACAGGCCGTACTCCCACGTGTCGCGCCATCGGTTCTCGCGTCCGGAGACCTTGAACGCGAAGCGCCAGTTGGTCGGCACGCCGTCGATCTCGTAGTCGGAGATGCCCTCGGGATCCTCGAGCGCGGCGTCCTCCTCGTTCTCGGTCGTGCGCGTGTGCGCGTGGATCAACGTCTCGACATCGTCGTCGGCGAGTCCGTTGGCTCGCAGTCGCTCGACGCACGCGGCGCGGGTATCGGCGTCTTCGATCGCCGTGCAGTAGCCGATGAACTGATAGCAGGAGTCGAGGGAGTCGATGGTGAAGGCGTCCCCCGTCGACAGCTCCATCGCCTCTCCGGCGGCGGCGACCATCACGTCGTTGACATCGGTGGTGTCGGCGATGAACTCCTCGCAGCGGCACGGGTCGAGCTGCCAGCAGCCGATGTAAGCATCCTCGTCTTCGTCGGCGAGCAGGTTGCACTCGTGGTTGACCAGCCAGGGGATGAGGACCTCCTCGTCGTAGATCGACAGGCAGAGGCCCGTCGTGGGCGGGCCGGAGCCGAAGCGCTCCACGATGCCGGTCAGGGTGATGTCCCGATCGTCACCCGCCGGTTCGAAGAGGCCGGCGTCGCTGGTGTAGCAGGCCGTGTTCGGCGACTCGTCCATGTGCTCGACCGGCGCCTCACCCTCGTCGTCGGAGACGTAGGCAGACTCGGTCGGCGGGATCACGCAGACGTGGAAGACACAGACCTGTGCTTCGCCGCGCATCGGCTCGCAATCGTCGTCGGTGTCGCACTCGTAGAATATCGCGGCCTCATCGAACCCATCGCCGCCGCCCGTGTCGGTCTCGGTGTCGCCGGTGGCATCGCCGGCCGCGTCTCCGGCCGCGTCTCCGGCCGCGTCGTCGGTCGCGTCGTCGGTCGCGTCGGTCGTCGGCGTCGTGTCGCCGGTGTCGTCGCCGGTGTCGTCGCCGTCCACGGTGTCGGTGCCGCCGCCGGTATCGGGGTCGGGGTCGGAGCCGAACTGGTTTCCGCTGCTGCCGCTGCAGCCGGCGATCAGGAAGGGAAGGGCGGTCGTGACGATGAGGAGGATTCGCCGCATGGGTGAGCTGCTCGAGAACATGAAAGGATGAGGATCTCTGACGTGGCAGCGCTATTAGCCGTACCCCGCCTCCGGTTCAACCCGTTTTGTCGTCGCTACGGGCATTTGCGCGGGCCGGTAGGGGGGTGCCGACGGGGCCCGGCGCGGTCACTGCATTTTGCTTGACCACGGCAGGAGCACGCCGCTATATACCGCGTCCCTCCGGCGCGCCAGCCCGGATACCCACAGGCGCTTAGCTCAGTGGGAGAGCACTTCCCTGACACGGAAGGGGTCGGCGGTTCAAATCCGCCAGCGCCTACTCGTATCGGCCTGACGGCCGCGCAGACCCGCCTCGCTGGAAGCAGGGACGCAAGATGCCCAAAATGAAGACCAAGCGAGCCGCCGCCAAGCGGTTCAAGATCACCGGCACCGGCAAGATCAAGCGGCGCCGGGCGTACAAGCGGCACATCCTGACCAAGATGTCCGCCCACCGGAAGCGCCGCCTCGGCACGCCCGCGATCATGGATCCGTCGGACGTGAAGCTCGTGGCGCCGCTGCTTCCCTACCGCAAGAAGTCCTAGCCACTCTCGACGTCGTCAGGGTCAAGTCGGTCACCTCCGCCCCTGCCGCGTCCACTCGGAGAACATCATGGCACGAGTCAAGCGTGGGTTTCGCGCCCGCCGTCGGCGCAAGAAGGTCCTGAAGCTCGCCCGCGGGTTCCGCGGCGCGCGTTCGAAGCTCTACCGCACCGCACGCAACGCGGTCTTCAAGTCGCTCTCCTACGCATACCGCGACCGGCGGGTCCGCAAGCGAGACTTCCGGC
>PVBE010879149.1_pt1 | contig 10744 bp, 4 predicted proteins | sample 1631181 | NCBI WGS metagenome assembly PVBE01 (sample SAMN08397723, study PRJNA350692) | Marine metagenome, whole genome shotgun sequencing project. | isolation source: water | place: Pacific Ocean | collected 2012-04 | reverse complement strand
CGATGACGATGTCGATGACGGCTCATGAACGTTTGAGGAGTGTAGATGGGCGCCCAATGGTGAATCCACGGGCACTTGACCCCTCGCCGGAATTCGATTCATCGGTCAGAATGGTCACTATCGGCCTGCGTAAACACAGGATCGGGCCCCTCGAGAGGCCCGGAGTTCCTCAATCTCATACCGCTCCTTCGTCATGATCCAGCTCTTCGGCTCCCTCGCGCTCGTTCTCTGTGCCACCGACCCCACCCCGGAGGCCCCCTCACACCCCCTCATGTCGGCCATCCCGGCCGACTCGATCTTCGTCGCTTCCTGCGACGACCCCGCCGCCCTGCGCGCCAACCTGCTCTCTTATCAGATGGTGCGCCTCTTCGACGGTGGCTCTGGGACGCCGTACGTCACGGCGATTACAGACCTCGTTCTGAGCGAAGAGAACGGTGAAGAGGCCCTCGCTGGCTTCGAGCTAGCCAAGCGCTTTGGGGAGAGCTTTGACGGCCCCGTCGTCGTCTTCGCCAGCACCGAGGGCTTCGGATTCTTGACCTCCTCCCCCTCAGGCGGCGGCAGCCTCCGCGCAGCGCTCGATCAAGCGCTCACCCTGATGCCTGCGGCTGAGATCAAAGACCAAGGCGCCTACCAAGGTTTCCAGCTCCGCTCGATCAAGCCTGAGTCACGTGGACGCGGCACGATGATCCGCGCGGAAGCCGCTGGGCTCACCGGCGTCTTCATGGGTGAAGGTGACGTCCTCGCAGCGGCACAAGACAGCATCCGTCGCTACACAGCCCAGGTCCGCTCTGACCTTGAGGTCCAGCTCACGAACGCGCGCTTGGACGCGGGCAGCAAGGGCTCACGCAGCGCGATCGACTTTATGTTCGACCTCTCACGCGCGATGAGGATGACGGACGACCTCGACGTCTCTCAAGTCGGCCTCGACCAAGACAGCTGGGTCTATGGACGCATGGACATCGGCGGGCCGACGCAAGCAGAAGGAGTGATCGAGCTCAGACTCCCGGAAGGTGGCGTCGTCTCAAACTTCCTCGACGTCCTCAAGCCCGTCTCGCAGGAAGACCTCAACCGGATCCCTTCGAGCGCGCTCTCTTTTCACGCGATAAGCGTCGATCTCGAGCTGTTGCTCGAGAAGGCGCTTGAGGTCGGCGGCCCGGAGGCCGAGGAAGGGCTCGAACAGATCCGCCAAGCGTCGATCGGTGCGACTGGCCGGGACCTCATCGAGGACCTCTACCTAGGGATGACGGGCTCATTCGCGACCTACGAGTTCGAGCCGCCCCAAGACCCGGTAGACATCGCGAGCCTGGTCTCAGGCCAGGGCGTCTTCTCAATCGGAGTGCACGACTCAGAGGAGATGCTCGAGGTCTTCGATGATCTCGTGAGTGTCGGCGGAGTGGACTCGATGATCGACTTCCAGGACTACAAAGACGTCGAGGTCTGGGTGTTCGATGTCGACGGGATCACGCCTGGGATCGCGTTTATGGACGGCCAGATCCTCTTCGCGATGAACCACGAAGACATCAACAAGGTCATCGACCACGCCAAGACGGCGGGCTCTCAGAGCATCCTTGAGGGCACCACCGGAAGACAGATCACAGAGTATGGAACCGGCGGCTTCTACATCTCTTACCAGGACACAGCCTTGGCGGCCTGGAAGCTCTTGGCGCAAAGTGACCTCGCAGCAGAGATGACGCCTGAGCTCAGGTTCCTCGCGAACATGCCGCGTCTCAACCTAGATGACGTGAAGCGTGAGGTCTCTGGCGCGACGATCTCCAGTTTCCTGCGCACCGCAAAGGGGCTCATGTTCCGAGCGGAGAGCCGTTAGGAGAATCTGCACCGCGTCCAGCACCTCGGATGAACGCTGGGCCGTCCCATGCACACAGAGAAGGCCCGAAGACATGCCGTGTCTCCGGGCCTTCTCTTAGACTGAGAGCCCATGTTCGGGCTCATCTTCTTCGCCCTCCCTGCCGGCCAAGACCCTGGAGCAGAATTCTTCGAGGCCAACATCCGTCCGCTCTTCGCAGAGCACTGCACGAGATGTCACGGAGAGAAGAAGCAGAAGGCTGAGCTGCGCCTCGACCGCTACGGCTCGATCATGGCGGGCGGTGAAGGCGGCGTGATCCTCACCCCTGGCGAGGTCGACTCGAGCAAGCTCCTCGTCGCGGTCCGGTATGAGGACGAGTTCCTTCAGATGCCTCCTCGAGAGAAGCTCTCAAAAGAGGAGATCGCCAAGCTCGAAGAGTGGGTCGAGATGGGCGCACCTGGCCCAGTCACTGAGGACGCCGGAGCCATCTCCGTAGACGCCTTCGATCTCGAAGCGCGGCTCGCGCACTGGGCCTACCAGCCCATCGATGACCCCCAGGTCCCTGAGAGCTCTTGGGGGCATGATCCCCTAGACGCCTTCATCGAGGGTCGCCTCCTAGATGCGGGCTTGTCCCACGCCGAGGAGACAGATCGGTCGACCTGGCTGCGTCGCGTGAGCTACGCGATCACCGGGCTGCCGCCCTCCGTCGAAGAGCTCGACGCCTTCCTCTCAGATGACAGCCCCGGCGCACATGAGCGTGTGGTGGACAGGCTCCTCGCCTCTCCTCACTACGGCGAGAAGTGGGCGCGCCACTGGCTCGACCTGGTGCGCTACGCCGAGGGCCGAGGGCACGAGTTCGACTATGAGATCCCCAACGCGTTCGAGTACCGCGACTACCTCACCCGCGCCCTCAACGCTGACGTCCCCTACGACCGCTTCGTCACCGAGCACATCGCGGGCGACCTCGTCGAAGAACCCCGCCTCAACCCTGAGGACGGCTTTGATGAGTCCGTGCTGGGCACGGGCTTTTGGTATCTCGGAGAGGAGGTCCACTCGCCTGTCGACATCGAGGGAGACGAGTCGGACCGGGTCGCCAACCAGATCGAGGTGTTCTCTCGCACCTTCCTAGCGATGAGCCTCTCCTGCGCCCGCTGCCACGACCACAAGTTCGACCCCATCCCCACGGAGGACTACTACGCCCTCGCGGGCTTCCTACACAGCTCCTCTTACCGGCAGGTCCTCTACCAGACGATCCACCAGAACACGCGCGTAGCAGGAGAGCTCTCAGAGCTCGACACCACACAGGGCGCCGCCACCAGAGCCGCATTCACTGAGGCGCTACAGCCCGCCCTAGAGGAGGTAGATGAGTACCTCCGCGCCGCACGCGAAGTCCTCAATCACGACGCTCACCTGAGCGAAGACAAAGAGCCTCTAACAGCGGTCGAAGAGGTCTCCCAAATAAACGGTCTCGACGAGCGCACGCTGAGCGCTTGGGTCGTGGCTGTGACTGAAGCACACGCAGACCCGAAGGACCCCTTACATCGCTGGTCCAAGCTCTGCGCCGATGAAGCGCTCAACCCTCGACCTGAGCCGAAGGAGTCGGCGCTCCCAGCGAACGCCAAGCCCCTCTTCTCCTACGGAGACCCGAACCAACCGACCGCTTGGATCCAAGACGGCAACCTCTTCGGGCAGAGGGCGCGCCCCCTCGGCGAGGCCACATTCATCTCAGACCCCTCATGGCCGATCGCGTCCATCTCTGAACGAAACGCAGCCTACGTCGACCCCACATGGGCAAAGCTCGAGTTTGGCTTCGGCGTCGATGGCTTCACCAAGAGCCCGGCGCCAGCCGCGCCAGGAGCCCTCAACTGGAACCTCTCTGGCCGCACATTGCGCACCCCGAGCTTCGCGCCCGAGCACGGCAAGCTCCACTACCTCGTGCGCGGAGCGGGGCGATGCTTCGCCTCCGTCGACTCCTACCGAATAGTCGCAGGCCCCCTGCACGGGCAGGTCGTGAAGCGCTTTGAAGATCAAGGCGGTTGGCGATGGGAAACTCAAGACCTCTCGCGCTACATCGGGCACAGGGTCCACCTCGAATTCACGCCCGTCGAAGGAGTGACCGACTTCGCGGTCGCGATGATCGTTGAAGGCGACGAGCGCCCAGCCAACCCGCCAACGCTGATCTTCTCCCCTGAGGGGGAGGACGCGCGAGCGCTCACGGCCTCGCTCTCTCAAGGCTTGAACAGAGCGGTCCACTCCCTGGCCAACGACTCCTTCCCTGAAGGCCCGGAGGGAGGAGAGCTCGCCGCGCTCCTTAACTGGCTCCTCCGTCACCCAGAGCTCTTCCCGAGCGCGCGTCGTGCGCCCACAGCCAGCGTCTCATCCCACCTCGACAGACGCTTAGCGCTCCTCAACTCGATCAAGACCCGCTCGCGATCCGCGCCCGCCATGATCGACGGGAACTCCATCAACGGACGCGTCTTCATCCGTGGCAACCACACCACGCCCGGCGAGGTCGTCTCGCGGCACCTGCCCACACCGCTCCCCGGTGCTGACCCGATCACGACCCCTGGGAGCGGACGTCTGGAGCTTGCCAAGCGGCTCACACAGAAGGACAACCCGCTCGTCACACGCGTGATCGTGAACCGCATCTGGCACCACCTCTTCGGCCGCGGGATCGTGAGCTCCGTGGACGACTTCGGCGGGCAAGGGACAGAGCCGACGCACCCAGAGCTGCTCGATCACCTCACGGCCCGCTTCATGAACGAGGGCTGGTCAATCAAAGGTCTCGTGAAGGACATCGTCCTCTCTGCGACCTACCGCCAGTCCATCCATGGAGACCCACGCGGCGCAGAGCTAGACCCTGACAACCTCCTCCTCGGGAGATCTCCGATCCGTCGACTCGAGGCAGAGGCGATCCGTGACGGCGCGCTCGCGGTCGCCGGCTCCTTGGACAAGACCCTCTACGGCCCGAGCGTTCCCGTCCACCTCGACAGCTTCATGGAGGGCCGAGGGCGGCCCGGTGAGAGCGGCCCCATCGACGGGAGGAACCGTCGCAGCATCTACATCTCCGTTCCGAGGAACTTCCTCTCTCCCTTCTTCAAGGTCTTCGACCGGCCCATCCCGTTCACGGCGCAAGGTCGTCGCAGCGCCTCCAACGTCCCCGCTCAATCACTGACTTTGATGAACGATCCGCTCTTCGAAGAGCTGGCAGAGCGCTGGGCGAAGCGGGCTCTCATGTCTGGGCCAAAGGCGCCCGTGGAGATCATTGAGTCGCTCTACCTAGAGGCCTTCTCAAGGAGACCGACAGAGCTAGAGACCGAGCGCTTGCAGCGCTACCTAGGCGAGCGCGACGACGAAGAGGCGTGGGCAGATGTCTGTCATGTCCTCATCAACGTGAAGGAGTTCATCTACCTCAACTGACCATGAGCCGGCCGAGACGACATCACTCTACGTGGTCTAGACGCGAGCTCCTGCAGCGCTGCTGTGGAGGCTTCGGCGGCGTCGCCCTCTCCAGCCTCATGGCAGAGGGCGCGTTCGCCGGGCTCTCGAGAGACGGAAAGAACCCGCTCTCTCCGAAGCCTACACACTTCCCCGCGCGCGCAGAGCGCGTGATCTTCCTCTACATGGACGGCGGCCCCTCGCAGGTCGACACCTTCGACCCGAAGCCGCGGCTCGCCAAGGAGAACGGACAGCCCATCGGGATGAAGATTCCGAAGACGCAGTTCGACAACATCGGTGGAGTCCTCGCTTCGCCTTGGAAGTTCAACCAGTACGGCGAGAGCGGGCTCTGGATCAGCGACCTCTTCCCCCACCTCTCCAAGCATGCGGACGAGCTTTGTGTCGTTCGCTCGATGACCTCCAAGTTCCCCGAGCACACCTTCGCCAACTATTTCCTCCACACGGGGAGCGGTCTGCAGGGGCGGCCGAGCATGGGCTCCTGGCTCAACTACGGCCTCGGCAGTGAGTCTAGCGACCTCCCCGGTTTCGTCGTCTTAAACGGCGGCCTCATCCCCCCTGGAGGACTCGACAACTTCAACTCTGGCTACCTCCCAGCGAGCTTCCAGGGCTCCGTCTTCAAGCGTGGCGCGCAGCCCGTCGCCAACCTCAACCCCACGCGAGACTCAAAAGAAGAGCAGCGCGCAAAGCTCGACCTCTTGGGAGACCTCGACGCTAGCGCCCTCAAGCGAGCCGGCGGAGACGGAGAGGTCGAGACCGCGATCATGAACTATGAGTTGGCGTACCGCATGCAAGCTGCGGTCCCTGAGCTCATGGACCTCAGCGGCGAGACCCAGTTGACAAAAAAAATCTACGGGCTCGAAGCGCCGGACCCGCACACCCGCACCTACGGGACGATGTGCCTTTTCGCGAGGCGGCTCGCCGAGCGCGGCGTGCGCTTCATTGAGCTCACCTGTCCCGCAATGAGGCATGACCGCTGGGACCAGCACCAGGGCCTAAAGAAGGGACACGAGGACAACGCGCGCGCGGTCGACCACGGCATCTCTGGATTGCTCATGGACCTAAAAGCGCGCGGGCTGCTCGACTCAACCCTCGTCGTCTTCTCCGGCGAGTTTGGTCGCACCCCGATGGCGCAGGGTACTGACGGCCGCGACCACAACCCCCACGGCTTCTCCATGTGGATGGCCGGAGGCGGCGTGAAAGCAGGGCAGACCTACGGAGCGACCGACGACTACGGTTACTACGCCGTCGAGAACAAGATGGAGATGCACGACCTTCACGCCACGATGCTCCACCTCCTCGGCTTGGATCATGAGCGCCTCACGTACCGCTTCAACAGCCGTGACATGCGCTTGACCGATGTCCACGGGCGCGTCGTTCACGACTTGATCGCCTAGTCCTTAGCCCATCTGGCCAAGATCGGCCCGGTTCCTGGTACCTTGTGAGCCGAAGGAGCCTCACTTGATCGCACTCTCAACTCTCGCAGCCCTGGCAGCCCTCTCGTCGCCTCAAGACCCCATGCTTTCGGAGGGTCTCCGCCTCGTTCGGGAGCTCCGCTGCGCCGCGTGTCACGCGGCCCCCGCGGAGTACGCAGAGCTCATCGCGCCGCCGCTAGGCCCTGACCTCACCAAGGTCGGCGAGCGCGTCTTGCGTGACTACTTCCTCGACTACCTGATCGACCCCGCGGGCCATAAGCCGGGGACGAGGATGCCCAACCTCTTCGCCGGCAGGGAAGAGAACCCTCGAGTCGCGTGGAGCATGGCGCGGGCCCTCCCCCACTTCCTCGGCAGCCTGGGCGAGCCGATCGACACAGCGCCCGCGCCCACGAACAACGCTGAGCTTGAACAGGGCAGGCAGCTCTTCCATGGGGTCGGCTGCGTCGCATGTCACTCACCCCTGGAGTCCCCAGAGGATCTCGAGGTCCCGTGGTGGGAGTTTGAGACGCCGCCGACCTTCGACGCTCTGGCTGGCACCCCTTATCTCGGAGAGGTCGTTCATCTAGGTGACCTCTCACGAAAGACGACCGTCGGAGCCCTGACCAAGTTCCTCCTCTCGCCCCACGACGCGCGCCCAGCAGGCCGCATGCCGAACATGGACCTCGACGAAGGGGACGCGAGAGCGATCGCTGTCTACCTCCTCCGCCATCAGCTGGTCGAGTCCGCGACGGCGCGTGGGCTGCGCTATGAGTACTTCGAGGAGCCTGGCCTCGAGTCGACCTTGACGCTCGACACCTACACCGCAGTCCGCTCCGGCTCTGTCGAGACGATCGACAAACTCCCGGAGCACCGCGGAGACAACTTCTGCTTCCGCTTCACTGGCGAGGTCAACGTTCCGACGACCGGGGAGTGGACCTTCTACCTCAAGTCGGACGACGGCTCGCGCCTCTGGATCGACGGCGAAGAGCTCATCAACAACGACGGCAACCACGCGCCCACAGAGCGCTCCGGCGAGCGCGAGCTCGAGGCCGGACTGCACTCGATCGAGGTGCGCATGTTCGAGCGCGGCGGCGGAGAGATGGTCGAGCTGCAGTGGGAAGGACCGGAGGTCGAGCGCGGCTTCTTGAGTCCCGATGTGCTCTCACACTCATCGATCGGCCTCGCGCCCCCAGCCGACTCCTTTGAGATTCACCCCGAAGCTGTCCGGGTCGGCACGAACACCTTCTCCAAGCTCCGCTGCTTCGCCTGCCATGAGAGCGGCATCGCCCCTGTCGAACAACGCCTCTTGCCTAGCATCGCGCAGCTAGACCTCTCGAAGGAGCGCAGCTGCATCGGGACTGACCTCAACCCTCAGATCCCCCTCTACGACATCACCCAAGAGGAGATCGACGCGATCATCGTCGCGATCGACGCCATCCAGCAGGGAGAGGCTCTCGCCCATACGACCGTGAGCGAGCTGGAGGCCCTGCGCTGCACGGCCTGCCACGATCGCGGCGGCGTCGGCGGCCCGACGCCCGCGCGACGCGTCTGGTTTGAGGTCGTAGGCGACGCCGACATCGGAGACGAGGGACGCATCCCACCCACCCTCGAAGGTGTCGGTGCGAAGCTCCGGCCCGACTGGCTCAAGGCCGTCCTCTTGGAAGGCGGGAGCGCTCGCCCTTACATGAAGACTCGCATGCCGCAGTACGGCCACGAGCTCGTCGCGCACTTCCAAGAAGACTTCCTCGCGGAGGACAGCGGCGGCGGCGTCGACAAGATGACCGAGATCGACGCGGAGGAGGTCGCCTTTGGGCAACGCTTGGTCGGGACAGACGGCCTCGGCTGCATCAACTGCCACACCTTCGCAGGGCACGAGTCCCTCGGCGTGCCAGCGACTGACATGTCTGCGATGTACACCCGGCTCAACCAAGCCTGGTTCCATCGACTGCTCGTAGACCCGGTGGCGCTCAAGATGAACACGCGCATGCCGGACTTCTGGCTGAACGGCAAGAGCCCCGTCACAGACATCCATGACGGCGACATCGACAAACAGATCGAAGCCATCTGGAGCTACCTCTCCCTCGGTGAGGCGGCTCCTTACCCGAAGGGCCTCCTGAGCTCGCCGGGTGAGTTCGAACTCACGCCAGCAGGCGGGACCATCCACACGGGCGTCTTCATGCGTGACATGAGCCCCAAGACCCTGGTCATCGGGACGCCCCAGCGCATCCACTACGCCTTCGACATGATGAACTCTCGCCTCGGCCGCGCCTGGGCAGGGAAGTACTTCGACGCCGCCGGCACTTGGAAGGGCCGCGCCGGCCAGCTCGAGGTCCCGCCCGTGCCCTGGATCGACTTCGCGCCTAGCGCACCCTTCGCCGTCCTAAAAGACGCTGCGGCCTCCTGGCCCAGCGAGATCGGGCGCGAAGCCGGCTACAAGGTCCTCGGACGCTCCATGGACGAGGCAGACATGCCGACCTTCCGCTACTCGCTCGGCGACGTGATCGTGGCTGAGAAGCCCCGACCTGAGCTCCGCCTCGGCGGTGCCCGCCTGGTCCGCGCCTTCTCCATCACTGGCTCGACGAGCGGTGGTGGATCTCTCTACTTACGCGCGGGCGCTGGCTCACTCGCGGCGCTCGATGGCGATTGGCTCCAGGACGGTGAGGTGACCCTCTCCGTCTCCGGAGACGGACGCGCTTTCTTACGCGGCGAAGGAGACTCGGCCGAGCTCCTCGTCGAGATCAACCAGCTCCCGGCCAACATCGAGGTGACCTACACATGGTGATCGCAACGACCCTCTGCGCCCTCGCGCTCACCCTCTCCCTAGGCGAGGAGGAGTACTACGAGATCGCGACCATCCCGATCCCCGAGGACATCGTGCTCGAGGTCAGCGGGATCGAGATCCTCAAGGACGGGACCGCGCTCATCGCGACCCGCCGCGGGAACGTGTACAGCGTCACCGGCGCGTGGGATGACGACGTCAGCGACGCGCAGTTCAACCTGTACGCACAGGGGCTCCAAGAGCCCCTCGGCCTCCTTGATCACGACGGCTGGGTCTATGTCATGCAACGTGGAGAGCTCTCTCGTATGCGCGACACGCGCGGCGACGGGCGAGTCGACGAGCTTGAGACTATCTGCGACCTGATCCCTATCAGCGGCAACTACCACGAGTACAACTTCGGGCCGGTGATCGGCCCGGACGGAAACTTCTGGGTGACCACCAACAAGCCCTTCGGCGGCGAGCCCTTCGGCCGCGCCGAGTGGCGCGGGTTCACCATGAGCATCACTGGCGACGGCAAGATGCTCCCCACCTGCTCAGGGCTGCGCTCCCCCGCCGGCGTCGAGGCGAGCCCCTGGGGCGACGTCTTCTACACGGACAATCAGGGCGAATGGTGCGGAGCGAGCAAGCTCTCCGTCATGAAGCCCGGCGACTTCCACGGTCACCCTCACGGGATCGGCTCCTGCAAGGAGGAGGAGTGGACGTACTCCGTCGTTGAGAACGTCCCGAACGGGAAGCTCTTCCCTGAGGTCAAGGAGGAGATCCCTGAGCTGCGACTCCCCGCGGTCTGGTTCCCCTACGACAAGATGGGGCGCTCCCCGGCCGGGATGGCTTGGGATATGACCGAGGGCGAGTTCGGCCCCTTCGCCGGGCAGCTCTTCGTGACGGACCAGTACGACGCCTCCGTGATGCGTGTGGCCCTCGAAGAGGTGAACGGCAACTGGCAGGGCGCGTGCTTCCCTTTCCGGATGGGCCTGCAGTGCGGCGCGATCCGCTGTGAGTTTGGACCTGACAACTCCCTCATCGTCGGCATGACCAACCGCGGCTGGGGCGGCAGGGGCAACAGCCCTTACGGCCTCCAGCGCCTGCGCTGGACCGGAGAGACGCCCTTTGAGATCCACACGATGTCTGCGATCCCCGGCGGCTTCCGCCTGCGCTTCACCTCTGAGGTCAACCTCGACGTCAGCGCACACGCGACCTCATTCAAGATGAAGAGCTTCACCTACAAGCTGCACTCAAGCTACGGCAGCCCCGAAGTGGATGTGAAGGAGCTCACGATCACCGAGGTGATCG
>PVBE010421614.1_pt1 | contig 10744 bp, 10 predicted proteins | sample 1631181 | NCBI WGS metagenome assembly PVBE01 (sample SAMN08397723, study PRJNA350692) | Marine metagenome, whole genome shotgun sequencing project. | isolation source: water | place: Pacific Ocean | collected 2012-04 | reverse complement strand
TATTCATAAAGGCCGCCTCCGTCTTCGCATTCGATGCTTCTAGTCAAAGTCATCTATGCCAGACAGGGCGGCCTTTTACGGTCCTTTCCCTTCCTTCTCTCTTTCGTCTTATCTCAGATCTCTTGAGAAATGCGGGCTAGGGGTCCGGGCGGTTAGACGCAACTGTCCAGTTCTGTTGCGGCAAAACCAAAACACTTCGCGTCCTTCGCGTCTTTGCGGCTTTGCGTTGAACAGAACCTTGTCGATATTTGATGAAAGTGTCAGGCCAGGAGTAGCGGACTGTGGGACCTAAACCCCGGTTAAGAGATGGCCCAGTTTGTCTTTCTTGGTCCGTAGATAGTTTTCTGAGCTGGCAGAGGGAGGAATCTCGATGGGGATGCGTTCGACATGGCGGATTCCGGCCGCTTCGAGGCCGGCAAGCTTGCGGGGGTTGTTCGAAAGGAGGCGGATTTCTTCCAGTCCGAAATGGCGCAATACGGCGCCGCAGAGAGCATAGCTTCTGGGATCGGCCTCGAAGCCCAGTTGATGGTTCGCCTCGACCGTGTCGTGGCCGGCATCCTGGAGTTCATAGGCCTGGAGTTTGTTCATCAACCCTATGCCACGTCCTTCCGCAAGCTGGTAAACCAGGATGCCGTTCCCTTCGGCGGAGATCCGCTGGAGGGCGATTTCCAACTGCTCGCCGCAGTCACAGCGGGATGAGGAAAAGGTCTCTCCAGTAAGGCACTGGGAGTGGATGCGAACCAGGGGTTTCGATACCGCGGAAGGATCGCCCATAACCAGGGCAAACACATTCTCGGAACTCGAGTCGGATTCGAAGCCGAAAAGCTTGAACGTTCCGAACTTTGTGGGGAGCTGGGCTTCGGCAACTTTACGAGCTTTTATCAAGGTGCAATTGTAGCACTATCGACAACGATGTCGTCACCGCTGCCACGGGTTCCGTCCGGCCCGGCCGAGCGGAGTTGAAAGCCGTCATCGCCGGTGACTTCGTACTGGATATCCTGGCCCCAGGAATCCTGGCGAATGATGTCTTGCATGAAGCGTGGATGGAGAACGTCGGAAAGACTGGTTTCGGGATCCGGTAGCGCTCCGTTCTGTTTCCGGTATTCGGCAATGCCAGCGGCCAGCTTTCGCATCGCCGCATCGGTGTCGTCGCTTTGCTGGCGGTCAAGGGCGGCCAGCAACGTGGGGATGTCAACCCACTGCCGGTCTCCGAGCCGTGCGGCAACGATCTGCCATTCACCGCCCGTGTCTCTTTCAAACTGGAACGCCATCTTGATGTTGGTTTCGGCAATTGCCCGCGTGTCGGAGTCGATCACGAGGCGCTGGACCTCGATTTCGGAAGGGATCAGGCTGGCCCCTCCCAGCTCGGCAATCTGCTGCCGGACATTGCCTTGCGAGAGGCGTCCCGAGCATCCGGAGAGGGCTAAAACAGTGGCCGCAAGCACTGTTGGAACGATGTACCGCATGGAGAAGCTGAGTCTATCACGTTGTGGTATCATCCAACAATTTGGTGGCGGGCAGGGTGAGTTCCCGCCGGTAATCATTGGCCGTAGACCCAGTCGAGGAATGCTTGGATGAACGTGAACGTGCTCTTTTTTGCGTCGCTGGTCGACGTCGTCGGGTCCCGACAGCTCAGTCTGGAAGTGTCCGAGGGTGTGACTGTCGCGGATATGCTTGACGAGCTCGAATCGAGCCACCCGCGGATGAAGGCCTACCGGCCGGTCTTGCTGACTGCGGTCAACGAGGAATACGTCCAGCAATCTCGTGCAATCGCCGAGGGCGACGAGATCGCGATCTTTCCCCCCGTCAGCGGAGGCGAGATGACAGAGAAGCTGGCGACGGGGTCCCCGCACGGCCTGTACCGCATCACCCAGGAGGCAATTGATGCACAGGAAATCTCCCGGGAGATTCTCCGGGGTGAAGACGGAGCGATCTGCGTCTTTGAAGGCGTGGTGCGAAACAACTCCAGGGGCAAATCCACGCGGTACCTGATTTACGAGGCGTACGAAACGATGGCGTTGACGAAGCTGGAAGAGATTGGAGAATCCGTGCGTCAGATGTGGGACATCGATTCCATTGCCATCATCCATCGTCTGGGCCGGATGGAAATTGGAGAAACCTCCTTGGCCATTGTTGTCACCTCAGCACATCGACGGCCTGCGTTCGACTCTTGCCACTATGCCATCGACCGGTTGAAGAAGATCGTGCCGATCTGGAAGAAGGAGTTCTTCGAGGATGGTGAGGTCTGGGTTGAAGGGCAGCCCTGAACGGTGAACATGAACAAGATCGCCCTCGTCGTTCACGGCGGCGCGTGGGAGATTCCCGACGCGATGGTCGAGGAATGTCGAGCAGGGATCCGTCAGCCGCTGATCGAGGGCTGGGGTGTCCTCCAGCAGGGTGGCTCGGCGATGGATGCGTGCGAGCGCGCCGTCATTGGGTTGGAAGATTGTCCGGCGTTCGATGCCGGAGTGGGTGCCCACCTCAATCGTGACGGACAGGTGCAGCTCGACGCCGTACTGATGGACGGGGCAAACCTGGAAGCCGGATCCGTTGCCGCTGTGGCACATCTGAAGAACCCCATCCGGACCGCCCGACTGATTCTTGAACACAGCCCGCACCTGATGCTGGTCGGCCCAGGTGCCGAGCAGTTTTCCGTGGAGCACGGACTCGGTCTGTGTGAACAGGCAGAGCTGATTATTCCAAGAGAACGGGAACGATGGGATGAATGGAAGGCCGGAACGACGACGAAGGCCTCCGACACAGGCACGGTCGGGGCCGTGGCGATAGACATGTACGGCAACCTGGCGGCCGCCACCTCCACAGGTGGCCCCTTCGGAAAGTTTCCCGGCCGCGTCGGCGACTCCCCCATCATCGGCAGTGGCTGCTACGCCGACAACGCCAGTGGTGCGGTCTCCGCAACCGGCGAAGGCGAAGCCATCATGAAAATCGTCCTCTCAAAAATGGCCTCCGACCTGCTGGCCTCGGGCAGCGAAGCCCAGACCGCCGCCGAAACCGCCCTGAGCCACATGATGCAGCGCACCTCCGGAAAAGGCGGCCTTATCCTCCTGGACCGCCTCGGCCACGTAGGCGCCGCCCACACCACTTCCCGAATGGCCGTCGGGTACCGCACGACAGACTCCGAAGACCTGACCATCCTGATTTAAGGGTTGGCCTGGACTGTGGATAACGGCCAGATTGGCACATTTTCTTCAACGCAAAGACGCGAAGACGCAAAGTAGGTTTTGTTCGGACGAGACAGAACGGGACCCATGCGTTTGGCCGACCGGATCCAATAGCCGTCCGAACACAACGCGCTTTGCGTCTTCGCGTCTTGGCGTTGACAAATACGTGCCGAAACACCGGGGCGTTTCTCTCAGGCCTAGTCGTCAGTCTTGTCAGGAAGCCAGCGGAGGATGGGTTTGCGGGCAGCGGCGGCTTCGTCTATGCGGCCGATGCGGGTGGTGTGTGGGGCGGTCTTGACCAGGGCGGGGTCTTCTTCGGATTCACGGGCGATTTCCCGCATCGCTTCGATGAAGGCGTCCAGTTCCTGGCGGCTTTCGGTTTCGGTCGGTTCGATCATGATCGCGCCGGGCACGATGAGGGGGAAGGAGACTGTCGGGGGGTGGAATCCATAATCCATCAGGCGTTTTCCGATGTCGCCGACGTGGACGTCATGGGCGGCCTGGGTTCTGTCGGAAAAGACGACTTCGTGCAGGGTGGGGCTGTCGTATGGAAGGTTGTAGACATCTTCGAGCTTTGTGCGGATGTAATTGGCATTGAGGACTGCGGTTTCGGAAGTTTCCAGCAGACCTTCGGGTCCGTTCGCCAGGATGTAGCACAACGCACGAACGTGCATTCCGAACTGACCGTAGAACGCCTTGACCTTGCCGACCGATTGCGGGCGCTCGTGGTTCACGTAGAAAGAACCGTCTTCGGCCCTGTGGACGGTGGGGTAGGGAAGAAAGGGTTCGAGAGCAGCCTTTACGGCTACGGGTCCGCTTCCTGGGCCGCCTCCGCCGTGCGGTGTGGTGAAGGTCTTGTGGAGGTTGATGTGGAGGACGTCGATGCCGAAATCTCCCGGGCGCGTGAGTCCCATCATCGCGTTCAGGTTGGCACCGTCCATGTAAACCAGGGCCCCATGCGAATGGAGAAGATCGGCGATCTCCGCGATCTGGTTCTCGAAGATGCCGAGTGTGTTGGGATTCGTGATCATGATGCCCGCGACGTCTTCGACGTCCTCGACGTCCTTATCCAGGATCGAGCGCAGGTGGTCGAGGTCGACGGTGCCTCGGTCGTTTGAAGGAACCTTTACGACGTCGTAACCCGAAATCGTGACGCTGGCCGGGTTGGTCCCGTGCGCCGAGTCGGGGATCAGGATCTTCTTCCGCGGGTTTCCCCGTGCTTCGTGATAGGCCCGGATCATCAGCAGTCCGGTCAGTTCTCCGTGGGCGCCTGCCGCGGGTTGCAGGGTCACGGCGTCCATTCCTGAGATTTCCGACAGGCATTCCTGGAGGATGGCCTGCACGGCCAGCGATCCCTGAATCATGTCAACGGGCATGTAGGGATGGCTGAGGGCGAAGCCGTCCAGGCGAGCTACGAGCTCGTTGACCTTCGGGTTGTATTTCATCGTACAGGAGCCGAGAGGGTACAGGCCCAGATCGACGTGATAGTTCCAGGTCGAAAGGCGCGTGAAATGGCGGATCACATCCAGTTCGCTCAACTCGGGCATGCCGTCGATGTCATCGCGCAACATGTCTCGACCGATCAGACTGTCGAGGTCTCGTTCCGGCACATCCAGTTTCGGAATGTCGAAGCCGCGGCGCCCGGCGGATCCTTCCTCAAAGACGAGGCGTTCGTTCAGGCTCAGGTGTTGCTCCGAGCGCGTGTGCTTATCGCTCATGCCAATACCCTCACCAGTGAATCGATCTCCTCTTTGCTGTGCACTTCGGTGACGCATACCAGCAATGCTCCGGCCAGTTCCGGGTAGAAGCGGCTCAACTCGACGCCGGGAATGATTGCGGCCTCTCTCGTCTTTCGAAGAATCGAAGGGTAATTCCCTTCGAGCCGGATCACGAACTCATTGAATCTGGGACTCGGGAACACGACCTCATGTGGGGTTTTTTCCTGGATCTGTTCGACGGCATATGCGGTCTTCATGACGTTCTGTTCCGCGATTTCTCGAAGTCCCCGAGGACCCACGGTGGCCAGGTAGACCGTCGTCATCAGTGCGCAAAGAGACTGGTTCGTGCAGATGTTGGAAGTTGCCTTCTCTCGACGGATATGTTGCTCCCGTGTCGCCAGTGTCAGGACGAAGCCGCGCTTGCCCTCCTTGTCCTGGCCCATGCCGACCAGCCTGCCTGGCAGTTGACGCAGATATCGGGATCGGGTTGCGATGAAACCGACGTGGGGGCCACCGAAGCTCATCGGGACTCCAAGTGACTGGGCCTCGCCGACGACGATGTCGGCCCTTCCTTCGTCCGAAGCAGCCATTCCAGGTGGTTTCACCAGGCCCAGCGACATGGCTTCGGATACGTTGACGATCGCCAGTGCGTCGTGGCGGTGGGCCATCTTGGCGATTTCCGCGGTGGACTCGATCGTGCCGAAGAAATTAGGTGACTGAACAACCACGCCTGCCACATCCGTGTCGAAAGCCGATTCCAGCCTGTCCAGATCAAGCTGCCCGTTGTCGGTGAACTCGACGGTCTCGAGTGTGACGCCAAGCTTCGTCGTGTAGGTTTCGATCACGGCCCGGTACTCCGGGTGGACCGAACGGGCTATGAGAAATCGATGCTTGCGGGTGATGCGCTGAGCCATCAGGATGGCTTCGGCAAGCCCGGTGCCTCCGTCGTAAAGCGAGGCGTTGGCCACGTCCAATCCGGTCAATTGCGTGATGTAGGTTTGAAACTCGAAGATGGCCTGGAGCGTTCCCTGGGCGATCTCAGCCTGATAAGGCGTATAAGCGGTGTAGAACTCGGAACGGGAAATCAGGGTGTCGATGATCAGGGGAACGTGGTGGCGATAGACGCCGGCCCCGATGAACGAACAGTGATCGATGCCGTTTCTCGCTGCGGTCTTGTTGAAATAGTCCAGAAGCTCCGGTTCGGTCATGGCTGCCGGAATGTTGAGTGGACGGCGGAGCCTGAGTTCCTCGGGGATTCCGGTGAAAAGTGCCTCGATCGAATCGACTCCGATTTCCGAGAGCATCCCCTGGCGATCAACGGCAGAGTTCGGAATGTATCGCAAGAAGCTACTCCTCCGTGTCGTCTGTGTAATCGTCGTAAGCTTCAGCGGATAAGAGATTCTCTATTTCCGATGGTTCCCTCATACGGATCTGGATGAGCCATCCGTCACCGTAGGAATCGTCGTTCACGAGTTCGGGTTTGCCGTCCAGAGCGTCGTTGATCTGGGTGACCTCCGCGGACAGCGGCATGAACAACTCAGACACGGCCTTTACGGATTCCAAGGTGCCGAAGGCCTCGTTGATATCAAACTGGTCTCCGACCTTGGGTAGCTCCACGTAGACGACATCGCCCAGTTCCTTCTGGGCGAACGAAGTGATCCCCACGGTTGCCGTGTCGCCGACGATGCGAATCCATTCGTGCTCTTTGGTGCATTTCAAATCTTCAGGGGTCATGCCGTTCGTCTCCGTGTGTAGAAAGGGGTTGCCACAACCCGTGCATCGCACAGGCGTTTGCGCACCTGGACCTGGAAGCCGGTGCCGATGGCGGCATTCTCGACAGGCAGGTAGGCCAGGCCGATGTTCTTGTTCAGAGTGATGGAAGGGCTGCCGCTGGTGACATGGCCGACCTCCACCCCGTCGATCCAGACAGGGTAGTGATCTCGGGCGATGTCTCGTCCCAGCATCTCAAAACCGACGAGTTTCCTTCGGACGCCTTCGGCCTTTTGAGCTTCCAGCGCCTTCCGACCGATGAAGTCGCCTTTGTCGAGCTTTACGATCCACCCCAGGCCGGCTTCAAGCAGCGTCGTCGTTTCATCCATGTCGTTGCCGTATAGCAGCAGCTTGCCTTCAAGCCGTAGCGTGTTTCGCGCGCCGAGGCCGATGGGCCGTATACCGTGGATCCTTCCCGCCTCGAGTATGGCTGCCCACACGGACTCGGATTCCTTGCGATCGAAGTAGAGTTCGAATCCATCCTCGCCGGTGTAACCGGTTCTCGACACGATTCCATCGACACCTGCCAACTGACCGGTAGCGAAGTGATAGAAAGGGATTTCCGAGAGATCCAGGCCGGTGAGCGGCCCCAGCGTCTCGATTGCCTTTGGTCCCTGTATGGCCAGCAAGGTGGTGTCGGCACTGGCGTCATCAACCCTGACGCCGTCCTCGTTGTGAGCCGCGATCCACTCGAAATCTTTCTGAATGTTGCCTGCGTTGACCACCATCATGTAGTTTTCACTGTCGATACGGTAGACGAGCAGGTCGTCGACGACGGTTCCTTCCGGACGCGCCATCGCGGAATACTGGATCTGGCCGTCTACGAGCCGGCCGACATCGTTCGTCGCGATCTTTTGAAGCAGGTCGCACGCGCCCGGTCCGCGGACGTAGAACTCACCCATGTGGCTCACGTCAAAAAGTCCGACGGCCGTACGGACGGCGATGTGTTCGGCTCGGATCCCGCTGTATTCGACCGGCATTTCCCATCCGCCAAAGGGACTCACACGCGCGCCGAGTGCTTTGTGGACCTTGTAGAGGGCGGTTCGTTTGTTTTCAGCCATTCCGATTGTTCGGGGGTGGGTTGCCACGTCGATTCAGTTCACCTTTTTCGCACTTCATTCGGTTGGAGTCAAGGGCAGTGTACTTGGGGTCCGGGGAATAATTCGGATGGGGTTGATGGAATCGTGGAGACGGAGAAATCATTCCCCGCTCCCGGAAGAAGTTGGAGGATGCCGGTTGGCCGGCATCCTCCACCAGTCTAGTTTGAAAAACTCAGGATGATCGCGGACCGATCGACCTGTCTTCCACCCTGGAACACTTCCGCAATGTCTCGGGAGTTCAGGATGTCTTCGATTGGATCTCCGGGCATCAGGAGAAAGTCCGCCAGCCTGCCGGGGGCAAGAGTACCCGTCGTGTCCTGAATACCGAGGATCTCGGCGGCGGTTTGGGTCGCCGCAAGGATCACCTGTTCGGTCGTCATCCCGGCATCGACCATCAGCTTGAGCTCCCGGTGTTCAAAATAACCGGGGAAGCGGTTCATCGCTCCGGAGTCGGTTCCCATGCCGATCGTGACACCTGCATCCGCAAGCGTCTTGAGGTTGCGAAGTGCCGTGGCATACTGGCGGCGCGTCAGACTCGAGTTCGGATCCTGCTTGGCCAGTCCAACGGTACGCGGGCTCGTCAAGCGAGCACTCGCACTCGCACTGACCGTTTCGCGCATTGCCTGTTCGCCGACCCAGTCGGGTTCGTCCCCATATATGAACGCGGACTCGTGCCCGGTCAGGGTCGGAACGTAGAACACGTCGTTTTCCAACATCGCGTCTATGAACGCCTGATCGACGTTCCTGTCCCGGATGCTGTGGACGATGCCGTCGACTCCCGCTGCAAGAAGGCTCTTCGCGTCGTTCAGATAGAGAACGTGAGCGACTACCCGAATGTTGTTCAGGTGTGCCTCGTCAATCACGGCCTCGTAGTACTCGGAGCGCATCTTGGAAATTGTGGAGTATTGGTCTGTCAACCTGCCGCCACGGTAAATCTGTCCTGTAACCGACCGGTTGTCGTCCACCCAGACCTTGATGAAATCAACCTGCTTGGCAGCCATGTCGCGGACCGCCTGGCGTGCCTCATCCTCGCTGTTGACCTGGATCGGTGCATCCGCCAGTGCTGGGATAGTCGTCGGCCATCCATTGCGTCCCGTGATACCCCGGCCCGCCGTAAATATTCTGGCGCCTCCGGCGGTTCCGGCTTTCTGGTCAGCCCGGATTTCGAACGCCGTGTCGCCCGTGTCACTGCCGAGAACGGTGACGGATCCAACGCCGTAGTAGAGGTAACGGTTCAGATCCTCGATAATAGATTCCCGGGAGTAGAGGGAAGCCGAGAATACTGCTCCGCCGCCGTAGCCAACATGGCCGTGGAGGTTGTGGAGAAACGGCATGACGGTGTGATTGGCCAGATCGAAACGATCGGAGCCAGGGGGGTGCGCGACCTCGTCCGCCGGGCCAATCGCGGTGATGATTCCGTCTTCAACGACGAAAGCGGCGTCTTCGATGACGGTTCCGTCGCCGACGATCACACGTCCGTGTTCAAAATAGGTAACCAATACGTCGGCTGCCCCCGATTCGGACTCTGCGGGTGCGCCGCAGGCGGTCAATGTAAGTAAGGCCAGGGCCAAAAGCGAGACACGATTCATTCCAAGCTGCTCCTATCAAGACAAAGTTCTAAAAAGACCTCAAAGTATAACATACGCTTGACATTCGATACCTCACGTCGCAGGGTTGTTGGCGGCCGAAAGCTCCACCACTGAGAGATCCAATCCATGTGAGAGATCCAATCCATGCAGGGAGGTGTTGCTGTGACTGGAAAGGTCTTCGTCACCAGACGCGTATTCCTAAAAGCAATATCACGGCTTGAGGGTCATGTCCAGACAGAGATGAATTCGACCGATCGGGTTTTGACTCCTGAGGAGTTGGCCGCCAGGATCGACGGAGTAAACGGGATCATGTCTATGGTGACCGACAGGATTGATCCGGAGTTGATGGATCGGACTCCCAGCCTCAAGGTTGTCGCTAACTTCGCCGTTGGTTACAACAACTATGAGCGGGAACCGGACGTCGAGGAAGGGCTGCTCGGGTCTGACAGTGTCCTTCTGGCGCCTCACATCGCCAGTGCCGCACACGAAACGCGCCTGGAAATGTGTATGATTGTTGCGGACAACCTGATAGCCGCCCTCAGTGGAGAACGGCCGAAAAACCTTGTGAATGAAGACGCTTGGGAGCGACGTCGTCGATGACTGCAGTGAAACCGCCCGCACTTCGCCCTGGTGACACCGTGGGGATCGTCGCCCCGGCGAGCAGTGTCAAGCCTGACCTGCTGTCGGCGGGATGCCGGGAAATCGAGAGTCTGGGTTTCAAGGTCCGCTACCGGGACGACATCCTTTCCTCCTTTCGTTACCTAGCCGGTGACCAGGAGCGCCGTGTCACCGAATTCCGGGAAATGCTCGAGGACCCGGACGTCCGGGCGATCTTCTGTGCCCGGGGTGGCTACGGCAGCGGGCACCTTTTGTCTCACATTGCCCCGGCGGACATCAGGGCCCATCCGAAAATCTTCTGTGGCGCTAGCGACATTACGATGCTTTTGAATTCGTACCTTGGGGCAGGTGTGGTCGCGTTCCACGGGCCGATGGTGGCGACGACGATGAGGCTGGGCGTCGGCGGGTACGATAGGGATCTACTTCTGCGAACTCTGGTCGGCGCCGAGGCGGTCCGGTTTCCAACCGAAGGTACCGAAATCCTGAACAGGGGACGAGCGGAAGGTCGCCTGACAGGCGGGTGCCTGTCGTTGCTCGTCTCGACGATGGGGACACCGTGGGACATCGACACTTCGGACTCCATCCTGGTTCTCGAGGACATCGACTGTCGCCCCTACCAGATCGACCGCATGCTCACCCAGTTGAAACAAGCAGGGAGGTTCGATTCGGTTCGCGCCATCGTCTTTGGTGAAATGGTCCAGTGCGAGCAACACCCACAACAGGGTTATAGCCTCCAGGAGGTCGTGTCGGATCTGCTGCGGGATCTC